>Ga0116223_10001988_pt1 | contig 19878 bp, 18 predicted proteins | sample Sb_taG_3_FD_90092 | JGI IMG/M metagenome (GOLD analysis project Ga0116223, IMG submission 90092) | Peat soil microbial communities from Weissenstadt, Germany - Sb_50d_a_PC metaG | ecosystem: Environmental > Terrestrial > Soil > Wetlands > Peat | place: Germany: Weissenstadt | collected 2010-09-21 | reverse complement strand
TCCGACTAACACCACGCGGCCGTCGATTGGCCACGACCATGTCGCCACTCATCCGAGATGCTAACGAGCAAGCGATGTCTGATTTGACCGAAGCTGAAATTCGCACCTTCAAGCGGCTTATCGTCCGAATCCAGCGAACGCTCAATTTGGAGTCCAGAAATCGCAATGACTGGTCTGAGCGACGCACACAGCGATTAGCCGAAGAGGTCGGGCTCTAGATACTAAGTAACGCAGAACCAAGAACGAAGGGATGAAGCCAATGCCGCAATTTATCACCATTCACCGGTCGCCAGGCCTAAAGAGCGATGAACTGGCGCAGAACGCTCCTCACGTGCTCGGCGCCAAGACCGCGGTGTTCAGGCAGATCTATGCTAACATAGCGACCGGTTTCATCGTCTCGGTGTTCGAGGCCGACTCCAAAGAGAAGCTCGAGGAGCAGATGGAAGTTCTTGGCTTCCCAATCGACGAAACCCACGAAGTTCACTTTGCCGCGTCGCGCGGCGAGTTGGAGCAGATGGTCAAACAACGCAGCAAATGACTTAGGAGACACGCCCATGTCCGGTGACAAACTGGTCATCCCGCCGCCGCGGCCCGACCGGCCGCCAATGCACTGCAACGCGTTCGATTTGATGCAGGCCAGCAATACCCAGCTCAAGCCGATGTTCCCTTACTTGCACCCGGGGGCGATGGTGCCGGCCACTGCCATGCTGATCGGCGGTCCGAACGCCGATTACGGACACTTCTTTCATCACAATACGCAGCATGAGATCGCACTTGCATTGGCTTGCAACGGGGCGATGCTGCCGACCGGTCAGGTCTTTGTTGGGGCGTTAGTACACGGAGTCAATTCGTTCTTGAAAAAAGAGAAAGACCCCAAGGCATTCTGTGCTTTTGTAATTACGCAAATGCAGGCCGAATCCGGCGTGCAGACGGAAGCCTGCAGTCTGCGCTGCGAGAAGTGCCACGAACAAATCTTCTTCAAGGAATTTGATGCGACTCCGGCGCCCAACGCGACCGAGGCCAATTTCCCCTTTGTCTCGGTCGCGGTATTGCCGGAACTTTTTGCGGAGTTCAACAACGACAAGTCGCGTCATGTCTGCGCCAAATGCGGCCATGTTAACCGTGAATTCCCCGTGGCCGCGTGGGGCTGGGACAAATACGCAGACCAGAGTGCGAAGGCGATAGCCGCTCGGCAAATTCTAAAGGACGCGGTCACCGCGGCGGCGTAAAGCAGGCGCCACCATGCGGAAAAAAACATTCCAGGTGTGGCGCGAGGCGGCCAAAGTCGGTGCGTACGATGAGATGCCGATGCTGCCCGACGACAAGCAGGTGCAGGTGCATCTGAGCAAGAACGATCGGCCCCAGCCGTTCTACCTCATCTGCGGCAAGGACACGTTGCTTTCACTCATGTCTGGCGCCGCGAAGGTCGAGTTCAAGGGTACGGGGATCGACTACTTCGCACTCATTCCCGGGAGCTTTGTTTACGTGCCGGCCGGCGCGCCGCACCGAATCGTTCCCGCGGAGACCTGCATCATGCTGCGCTATAAGCAGATGCATGCCGGGCTCGAAGGCGTAGCGTGGTATTGCGACAGCTGCGACGCCGAAATCTATCGGGAAGTATGGGATACCGAGACGACCATGTCGCAACTGAAATACGAAGAGGTTTCGTCCCGTTTTTCCGCCGACGCATCGTTGCGGCAGTGCCGCCAGTGCGGATCGACCCATCCGGCACCCGATTTGCAGGGCTTTCGTTGGTCCGAGGTGGCAGGTCAGATCGCCGCCAATGCACCTGGTAGCTGAGAAAAAGGACGCTTAGCCGGTTGAGATGCCGGCAGGGGCATAAAGCAATAAAGCAAATGAAGTCCTTCATGTACCGCTGTCCGAACACAGGAGCCATGGTTCAGGGCTTCATCGTCGCCGAAGAGGTGCCGGAGCACTACAATTTCGAGCCCGAGGACGGTCCCTACGAGTCGATGTACTGCGAAATGTGCCGACAGGCTCACATTGTGAACGTCAAGACCGGCAAAGTTTTGGGCGAAGAGGATGATGACCCAGAGGCGGTCAATTCCGACTAGGCTGTAGCGTTTTGCTTGCAGCACCCTTGGAATTGTTATGGGTCACAAGCAGACGTGAGACGACCAAATATTGATGTCCGTTTCACCCCAACTGGCCGAAATTTATCAGTCGCCTTTGCTCGTCCGCTAAGGGCCTTTAGGGTACTGCAATTTGCGCATGCACCCTTCAAGCTGGACCGGTTGGAGCGGTGCCGAGATTCGAACCGGTCTCCGGTCGAAGTTTCTGGAAATCGAAACTGAAAATACGGAAACGCGCATCCCTAACAACGCAAGCCGCTATCCACCTAGCAACGGGCATCTCCCAGAGAAGCCCATATCCGCGACCTTATCGTAATCCAGCAGAGGGCTCTTGCTTCGGGGTCAACTATAATAACCGCTAGCGCACTTGGTGCGCGGCGCATATCCGCTGCGTCGTTACTGAATACGTATTAGCCTGCGTTATTGGAATGAAAAACGCTCATGCCAAATGCCCCGATTTAGGGTCATTGTTGCTTTGAAATGCACTTTGGGCATAAGAACTTGACGCCAATGCCTCATCCTGACCTCGACCCGGCGATCCTGGAAGCGGCGGCAAATCGCCGCGGACGCACCCATGTTTACGACGAGATCGTGCCGTCGAGCACGGCGCTGGTCGTGATCGATCTGCAAAATGCGTTTATGAGAGCAGGCGCGCCGTCGGAGGTCGTCAATGCGCGCGCAATCGTTCCGGCGGTGAACCGCTTGGCGCAGGCGCTGCGCGAGAGCGGCGGAACCGTTGCGTGGGTGCAGGCTACGTTCGAGCACGACGGATGGCCGCTTTTCTTCGATCATATGGTGCGGCCGGAGCTTGCTGCCCGCATCCTCGCTGCCTTGCGCCCCGGCGCGACCGATCATGCGCTCTGGCCGGAATTGCGGGTCGCACGCAACGATGTCGTCGTGCCGAAATACCGCTTCTCCGCATTTTTGCCCGGCGCGAGTACGCTGCCGGCAATCCTGCGCGGCCGCGGTATCGACACCGTCCTTATCGCCGGATGCATGACCAATATGTGCTGCGATTCGTCGGCACGAGACGCGGTGATGACCGATTTCCGTACCGTCATGGTTTCCGACTGCAACGCAGCCCGGACGGACGCCGAACATCTTTCGGCGCTTGCATCCTTTTTGACGGGCTTCGGCGACGTACGGCGCTCGGACGATCTGATCGCGGCGTTTGGGCGATCGACCGCGGCCAGGCCGGCCGCCGAGTAGAAAGGGATCGCGTGGCGCGCCTGGGTGCTATCGACATCGTCGTCAACCCGCTCACGCCGCGCATCCTCGCCGCGCGACCGAAATGGTCGTCGGAGTTCTATACGCAAAAGATCGGTCGCGCCGCGGACGACATCGAATCAATCACCTTGGAAAAAATGCTGGCGCAGATGGACGCCGCAGGAATCGACCGCGCCTTTCTGATCGCCTGCAAGGTCGGGCAATTGGGACTGTCCGGCTCATGGCACCTGCCGGAAGAATGGATCGCCGAGGCAGTCGCCGCTCATCCCGACCGGTTCTCAGGATTAGCGGGTATCGACCCTACCGAGGGCATGAACGGCGTGCGCAAGCTCGAGCATGCGATAACCGAGCTGGCCTTTGTTGGCGCTCACACCTACCCGCACTGGTTCGAACTTCCGCCCAACGATCGCAAATACTATCCGTTCTATACCAAATGCTGCGAACTCGGCGTGCCGATCCAGATGCAGGTCGGGCAATCGCTGGTCTATAACAAAGCGCGACCTTTACGCAGCGTTGGACGTCCGATCTATCTCGACGACATCGCCTGCGATTTTCCGGAATTGAAAATCGTCGGCATCCATGTCGGCATCCCCTGGCATGACGAAATGATCGCGATGGCCTGGAAGCACGAGAACATCTTCATCGGGTCCGACGCGCACAGTCCGAAATACTGGCCGGCAAGTTTCGTGCATTATTTGAAAACTTATGGCCGAAGGAAGGTGATGTTCGGCACGGACTATCCGGTGCTGGCATTCGAGCGCACCATGAAAGAAATCTACGAACTCGGCCTCGACGACGACGTGCGGAAGGCCTTTCTGCGCGACAACGCCATGCGCGTTTATCGATTGACCACTGACACCTCGAAAGAAAAGAAGGGCTGAAACATGGGCCGGCCATTTTCTGCCGCCGTCGTCAGTGCTATGGCTTCCCTCTGCGTTATCGCGTCCGCGGGCGCGGCCGAAAAATCGGTCGATATCGGTATTGTTGGCGCTCGTACCGGCCCGCTCGCCGCGGCCGGCAAGTTTCAGTTCAACGGCTTTGACCTTGCCGTTGACGCGATAAACAAAGCGGGCGGCGTCAAAATCGGCAACGATACGTATAAGATTGCACTCAAGATCTACGATACACACTGCAATGCTGCTGAAGGCGCTTCGGCGATGGAGCGCCTGGCGAACGTCGACCATGTAGTGGTCGTACTGGGCGAGGTTTGCAGCCCGGCAGCGGCAGCGGAAGCGCCCGTCGCATCCGATTACTCCATCCCTCTGATCCTCACCGTTCCAACCGCGCCCGATTTGACCAAGCAAGGCAACACATTTCTGTTCCGGGTGAATGCCGACACCGACCAGCTAAACAAGGCGCTCGCCGCCTACATAGTGGAGCACCGGTGGTCGCCGCTTGCCTTCATCGCCTGGAACAACGACGCTGGCCGCGGCGGCGTCAACGGGATGAAGGCGCTCCTACCCAAGGATATCGCCATCGGCTATGTCGGCTATTTCGACGTCGGCACCGTCGACTTTTCCAGCGACGTCACGAACATCCGCAAATCCGGCGCCCGCGCGGTGATGCTGCTGATGGATGAGGAGCCGGGAGCGCTCGCCATCCGTCAGATTCGCGACGCCGGCGTTGACGCGCAACTCGTTGGAACGCTCGCGATGGGGTCGGATCGGTTTCTCAAGCGGGTCGACGCGAAGTATCTTGACGGCATGGCGCAATACAACGCCTTCCCGCCCGGTGCGGCGGCTCCGCGCATTGTCGAATTCGCCAAAGCGTACCACGCAAAATTCGGCGAAGAAGCGCACGGCTTTGCCGCCCAGTCCTATGACGGGCTCATGCTCGCGGTAAAGGCAATGCAGGCGGCGGGCACTGCGTCCGACGGCGCCGCGATCAAAAAAGCGCTATCGGCGCAATCGTATGACGGCGTCATTGGCCACATCCAGTTCGACGGCGACAATCAGGCGCATCCGCCGGTCTACGTTACCCAATGGTGCAATGACGGCACGCGCAAGATCGACTTCCCCGCCGACATGAGATCGGGCTGCGGGGGGGGTTAGCCTGCATGGGCGTCACGCTGACGGCACTGCTCGAGCAGATCGCCAACGGAACAATGATGGGGGCGATCTACGTCCTCGTCGCGCTCGGCCTCGTTCTGATCTTCGGCGTGATGGAGGTTCTCAATTTCGCGCACGGCGTCGTCTTCATGGCTGGCGGCTATGCCTGCGACTTTTTTTTCGTTCACCTGTTCGGAAACTATCCCGCCGTCGTCATTCTGACGATGCTGACGCTGGCGCTGGTGGGGCTGGCGCTGGAGCGCGCGGTCTTCCGCCGGCTGCGCGTCAACGTGCCGATGCAGATCGTGGCTTCGCTCGGCCTGATCCTGATGGCACAGAATGCGGCCGTACTGCTTTTCGGACCGAGCGCGCTGCAATTGAGTGTGCCGACCGTTCATAGCCTCATACGTGTCGGCGACCTGAGCTTCACGGTCCAGCATGTTGTCGTGATTGTCGCGGCCGTCGCCGCGATCGTGTTGCTCCAGGCATTCCTGCACTGGACGAAGCTCGGAATCGCCTTACGCGCCACAAGCCAAAATCCGGATGCTGCCCGGGTCGTCGGCATTGATCCAGACCGCATCTATCGGATCACTTTTGCCGTCAGTTGCGCACTCGCCGGGTTGGGCGGCGCGCTGCTCGGGCCTTTGTTTCTGATTTCTCCGCAGATGGGCGACTTGCCCATGCTCAAAGGGCTCACCGCGATCGTGCTCGGCGGTATGGGGAGCATACCGGGAGCGATCATCGGCGGCCTCGCAATCGGAATCATCGAGGCGGTGTCGACACTGTTCATCAGTACCGACTATCGCGACATGGTCGTGTTCGTGATCTTGATCGCGATCCTGCTGGTGCGGCCGTGGGGACTGTTCGGCGTGCGCGTACGGGGCGAGGCCTGATGCGCGCCCGCGCAACGCGGCTTACTGCGGGCGTCTTGTTCGCGGCCATCGTTTACCTGCTGGCGTGGGCGTTCGATCATTCTCCCTACGTGCTGTTTGCACTCACGCTGACGCTCTGTTACGCGATCCCGGCGATGGCACTCAATTTGCTGCTCGGTTACACTGGACTGGTGTCGCTCGGCCACATGGGCTTTGCCGGTATTGGCGCTTATGTCACGGCGCTGTTGATGAAAAAGGGCGGCCTCGCCTTCGCACCGTCGTTGCTGGCGGGGACGCTCGCCGCCGGGCTCGCCGGAGTGCTCGTCGGCGTGCCCTGCCTGCGGCTACGCGGCCATTTCTTTATTATCGTCACGCTTGCCGTCGGCATCGTACTGTTTCTGCTGTTCAACAATCTCGATTGGCTGACCGGCGGCGCCGCCGGTTTGCCCGGCATACCGCGTCCGCGGTCGATCGATTTGGGCGTTGCGGTGCTCGACCCGCGCCGGCCGGTTGGCTTCTACCTTGCGGCCGCGACCATTTTCCTTCTGGTCTTCGCGATCCAATATGGGCTGGTTCATTCTGATTTTGGCCGTTCGCTTGCGGCCATACGCCAGGATGAGACGCTGGCGGCGAGCCGCGGCGTCGACGTGTTTGCCCACAAGCTTGCGATCTTCGCGCTCTCGGCAGCAATCGCCGGTCTGGGCGGCGGCCTGCTGGCGGTGTTCCTGCGCGCAGTCGCCCCGCAATCCTTCGGTTTTCTAGAAGACATCAATCTCGTGCTGATCGTCATTGTCGGCGGCGCCGGTTCGTTGTTCGGGCCAACCCTCGGGGCTTTGCTGTTCATTGCTCTGCCAGAAGCCTTGCGCATCGCGGATTCCGTGAGAATGCTGTTGTTTGGTTTGGCATTGCTTGCGCTCGCCCTGCTCGCACCGCGCGGTTTGTGGGGACTGGCGCTGACGGCCGCACAACGACTACGCGGCGCCCAATCTGCGGTGAGCCATGCCGAACGTTCTTGAGGTCCAAGACGTCAGCAAGTCGTTCGGTGGCGTTCACGCGGTGCAAGGCGTGAGCTTCAGCATAAGGGCTCCGGGCATCTATGGATTGATCGGCCCCAACGGCGCCGGCAAAACGACCTTGTTCGACATTATCTGTGGCCGCCAATTCGCTGACGCGGGCGATATCAGGCTTGGCGGCGCGTGCATCGGTTGCCTGCCGGCGCACCGGCGGACGCGTCTCGGGCTTGCCCGCACTTTTCAGGAGTGCCGCGTGCTTGATGAGGAAACGTGCCTCGATAACGTGCTGTTTGCGGCGCAAGACAAACGCCTTCGCAGCGAGCTGGCGCAGGGCATCAGCCGCCGCGGTCAAGGAACGGCGACTTTAGAAGCACAACGCCTGCTGGAGCTCGTCAACCTGCGCCACTTGAGCGGCGAGCTGGCGGGAAATCTGTCCTTCGGGCAACGACGGCTTCTGGAGATTATCTCCAGCCTCATCGCGCAACCGCGGCTCCTGCTGCTGGACGAACCAGCTTCCGGCATAAATCCGACTTTGCTCAACACCCTGCACGACTTTTTGCTGCGTATCTTTGCCGAACGGCAGATCGTGCTCTTGATTGTGGAGCACAACATGGAATTCATCATGTCGCTCGCCTCGCGCATCTTGGTGATGCACCAGGGACGGCTTCTCGAAGAAGGCCCGCCGGCCCTCGTCCAAAGCAGCCAAAAGGTGATTGAGGCGTATCTGGGTTGAAGGCGATGCTGCTCGAAGTCCGGGAACTGGAAGCCGGCTATGCCGCGGGCCGCCGCGTCGTCAACGGCGTCGATCTTCGCGTCGACAAGGGCGAGATCGTCGTTGTGATAGGACAGAACGGCGCCGGCAAATCGACCCTGCTGAAGGCGATCTTCAACATGGTGCCGTTTCGCCGCGGCGAGATCATGCTCGCTGGCGCGCTAGCATCGACCTTGTCCGCGCAGGAACTCCTGCTCGCCGGACTTGCGTACGTCCCACAGAACCGCAGCCTGTTTCCCAAACTGACGGTGACGGAGAATCTCGCTCTTGGGGGTTGTCTGTTGCGCGACCGCGCCCTCCTCGCTCGCCGCCTTAACGAACTGCGGGCGCTGTTTCCCCTGCTCGCCGAGCGCGGCCGTGATTACGCCGCCAGTCTATCCGGCGGCGAACAGCGGATGCTTGAGATCGCGCGCACCCTGGTCATGGAGCCGAAGGTCATCATGCTTGACGAGCCATCCATCGGGTTGGCGCCACGCATGGTCGATCTCGTCTTCGCGACGGCGCGGAAGCTTGCGGAACGTGGCGCGGCGGTACTAATGGTCGAGCAAAACGTCAAGAAAGCGCTGCAGGCTTCCGACCGCGGTTACGTGCTGGAATTGGGCCGCGTTCAAATTGCCGATCGCGCCGCGGCGCTGATCGACGATGCGCGGGTTGGTCGACTCTATATGGGCCGACGCTTTGAAGAGAACGGACGCACTAGCCCTGCTTCCTGAGATCGATAATCGGCCGCGCCTTCCAGTCCCGCCCAGAAATGAGCGGATCATCCGTTGAGGTCTCTTCCACGGCCGGTGTAACGCCGATAGCGCGGTAGACACTATGCTGCAGCCGTTCGACCAAATTTGCACTCGCAGTCGCCGCCGGCACGATTTTGAGCACGAGGCGATCCATCGAAAGCGGGCTGCCCGGGTCGTCCTTGGCGACGACGGCCTGGAATTCGAGCACGTCGGCTTCCGCCGAGACGGTGTCGACCAAGACCTGCGGATTCACCAGCATGCCCTTGATCTTGACTAGCCCGTCGATGCGCCGGGGCATGCTCACGATGCGCTCCGTTAGCGCGCCGCACCGGGGGCAGCGCACACGCGTAAGGCACGCGACATCGCCAAGCGCATAGCGCAGCATGAGCGTGCCACGACGGTCGAGATGCGTGAGCACGATCAAACCTTCTTCGCCATCCGGCAACGGCGCGTGTGTCTCCGGATCGACCGCTTCAAACAGAAATTGGTCGGGAGCAGGATTGTGATAGCCGGCGCCGGGAGCACACTCGACCATGCCGCCCTGCATTTCGGTAGCGCCGTAAGACACGCTGATCACGGGGTTGGCGGCGCCCAGCCGGCGCAACCGCTGTTCCAGGTCTTGCCGCGCCGCCTCGCCGAAGCTCTCGCCGGTAACGAAAACGAGCCGTACTGCTGGCAACTTTAAACCAAGCTCCTCGGCCCGCGCGGCGACCTTGCGGATGAAGGTGGGCACGCCCCAAAGGATTGTCGCTCCCGAGCGAGCAGCGATTGCGGCCACTTCATCTAGCCGCGAGCCGAGCTCCGGGCGGCGCTCGCTGCCATGGCCTGGAAGCGCCGCCACGACCGGAATTTTCATCGCCGCCGCAGCATTCATCGCGCGCGCGAAAGCGCCGTGCGGATAGCGGGTTAGCGGAAACAAATTGAGAATCGAATCCGCGGACGTGACGCCGCGCAGCCGCAGCATGTTGCGATTGAGCGCAAGGATATTCACGAAGTCGTAGGCGGTAGACACGAACGGCGCCGGCGCACCCGACGAACCGGTCGTGTACATGATGTCCCAGACAACTGTTTCTGTGTCGTCGGCGGCACCCGCGGCGCCAAGCACAAAGGCTTCCGGGTCAGCGACGTAGTCAGCCTTTGTCGTGAACGGGAGCTTCGCGAGGTCGGCGAGGCCACGCACATCTTCTCGGGTTAGACCATGCTGCGCAAATCGGCGACGATAATACGGATGGGCGGCAAATACCCGATCGAGTGTGGCGGTAAATACCTTTTCGCGCAGCTGCGCAAGCTCTGCATCTTTCAGTGCGAACAGTGGATCGAGCAGTTCCGGCATTGACGAGTTTCACCAAGCTTGCAGTAACACGCGAACGAGCCGCCAGCATACAACAGCTCGTGACGCGCCAACTTTACATCAACCGGAGTGCATTACAGGTATTCGTTCAGCCTCACCCCTTTGAAATGTGGTTGGAATTTATCCCGATTTCGCAACGAACCGCGACCGGGAGACTTCTCGCGCGCAGGATGCTGCAATTTTGCACACTCTCCTTCCAGGTAACCTGAGTGCTGGCCGTTGGTGCCCGGCTCGCATCGATTTTCACGTTCTGATTGCCCCCAGGACCGTTCAGTTGCCTATCGGCGCTCCAACTGGCGACAGGTGCTGGCCGTCGAAGACCAGCAGCTGGAGCTTCTTGAACATGTTGTAGTCGTCGGGGCTGGTGTTCACCGTAATCCCAGGCTGGATCATCGCTGCTTTGAACTCGTGGAAGCTGGCGGCCTGCCTCATCACGTTCTCGCGCGTGAGCAAGTCGCCGCATCGCTTGAGAACGTCGACGACGAGCTGACCTTCGACAAAAGCCGCCGCATTCAGACCATCGAATTTGTCCCCCGACGGATAATATTTATCCATCCAGGCGAAATAGCGCTGCACGTCGGGATCGCTTTGTTTTGCCGGATCCGTCGGGTCAACGAATACCGACGACGATAGCGCTCCCTTCGATGCCTCGATGCCGGCCGGCAGATAGGTCTTGGCGACAATCGCCGCCGGAAACGCGATGAACTTCAGTGGATGCCAATCCAACTCGTACGCCTTGCGAAGCGCCTGAATTGTCTGCTTCTGCGTTGCCACGACCAGCAGAATGTCGGCGTTGGTGGCACGCAAGTTTATCGTTTGCGAATCAACCGTAGGGTCGCTCAGCTCGAAGCTTTGCGCACCGACCATCATTTTGTCCGCGCGCGGGCCCAGTCCTGCGCGCATCCCGTTCAGATATTCCCGGCCGAAATCGTCGTTCTGATAGAGAATCGCCACTTTGGCGTCCGGTTTGGTATCGAGAATGTATTTCGCGAACGCGCGCACTTCGGTGGCGTAGTTCGGCAGCGCCGACATTGACCACGGAAAATGCTTCGGGTCATTCCAGCTAGGGATGCCGCTTTGCAGGAAAAGCTGGGGAACCTTGTTGTCGTTCATATATTGCTTGATCGCCAGGTTCGGCGCGGTTCCTACCGGCGCATACAGAAAAAAAACGTTGTCGGATTCGACCAGCTTGCGCGCTTGCTCGACGGTCTTGGGCGGACTGAAACCATCGTCAACGGTGATCAGTCTGATCTTGCGCCCGTTGATGCCGCCATTCTCGTTGACCATCGCAAAGTAGGCTAGCGATGCTTTGCCAAACGTCCCGTAACTCGAGACCGGGCCGCTGTACGGTGCCGTTTGCCCGAGAGTGATTTCGGTGTCGGTTACGCCGGGATCATACTTTTTTTGCGCCAGCGCGGGAGCCGCGGCGAGCAGAGCGATCGAGATCGCCGATGCCGATATCGCAAAACTTCGATTCATTGGCTGATCTCCAGGCCCCGGACTCTGATCGTGAGGCGTTAGTTGCGAATGTAATTGCCAGCTTCGAAGACGATCGGCGCCGTCGACGCATCGAAGCTCACACCGATCGGATCGCGACCTTGCGCGACGCGAGCGAGCTGTTCCTGAAACATCCACCGGAGGATCACTAGGCCGCGATCGGATTGGGCAAAATGCTCCTCCGAATGCATGGTGATCAGCCCCTGCCCCACTTGTGCCTCGTAGTCGCCGGGATGGCGCTGGTGTTCATCCTCGGTCATCTGCGACCAATCCTTGCCGTTGAATTTTGATCGCATCCGTCCAAGATCGCCCGGTTCCTTCACCCGTCCGGCGACGTAGATGCGAAACGATGCGTCGTCGATTGGCAGCACCCAGCCGATCGACTCGACGCGGGCGAATTGGGCAACGCGCGGATTTGGCACCACGCGCAGAGTCGGCAGCACCGCTTCCGTGACCCGATAAAAAGTCTTGCCGTCGTCGGTCTTCCGCGTTGAACGGGCAACAACGCCGCGGGGGGAAGACTCAAAAGTCACATTCGGCATCGACGCCATCGCCAAAGTAAACTGGGCGCCGCTGAACGATGCGTGCAGCACCGGGACGTGAAACGGATCTACGACGTTTTCGTAGTGCTGGAGCCAGTTGCAAGGGATAATGACGGGGCCTCCACCGCCGATCGATGAATCGTCCGCCTCGACGAATTCGCCGTCACCCATGACCTCCAGGCATTCATAGATCGGAAGAATCGGCTTGCGGTCCGGCGGGCCCAAATAGGCGAAGATCAGCCCATATCGTTCCTGCACCGGATACCAGGGCTGGCGAACCTTATTCCGAAAAAGTCCACCATTCGGCTCACAGGGCTGTTCAAGGCAATGTCCGTGCACGTCGAACAGCCATCCGTGGTAGCAACAGCGAAGTCCCCGCTGCTCAACCTTGCCGTAATAGAGTGTTGTACCCCGGTGGCAGCAGCGCGCGTGAACGAGCCCTGCACGGCCGTCGCCGTCACGGAACAAAATCAAATCTTCGCCGAGAACCCGGACTTTTCGTGGTACCGAATTCGCGTCCTTGATTAGTCCGACTGGATGCCAATAACGGCGCAGCAACTCGCCCATTGGCGTGCCGCGACTGACGAGGACAAGATCGTCTTTGATCGCCGGCTTTCGCATCTCATAGCCCGTCCCCTCATCACGAGGCGCCGACTTGGACATGCTGTCCTCCCTGAAGGTCCCTTTGCCCGGTTTGATCAAAGACTAAGGCGCAACGGTTGACTGAGTCAACTGTTGCGCGGCATCGGCGGATTTGCTTGTTTGCCGCATGCCGAGCGGGGACATTTCATTGGCTGCGCGAAACCATGGGAAAGCGCGGTCTCGCAACCCACTGGTTTCGCGCAAAATCCTGATTTTGGGCAACTTGCTTCGGCGAGCTGCAGCCGCGCGCTATCGCAGGCTTCTTCGCCTAGCCGGCGTTGAATGGGGACTCGTTGCGCATCTCGGGCTGGGAGCGCCGCAAACCCTCAACCAGATTGCCTGGGGTATGGGGCTGGAGAAGGCGCAACTCAGCCGAACGGTGTCGAAACTAGTGCGTCGCGGCCTCGTCACGAAGCAAACCAACCCTCAGAACAATCGCGAAGTGCTGATCTCGCTCACGCGCGAAGGCTGGCGCCATCACTTGGCTATCCAGGCCGCTGGTGAAGCGGCCAACGATCAATTGCTCGCCGAGTTATCCCGAAAGGATCTTATCGTCTTTGTCGACCAGCTTGAATACTTGACACTTCGCGCCCGCGACTTATTGCGAGCCGAACAGGCAACAACTCGCCGAGCGCCTATTCGAGCGAAAAAATGAACGATTAGGCTCGTCTAGAATGGTTAGGCGGGAGAGAGGGGTCCAACACGTGACAGCGAATCATCTGGAAATGCAATTTCTTGCGCACTCAGCGTCCGGGCTCACGTGATCGAACCTGCGTTTACCTAGACCTCAGCGCCATCCTTGGTAATTCGGCAGTCGAGTTGCGCACGACTTATTTTCAGCAGACGCGCAGCAGCCGATACATTACCCTTCGTTTTTGCCAAAGCCGCCGCATAAACATGCCTCTGCAGATCCTCAAATCCCATGCCATAGAGACGTTCTTTGGGGGACAGGGCGTTTGGTACCTAGTCGGCCCTGGGGGCGTCTGCTTTGCTGTTCGCGCTAGGCAGCCTCGTGGCAGCACATAACCAGGAGAGCACCGGCCGCCTATTTGCGAAGCCGCAGAATTCCAACGATTCCTACTTCGTTTTTAAAACTTTCCTGTGAGGGCAAATCAACTATCTCGGATGTAGCATTGCAAGCCGATCCCCTCCATGGTCCAGACGCATTGCCATCGGCCTTACTCCGCGGCTTGCGATATGGGTGGGGACTGTTTTTCGGCCTTGGGAGGGCCGGCGCGGTCGAGATCGCGGCTCACCAGTTTCATCACTTGCGCAGAAGCGTCGCTGATCAGCGTGCGGTAGTGCGCAGTCGATCGCGCCAGCAGATTGTAGATCACGACCGCCGGGATGGCGGCGACGAGCCCGAGCGCGGTCGCCAGTAGCGCTTCCGCGATGCCGGGCGCCACCACCGCGAGATTGGTGGTGTGAGCTTTGGAAATGCCGATGAAGCTGTCCATGATGCCCCAGACCGTGCCGAACAGCCCGACGAAGGGCGCCGTCGCGCCGATGGTGGCAAGAACACCGGTCCCGCGGGAGATTTTGCGGCCGGCCGCCGCCTCGATGCGCTCAAGTTGCCAAAGAATGCGCTCCTTGACACCGTCGCCGCGGAGCCCCGCTGACTGCTGGATTTCGGCAGCAGCCGCCGCAACGAGTTGCGCGACGACGCCGTTGTCGTTCTGCAATCGCTCGTGCGCCTGATCGAGCGTTGAACAATTTGCGAGGATGCGCAGGCCAGTGCACACCGCGCCGCGCGCGCTCCTCAGTTCGAGACTTTTGGCAAGCCACACCGTCCAGGTGACAAGCGAGGCAAAGGCGAGGCCGATCATCACCGCCTTGACGATGATGTCGGCGTGCAGAAACATCCCCCAAGTCGAAAGATCCTGCGGCAACTCCGCAACGCTGATCGACGGCTCGCTCTGAGCAAAGGCTGAACAGGCCGTCGCCGCAACGATCGCCAGCGCCAATAGACCGCGGACAGCGTTTCGACCACTTGAGAACATCGTCATCTTGGCCAAATTCAGTACTCCTCGTTGCGCATTTGTCTTTTTGCGCGCTGCTTAAATCTTCTTCGAGACGCCCATGAAGAAACCAAGGCGGGGCCCATATTGTGGCGCGAACACGCCGATGCCCGTACCGCTGCGGATCATGTAAACGGTGTCGAACAAGTTGATTATGTCGAAGCGCACAGTCATCGGCTTCGGATCGTCCGGCAGCAGGAATTCACGGGCGACACCAACATTGAACTGGGTGTAAGGCGGCACTGTCGAGATATTGGCGTCGCCGCTGCGCAGGCCGCTGCCGTAGATCATGTCAGCGCCGAGCCTGATACCGCACCATGATATCCCGTCCGCTCCGGGGAGACTGTTGAACATCTCGCCGGCATAAGCCGGCCGGCCGCAGAATTTGTAGGCGACTCCTGCCGAACCGGTCACCAGCTGGGTGTGATCGGTGTAGATCCAATGCGAGTCGACGTACTGTTGCAGCGTTAAGCCGCCAAGGTCGGCAAGCGGCGTGGTGTTGTCGAACAAACATTGGTTCGACACGACGTTGGTGGCCCGCTCCTTACCGAGCGCGAGGTTGGCGTAGGCCTGGAAATTGCCGCTGTGAAATTTGCCGCTGAACTCGATGCCTTCGACATAGCCCTGCGCGTAGTTGAAGGCGCTGAGCACCAGGGCTTGACCGAAATTGCCATTGTCGATCAGATCGGTCGCGATCTTGTAGTAAGCATCGACGCCAAGAGTAAGCGCAGTGCAGTCCTTTGCATCCGGGTTGTTGCATCCGAACGGTATCTTTTGGTCGACGCCGGCATCGAAATAATGCGACCGCTCCGGGAGCACGGGGCTGGTCCCGGGAGTGGTCGACGCTCCGGTGGTGCCATTGAATAAGGCGATATTCGCAGGCGCCGCCTCGACCAGGACCGGCGGCGTGAAGTAGCGCGCGTAGCCGGCGTGGAAGGTGGTGTAATCAAACGGCTTGTAGGTGAAGTTGATGCGCGGGCTCAATTGATTGGCGCTGACGAATTGCCACATCTGGTCGAAGCGCAGACCGCCGTTGATTGTGAAGTTGCTCGTGATCTTCCACTCGTCCTGCACGTAGGCGCCGGCAAGCCAGCCAACCTTTGAGACGTTGTCGGTTATCGTCTCTGGCACACCCGAAGGAACTCCGCCGGGGGCCGCCTCGACCAGCGAAGTGTTACCGACGAAGGCCTGTTCGCCGCTGAATGTGAATCCGGCGCGGACCGTGTGCGCCGGATTGAGCTGGTAGGAGCCGTCGCCCTGTATTCCATTGGCGTAAGACTGTCGCGTGATGTCGGACGCTATGCCGTTGAGGAGGAGGTCGCCGACCGGGTCGGGGATGAATTGCAAGCTGTTGTAACGGGTGAAATAGGACAATTGCCCGTCAAAGCCGTTAACCGATTTCTGCACGGCCAGCACGCCGTATTGAGTGAACTCGATCTGGTTTTCGTTGAGCGCCGCCGAGTTGAAGCTGGTGATACCGTTGACGCTGGTAACCGGCGGATTTCCATTTAGTCCAACCGGCTGACCAGGGACATTCGGGATCTGGAATGTGCTGTAAGCAGTTCCCTCAATCATGCTGATCCGCGTCGTCGGGTCGATGAATGTGGATATGTAGGCGAAGCCTTTTCCTTGCTGCGAGAAATCGTGGATCGGGAAATACGACGGCGTCGCGTTTTCCAGCCCTTCGTTGGTCTGCAGATAACGGCCGGTGAAATAATATTGCACACCGGGGAAACAATTCGCCGGTGCCGGTAGCGCCGGCTTGCCGGGAGGCGGCGCGGCCGCGGGACAGGTGCTGCCGAAGGTGCCGCCGTATTCCATGTACGGCGTGATCATGCCCTGGCTGCCGCCATAGAGGCCGACGGTGCCCGAGTTGTTGAACAGATCGGAGCGCGTGGTGATATCGACGAGGCCCACTGTGCGCAGGCCGAATTCGGCCGGCAAAGCGCCTGTGACCAGCGCGATGCTGCCGATGAAGCTGGTATCGAAGATGCTGCCGAAACCGGTGACGCCGTCCGGCAGGAGCACGCCGTTGATCCGAAATTGCACGTTGGCGTGATCGTTGCGGACGTGAAGCAGACCGCTGGCCGCAGAATCCTGCGAGACGCCCGGGGCCTGCAGAAGCACTTTCTCTACCGTCTGATTGGTGCCAACGGGCAGCGCTTCAATGGTTTCGTGGCTGATCGTGTCGGAGGTCGTGCCGACGGTCGTGTAGAGATTGCCGCGCGCCTGATCGAAGGCGTTGGACTTGGCGTTAAGCTGCGCCGCGGGAGTAACCGGGACTGCCGTGTTACGCCGCTGCGCCGCGCCCGGCTTCGGCTTCGGTTTGGCGCCGGAGACGACGACTTCGGGAAGCTGCACTTGCGCTGCAGCGGAGCCGCCGAGGCTTAGTAGGGCGATTAAGACTGCGCCGGAAAGAAAACGAGCGCGACGCGCGCAGTGAATGCAAACTGACATGACGCTCCCCCACTGACGGTATGCGATGGATGGGCATGAAACCGGCTGCTGAGCGGTCGCGCTGCCGCGGCGCGTCGAGCGAGAATGACGCGCGCAGTCTTAGCGTCATTACCGGCGCGCAAGCGCGGCAACGGCGAAGAACAGCAACGACCGAGAGGAATTCAGGCGGCCGGCGGAGCGCGCGACTGAAACGCCGCTCGGCGCGACGTGATGAAACCAACCGCGGCGAAAGCGAAATGCTCAATGGGTCGGGAAGTAAACGGCACCGGCAATTTCGGGGCGTGCGGTACAAACGAATTCGCGGCGAGATAGATCGTGGCGCAGATAGCGCAATAATCGTTGCCGTCGTCCCCAGGCTGTTGGGCCGGAAGCTGCGATACTCGCGCGCTCGTGGTAGTGGCGGTCGCCGCGCGGTAAGCCCGCACACTGTCAAGATGAACGTGCCCGAAGGACAGGACGAATTGTAGCGCCAGCGCGGCGAGCGCCAGCCAGCCGGTCAATCGTCTGCTGGATGCGACCGACAGCATGATTTAATCCCAACTCCTATGCGAAGTGTAATGTTATAATGTTGCATTGCGCAAGGCCGGATCACACTATCCTTTGCCTGGCGAACGTTGAGCGTGGGACGTACGGCACAGCAGGACGCATGCCGGAATAGGCCGGAATAAACGCCGCGAGCCGATGGAATTTGGTATTTTCCTTGCGGGGGGAGCCTGTCGCGATACGACCGATCCGGCGCGAGACCGCGCACCCAGATGATTGCTACCCAAACCGAGGCTCGGACTGCCGTAGCCACAAAAAAACGCTGGCGCGAGCGTTTTGGCGTCTGGCTGTTTTGTTCGGCCATTCTACACATTCTGATTCTGCCTCCACTGTTGCTATCGTCCCGGCCCGGGAAGATTGCGCTGGTGATCCCGTTGGATATCGTGATGCTTGCCGACGCGACCGCCGGTCCCGCCCAACCCGACGCGGCGCTCGTGCCGCAGGAGGAGGCTGGGGCGCAATCCTCGCCGGCCGCGCCGCCCATCGGCGCGGCCCCGGCGAAGAACCCTCCGGACGAACTGGACCTGAAGCTGCATGCGCTGGCGCAGCTGCGGCAGCCGAGCGTGGACACCCACTTGTCGAAAAAAGAGCTCGGCTTGTCGCGCATGGCGGCGATGAGCGAAGACGCGACGCCCGGGCCGCACGCAACCTATGCCGTGCGGGATTTCATCCGCGCCCAAGTCGAGCGACGTTGGGGCCTCGATCTGCCGACATTGGGTAACGGCAATTATTCCGTGCTGATCCGCGTGCAGATGACAAGCGCCGGCACCGTCACCAAAGCCGAAATCGCCGACATCGCCCGTTTTAATTCCGACAAGACTTACCGGGCGATTGCGTTGAGCGCGCGTAACGCGGTGTTGCTGTCCTCGCCATTCGCTCTGCCGGCCGGCGTTTACAGCGAGGTGATGGATTTTACGCTGAACCTCAACACCAGCGAGGCATTGCGATAATGACCGGCACGCTCACGGCAAGTCCCTGACGACGCGAAAACCGGTCAGGCTGGAATAGTCGTATTCACCGCCGTCGGTGACGCTCCCGCTTCGGGCGGCAGAACGCACGAACACCGGCAAATTGTTCCAGGAGCCGCCGCGGATCACGTGCCTCCCGCAGTTCCTCTCGGTCCACGCGCTGCCGTCGGTCGGGGCGCCCTTGTAGTTCAGATGCCAGCAATCCGCCGTCCATTGCCAGGCATTTCCCAACATGCCGTAGAGGTCGAACGGATTGGGCGCGAAGCTGTCCACGTCAGCCAGCAAGCGATCATCCCATTTGCTGCCGCAGCCGTTGCAATTGGCCTTGTTGACGCCAATCGCATCGCCCCACCAACGCGCCGTGTTGGTGCCGGCACGCGCGGCGTATTCCCACTCGGCTTCGCTCGGCAGACGGTACGGACCTTTGCCCTCGGTTGATTCCGGACGCAGGCGCCGCACCTTGGCGTTGAGCCAGGCGATATAGGCGTCGGCGTCGCGCCAATCGAGGCAGACCGCCGGCCATTTGGGTGGCTCGTCATATTCCGGCGCGTAGACCGTGCCCTTGGCCGGTGAACGCCAGCCCATGCCGAGGACCGCGTTGCAGGCGACCGGCTGATAACGCGTCTCTTTGAGAAAGACGAGAAACTGCTCGCTGGTGATGTCGTATTTGCCAAGTGCGAAAGCCTTGATCGACACGACGTGTAGCGGGCCTTCAGAATCAAAACGGCCAGGTTCGTTCGCCGGACTGCCCATCAGAAACTTGCCGGCCGGAATTCCGATCAGCTCGGGGCAATCCGCACATTCACGAAAAACGTGATCGGTGCTCCCCTGCTGATGGCCCGGACCTGACACCATCAAGGCCGACGCCGCGACAAGGATGGACAGGGAAAATTTGCGGTATTGGACTAGGCACAATGGGGCCACGATAGTTACCGCAACGGTCCGTCGGATGGGATTGCGCCCTTGTGGCGTCGGCTTTGAATGTTACCAGACTCTTTGCGGCAGTGCAGGTAGTCTGAAAAGTGGCCCTTAGATGGGGTAATCGGCCGGCGTTCTTGTGGATAGCTGAAGATTTTGGGTGCTGCGCTTCAGGCTGATGGT
>Ga0116223_10001985_pt1 | contig 19915 bp, 20 predicted proteins | sample Sb_taG_3_FD_90092 | JGI IMG/M metagenome (GOLD analysis project Ga0116223, IMG submission 90092) | Peat soil microbial communities from Weissenstadt, Germany - Sb_50d_a_PC metaG | ecosystem: Environmental > Terrestrial > Soil > Wetlands > Peat | place: Germany: Weissenstadt | collected 2010-09-21 | reverse complement strand
GGGGCGCAACGGATTCGACGGGATTGAATCGTGGTGGGGAGGCGTGCCGGGTTCCGAGCTCCCGTAAAACGATCGGAAAAACAGAACTGCCAACACGCAGTTTGCATACGCCGCCTAAGTAATTAGGTAGCCGCTCCAGCCGCTGAGCCCGCGCGGCGGTGAGTGAGCGTCATTTTGCGGGATAGGCCAAAGGCTTCGGTCCGGAGCCGGCGGTTGAGACTCAATCGGGCTAGGCCGCCGCCATTTTGCCGGTTCTGGGGCGGACGGCTGAAAATTCAGAGCCGGCTACGCACGTAGTCTCTTCATGGCGAGCTTTCTCGGACGGGGGTTCAATTCCCCCCGCCTCCACCACTTCCATAGTGTTGCCACACACATCAGTCTTGATCCTTCCTGCTGGTACCGTGGGTGATACCATGTAGTGATGGCAAACGCCGCGAAGATCCTGAGCAGGATGCGGAACAATCCCCGAGACTGGCGGATTGAGGATCTGAAAGTGGTGGCCAATCACTATGGGATCGACCACGACCAACCGGGGACGAGCCACGTCACTTTCCGCCATGCGAAAGCGGGGCGTTTGACGGTACCTGCAAATCGGCCCATCCAGCCGGTCTACATTCGGAGGTTTGTGCAGTTCGCCGGTTGCGTCAGAGAGGAGGAAGAATGAAAGACGAGTACCCTTTTGTTATCCGCCCGCTGTCCGAAGAGGAGGGCAGAGGCTACCTGATCGAATACCCCGATCTGCCCGGCTGCATGTCAGACGGCAAGACCACCGAGGAGGCGATTGCGAATGGGCGGGATGCGGTGAAATCGTACCTGCTTAGTTGCCGGAAATACGGTGACAAAATCCCAAAGCCAGGCAGGTCCGCTAGCGGGCAGTGGCGGCAGCGCGTGCCGAAGTCGGTGCATGCGCGTCTGGTTGCTCGCGCCGAGCAAGAGGGCGTAAGCCTCAACACCCTCGTCACCACAATGATTGCGGAGGGTCTCGGTAGGCGCCAGGCACGCTGATTCGCTGGGCCACGATTTCGCGTACGCGGCGCACCGGATTCGACGGGACTGAATCGAGGTGGGGAGGCGTGCCGGGTTCCGAGCTCCCCTAAAACGATCGGAAAAACAGAACTGCCAACACGCAATTTGCATACGCCGCCTAAGTAATTAGGTAGCCGCTCCAGCCGCTGAGCCCGCGCGGCGGTGAGTGAGCGTCATTTTGCGGGATAGGCCAAAGGCTTCGGTCCAGAGCCGGCGGTTGAGATTCAATCGGGCTAGGCCGCCGCCATTTTGTCGGTTCTGGGGCTGACGGCTGAAAATTCAGAGCCGGCTACGCACGTAGTCTCTTCATGGCGAGCTTTCTCGGACGGGGGTTCAATTCCCCTCGCCTCCACCATAATAGAATCAATAACTTAGCGCCTGTCAAAAAGCTTCGACGCTCGTACATAAGTGTACGATACTAAATGAGTGAAGGGTTCCGAGTTTCTGAGAAAAGCGCGGCGCGCGGCAAGGTCGAAGAAGCTGATTTACAACTGGGTTCCCTCGCACGGAAAAGGGAGCCACGGAACCCTGTAGGTTGGTGCGAATGGCAAGACCACCGTTCAGAGCCTGAAGCGGGAGATTCCCACGGGAACCCTCCGCGCTATGATCGAGCAGTTGGAACTCGAGGCCAATGATTTCGACCTGTGCTGATTTCGGCCTGCGCAAGGGAGTGCGCTAATGGATCAATTTGCATACCCCGCCCAATTCACCCCGGATGAAGGCGGAACCTATATGGTTCGCTTTCGGGATCTCCCGGAGGCCATCACGAGCGGTCGCGATATAGCGGACGCCATCGAACAAGCAGCCGACTGCCTGCAGGAGGCCCTAGCTGGCCGGCTTGTCCGGCGGGAAGCCATTCCGAGGCCGTCAAAACAGCGCCGCGGTGAGCGCCGGATTCCGGTGGCGATGTATCTTGCCCCAAAATTGGCACTTTTCACCGCGATGGAGCGGTCCGGGGTGAACAACTCCGAACTGGCGCGCCGCTTGGGAGTGACAGAATTGATTGTCCGCAGAATGCTTAACCCGAAACATGAGACCAAAGCGGGCAAGATCGAAGCCGCCCTTCGCGCGCTCGGAAAAGAGGCGGTGGTCCACGTCAGCGATGCCGCGTAAAGGGCTGCACGCGATCACATTCCTCTGAACGGCCGACTCCATCTCCGGAATTCGCGGCGTTACTTGATCACGCTACCGCGTATTCCGCGCAATCGCCAAGTCGTATGGCGGCGCCTTCTGCCGGGCCGTACTCCAAGATCAAAGGAAACGAATATGCCCATGAAAAGGCACCCGCATCCCGGCCGCATCGTGCGCCAGGATTTCCTGGAACCGCTTGGCTTAACCGTCACCGAGGCCGCCAAAGTGCTTGGTGTTGCGCGCCAGACCATAAACAACCTCGTTAACGAAAAGGCCGGTATATAGGCGGAAATGGCCGTGCGCCTGTCAAAGGCGTTCGGACCTAGCCCCGGTGCGGCAGCGCTTTCGCCGGGCGGCTTGTGCTACTCCATCAGATCCCGGCGCTTGATGGTGGGCCGATCGTCCTGGTCGTCCTGCTGGCCGGGCTTTCCCGAGCCGGGTGCTACCCGCAGCCGCGGGCGGCCGTCATTCTCGTCGCTTTTGCGCCGGTTTTCGGAGGCGATCAGGCGGGCGCGCACATCGTGGTACTCGGAGGTGGTGACCACATACTCCGGTTTGGAGGGCAGGATCCGGTCGATTTCCTTCTGCGTCTTGTCGATGCGGTCGGCATCCATGGGGTGCGTGGAAAACATCCGGGCCGCCAGGCCGGGCTTGGTGCGCTGCAGCGCTTCCAGTTTCTCGAAGATGCTGATGGCGCCGTTGGGGTCGTAGCCTGCGGCATACATGTACTGTACCCCAAGGTAATCGGCCTCGGACTCGTCGCTGCGCGAGAACTTCAGAAAGGTCATGGGCACCGCGATGCCGGCGGCCTGGCGGGCGGCGTATCCGCCCCAACCTCCCAGGAGCACGCTGAGCGGAATGCTGGCGATGTTGGCCAGTTCACCCTTGGTCGCGCGGCGGGTCATGTGGCGCGCGGCCACGTGAGCGATCTCGTGGGCCACGGCGCCGGCTAGTTCGTCCTCTTCATCGGCGATGTGGAGCAGCCCGGTATAGATGAAGATGTAGCCGCCGGGCAGCGCGAATGCGTTGGGCGCTTCGCCTTCGATCACCTGAAAGGTGAACGGCACTTTGGCGTCGGAGTTCCGCGCCAGATTCTGGCCGAAGCGGTTGATGTACTCGGACAGGATTGGGTCGGAGTTGATCTTGGCCTCGCGCGCCACTTCCTGTGCCAACTGCTTGCCCAGCGCCATCTCGCGTTCCAGAGAGTAGAAGTTGATGCCCTTGCCCACGTCGCGGTTGCCGATCTGGCTGGGATCGTCCTTCTTCTTTTTGTCGTCGGCATGCGCCACCGCCACGGCGAGCGCTACGATCAGGATTATGGCGAAACGGGATCGCATCGGTGCCTCCAGTTGCCCTCTTAACGTATTGTAGAGGGAATGGACCCCAATATACATGCAAAATCTTTGGCTGAACCGGCTCTTTACGAACGGTATGCGGACCAGTTCCCGGTGCGGGAGAACCTGATCTACCTGAATCACGCCGCGGTTGCGCCCCTATGCAAGCCGGCGGCGGACGCCATGAAGCTACTGGTGGCGGACTGCAAGCGCTTCGGCAGCCTGCACTACGACTGGTGGCTGGGCACTTACCAGGGCCTGCGGGTAGCGGCGGCGAAACTAATTGGGGCGGACCGCTCTGAGATCGCACTGGTGAAGAATACGTCGGAGGGGATTGCCACGATAGCGATGGGACTGGACTGGCGGCCCGGCGACCGGATGGTGGGGTTCCAGGAGGAGTTCCCGGCCAATGTCTATCCCTGGAAGCTATTGGAAGAAAAGGGCGTGACGGTGACATGGCTCTCCGTGACCGACCCGTTGGAGCGGATCGACGAGGCCTGCCGGGGAGCGCGGCTGCTGGCGATCAGCTTTGTTCAGTTCTTAACCGGATACCGGGCTCCCGTTCAAGCGATTGGTGAAATTTGCCGACGTAATCACTGCATTTATATTGTAGATGCGATCCAGGGACTGGGGGCCTTTCCACTGGATGTGCGAGCCTGTGGGATCGACGCGCTGGCGGCCGATGGCCACAAGTGGCTGCTGGGGCCGGAAGGTTGCGGTATCCTCTACATAAATCAGGAGCTTATGCCGCAAGTGAAGCCTGTGGAATTCGGCTGGACCAACGTGGCGGGATATAACGACTACGGATCGCGCGATATGACGCTTCGGCCGGACGCAGGCCGATATGAGTGTGGAACGCTAAATACCATTGGATGCTTTGGCTTACGCGCTTCAATCGAGTTTTTGCTTGAAGTCGGGGTCGGAGAAATCGCCCCGGTTGTCCAAAATCTCGGCGATCGGATCGCCGAGGGTGTCCAGGCGAAAGGCTACGAAGTGTTGGGAAATCGGACACCCGAAAACGGGGCGGGAATCGTGAGCTTTCGGAAGCCGGGATTCGACGAGAGGGAAATCGTCCGGAGGCTGCGTGCCGCTGGAATCAGCGCGGCGCCGCGGGCCGGGTGGGTCCGTACGTCGCCGCACTTTTACATCAGTCCCGCGGAGATCGACAGAATGCTGGAGGTACTGTCATGAGAGTCGTTCAGCTTAGAATTGCGTGCGTTTCTCTGGCGGCGTGTTCGGTTTTCGCCGCCGTCCCCACACCGCGGAACTACTTTGGCCACGAAATCGGCGCCGACAGGACGGTGATGGATTGGGAGAAGGTGGTGGGCTATTTTCAGGCGCTGGCCAAGTCGAGCGACAAGATCCGGGTAGAGGAACTGGGCAAGACCGCCGAAGGCCGTCCGTTCATCGCCGCGACCATCGCGGACGCGGAGACGTTGAAGCACCTAGACAAGTACATCGGCATCCAGCAAAAGCTGGCGGACCCGCGGAAAACCACTCCGGCGGAGATGGAAAAGCTTCTGCCGGAAGGCAAGACCGTGGTGCTGATCACCTGCTCAATTCACGCCACCGAGATCGCGTCGACGCATACCGCGGTGGAGTTCGCCTACCAGCTTCTGACCCACGACACCCCGCATCACCGGGCGATTCTCAAGGATGTCATCCTACTGCTGGTGCCCTCGCAAAATCCGGACGGCGTGGACATCGTCACTCGGTGGTATCGCAAGACCCTGGGCACGCCATATGAAGGCTCGAACCCGCCGGAGCTATACCACAAGTACGTGGGGCACGACAACAATCGCGACTGGTACATCTTCTCGCAGCCGGAGACGCGGGCGACCGTTTCCAAGCTGCACAACGTGTGGCATCCCGAGATCACCTACGACGTGCACCAGATGGGATCGAACGGCGCGCGCCTCTTCGTGCCGCCGTGGCTCGACCCCACGGAGCCCAATATCGACGCCATCCTGATGCAGGAGATGAACATGATGGGGACGGCGATGGCGGCGGACCTGACGGCGGCCGGGAAGACCGGGGTCGCGATCCACGGGGTCTACGATTTCTGGACGCCGTCGCGGCACTTCATGGCATTTCACGGCGGCCTGCGGCTGCTGACCGAATCGGCCAGTGCGCGGATTGCTTCGCCGATGACCTTGACGGCGGACCAGATCACGGACAGCGCGCTGGGATACAATCCGCGCGAGCGTTCGTGGAATTACCTGGAACCGTGGATGGGCGGAACGTGGCGCCTCGGCGACATCATCGACTACCAGTTGATCGCCTTCGAGTCGTGCCTGTATAATGCCGCGCTGCACCGCGAAGAGCTGCTGCGGAATTTCTACCGTGTGGGCGTGCGGCAGGTGGCGCGGACGGACCCGTGGGGCTTCGTGATTACGGCGAACCAGCGCGACCCGGGGGCGACGCGGAAGCTGATTGAGACGCTGCGCTTCGGGCAGGTGGAGGTGGGCAAGGGCGCCGACGGCAGCGCGGTGGTCTCCATGCGCCAGCCGTACAGCGGATGGGCCAAGACACTGCTCGAGGTGCAGCATTACCCCGAGGATCGGCTGTATCCGGGCGGACCGCCCAAGCGGCCGTACGACGTGACCGCCAACACGCTGCCATTGCTGATGGGCGTGGAGGTCAAAACCGTGAAGCAGCCGGTGACGTTTTCGGGCGAGTGGCAGGCAGGGCCGGCTGCGAAGGGACCGGTACTGAAGGCGTCGGATACGGATTCGTGGGTCGCGGTGAACCGCGCGTGGAAGGAGGGAAGATCGGTGTGGCGTGATTGGGCCAGCGGCGATTTTTCACTGACCGCGCAGGCCGGATGGCGGGAGGTGAAGCAGCCACGGGTCGCGTTATACCAGCCGTGGACGGCGAACATGGACGAAGGGTGGACGCGCTGGCTCTTCGAGCAGATCGGCTTCGCGTACACCACGGTACACAACAAAGACGTCCAGGCCGGCGACTTGCGCAAGAAATTCGACGCGATCGTGTTTGCCGACCAGCCGGCGGCCAGCATCGAGAACGGACAGCGCAACATGCCGGAGGAGTACACGGGCGGGATCGGCACGAAGGGCGCGGACGTGCTCAAGGAGTTCGCCAATGCCGGCGGCACGCTGGTGTTTTTGAACGGCGCTTCGCAGTACGCGGTCACGAGGCTGGGAGTCCAGGCGAGGCTGGTGACTCCCGCGGGCGGGCGCGGCGGCCGCGGCGGTGACAGTGAGCCCGCGCCGGAGGCCAACCGCGTGAGCGGATCGTCCGAGTTCTATTCGCCCGGGTCGCTGCTGAATGCCAGGATCGACACGCGCAGCCCGCTGGCGTATGGCGTGCCGGCGGAGATCGCCATCTGGAGCGAGCAGAGTCCGGCGTGGGAGACCCAGTTGCCGGTGGTGGCGCGGTATCCGGATTCGCGCGTGCTGGCCTCGGGGTGGCTGGTGGGCGAGAAGGTGATCGCGGGCAAGGCGGCTTTAATTGACGCGCCCATGGGCAGCGGGCACGTGGTGCTGTTCGGGATGCGGCCGCAATATCGGGCGCAAAGTTACTTGACGTTCAAGATGCTGTTCAATGCGCTGGCGATGTGAGACAACCCGTCGGGGCGACGTCCGGCAAAATCTCACGCACTTTCGATCTGCGACGCCCAGGTAGGCGTGCAGACAAACGGATCGGGTTATCATGAGCCTGGAGACCTCCGATGTCCTTCGTCTGCTTTAACCGGATCGCGATCGTTGGCCCACGGTCCAAAGTGATCGGGTTTAGCGACGATGCGCGCCGGCGGTTATCGGCGGACCTTCAAGAATCGCTCGGCCTGCCCTACGTGGCGTTCTCGTTTGAACGCCTTTTCCGCAAGAATCGCCTGTCGGCCCCGTCCGGCAATGGGATTCCGAACGACGGGTGGCATTACTTTACCTCCGCCCTGCCGTTGAAGGGGTGGCATGGCTACGCACGCATCGAGTACGAGCTTGAGGTGAAGAACTACGAGGTTCACGAGCTGTTGGTTCCGGTGTCGCGGTCCTATACCGATCTGTGCTTTGTCGATAGCGAAATATCGCTTGATAGCGGCGAGATCAACGGGATGTACATTGCTCGCGGGCGCTGCTCAAGGTGGGCTCTTCCTGAGGGTCGTTGCGATGCGCACTGGCAGCGCGCGGCGAAGGAACACGGTGTTGCGAAGATCGAGGATGCCTACGAGGACGACGGCGTCAGGAGCGATGCCGAGGACGGCATGCTCACCGAAGCCATGGCCCATTGGGACAAGCGCGTCTTACGTGCGCTTCGAAGGCGCAATCCACTGTAGATCCCCGGCTATCGTTTCCTGGCGGCCGCTTCCAGCTTGGGCAACTTCCTGATTAGCGACGCGTTGAAGGACTCCGCGTCCCGCGCCAGGTGTGCTCTGCGGTGGCAGTTCGGGCAGATCCCGATCACCGTTTGTGGGTGATCCGGGCCGTCATCCGCCATGCGCGTCGTGTGGTGAGTTTCGAGAAATGGTCGACCGTCGGCGTCATAAAACGGAGCAGCAGCCGAGCAGCCCTCGCACCGGCCATTCGCCCGCTTCAGCACGTACAAGCGAACTGCCTTCGCCCGGACGCGGTAGATTGCTTCCCGTTTCTTGGGTTGAAATGATTCGGGTGCCACCAGCAGGGCGACTTTTCTCAGCTCGTCCATACTTGCCACCTTGAGGAAATCATCATCCACGACAATTTCGCCGTCTGGACGCCGCCCTGAACGATGTGCACCGGGCTTGGTCCACGCCGGGCTCGGCACCTCATCGTGAAGCACCTGCGATAACCACTTAGTAACCCCGGGTGAGTGAGCCGCCTTGCGGTTCCGATGTAAGGGTCCCCGGTCCGTCGTAATCTCCAGGGCTCTGTGATGTGACTTGGCGAGATTCGGCAGGGCACGCACAAGTTCGGAAAGCGGGACCGCCACGGTCTCACACCCCGGTGCATTATGGTAGGTGCCTCCGTCGAAATTCATTCGGGGCGGGGCCATCTCTTTAGAGACGAGCACGCGCAGCCCTCCCGAATGCAAAACTAAAGACTCAACCATTCCCGCATTAAGACGCACGACTCGTTCCCGCTCGAAAAGCGTAATACTCCATCGCCCCGGATGGTATTGCGAAAGATAGCGAATCGACGCCCCAAGGAATCTGCAATAACTTCGTATCTCGCCCCGAGACGCCTTCTCGAAGATCGACTCTACGACTCTACGGGCGACCTCGGGATCAGATCGGTATTGAGCGCCTATTCTTGGCATTGCAGTCCACTGTCCTCCCGCGCTACCGGTACCAGATTTGCCGCCGACTACGAGTCCCGTGAACCTCGTGACTGGCATTCCAGAATTCGCACAGTTACGTGTCCGGGGGGCCGTGCGAACCGCGCCACGCGGGTCCCTGGCTCAGCCGTCGGTCCTACATATGGTAGTGGAACAATTTCCTGACATTCTCAAGAAAATCGGACCGGCTGATCTGGGACATCGCCGGGAAAAGCCTCCGATTCGGAAGACTGCCGGATCAGTGCAATCTGCTTCGTGTCAAATCGACGGCGTATGGCGTGCCGGCCGGGACCATGATCTGGCGAGCGGGGTCTGGCCTCGGCGTGGCGCGGTATCCGGATTCGGGTGTGCTGGCCTCGGGCTGGCTGGTGGGTGAAAAGGTGATCGCGGGCAAGGCGGCGGTCATCGATGCGCCCATGGGCAGCGGGCACGTGGTGCTGTTCGGGATGCGGTCGCGGATCGGGCGCAGAGTTACTTGACGTTCAAGATGCTTTTCAATGCCCTGGTGATGTGAGGGGCTCTCGCACTCTCGTAGTGCCCAACCGCTTCTCCGGCTTGCCGACGATACGTCATGTCGGTGCGACGGAGGACGCCTGGGCACGCACCAGTCTGTGTTTGCGATTCGAATGGATTGTGGCGAGGTCGGCCGGGCGCCCCGCGGGGCCAGATCACTCCGGTAGCGCGTTCAGAATGGAATCGAGGGATGATCCCAGCGGAGCAACGTGCTGGGTGATGATTACCCAGACGAGCTCGAGATCAATGGCGAAGTATTCGTGGACGGCGACATTGCGAAATGCGATGATCTGATTCCATGGGATTTCGGGGTGAGCTTCCCGAAGTTGCAGAGACAACCCGCGGCAGGCTTCGCCAAGGAGAGCCAATCGGTGCAAGATTGCGCTCTGTGTGAGGACGTCGTTGAAAAAAGCCTCTCGACCTGGTTCGGAAAACCGCCGGATCAGTTCAATCTGCTCCACCGCGTCAAGCAACCGGAGGCGGTCCGCCCTCATAGCGCGATCGCATCGCGCATTACCTCCGGAGCGACGCGCGGCCTCAGCCCCCGACTGGAAACGACATCCACCTTACAGCCCAGGGTCCCCTCAAGGTCGAGCCACAAGCCGGTCAGATCCAGTAACGAGCGGCCTGGCTCGAAATCGACCAGGAAGTCGATGTCGGAGTCGGAACGCTGTTCGCCGCGGGCAACCGACCCAAATACGCGAACATTATGCGCTCCGCGCTTCTCCGCGAGTCCGATGATCTGATCGCGATATCGAGATCGCAATTCGTCCAACGTCATAGCGTCCCCAGTTCGAGTATGCCACAAGGCGAGCGGATCGTTGCTTCGCTGCTGAATGCCAGGATCGACACCCGCAGCCCGCTGGCGTTCGGCGTGCCGGCGGAGATCGCCATCTGGAGCGAGCAGAGTCCGGCGTGGGAGACGCAGTTGCCGGTGGTGGCGCGTATCCGGATTCGGGCGTGCTGGCCTCGGGCTGGCTGGTGGGCGAGAAGGTGATCGCGGGCAAGGCGGCGGTGATTGATGCGCCGATGGGCAGCGGCCACGTGGTGCTGTTCGGGATGCGGCCGCAGTATCGGGCGCAGAGTTACTTGACGTTCAAGATGCTGTTCAATGCGCTGGTGATGTAGGGGGGACGCGTACTCGCGCTGGTAGCAGGTAGGGGCGAAACGGCGGGACGCGGACGCGTCGTGCCGATTGGTCTTCCAAGGTCTCGGTGCCACACTGGCCATCGCGGCTCCGCAACAGATCCTTCCGTGCTACACCCGCCGGTCAATGTCTCCCGCTGGATGGCGCGGGCGCCGATAGGAAAACGGTCGGGCCCGCCCGCAGTTTCAATCCTCCCAGGGGAGTCGCCTCGATTCTGCCCGTCGCCGTTGAAACCCTCAGCAGAACCGCTTCCTGAACCTCGCCGTTGGCGTTGGCGCGGATGGTGAGGATCTCGCTCCCACCACCGGCGAATGCAACACCGCGGGCATCCCCGGGCAGATCGACGCGCCGAATCAGCCGGAGCCCGGTCGAGTCCAGCATCCACAGTTTGGACCCATAGAGCAGCGCGAGCGTCTTTCCGTCCGGAGAAATCTCGAGCCAGGGATAGACACCTCCTGATGGGTTTGTGGAGACGGCTAGCAATTGGCGGAGATTATGCGTTTGGGCGGAAGCCGCACCCCGATCCCAACGAACCAGGTTCCAGGGATCCTGCGCGTTGACATCGCCGAGAATGAACAGGCGGCTGCCATCCGGCGAAGTCGCGACCGCGGCCGGCTCATCGATCGGAGTGGATACGCGTTTACCGCCAACGAAGTCGGGCGGGGTCGAACCCAGCGGGTTCAACTCATGGACCATGCGAGGGCAGACCGCGAACAGGCTTCCGTTACGGGCTCCCGCCAGAATCGGCGCCGCGCATTGCCGCGCTCGCAGACCGAGCGCCAGGAACGCGTTGGCTGCCACATCAAACACGCGCACTCCCGAAGCTGCGGCTGCATAGTCGTAGGTATTGACGAACAGGAAATGGTCGTCCGGCGTGAGATACACGACCGGGCCGCCGCCGTGCAGCAATTCGCGGTTTTCGAACGTGTGCTCGGCAGTCTTCTCGCCGGTGGCGGCATCGAATATGCGCAGTCGATTGACTTGATTTCCGTCCACTACAAAGAGCCGTTTTCCGTCGGCCGTAACGGTCGCACCGATGCTCCCGGAACGATCTTCGACCGCGATCTGGCGGACCGCTTTTCCAGCGCCCAAATCCCAGACCAACAAGGTTCCGCTCTGGAATGAATTGATGTAGAGCCAGGTTGCGGCGGGCTGCGCGTTCAGGCCGGCCGCCAGGCACCAGCCGCACAGCGCGATACATACGATGGGCGTTCTACTCACCATGGCCGCTTCCCGCCGGAACGACGTACCTTGGAGAACCATCGAGTTCCACCGAGTTCACCACGCGTCCCGTTCTGGCATCGATCGTCGACAATTGGCGTCCCCGCAGGGTCGCACCGTAGAACCAGGCGCCGTCCTCATCCAGTGCGAGATGAGATAGAGGCTCCTCGAGGATCCACTCCGCTTCGCGGCGCCGGCTTTCGAGATTGTGTACCACAATGCGCTCCACCGCGGCTATGCGCAGATTCCCGGGTCCCGCGGTGCCCACGTACAACAGACGTCCACGTGGTTCGATGAACGCCCGGAATGGCGGCGTTCCGTGGCCTTTGGCGAATCGGACCTTCTGCTTCTCCAGGTAGCGGAACTCCAGCGGGTCGATCAGGTGGGCGGATCCTTCGTCACACACCACCACACTCAAAGGCCGCTTGGGTGCATACAGGATCGCGCTGGCGTGCCCCGGATCGCTGTGCACGCGGGGGCGCGCGCCCACGGAAACCGTCGGGCTCGGGCCCCCTCCGGGTCCCATCCAGAAGCTCACCTTCTGATCGAGCGAACCGGAGGGCTGATCGAGCGGGCCGGTTGGCAACCGGCCGGTTTCCAGGCCGTCGCTGACAAACAGCAGTTGAGCGTGGGCGGGGCCGGCGGCCCGACTCCACCCCGCGACGCATTCCGGACTCTTGTAGCTCCAGGAGGCAAACTCGAGGCTTTCCAAATCCAGGCCGCAGATGTAGTCCTCGGCAAGATGGTGACCCAGCGTGAGCGCCTTGTAGACGTAGATCGATTTGCCATCGGGACTCGGGAGGAACACGGACCATCGGGGCCGCACATTGAAATGCGCCTGGAAATCCATGCGCCGCCGCGCCGACAGATGCCAATCGCTCAACCGGTACACATCCAGCCACTCCTCGGTGGGCAAGTTCTCGCGGAAAACACGATAGGAGACGAGAGCGCAATCGTGTGATGCAAAAACACCGATATGGGGTACCTTAGCGACCGGAATGCGTTGCAGAACGGCGCCCCGAATCGGGTCAATCCACGCCAAATGTGATCGAACCGAGGAGCCCGGCGGGGAGGTTTCGGCGTGCACCAGGACAGCAACTCTCATTGCCATTTGACCGATGCCAGCAGACCGCCGGCGACCCCCAAGATCAAAAGGGCATTGCAGCGATACATGAGGGGCGCGGCGCGCATCAGGGCCGCGGTGATCCTGCCCGCGGATGGAAGCGGATCTCCGGGGGACGCCACCGTGGCCAACCACCACACGTTGCACGACCTGGCAAGCCCATAAGCCAGCCAGAAGTACAGCGCGGAACGGGATCCTGGCATGAGAAGAGGCCAGACCAGCAGGAAGTAGAAGGTGGGCACGACGATTCGAGTGTAGACGCCGCTTCCCAAGCCCAGCCCAAACAGCAGCGCGGTTCCCCACCGCGGGTAGTCGTATGCCCAGGTTCGAGGCACCTGGCGGGTGCTTTGGATCAGCGGCGGCCAAGCGCTCCACCCCATCTCGCGGGGAAAATAGAGGAGCGCGAGCAAAAGCGCCGCTCCGCCGCTCCAGGCTGCAATGGCGCCCCCGGACCGGCCGATGACGCCACCCAAGACCACCTGGACAATCCCTAGCGACACAGCGGCGAGACAGGTGGCCAGCGAATACAGCGAGGCCAGCAGCAGCCACCGGAATCGGGAGCGCTTCCCGTGGACCACGGGAGAAAGGATGCTGGTCAGCATCCCGAGGCCTCAGGGAGACCACCAGGAGCACACGCCGGCCGCCAGCGATATGCCGAGCCCACCCAGCAGATAACCCGGGACGGACACTTGGACGCTCAGTGACATCCTACTGGCATCCCTTGTCGTTGTTAAAGTCGATCACAACCGTGCAATAATAGCCCGTTTTGTTCCCCCCAAACTCACACCAGTCCTTGGCCGCCCGCCAATTATGGCATTCGTCTTTTCCGGGTCCGCAGTCGTTCTCGTCGAGACCGCAGCAGTCCATGAAGGCAATCATCTTGGCCACCTTGGTGTTAGGATTTCTGCAGCAGCCGAACCAGGCGATACCGTTGGTCGTTCCGCTGGGACACAGGGCCTTGCCGGCCACCGAAAAATCGTTATGCTTCACGTTCACGGGGAAGAGAGAATTCTTGCCACCGCACCACACGCATGGATTGCCGCTGATGTGACAGTAAGCCCAAAAATCGCAACTGCTTTCGGGCGCCGCCTTGCCGGTTTTGACGTGAGCTTTGTTTGCGTTCTCGGCGATGTTCCCGACGCTGAAGATCGAGGTTGGGGGACGCCACTTGCGATCCACCGGCAACGGCATGCTTGCCCGCAGCCCCGCCAGGCTATAGCCTACGGTGGCGACGGCATGGCCGCCGGGGAAGAGGTCGTCGAACCATTCACAGATCTTTCGGGTTATTCTCTCAACCCAGGTCTCGGATTTCGGCATTTCTTCACCCCTTTTTCAGACCCTATTGGATACATCCCGCTTTTGTTCGCGCTTCTCGGCCACGGCCCCCAGATAGCTTTCTATCGAAGGGTGACCCGAGACCACCGCGTTTTTGAGGCTCTCGAGGTGTTCCCGATGATTCACCATTCCTTTGGTCTTAACCTCGCCCTCGGCGCTGATCCACATGGCAAAGGGCGCGCCCTCCACCCGCCAGGAGGCCGGCAGGCTTTCTTCGGTGAACACTGGCTGTGACAGCAGGGCGTTCCGCCTGGCGTAATCCAGTTGAGTCTCCGGGTTGCCCATCACCATTACCCAGGCGCCGTCGGCCAGATGGGCCACCTCCTTGAAGAACCGTTTAGCCGAAGGAAGCAAGCTCGAGCAGACGGTGCAATGCGGCGAAACATAGATGACCAGTACGCCTTTCTCCCGAGGAAACACGTACCCCACTGCCCTGCCCGTAAGGTCTTCGGCTTCCCAGTTCTCCACGAAGGTTCCTATTTCGGGCCCGGGATTGATCACCCTGGCGCCCACCGGAGGCATGCGCTTCGAGAGCCGTCCGACGAGCCGGGCCAAGGCGATAATCATCACGGCTTGGGCTAACACTACCACCCACAAAACGACGTAAGAGGCCCACCCCAAAGTGCCCCAAGACATCACGATTCCTCCGTGGCGTCATAGCGCCGAACTAACTCGATGGTCTCCGCCAAAAGGGACAGCATGGTCCAGGATAGGACTGTTCCAGCAGCGGTCGCGGAGGCCAGCAGCCAGTCATTCCAGTTCGGCCGGGCGGGCGTAGACTGGCCAAACACCAGAAGGAGCGCCGCGGCCAACAGCAGCAGGTTGCGCAGGATCGCGTTCGAGGTTGATCTCTCCCGTTCGAAATCCGCAAAGCACCCGCAGACCAGCTTTTTCTTCCCCCGCAGACGATGAACCCCGAGCCCAGCCACGAAACCGATGAGCATGGCCAGCAGCAGGGGTCCCGTCACCGCCGGCCTCCAACGGGTCAGTACCAGGAACCCGAGAGCGATCTCGATCGGCGCCAGCACCCGGGAAATGAGCTCCGCCAGCCAACCAGGAAACAGCTCCATCGCGGAGAAGGTGTCGTGGAACTCGATCCAGTGGGCGAGTTTCAGAGAGCCTGAAATCAGGAATATCGCGCCGAGCAACAGTCGAATCGGCAACTGGGCTTCAGGCATGGGTCCAAGCATATAACCGCGGTCATCAGGCTGTCAAGGCAAGTCTATCCCGGAACGACTTCGCGAGCTGGCGGGCGTTAATCGCGGATGTACGCCGAAGTCGCAGAGGAAGTGCTTCTTGCCGGTATGCTGGCGGTCCCGAATTGCCGGTCTGCGGTCGCGTACGAGTAATATCCGAAGCCATCCATTGGCGGTAACCGCACAAGATCGCGGCGAGCGGCCACGGACATTACCTCGGCGGGCATCACCCTGGCCTGAATTAGCCTGTAATCATATTACGGCCGGTTTTCGTGGGAAGAGGAGTGGTAAACTCGCGGACTCATTGCCCCGCTGACTCTCCAGGCGGCGCTCCTGGCCGGGTGAGAGGAGGCCCCGGCAAGACCAGGGCCAGGTAGGACATCGCCAGGTTCCGCGCGCCGATATCGCTGACAATGGCAAACCCGTGGGCAAACTGGAAATTGCACAGCGCGAACACATAACCCTCGAAATTCGGAAAGAGCGTCGAAGCGAGCAATGTGTAACTGGTGCCTGCCGCGACGTTGGGAGTGACAACGGGCGGCGGGGCATTGGCGCCATAAGCGCTGAGAGTACAAATCCCCGACTGAGCCGGCGTTCCCACCGGATCGCTCGAAGTATTGGAAATGGCGAGGCCGGTGTCGAACGCGCCTTGATTCAAAACGTACGGAAACAACAGTAGCGTTTGACAGCGGACCACCGAGATGAAGGTTGCCGGCGTAGACGTATCGACAAAGCGGGGGACGGGAAACGCCGACGACTGAGCTTGCGTGGGATCTCCCAATGGAAACGCGGACTGCGTATCGGCAAAACCTCCGCTGACCGTGGCAGGCGGAGCGGCGGGGTCGAGGGCGGCCGTGAAATTGAAGAAAACGGCAAAGAAGTAACTGTCTATCGAGGCCGGGCTGGCCGCTGTGACTTCAAAGAAGGCTTTGGCGGTGCCGTTGACCACGGGGAGTTGAACCAAATTGATGCCCGAGAAGGTTGTGGTACTGGCGACCGGAAAATACGGTCCGGTCTCACTGAGTGTCATCTGGGCGCCGCTGGCGGCGCTCGCCCCGATACTGGTGGTTGAGACCCAGACGCTCGCGCCCGGAGGAATGTTCTGAAAAACGGCCTTGAAACGGGTTCCGAAGTCGGCCAGGCCGGACCCTGGCAAGCCGGGGAAAATGAAACCGGATTCCGCGTTGTAGTCGACTCCCGGAGCCTGTTGGATGGCAGTGCCGCCCGGGTCGGCGCCGGCACTCGTACGCGTCCGGAATGCGGACGAAAAGTTCTCGGTGTACACCAGTGATGCCAACTGGCTCATCGATGCTAACTGGCTCGTCGTGCTCAACGCTACACATTGGGGAACGGTAATGCCTCCGCCCCCGAAACTGAGGCCGCTCATGACGGCGCCTACGATGCGTTGGGGATTGGCGAGAGGCAAGGAAGTCGACCCGCTCACACTCACGTTGGCAATGATCTGCGCGGGGAGATTCGTCGCTACGGCCGACGCATTCGCGCGAATATTAGTAATGCGGTATGTGCGGCTTCCGGCCGCGGGCGGCGCTTCAATCGGCACTCCCTGGAAGGTCACCGAATTGGCGGCTACCACGCCCTGGAAGATATTCGGGTGGGCCGTATCCGAACCGTTGAACACTTCCCCCGACCCACCGTTTCCGGCAACCACACAACCACCGATGTTCGGGCATAGTTGTTGAGTCGGATACACCGGGTCGTCTATCAGGAGCAGCGCCTCGGAAGCACCATTACTCAGAATGCGGCTGGTAACATTGGTATTCAGGTAAACCGCAATATTGGCCTGAGGAATCGGTTTGCCGGCTGGCGTGGGTGCACCCCCGGAGCAGGTCAGAACAAGGTCGCCAACCAACTCCGTCAGCCCTTCAGACCGTAACTGAGTCGGCACCGATAAGACGTTGCAGGTCAGCGGCCCTTGAGCGTCCAGCGGGACCGCCCTGAAAACCACCAGTGCGAAGGCCGCTGCGAGGATTGGGTGAAGGCAGTTGGTCTTGAGCATGAGTACAATCCGCTATGGCAAAGATTGATCGTAACCGATTGGAAGCATGGGTTCAAGGAGAATCGAGGCCGCGGCCGGCCCGAACCGAAAAAAACCAGTCGAGAAGCCCGCGGTGGCACGACCGTCAGGCTGCCCGCGTTGACATTTCCAACTAAACGGGGCCGAAACTCGCGTTCGATCTTGGCGAGAAATGCCCAAATGAAACTCTTGGCGTTGAGAGCCGAAGCGGACTGCGCCTCCCGTTCGAAGCGTTCCAGGGCGGGCGGGGACGGCGCGTCGGGCAGGAACTTGAGAGCGACCTGACCACGGCAAGCATTTCTCCGAGATTCGGATTTGCAATAACCGTTCTACACGAGTGTAGTCCGCTGCCGGCCCAGTCAACCGGCCGCCGGAAAGACCGCCCGGCGTTACCCCAGCGCCTGCTCCAGGTCCTCGATGATGTCCTCGGGCGCCTCTATCCCCACCGACAGCCGCACCAGGCCGTCGCGGATGCCCATGCGCTCGCGGTGCTTCGGCGAGATCTCGCGGTGCGAACTCATCACGGGGTACAGCATCATGCTGTGGACGTCGCCGAGCGAGGTGGCGCGCACCACCAGCTTGAGCGCGTCCATGAAACGGAAGACCTCCGGCTTGCCCGCGTCCTTGATCTCGAAGCTCACCATGGCGCCGTAAAGGTTGGGCGGAAACAGGCGGCGGATGGCGGGCGCGTCGGGATGCGCCGGGTCGCCCGTAAAGTGGACCCGATCCACCTTGGGATGCGCGCTCAGCCACGAGGCCACGCGGCAGGCATTGGCGCATTGCCGCTCCATGCGCAACGGGAAGGTCTTGATGCCGCGCATGGTGAGATAGCTCTCGAAGGGACCCAGCACCGGACCGATGGCGCGCGACAGGGTGCGCAGGCTCTCGAAGTGCTGCTGGTCCGTCACCACCACGCCGCCCAGCACGTCGCCGTGGCCGGCCAGGTACTTGGTCACGCTGTGCACGCTGAAGTGCGCGCCCAATTCGAGCGGCCGCACGATCAGCGGTGTGGCGAAGGTGTTGTCCACCACCAGCGCCGCGCCGGCTTCGCGGGCGATTTCGGCGATCCGGTCGATTTCGGCCACGCGCAGCAGCGGATTCGAGATGGTCTCCATCAGGATGCAGCCGGGCCGGGCCTCGGCCACCACGGCGCCCAGGGTTTCGAGGTCGCACATGTCGGCGAAGCGCACGTTCACGCCTGCCGGCTCCAGCACCTTCAGCAGCAGGCTGACGGTGGCCCCGTAGGTGGCGTTGGCGGCCACCACGGATTTCCGGCGGTCGTTCAACGCGGTAACCACGGCCATCTGGATGGCCGCCATTCCGGACGCGCAGGCCAGCGCTCCGTGCCCTGCTTCGAGCGAGCACATCAGCTCTTCCAGCGCCCCGTTCGTCGGGTTGTCGTAGCGCGCGTAACAGTAGCCCGGTTCCTCCCGGCCGAAGATGCGGTCGAGCTGTTCCATGGACTCGCAGAAATAGCTCGAGGCGGTGTAGATCGGGGTGGTGACCGGGATGTTCCGCGGGAGTTTCTTGCGGTCGCCCGCATGTACGGCTTGGGTGTGAATCTTCAACTCTCTATTTCCTCTTCCAGCGAACGCCGGACTTGGTGTCTTCCAGCACGATGCCCTGTTGGAGAAGCTCTTCCCGAATCTGGTCGGCGCGGGCGAAATTCCGGGTCTTTTTGGCGGCATTGCGTTCGGCAATCAAGGTTTCCACTTGGGCGTCGGAGATCTGGCCGGCCTGCAGGCTGGGTTCGAGCACCTTGAAGATGCTGTCGAAGCGCTCCAGAAAATCCGTCGCGGCGGCCACATTGCCCGCGTGGAACTCGCCCGAATCCATGGCGCTATTGGCGTCGCGCACGTACTCGAACACGGCGGCCAGCGCCTCGGCCGTATTCAGATCGTCGTTCAGGCTATCGATGAATGCCTGGGAGGCAGAGGCGGTGCGCGCCGCCAGTTGCTCGTTGTTGCCGGGCTGGTAGCGGTCGGTTTCGAGGCGCAGTTTGAAATTGCGCAGGCGTTCGATCGCGATGGCGGCGGATTTCAGCCCGTCCAGCGTGAAGTTGAGCGACTTGCGATAGGGCACCGAGGCCAGCAGGTAGCGAATGGCCTCGGGCGGATAACCGCGCCCCACCAGGTCGCGCAGGGTGAAGTAATTGCCCAGCGACTTGGACATCTTCTGGCCTTCCACCATGAGGAATTCGGCGTGCAGCCAGAAGCGCGAGAAGGGCTTGCCGGTGAGCGATTCGGATTGGGCGATTTCGTTTTCGTGGTGCGGGAAGATCAGGTCGACACCGCCGGCGTGAATGTCGAGCGTTTCGCCTAAGTACTTGATGGCCATGACGGAGCACTCGATGTGCCAGCCCGGCCGCCCCGGTCCGAGCGGAGTTTGCCATGCCGGCTCGCCTTCCTTGGGCGCTTTCCAGAGAGCGAAATCGCGGGCGTCGGCCTTTTCGTACTCGTCGACATCCACTCTCGCCCCTGCCAGGTTGCCGCTGAAAAGGCCGACGCCCGCGATTTCGCTCTCTGGAAAGCGCCCAAGGAAGGCGAGCCGGCATGGCAAACTCCGCTCGGACCGGGGCGGCCG
>Ga0116223_10001984_pt1 | contig 19924 bp, 14 predicted proteins | sample Sb_taG_3_FD_90092 | JGI IMG/M metagenome (GOLD analysis project Ga0116223, IMG submission 90092) | Peat soil microbial communities from Weissenstadt, Germany - Sb_50d_a_PC metaG | ecosystem: Environmental > Terrestrial > Soil > Wetlands > Peat | place: Germany: Weissenstadt | collected 2010-09-21 | reverse complement strand
TGCCCACCACCGTCGCCTTGTACTTCTTGCGGTTGTGCAGCGTGACTTCCACCTGCCGCGCCTCGGCGATCACGTGATAGTTGGTCAGGATGTGTCCCTCTTTGTCGATCACGAATCCCGAGCCTTGCCCTTCCTGCGGCACCAGGCCGTAGAAGAAATCAAACGTCATGGCGCGCGAAGTGACATTCACCACCGACGGAATATTCTTCTTGTAGACGGAAATATTATTCTGCTCTTCGCCGTCCAGCGGTTCGCCGGGCGCCGCCTCGGTGATCTCCACCTGCGCCGGATGGCTTAGCCAGGTCGAGGGATGCACTCCGCCCGCCTGCGAGTTCGAGCGCCAGGTCGTGAAGTAGAAAAATCCGCCGGCAATGGCCAGCGCGAAGATCAGGGGCCGTATGACTTTCATAATCCGACTTTCATAATTCAACTTCCATAATACAACCATCCGGTTCAACCATGCCAAGTTAGGTACGATGCCGGGGAGCAGAAAGGTCCCTGAATTCAATTCTAAACAATGGCCCGCCGGGAAGCACGCTGCTACCAAGTACGCGTGGGGTTATGTAGGGACAGCCGCCTTCGGCTGTCCTTCGGGCCCATGGCCCGAAGCCGGCCAACTTTCTGGCAGTCAGGGTCAAAACCGGTCGAGCTGCGCTCGACGGACAGCCGCGGGCGGCTGTCCCCACACGGCCTTTATCTATCTTCTATGCGACGCGCGGTTTGCGCTCCAGTTCCAATTCCCGCAGATACAGAAACAGGGGCAAACCCAGCGAGACTCCGACCGTGAGCACCGCGACCAGCACAAGCCAGCTCCTTCGAATGCCCAGGCGCGCGCTCTCGACTCGGGTGAACGCGAGCAGCGCCACAGCCGAGACGATGACGTCCATGCCGAAGAATGCGCCGATGCGGTTGGCGAACAGTTCGCGCGCGAAGAACGGAAGGTTCAGTCCGTGTTGCAGCACCCACGGGACAAACTGCCAGTACGGAAGCAGTACGCCGCCAAGACAGAGCGCGAGGTATAAAGTCTTCGGCTTCATTCCCGGATTTTAGCTCATGAATCCACCCTGTCATCCTGAGTGAAGCGAAGGACCCGTGCAACTGGCCAGGGAGTGCACAGGTCCTTCGCTTTGCTCAGGATGACAAAATACGAACTAGCTCTTGGATCTTGCCGCTTCCGCCAGCAGTTTCTGCCAGACCACGCCCGCTTGCTCACGGGTTTGTTGGAGCGATCCGGAGTTATCGATTACATAGTCGGAGGCCTTGATTTTTTCCTCGTCGGGAAGTTGCGCGGCCATGCGGCGTGCGACTTCTTTGCGCGCGGCCTCGAGGTCGATTTTCTGGCGGGCGGCAAAGCGGACGACGCGCTGCTCCGCGTCGCAGGTCACAACGATCAGGCGGTCGAAGCGTTTCGCCACCCCGGCCTCGAGAAGCAACGCCGCCTCGACGATGGCCACGCCCTGCGGATACTGAAGGCTGATGGCGTGCATCCAGTCATCCTGGCTGCGAATCACCACGGGATGCACGATGCGGTTGAGTTCCTCGATGCGGGAAGCGCGCTGGCCCTCGGGCGCAGTGGCCGGGCCGAATGCGACCTCGGCTAGTTTGCCGCGGTTGACGCTGCCATCGGGATTGAGAATCTCACGCCCGAAATGGCGCACCACTTCGTTGTAGACGGCCTCGCCCGGCTGCATGAGCGAGTGCGCTATCCGGTCGGCCTGCACCAGGTGCGCGCCCAACGCGACCAACATCTCTCCTACAACCGACTTGCCGGCGGCAATGCCTCCGGTCAGACCAACTTTCAGCATGAGGCTCCCAAAAGCGGTTTTAACCACAGAGGACACGGAGGACACAGACAAATCCTGTGCTCCCCGTGTCCTATGTGGTTGAAATCACGCTCGCGATAACTCCGGCACGCGACTTCCCCGCCGCATTTTCGCGGCTTTCACGGTGTTGAACATCAGCATGGCGATGGTCAGCGGGCCCACGCCGCCGGGCACGGGGGTGAGTGCTCCGGCAATCTCCGCGACTTCGGGATGCACGTCGCCAATCAGCGTCGACCCTTTCTTGCGGAAGTTTTCTTCCCGTTTGGTGTTACCAGAGAAGAATCGCTGGAACTCCGCCGGATCAGTCACCGTGTTCATGCCCACGTCGATCACGGTCGCGCCCGGTTTGACGAAAGCTCGCGTGATCATCCCGGCCCGCCCGATCGCAGCCACGAGAATGTCGGCGCGCCGACACACTCCCGGCAGGTCATGCGTTTTCGAGTGGCAGACGGTCACCGTGGCGTTGGCGTTGAGCAGCAGCATAGCCGCGGGCTTGCCCACAATGTCGCTGCGCCCCACGACCACGGCTTCGCGCCCGGCAATCGGAATATTGCTGCGTTTCAGAATCTCGAGGACTCCCGCGGGCGTGCAAGGCACCAGGCCCGGACGCTGCGTCGAGAGGAACCCAACGTTGACGGGATGGAAGCCGTCGACATCCTTGGCCGGATCAACCGCTATCAGAACCTTCTTCGCGTCGACCTGGGCGGGCAGCGGCAACTGCACTAGGATCCCGTCAATGTCGTCGCGGCGGTTGAGATCTTCGATCAAGGCCAGCAGCTCCGCCGTGGTGGCCGATTCGGACGGTGTCACCTTCTCACTGTAAACGCCAACTTCTTCACAGGCTTTGACCTTGCCGCGGACATAAATCTCAGACGCCGGGTTGTGTCCAACGAGCACGACCGCCAGTCCGGGACGCACTCCCGCGGCCGCCATGGTTTTCACTTCCGCCGCAACTTCGCTGCGGATCTCTTGCGCGATCTTAGTTCCGTCGAGGATGGTAGCTGGCATGGGTTTGGGCTTCCGGCGCCCGGCTTCGGGCTTCCGCTTAAAATCTTACACTGCCGAGTAGGCGGAGTGCGGTTGTCGTACAATTCTGAGGTCATGATCGCCAAAGAACTCCTCGAAATTCTGGTCTGTCCGGCCTGCAAGCAGTCGCTCGAGTACCGCCAAAACCCTGAGAGCCTGAAGTGCACGCAGTGCCGCCGGGTTTATGCGGTGAAGGACGACATCCCCATCATGCTGGTCGATGAGGCCACGGTCCAGCCTTAGCCCGGTAGTGTCTTAACCGCAAGTCGCGACAATCACCTGTCGTCGTCTAACACAATATTCACATTCCTCAGGACCCCTCGCGCATCGCCTGAGCTAGCGAGGACTGTTTCTTGTCAGCGTCTGGACGCGAGTAGGAACCCCTGGTCCCGCGCGAAACGAACAGGCTGGAGAAGACACTATTAGGATGAGCAGCAACCGGCGTCCTTAGTTGCACCACTCTTGCAGCAGTCGGGCACGACGTTCTTTGTTGCCCCAAGGTCCGGGAACGACACAATGTGTCAGTTTTGAGATTACTTCTTGGGTACGAAGGGCACTATCGGGAGGCCGGCGCCGCCTTCGGGCTTGACCGCAACTTTCAATATCCACAGGGGTTAAATGAATCCAGAAGGGCCTGGGGACCGTAATAGGAAATGTAGGGCATTTTCGGCAGCAGAATTGCATGCAACTATCACAGCTGCCGATGAGTCTAATACGGCAAATGCGTAACAGGTCGGAGTCGGAGGTGATGACGGCCATGACGAACGAAACTATGACGAACGGGAAGATGAACGACAAAGACAGATTCACCGTGACCGAGCTGGCAGCTCTCAGGAACGATCTGCTCCAGGGTGGGATGATCGACTCCTACGAGGCGGCTGAACTGCTGCAGGTGTTTCTGATGGGACGTGGCTATGGGGTTTCGCCCAAGGCAGCTTTGGATGCGGCGGGCCGCGTCGAGATGGCCGGGTGCGCCATGCCCGTCCTGGTGCACGAGCTGGAAAACCTGGCAATGGTGATGTAAGTGCTTCCTGCGGCGCGGGCCGGTGACCCCGCGGCGCACAAATGAGATTCGGCCCTCCCGCAACGCGTGGGATAATTCGCAACCGTGGGTTGGAAGCCGCTGAACTCGAAACCGAGATCTAGGGAATTTCGACATCCTGGGTCGCCGATCGAAACAAGACCGAACGAACCAGCTCCACAATAGAACAGCCGGGCCAACCAGCCCGGCTTTGTGGTTTTTGGGGAACCTACGCTACTGCGAAGACCAGCTCCCTTCCAACTCACCATCGATCCACCCGATCCGCCGGCCGGCGCTCACTCGTGGCGCAAGCTTTCGACCGGATCGAGCTGTGAGGCGCGGGTGGCGGGAACGGTGCCGAAAATGATCCCCACTATCGACGACACGATGATGGCGATAATGGCCGACAAACCCGAGATCGGAATGCGGTAGTCGGTGAGGAAGCGTACGGAATATGGGATGGCGAGGCCGGCAACGATGCCGGCGATGCCTCCGGCCAGCGAGATCAGGATGGCTTCCGCCAGGAACTGGAAGCGGATGGCGCGGTTGGTGGCGCCGATGGCTTTGCGAATCCCAATCTCGCGGATGCGCGAGGTCACCGTCGCCAGCATGATGTTCATGATTCCGATGCCACTCACCAGCAGCGTCACGAATGCAACCAGCATCAGGATCAGCGTCAGGGCATCGGCAATTTTTCCTGCCACCGTGAGTAGCTGGTTCAGGTTCTGGACACTGTACACCGATTCGGGACGATGCCGCGATTGCAACACGCGCTTGATGGCAGCAGTGGCAGGAACCACATCCTGCGCCGTAGCCACGGAAATGTAGATTTCATTCACCATGGCCGTGGGCTTAAAGAAACGGCTGACGGTGTAGGGAATCAGCATGGTGTCTTCCTGAATCTCGGACTGCCCGAAAGTGTCCACGCTCTCCTTGAACACCCCAATGACGGTGAATGGAAGACCGCCGCTCAGCTTGATGATGTGGCCCACCGCCACTGGAGTCGACCCGTAAAGTTTCTGCGCCAACTTTTCGGTGACGACTGCGACCTTGTTGCGGCCGGAGGAATCCTGATTATCGAAGAAGCGTCCGGCGAGAACCTTCAGGTTGCGCACGCGGAGATACTCAGGGTCGACGCCGAGGACGAGAATGTCGCTTTGCTTGCCTCCTCCCACGCTGATGCGGTCCCCGAGAGCCACGGTGGGCGAAGCGGCCACGACACTTGAGACCTGCTCACGCACTGCCTGCACATCGTCGATCATGATGGGATCGGGCGTCGAATCGATGCGCTGCGCTCCACCCTGGTAGTCGGCGTAAATCATATTGGTGCCGATGGATTGCAGCTGGCGCAGGATATATTGCTTTCCTGTCAGGCCGATCGTGGCCACCAGGATCACCGAGGCGGTTCCCACCGCCAGGGCCAGCGCCGTGAGCGTGAATTGCAGCTTGTTGCTGCAGAACGAATCGTAGGCGAAGCTCAGGACTTCGTTGAATCCAATCGTGAAGCGGCGCTGAGTGGTAGATACAGAGGTCGCGTTCGCCATCGCCAGTTAGATGTTAAACCCCATTCGCGAGAGGCTGCAATGCGCGGCAATTGTAGCGCCGGCACCTTGCCGGCTGTCGCGGGCCGTCTCGCCCGCCCCTGGCGGCCAGAACAGTAAGGCTCTCAGCTCTCAGCCGCCGCTCGCAGCGGCGGGCGAGGCGCCCGCCGCGACAGCCGCCGAGACGGCGGCGCTACGCAACCCTTCGTAACTAGCGACCTGCAACGGCCACAGCGGCGAGAATCACAATCAGCGGATCGACCGGACGAAAGTAGTAGGTCTCCGGATGCGACAGGTAGTAGACGAGCGGGAAGCAGGCCAGCACAATGGCAAAGCGGACGGCGAGAGCCCGATCCAGCCGGAACACGCGACGCAGGCCCACCAGCGCCAGAACCGAAAACGTGGTGGCAACCAGGATGTTGGGTGGATCGAGGGGCTCATCCTTAAGATATGCGCGATCCAGACTCCAATATCCGGTCCATATATAGAGCACGCGTCGCAGTGTCATTCGGACATACCAGCCGGGATGCGCGCAGATAAACTCCACCGCCTGCTGGCGTTTGTGCGCCATGTAGGCGACTTCACCGGCCCTCTCGTATTCCTCCAGTTCGGCGTCATTGTGGTTGGGATGCAGGGCGCTATTCACCCAGCGTGCAGAGTAGCCGTTGTTGCCGATATACAGTTCGAGTCCGAGGCCGCTGCGCACGGGAATGAATTGATGGACAGTCTCGTAGTTGCGAATGATCCAAGGCGAAAGGACCGCGAGGAACGCCAGCGACGCGGTTACGCCGGGCATCAGCCAGGTGCGACCCTCACGGTAGCGCCGGTAGCAAGTCCATGCGCCCAGGAGCGGCAATACCGAGAGCGCCACCGGCTCTGTAAGCGCGGACACGCCGCAGAGCAGACCGAAACCGATCCAGCTCAGAATGCGCCCGGAATTCTCCAGCTTCAGCGCGATGAGAAAAAGCCAACAGAGCAGCAGCGTGAGCAGGCAGGTGGACCAGGCCCACTCCGCGCCGTAATAGACTCCATAGGGCGAAAACGCCCAGAGCCATCCCGCCCACTTCGCGACACGATCGCCAAAGCAGCGGCGTGCCAGCAGAAAAACCGGAATGCAGGTGAGCGCCGAAAACAGGCTGTTGATCGTCAAGGCGGTCACGACCGACGTGGGAGTGTTTGATCCAAACAGCCAGAAAATTCCCGCCAGCAGATACGCATACACGGGGGACAGGACCGCCGTCGGCCCGGTGTCGGCAAACACGTTTCCGAAGCCGTGCCCCGCAATCAGCGAGCGGGCTACACGGCCGTAGGCCCAGTGTTCCACCACAAACGGATCGAGCCAGTCGTGATAAACAAACGGAATGACAGCCAGGCGCACCGCCAGCCCCGCAGCCACCATTGGGCCATAGGCGGCCCGGCCGCCTTTCGTTTCTTGCGTTTCGCTCATTTCCATTGTGTGGCTTCGGCTGTTCGAGTTCGGCGGTTCGCGACTTTGTATCAGGGCATGCCTTCAGGCATGCCACGCCGGCACGCCACGCAACCTCCGCTTTTAGCTGCTGTGGGGCAGGCAATTGCGGCGCTAGACTCGCTGCGACTCTCATTCCGCGATCGCAGCGCCTGAAGGCTTGATCTTAAATTGGCCGCACTCACGCTATGCCTGAAGGCATAGCCAGATACGAATTCGGGTCTTTCCGCTGCCGTCTTTCCACTGTCGTCTTTCCGCTGCCCCTGAACAAACTTGGTTCACAGAATCAGGCGCTACCCAGGTTGTTTTGTCTAGTGGGATCGGGAACCGTTAGCGTATCATAAGAGATTACCTGTAAATCCTCTCGCCGTCGGGAGTTCCTGAATGCGCTTTGGATCGTTCGGGCCGAAGCCCGAGATCTCGGTAGTTGTTCCCTGCTTCAACGAAGATGCGGTGCTGCCAGAAACCACGCGGCGTCTGACCGCCAGCCTGGAACTCATCGGCCGGCCTTTCGAAATCATCTACGTCGATGACGGGAGCCGGGATAATACTCCCCGCATCCTGACCGAGCTTCACGGTTCCGATCCGCGCATTCGCGTGGTAAGACTGTCCAGAAATTTTGGCCATCAGGTCGCGATCAGCGCGGGGTTGGAGTACGCCCGGGGCTCCGCCGTCGTTCTGATCGACGCCGATCTCCAGGACCCTCCGGAGGTCATATCCGAAATGGTTGATCTTTGGAAGCAAGGCGGCGACGTGGTGTACGGCACCCGCCACAACCGCGAGGGCGAAACGGCTTTCAAGACCCTGACCGCGAAATGGTTCTACCGGTTCATCAACCGACTTTCCGACGTCGCGATTCCACTGGACTCCGGGGATTTCCGGCTTCTGGATCGCAAGGTAGTGGACGCGCTGTTGTCGATGCCCGAGCGCGATCGTTTCATGCGCGGCATGGTGAGTTGGGTAGGGTTCCGGCAAGTGTCGGTGCCCTATGACCGCGCGCCACGCCACGCTGGAGATTCGAAGTACACGCTGTGGCGGATGGCGCGCTTTGCGGTTGACGGTATTCTCTCGTTCTCGATTGCGCCGTTGCGGCTTGCTACGGTGATCGGCGTGGTGTCCTCGGCGTTGGCCCTGCTTGGTGCCGTGACTGCGGCTGGCTTCGGTCTGGTCAACGGGCGTTGGATAGCACCCTGGGGATGGGTCGTGCTCGTCGTACTGCTTCTCGGTGGCGCGCAGTTATTGTGCCTTGGAATTCTGGGAGAGTATCTCGGGCGAACCTACGGCGAGAACAAGCGCCGCCCGCTTTATTTTGTGCGGGAAACGCTGGGCTTTGACGAGCCGTTTTCGCGCTCGACGGAATCACTGCTCGCGCGGGAAGAGCATCGCTCGGCGCGCGCCGGGTTTGAGGGCTGATCACAGCATCCATTTCACACTGACGTGCGCGCTCGCGCGGGAGTAAGGTCAGCAGACCTCAGGGGCTAAAGCCCGCATCCCAGGCGGCATCGGGCGGCACGGCTGAAGCCGTGCCCTTCCCAAATCCACGGATGAGAGCAGTCCGTAACCCGTAATGGTACAACCGTGCCTGGACCCGAGATGGGGCCAGTCCATTTCACTCCACCCGGCAGACTGAGACGCGTCGGTTGCTGTAAGGGCAGGTCAACGCCGCTCCTGCAACCGGCGGATTCGTCAGCACCACCCAGTCCACGCCGAACTGCGATTTGAGCCGTAGGAAGTCCTGCTTGTGAAAGTCGCGCCACCCGCGTTGCGCCCCCAATTCGCGAAGCCAACGCGGCCCCAGGCTCGGCACGCGCACCACGATGCACGGGTCCTTCAAGGCATCGGCCAACACGCTGCGCTCCGCCAAGGCGCGGAACCCGTGGTAGTCCTCTCCCGGCATCTCCATGTATTGCGGATCGAGCGCGAACTCGCTGTTCACTGGCGTGTTGTGGCTGATCCAGTGGAACGCTTCCACCCAGTCGTTACCTGAAGCCCGGCCCGGCAGTTCCAGATGGACCGTCCCAGGATAGAGCTGCCGCTGCGCATAAAACATTCCAGCGCTGAGCGGCACAAACAGCAACAGCCAGCGCAGCACGTTCCGCTTGAGGAAATAGCGCGCCAGCAATCCCCCCGACAGCAGCACGAACAGCAGATACACCAGATGCAGGAAACGCATGGGCTCGAGCGAGCGAAAACGCTCCAGCGGAGGAGGCAACATAAGAATCAGCGCGACTGCCAACTGGAATAGCCCAAAGTAAACCATGCGCTCGGCCATCCATCCCATGACAGTCGCCCTGGCGGGGGCCACAACAGTGGAGCGCCGGCCGAGCGCCAACGCCCGAAACCACCAGAGCAGCGCCAGCGGGCCCACGACACCCAACCATTCATACCAATGCCAGCGCGTCAGGAAATAAAAATCTCGAGTGGCCTCGGCCTGCCGCCACGCATCGGATGCAGGCTCGAACATCCAGCCCAAAGGGATGAGCAGCGTGGCCAGCGCCGCGGCAGAGTGATGTTCTGCCTTTTTCGGGTTCCACGCCAGGAACACACAGTAGGACACGCCGAACGGCGTCATGTTAAGGTGCAGCGGAAAAGCTGCCAGCAGCAGCACGCCGGCCAGCACGCGCCGTCCATCGATCACGGCGACAATCGCGGCCAAAATCAGCGCCGTGGCCAGCGCGCGCGGATGCAGGTGCTGGTCGCTCAGACTGAGGCCGGTGCCCCCCACCGGAAGCGTGAGCAAGGCAGCCACCATGGCGACCGCGGCCCACTGCTCTTGCTCCTGCTCCTGGTCGAAACATCGCTGGGCGATTCGCAAACATCCCCAGAGCATCAGAAAAATCGCGGCGCACTGCCAGAAGAAGAGTCCCCAGGCCAGGGGGACGTGAGTCCAGCGGATGGACAACGCGATCAGCTTGTCAAAGGCGGTAGCCTGAAACAGCACACGGAAAAAATCCGCGTCGTGGGGGAACAAGGCCGGGTTCAGGTTGTTCTTGATCGCCGCCAGATAGTACGCATCGTCCTCAAGGCCGGGATGGTAGCCCTGCACCAGCATGGCAAGCACGGTCAATCCAAGCAGCCGCGCCATGTTTTTCATGTTGGTGAGCACGTGTTCTCCGATGGAAGATTACTAGCACGGCGCTTAGAGGTTGCGGAAAAAGTATTTTGTACGGCTGAGATTCCCCTCAGCGGCTATAAAGCCGGCACTGATTCGATTCGACTTACGGCGCGGCTTGAAGCCGCGCCCTTTCAAGACAAGACAGAATCAAGACAAGACTGAATCGTGAGTTTTTCCGCAACCTCGCTTAGTCGTCCGCCCCGGGGAGCTAGACCGGGCGCGCGTTTTCCGAGCGGGCTACGTAGTAGGCTTCGTCGCCGGCCTCCAGTTTGCGCCCTTGATCGCTGAAGCGCGGCAGATGGGCTAGGCCGAACCTCTGCAACGCAAACTGCAAGGTCGTGGCCAGCACGCCGAAACCGTACTTCACACTGCGCCGGAAATTGATAGACGAGGCCTCTTCGAAATACTTGGTGGGGCAGGAGACTTCTCCAATGCGGAAGCCGAAGTGCACGCATTGGGCCAGCATCTGATTATCGAAGACGAAGTCGTCGGAGTTTTCCAGCAGCGGCAGTTGGGTAAGCACCTTGCGGCTGAAGGCGCGGTATCCAGTGTGATACTCGGAAAGTTTCACGCCGAGAAACACGTTCTCGAAAGCGGTGAGCAGGCGGTTGGCGATGTACTTGTAAACCGGCATGCCACCGAGCAGGGCGCGGCCTCCAATAATGCGCGAACCCAGCACCACGTCATACACATCGTAGGCGACCATGCTGGCCATCGCGGTGATCAACAGGGGGGTGTACTGATAGTCGGGATGAAGCATGATGACGACATCCGCGCCGGCGGCCAGAGCCTCGCGATAGCAGGTTCGCTGGTTGCGCCCGTAGCCGTAGTTGCGGTCGTGCTGGAATACCAACAGGCCGAGCTGGCGGGCAAGATCGACGGTCTGATCGCGGCTGTGGTCGTCGACCAGAATGCGAATGTCGGCGAGATCGGGCAACTCTCCCACCGTGACCTGGAGAGTTTTTTCCGCGTTGTAGGCGGGCATGACGACTGCGATGCGTTTGCCGTTGATCATTTTTATGAGACGAAGGGAGTCACGGATATTTTACCTGAGATACCTGGCAGGGGCAGGCGTTCTGGTTCTAAGGTAACTGGCATCCCGTTTTAAACTCACTAGAATCGTTGGCGTGAGTACCTACAACCTGACATGGGAAGAGTTTCTCGAGTTCCAGCAGGGCTCGTTGCCGAGTCCGAGCATAGCATCGTTCATCGCGACTATTTTTATCGCAATTGCGGTGGGGGTGTTCGGGGTTGTGCTGACCTACGCAGTGGAGCCAGGAAGCAAATTGATGGCATCCAGCTTCTGCTGGCTTTCCCTGGTGCTCTTTCTGGCGGCTTTCTGGGACCTCCGAGTTCGCACAGCCCGGAGGAGATCCCGAGGCGTTCAGGAGCTTCGAGCCGTCTATCAACAGTACTATTCGGGCGAACGAGAGTTTGGGTTCGATCAGGAGAAGTGGACCCTCCAAACCCAGTCCGGCAAACAGGAAGTATTGTGGACGGGCCTTTCGAATGCCGTGGAGTGGAGCAGCATCGTTACGTTGTCGGCAGCAGGCCACGTCACAACCGCCATCCCGAAAAGGATATTGAGCAGCGAGGAACTAAACGCTCTTCGCCGAATCGCGATCGGGCCGATCGAGAACGCGTGGCGCTCCCGCCTGAGTCTGCTTGACTATCTTCTGACGGAAGTTCCGTCGCTTTGGCGCCGCCACCCTTTCTTGATGGCCGAAGCGCACCTCGGCGGGCTTTTCTTCTTCGTGATGATTGCGAACGACATGTACCACACGACCGGACCAGGTACCTCTGTGGGGTGGACTTTAGCTGGCCTGTTCCTGTTTCTGACCGTCACGACGCAGTTTTGGTACTTCCTGATCAAGTATCTGACCTCTCATAAAGAGTTGGGGGACGACTGGGAAGTAGACTTCACCTCAAACGGAGTGCGTATCAAGACTTCGAAAGTAGATGTCTTTCGTGCATGGAGTACCTTCCGGCGGGTTCGAGAAGCAAGGCGGTGCTATCTCTTGTTCATCGACTCGTCCCGGTACAACATTTTTCCAAAGCGTTGCGTTCCCGCGGAACGGCGCGCCTCAGTGCGAGACCTTCTATGCGCCAAGCTGGCGAAACAGGCATAGGGCCGGGGAGTCCAGCCGATTCCTCACTTCATGTTGTCGAGGATGGAGCCGACGATTCCTCCCACTACGCCGCCTTCCACGGTCTGCCGGCGAGCTTCGTGGGGCATGTATCTCTCCAGCGCATGCGCTAGTTTGGCGATGGGCAGGGTCTGCAGCCAGATGCGGCCGGGGCCGGTCAATGCGGCCAGAAAAATTCCGTCACCGCCGAAGATCATGTTCTTGATGCCGGGCACGGTCGTGATCTGGAACGAGACGCTGGACTGAAACGCGCCCACGTGGCCGGGATGAACGCGCAAGGTTTCTCCGGGCTGCAGATCGCGCACAACTAGTTCGCCGGAAAGTTCGAGCCATGCGGTACCTTGTCCGCTGACCTTTTGCAGTAGGAAGCCGTCGCCGCCAAAAATTCCGGCGCCCAGCGATTGCTGGAAGCCCACGCTAATCTGAATCTGCGACGTGGCGCAGAGGAACCCGTGGCGGTGAATCATGTACTCGTGACCCGGCGAGACTTCGACGGGCACGATGTGGCCGGGAAGTTTGGTTGCGAACGCGAGTTCGCCGGCCATGCCGAGTGCGCGGTACTCGGTCATAAAAAGGGAGCCGCCGCCCGCCACCCGCTTGAGCACTCCGAAGATTCCTCCTCCGCCGCCGAACTGGGTATGGGTGGTCATCTGGATCGAACTGCCCATCCACGAGAGTTCCCCGGCTTCGGAGATGATGGTGTCATTGGGCTCCAGGGCGAACTCCAGAACGGGCATGGTAGTTCCGGTGATGCGGCTCTGCATGTCGAATCTCCTCAGTTCGGCTTGATTTTTTCAGATGCGCGACTCGCGGAAACCCGAGCTCGCGGAAAGCAAAGAGTATACATCGGGCGGGAAGGGCCGGTGGCGCGGGCAACTGCCATCATCGCGCGTCGACTACGCAACGAAATCCGATGGTGCCAGACCGATCCATGCTGGGGGACATCAGCAGCAGTTTGCCGTGCTCGGTTAGTTTGTAGGCTTCGGGAAAATACCAGATTGCGCCCTGCGGCTGGTAGTAGTTGCCACCGCGCAGAATGCCAGCACGCGTGTGCTCGTCGACGAACTCCTCGGTCCACTGCCAGACGTTGCCAACCATGTCCATCACGCCGAAAGGACTGGCTCCTTTCGGATGGGCGTCGACGGGATCCGGTGGACGCATGGTGCGAGATTTGTCGGGCACAGGAACGGCACTGGCATCCCATTCGTTGCCCCAGGGATAAAGCCGCCGGTCTGTTCCCTGCGCGGCATACTGCCACTCCCACTCGTGCGGCAGGCGCTTCCCTGCCCAACTGGCATAGGCGCGCGCATCTTCGAGCGAAACCCAGGTCACGGGCCGGCTCTCCCAGCCCGCAGGATAGTTTCTGTCCTTCCAGTCACGCAGAAAATTCAGGTCGTCTTTCGGGTGATAGTGCGAGGCGTCCATAAATTTCTTGAATTGCGCGTTGGTGACCGGATACTTGTCGATATAAAACGACTCGATGTGCAGGGGATGCGAGTGGAAGCGTCGTGGAGAATCTTCCCAGGGATACTGCACATCGATATCCATATCGTTGAGGCCTTCGACTTCGATGCCGGCGACTTCGAAAACGAAATCGGCTGCCGGGATTTTCAGCATGCCTTCGGGCGCGGCGGTCGCGGGCCCGGCCGCCGGGATCGGAACGATCTGCTGCGGCAGGAAGTTCCACTCATGCGAATAGCTGGCCAGCGGAGCGCTGGTCATCTGCTTCATCTTCGACAACAAGTCTTGGAGATGTGCGTCCGGCTCCGCGCTGGTCGCGAACACGGCCCCATATCCTTTGGCTTCGATGGGAAAGCTGAGGACCCAGCGTCCTGCGCCTCGGGCCTGCGGCTTGAGTTCCACGCCGTGGTAGACATCGTAATAACGCACGACCTGGCCTGCTGCAACTTCCATCTGATCGCCGTCGAGGTCGTATTCGTTGCGGTTCACGATGGTCCACAGAGTCTGCTCCGCATGTGGCCACCGGCTGGCATAGACTCCGTAACACAGCATCGGCGCCATGGGTTCCCAGCCCTTGCTCACCAAGAAAGGAGCGAAGGCGCGCTCGATGGTGGCGACCCGGCGCGTGGCTTCGGCGTCGCGCGGTGTGATTCCATTCCAGATGCCCCAGATGTTTTCCCAGCTCTCCCAACCGACTCCGTTGAACAAGGCGAACTGCAGATCGTTCGTCTTATCGCGATTCCAGCGGTCGGAAATGTTCACCATGTGCCGGGGCTCGAGCCACTTGTATTTGTCGACCAACGGCGTGAAAGGAAACTGATATTGCCCCCACGTCATCAGGTTCCAAGCGAGCGCTTCGTCAGCCGGACCACCTTCTGGTTCGAACACCAGCGGATGCCCAGCCTTGTCAGCCGCGAGTGAAAAGGCTAGAGGCACGCCATCCTGAGTGTCGCCGTTGATGCCATCGGCTCCAATTTCGGCCATGAGCGCGGCGATTTCGTCTGGCCACGGACGGTCGGGCGCTCGCGTGCCTTGATCCCACATCATCATCGGGAACAGAACGCGCACGCCGCGGCGATGGAAGTCCGCCACCATCTGCCGAACTCCCGCAATCCCGCCGGGCATGCTGCGAATCAGGTCATGCTGATTGCGGGTGTCGATTCCCATGTTCGGATAAGTCGGCCAGATCAGCACCGAATCAATTCCGCCGAAGCGTTTGTCCAGATCGTCGAGGTAGCGGTCGACCGTATATTTCCCCGCGACCGGATCGTAGAAGTAGCGATCATGGACCATCATCTGCGGCTGGATAAAACTGGATTGCGTCCACTGAAACTCCAGGCGGTCGTAGCGCGAACCGTCATAGCCGATGCGGATGCGGCGCTCATCGCGCCAGTGGCTGATGTCGGCCAGCCACGCTTCATGCTCGGTCGGGCCACACAGCTTGGAACCAGGGAACCAGAGGTCTTTCACAGCCACGCCGACACAGTCGGGCACAGGGATTTGCTGATCGGCCGGCGGGAAACGCGTGTCCTGAGCGCTGGCGACCAGGCTGGCGAGTGCAAGGAAGATGACGACGATGACCTTGATGACGACAATCTGGATGCGGTGTGCCACGCAGCGAAAGGTGTAGCAGACTCCCACGCCCGGGTCAAGAATCGCACAAGAAATGTGCTCCGTGATCTCTGGCGGCTCGTTCTGCCGTGAGCAAGTTAGAATCTGGTGTATGAAGTTGCCAGGCTTCCTTCGGATGGCCGCAGTCTGCGCAGCGTGCCTGCTTTCTCGACCTTGCGCTCCTGCTCAAACCTCGGCTCCAGGCGCAGCGCCCGCGAGCCCGGCAGGCGTCCAGTTGCACTCGTACCTGGAGCAGGCTGCGGAAGCGATGCATAAAGGTGATCTTGCGGCGGCGGATGAAACCCTGCGCCGCGCGTTGAAGATTGATCCCCATTCGATCGAGGCTTTGAACCGTCTGGGAATTGTGCTGGCCCGCGAAGGCAAGCCTGCGGAGGCGATTCCGTTTTATCAGGAAGCACTGAAGGTTCGTCCCGAAGATCCGACGACCAAACGAAATCTGGCTGTCGCTTATTTCAAAGCCCAGCGCTACCGCTCGGCGTGGACTCTGCTTCAACCCATGGCGGTGGCGCAGCCCAAAGATTTTCAAATTCTCGACTTGTCCGGCCTGTGCCTGTTCGCTCTGGATCGCTATTCCGAGGCGGCGCAGTACCTGGAGCGTGCCAATCAGGCGGACCATTCCGACCTGGAGACTCTCGACATTCTGGGCAAGGCGTACTTGAGGATGAAGAACTATAAGGCCCTGCCCAGCGTATTTTCGCGAATCATGCAGATTAATCCCAACTCCGCCTCGGCTCACATCATGATGGCGATGGCTTACGACAAGATGTCGGACGAACCGAATGCCATTAAGGAGTATCAGGCGGCGGCGGCATCGGACCCGCATTTCACGGGAGTCCATTCCGGACTGGGCTATTTGTACTGGCGGCGCGGTGAGGCCGACCTGGCCGAAAAAGAGGCGCGTGCTGAACTGGAGAATTTCCCCACTGATCCGGTCGCGAACTGCACCCTGGGTGAGATCCTGCTGAATGACTCGCAGGCCGAGGAAGCCGAATCGCATTTCCGCGCCGCGCTCAAAGTGAATCCGCGATACGGCGAGGCATTATTCGGCCTGGGTAAGACAGAGATGGCCCTGAACCATCCCACCGCGGCGATCGGACCGCTGCGCCAGGCGATCCAGATGGATCCCGAGTACGCCGAGGCGCATTTCGTGTTAGGGAGGGCCTTGCGGGAGACTGGACACGCCGCCGAGGGAATTCGCGAGCAGAAGATCTCCGTGGATCTTCAGAACAAGAAGCGGGACGAGGAAATGCAGAAGGGGGAGAAGAAGTGAACTGGGTCGGCTGCTAGCCTCCGCAAAATCCTACAGAAATAAGAAAGGCGCACGCGGTGATTGCGTGCGCCTTGGTTCAATGGCTAGAAGTTGATCTTCACTCCCAGTTGTACGTTACGCGGATCGTGCCAGGAGGTTACTTGACCGAACGCGGAGTCTCCGAAATTCGTGTCAATTCCGCTGGGGTTGCCGTGATTGAAAGTGTTGAAGGTTTCAAGACGGAGCTGCAAGCCCACCCGTTCTGCGAACTTTATGTTTTTGATGACCGACATATCCCAGACCTGGATGCCAGGACCGAGAATCGCGCCCGGACGGGAGCTACCGAAATGTCCAACCGCCTGTGCAAATGCCGCGGTGTTGAAAAACTCGGCCGCGGTTTTCGGCCCGTGCGGGTTGCCGATCTGATCAGGACGGATAAAGACACTCTCGCCCGGTCGGGTCATGCCAAGTCCACCGGGATAGGTAGGACAAGTCGGGTTCCCGGCGCTTACGGTGCCCGCGATGGTGGAGGACGTTTGCGTCACCAGAGCCCACGGATCGTTGCTTTGCGTCATGATCTGCGACTGACCAGATTGAATAGTCGTGATGCCCGAGAGTTCCCAGCCTCCCAGAACTTGCCCCACGATCCCCCTGTGCTCCTTGTAGAACGGCAGATCGTAGACATAGCTGACCACGAGCATCTGCGGAGTATTCAGCACCGAGTCTCCATAGCTCTGCTTGAGGTCATAAGTGTTGTAGGCCGACAAACCGCGGTCGTAGGGATTCGTCGTAAGCAGTTTGGACCAGGTGTAACCAAGCTCCAAGGTTAGTCCTTTGCTGAAGCGCCGATTCAAGGAGACTTGCAGCGAGTTGTAGTTGCTGGTGTAGACGGTCGCCCGATCGTTGATCGCGCCATACCCTAGATAGGGGCGTACCGCGTTGACATCAGTGCCAGGGACCGCCGCGAGACGGGCAGCAAGCATGGGCTGATTGAGATCAATGTCGCCCAGCAGATGCGTACCCTTTGTACCGACGTACCCAACTTCCAGCACAGTGTTTGGCATGATCTCGTGCTGGACCGACAGGTTGTAGTCCAAGTAACTCGGAACCTTGAAGGCTGGCGACCCGGTGATCGTCAGAGCATTTGGACCCAGGGGTGCAGCTCCCGCTTGCCCGCCCAGGGGTTTATCGAAAAGATTCTGAGAGGAGGTGGCTGTGTTAAGGGTCGTGGTCGTCTGCACCAGCGGTGGATCGCCGAATGCGTTCTGCTCCCAAATGCCATTTAGGGTGCGGTCATAGAAGAGGCCCAGCCCGGCGCGCACAGCCCACTTGCCGTTTCCGAGGGGATCGTAAGCGAGGCCAAGCCGCGGTCCCCAGTTGTTATTTGAACTGGGGTTGACGCGGGCACCATAAGGCGAACAAGTCACGAGTGGAGCAGGAACCGCCTGAGCTGCGGCACAAGCAGCGCCTTTCGGAAAGATCAAGCCGTTGGCGTAGGTCGCTGCGTTATTTCCAGGCGCCATATTTCCAGAGACGGGATCAATGACTGGTGCATTGTTCGCGCTGAACAGGCCTGGAACGAAGTTAACCAAGGTGTTCTTGCTGTCGGTGGGCGATGGGAAGTAACTGTATCGTATGCCAGCATTCACCGTCAGCTTGCGGGTCACCTTCCAGTCGTCCTGCACATAAAATTCGAAGTTTACATACTTGAGGAACGGAATTGTGTCCTTGTTTGGTTGGCTATATTGGTCTGCTTGTCCGAGAAGGAAGTTTGCGAACGCCGGATTGCCGTTCCCACTAGTGAAATTGAAACTGGCGGCGCCGGCGGAGGCGTTTTCAGTTTTGGTCATCCACATGGAAGTAAAGCCCGTGCGGATGGTGTGATTCCCGTACTGGATGGACAGATTGTCAAATATGTTCTTGTCGACGTTTCGTTCAAAGTAAGGGGCGCTCCCGTTTCCTAAGCCCGTAAGGCCGGAAATGCTCACGTTGGGCGCCCGACCGTTTGGATCCGTATAGGCAGTGTTGTTGGTAAGTTGGCTCAGAAACGACGGCGAATTTGCGATCCCAGCCAGCTGCGAATTAATCGCTCCCCAGGCATCGACATACTCAACCTCGTTCACCACTCTGGGGGAGAGCGTCATGGTGGCGTTGAAAACCAGATTACGTCCGGGAGCGTTGAGCGAAGTGGTCTCCACCCCAGGGTAGTTTCCGCCGCCCCAAAGCGAGAAGGGCTCATTCTGCGGTACAACATCCTCCATGTAGCGCCCAAAGATGCGCACCTTGTCGCCAACGTTCTGATCGAGGCGAATGATGTCCTGGCGGAAGTTGTTCAACTGGCTGTAATTGGTGATCAACTGGTCTCCCGCCGAGTTATTGGGAGGGTTTGGCGCCATGAAGGCTTTCAGATACGCAGCTGCGTTCTGGCTAAAACACGTGGGATTGATCGTGTAGTTGCCGCCCCCTTGGGTTACACAACCAGCCGGTGCGACAGGAATGGACGTGGTGAATACGCCGCCCAACTGTCCCGTGGTTGGCACGTTAATGTCATTCGTACCCGGCGTGCTCGCCTTGCGCCACTCCTCGGACCAGAAGAAATAGGTTTTGTCCTTTTGCGGGTGGAAGACCTTCGGGATGAAAAGCGGCCCGCCGAGAGTAAACCCGTAGTCGTTATAGCGCTCGATCGGAACCTTGTTGTCGGAGGGTAAGCCACCGGCTGCGATATTAGCCCTCGCGCCAAAGGTATTCGCGTTGTAGTAGTTGTTGCGGTTGAATTCGTAAGCGCTGCCGTGGAACTGGTTGGTTCCGGCTTTCGTGGCCACTACTACCTGACCGCCGCCACTGCGTCCGAACGCCGCGTCATAGTTGCTGCGCTCCAGGGTGAACTCCTGGATGGAATCAATGCTCGGGGTATTCAACAACGTCCCGTTGGAGCCGCTGTCGTTGATGTCTGCGCCATCGACGGTGTAATTGTTGGCGCCCGTGCGTGCTCCGTTCACCGAGATCGAAGTGTTATTGGCCAAACCGAAGCCGACCTTATCCGGCAATTGATTGGCGACGCCGGGTTGCAACAGAATGAGTTGTTCGAAGTTGCGGTTGTTCAGCGCCAACTCCCGAACCTGATCGCCGGTCACCGTTCCTGATTGCTCGGCGGTTGTGGTCTGGATGGGAGTGTTCTCGGCTGTCACCTCGACGCGCTCGCTGACCTTTCCGGCACTTATTTGCACATCGAGAGTGTGCTTCTCGGCCACGTTGAGGACTACATCTTTGGCCACGAAGGTTTGGAAGCCGGCGTTGTTGACCGTCACCGTAAATCGGCCCGCGGGGAGGTTCGTGATATTGAAGCTCCCGGTGCTGCTCGTGGTCACAGTGCGAACGTCAGTGTTGGTTTCATCGCTGTGAACCAGGACGGTCGCGCCCGCCACAACGGCGCCGCTGGCGTCG
>Ga0116223_10001983_pt1 | contig 19935 bp, 21 predicted proteins | sample Sb_taG_3_FD_90092 | JGI IMG/M metagenome (GOLD analysis project Ga0116223, IMG submission 90092) | Peat soil microbial communities from Weissenstadt, Germany - Sb_50d_a_PC metaG | ecosystem: Environmental > Terrestrial > Soil > Wetlands > Peat | place: Germany: Weissenstadt | collected 2010-09-21 | reverse complement strand
CGAGCTTGCCTCATGCAAAGTATCCGTCAGGACGCTTCACCGGTTCGCGCTCCCGACCTGTTTGCGTTCCGGATGGAGAAGCGGCTTGGCGAGTGCGGCGAGCGCCTGCCGGTAAGCGACGGGACTGAACACTCGATCATAAAGCCGGCGCGTGTCGCTTTTCATGCGGTCATCCGCGAGCAGGCAATTTGCCTGCGTGACCTGTCGTATCGCCGCCGCAAACTCCAGCGCATCGGAAGCGAGCGTGACGTTGGCCAATTGCGCCGGGTCTGTTCCCATGCCGCGGAATGCACGTTCGGTGGCGATCAATGGCGCGCCGCTGGAGAGTGCCTCGATCGTCTTGATCGATATGCCGAACCCTTCGGTGACCGGCAGAAGAACCGCTGCCGCCTCGGCATAGGCCTTGTTCAGATCTCCGGTATAGCCCGCGAACGACGCGGCATGTTCGCGGAAGAGGGCTGGCGCGCGCCGGCGAAATTCCTGATCGATGTTGCCAATAATCTTGACCGGAGCATCTGGGATGTGCGGCATGACTTCGCTCAGGAACCAGGCAATGCCGAGAAAATTGGGGTAATTCGCACTCGCCACGATGATGATGTCGGATCGCCCGCGGCCAGTCGATATGGGTTCGACGGCCGGAAAGATGAGGACATGCCGCTTATCCGGCATGAGCTGCTCGAATGTTGCCGCTTCTTCCGCATTCAAATGAATGAGAACCTCGGCCGCGGCCATGTTGTCGAGTTCGATGCGGAGCATGGAATCGTAAGTTGCGGCAGGCGGAAGCGTCCAAGACCCAGGTTGACGCAAAGCAAATTGGCGCGCTTGCAAATCGTGCGTATCGAGCAAGATGGGGCATCCCCGATCGCCTCGCACTTTGACGGCTGCGAGCATGCAAAAGAAATGATTGCAGTGGATGAGATCTATCTCGGGCAGCTCCATGACTTCGGCCGGCAGCGACGCGAGCCTCGCCGTTTCGACCAGCACCGCCGCGTAATTGCCGTGCAGCCAATCCTTGAAGGACCGCAGAAAGGCCGGCGCCAAAACCGCGCGAAGGGGCATGCCGGTGAAGTAACGCCTGTCAGCTTGCAGATCCTGCGTGGCGCCCAGATAGGCGGCATGCGCCGCAGATCCCTCGATCTGCCCCGGAAAATCGGCAATCGCCAATTCTAGCAATCTGGCGCCCAGCGCCCGATAGGCCTGAGCTTGTGCGACAAAGACCTTGTGACTGCCGCAGGAATGCCATGCCGGATGAATGAGGAGAACGGTTTTGCCCTGCAAGGGAGCGGCGGCGGAACCGGTTTCAACAGCCCGGTCGCGCGGGACAGGTGACCCGTAGCCGACGAAATTCACGCTGCCATCACGCATCGGATCATGATCCCCGCTCAACTCCGCTTGCGCGTCGCGCTTGCGATCACGCGAATGGGGATGCGGAACCAAAGCATCAGCAGCATCGTCAGCCCCGGGCCGAGTGCCGCGGCGACGCTTTGGTAGGACTCGGCCAGCCGGGCAGCAGCGCGCGAGCGTCGCTGCCAGCGCGACAGCCGCGAATCCTCATCCCGGCAGTCAACACGCACAAGAAGAGCGGCATAATGCAAGCGCAGCCAGCCGGTCTGGCAGAAGCGCGCGGCCCTCGCGATAAGATGGTCGATGATCAAGAGCTGTGTCCTGTGGTTGTTGTCACCCGCGCCGCCCGCTTCGAAGCCGATGAAATGGTTCAATTGCGCCTGCCGCGAAAACACGTTCGCCCCGTGAATGCGGTAGATGAAGACCGCCTCATCGATGATCACGCTGCCGGAGAGCGCGCTGATCGCGCAGGCGAAATACATATCCGTTCCGGTTCGCAGGTGGGCGAGCTCGGGATTGTCCGAGAAAAGATTGAGCGCGTCGCGACGGTAGCAGATACCGGAGGTCGGGGACCAGACCCATTTGCTCGACAAGGGCGACACGAAGTGGATCTTCTCCGTCAGCGATTTGGCTGCTGCCTTGGCAGGCCAAGCCGCATCGAAGTGATGCTGATAGGGCCGCACGATGTTGTGCCGCAGCCCCCGGCCGCTGCGAACATAGCGATTGAGTTCCTCTCCGGTGCCTACGACGATCTGATCGCCGACCACTTGCAGCATGTCGCCGGAGGTGAAGCCGACATGGATACGCAGGGAGAGATGCACGAATATGTGCGTCCCGACGGCGTGCGCGAGCAGGACGTCGTCCGCGTCCATGAAAATCACATAAGCTCCGGATGCGGCGGCCAACCCGTCGAGCGAAGCCGGCGTCTGGCCGTCGTTGCTGGCGCGCCGAATGACGATCGCTTGCGAATAGCGATCGGCGATCGCGGTCAGGATACTTGGGCTTTCGTCCGTGGAAGCATTGTCGACGACGATGCATTCGACGTTCGCATAGGTCTGCTGGAACACGCTGTCAACGGCCTGATCGAGGAAGCGGCCGTAGTTGTAATTGACAATGATGACGCTGACCAAGGGCAGACGAAAGGCCGAGTCGCGAATTGCGGCTTTGGCCGAAAAGCTTTCTGCCGGGTCTGAAATATTCACAGTTCATCCTCCCGATAGAGCCGGCCGGCCGGCTTTATCGAACCCTGAGACGCTCCACGTGCAAGACCGGGCCAGGAGTTGATCTCGCGCTCCGGTCGCCCGGTCGCGGCCCAACCCGGCGCCGCAACTCTGGTGCTCCAGAGAAATTGATTGAAATCGGCCCCATTTGCCTCCCTCCGGCTTCGCCGAAAGATCCCCGGTCCATGCCCGCGCTTGATCCAAAGCTCTCGGTTCTATAAACGAAACCGATATGATAATTGGGCCATCCAGCCCTAAGAGCGAGAAATAAGGCGAGGGGGAAGCAGTCGGACTTCTCGGCTGGCCTCAGCATATCCATCTTTGCGCACCGGGTCGAGAATTGTCCGGCGCCGGTTCAAACCGAGAACGCCGGGCTCGTGAAGATTGCATCAAGTTCTTGTTCCGGCAAGATTGCCGTCCTGAGGCCGGGGTCGACAGATCATCGTCCCGGAACAGGATAATGGTCCAGGTGACAATGCCCCGGCTCCTTTATCTCTATCTCGCGAAGCGCATCTTACTCGCGGTGCTGGTGCTCGAAACGGGCCTGTGCGTGCCCGTGGTGATGACCTCCCTGTTTCATTACCTGCCGACGGCGGCTTTACGCAGCGGCCTTCTGCTGCCCGCCCTGCTCGGCATCTTGCCGACGGTGGTCTACATCGCGCTGCCGATGGCAGTCGGCATCGCCGTGGCGGCGGAATTCTCGCGCATGGCGGCGGACGGGATGATCGCTGTTCTCTACTCGCTGCGCCTCTCGGTCTTGTCGATTTGTCTGCCGGCCGCACTCGTTGCCGCCGTCGCCGTCGGCTTCGGCTATTGGATATCCTGCTTCGTGGCACCCGCCTATGTGGGCCAGATGCACGACGTGATTCACGTCATCCGCAACTCGCTCAATCACCGCCTGCTTGAACCGGCGCAGTTCTATACGTTCGACAACGGCACGCGCACGCTCTATTTCCAGCGCTGGCAAGCGCCCGACGTCGTCAGCGGCATGTTCATCCACCAATTCAATACGGCGAAGAACGAGGAGGAAATCATCACCGCGCGGCAAACCGAATTCCGCCGCAACGAGCACGGCGTTCTGTTGATCATGAGCCATGGATCGTTTCAGAGCCGGCCGGTCGGCTCGACCGAGATGCGCACGGCCGATTTCGACGAATATGTCATCCAGCTCGACATGCAGGGCACCAACGGCCTTCCCAAGCGCAATTGGCAAGGCGTCTTCGAATTGCCTTTGAAGAAATTCCTCCAAGCCGCGCCGGGGCCGGGAGCAGAGCATTACCTGGCCGCCGAATGGATGAGCGAAGCGGCCAAGCGATTCGGCATTCCGATCCTCGCCTTGGCGCATGCGCTCTTGGCGATGGGTCTGGTCCTGACCTTGGCGAACGTCACCGGCCGCAACGCGGCGACGATTGCGCCACTGATCGTCGTGCCTTTGCTGCATATCGGGATTTTGATCGGCACGGAGAGTCTGGTCCGCCGCGACCCCCGGCTCGTCATCCTCATCGCTCTGGCAATCGGCGTGGAATTCCTCGGCGCGTTCATCCTCATCAGCCGGCAACAAGCGAATTTCGCCGTCGCTCGCCCGATCAAGACAGGGCTCGCCCCTCGCCTGCCGCGCGAACCCGTTCGCCTTGACACGGTCTAGCCGATGGCGCGCGCCGGACTTATCTTCATCGTGATGTTGAAGGCGCGGCGATAGGCGGCAGTCACCTCGGCCGGCTGGCCGCAAGCGGCGACCCGCCCATCTTCGATCCAGATGACGTGGTCGCAGAGCGATTCGAGCGTCTCTAAGGAATGGGAGACGACGAGAATGGTCCCGTGCTTGCCGAATCTCCTGATGAAATCGTCGCATTTGTGGGCGAAAGTCGCATCGCCGACGGAGAGGGCCTCGTCGACGATCAAAAGGTCGGCATCGGCGTGAGCGCAGACGGCGAAGGCGAGCCGCGCCGTCATGCCGCTCGAATACATTTTCAGCGGTTGCGTGAAAAACTCGCCGATGTCGGCAAAAGCCGCGATGGAATCGAGCCGCGCCAAAATCTCGGCCCGACGCAGACCGAGAATGGCGCCGCCGATCATCGCGTTCTCGCGCCCGGTCAGCTCCTGATCGAAGCCGGCGCCTAGCGCAAGGATCGGCGCGACGCGGCCGAAGACCTCAACCTTGCCATAGCTCGGTTGGCTGATGCCGCAGATGAGCTGGAGGAGCGTGGTCTTGCCGGTGCCGTTGCGGCCGATGATCCCCCAGCATTCGCCGCGCTTAACCTCGAAGCTGATGTCCCGCAACACCCAATGCGGATGATAGTACTGCTTCCATCGCCCGAAGAGCGTCTGCATCAGCTGGTCGTTCCGCCGCATGTAGAGCTGGAACGCCTTGCCGAGGCCCTGACAGCTGATCGCCACGTCAGATGACATCGACGAACACGCTCTTGTACTGCATGAAGAAGCGATAGCTAGAGCGGAAGATGAGGAGCGAGACAAGGACGGTTCCTATGTAAAGGAGGAAGCCCGGCAGGCGATTTAACAGTACGAGATCGCGCACCATCTCGACATAGTCGCCCATGATATTGCAGCGGAGGACGATTTGCATGGCTTTGGGCGCGTCACTGACCGAATAGAAGATGGGCGTCGCGAACATGAAAACCGGAACGATCGAGGCCATCAGATGGGTGACGTCTCGGGTGAACGAGCCAAGCGCCATCAAGAACCAGCTAACCCCGAGCAGAAACAGGAAAAACGGAACCACCACGAAAGGCAAAAGCAACAATGTCGGCGGCAGCCAATGCATCCATATTATCTCGAAGAAGAGCAGGACGGCGAAACTGATCCCCGCATAGACAATGGCGCGGATCGTCGCCGTCCAGGCGAGCGTTTCGCTCGGAAAAATCGACTTTTTGATGAAATTTGCGTTCTCATGCAAGAGCGCAGGGGCACGATAGGCAACCTCGCTGAAAAGGTTGAAAACGATGAGCCCCACGAAAATTTGCAGCGAATAGTTTGTAACGCCATGCGAAGCGGCGGAAGACCGAAGGCCGATGGCACTGGAAAAGATGTACGTATAGACGGTGAGCATCAGAAGCGGGCCGAAAATCGCCCAGAGCCAGCCGAGAATCGAGCCGCGAAACCGTGCCGCCAATTCGCGCCGCACCACGGCCCGGATCAGTTCCCGAAAATGCCAGGCCCGTTGGAGGGGCGTCACCAAAGTCACCTGGCCGCTGGAACTTGCTTGGAGCATTGCGCCGAAACCCGCCTCGTCGTCACTTAGTCGCTGAAAGTCAATAGGTTAGAGTGAAGGCCGCGATCAAATCACAATCTATGTCAATTGATTGCAGCGAACGGCGCGCATCTAGCCCCCGTCGAAAAGCATAGTCAACGCGCCAGGCCGGTCGCGGCGCACGCCAATCCAGGCAGGAGCGCTTCCATTGCCATCGATCCTGCTCCAGAGTCCTTGTTATCGCATGATCTTTTCGCAAACCGACTCTGCTTTCGCGGATCTGCCTTAGGAGGAGCGTTCGTCCACGACGCCGTCGATACGATTGTGGCGCGGCAAATCCTGGGTCGAGGATTGCCGGAGCGGCGCATGAAGGTAGCGCGCCGTCGCAGCGATCTCGCCTTCGAGCGCAAGAAGGGCCGCGCGGGCCTCTTCCACGCTCACACGCACGAAGCGACAGGTCTCTCCCCGCCGGAGCTGCGCCAACCGGCCTATGTCGGCGCGGGCGACGTGACCGAGCTTGGGATAGCCCCCGGTCGGGGGATGATCGGCCATGAGAACGAGCGGCTTCTTGTCCCCGGCGATCTGGATCGCGCCCATCGCGATGCCGTCGGAGACGATGTTGAAGCTCTCCTTGTGGGCAATCTCCGGTCCCTCGAGGCGATAGGCCATTCGGTCGGAGGCGGTCGTCAGGCGGAACTCCTCGCTGAAGAAGGCACTCAACGCGTCGTCGCCGAAATAATCATCCTGCGGCCCGAGCACGACGCGCAGGGGCGCCGCATTGCGGGTGAGCCAGGGCGCCGCGATCCGCGCCTCGCCGAGCCTCGCTTCTTCCGCCAGAAGCGGCAGGACATCCCCCTCGCGGAGCATGCGGCCCTCGATGCCGCCCATCCGGGAGCGCGTATGGGTGGCGCGGCTGCCGAGTTCGACGGGGGTATCGAGGCCGCCCGCAACCGCGAGATAGGCGAAGGCGCCGGCGGTCGGCCGCGCCGCCAATCTTTCGCCGGGCCGCAGAACGAGGCGCGCGGCCGGACCCACCTCCGACCCGTCGCGCAGCCACGAAAAGCCGCCGCCGCATAGTGCCACGCCGACCGGCGCTGCCGCTTCATAGAGGAATTCGACGCCGCTGAGGCCGATTTCGACCGCTGCGGGCCGGTCCGGATCGTTGCCGAGCGCGAGATTGGCGGTGCGGAAGGCCGCCCAATCCATGGGCCCGGCCGGAGTGACCCCATGCCGGCGATGGTGATAGCGTCCGCCATCCTGGACAGTTGCGCCCGGACCGGCGCGCAGAACCCGCAGAATTCCCGGCATCTCACGCCTTTGGCCGCGCGACGGGCAGTCCTTCCGCAGCGGCCTGTTGCAAAGCCGCGAAGGTCGCGCCATCGATCGGCTCGAATGTAACCATATCGCCGATTTCAACGAGAAAGGCCGGCCTGCGCCGCGGGTCGAAGAGGGCGGCGGGCGTGCGGCCGATGTCATACCAGCCGGTCGGCATGGCGATGCTGGCGATGAGCGCCTGGCCGCCGGCGATCAGCACGGCGCCCGGCGCGACCGGCGGGCGCGGCACCGGCCGCCGCGAGATCGTCAGCTCGGACGGCAGGCCGCCGAGAAAGACGTAGCCCGGCGCGAATCCATACATATAGACGCGGTAGGCAGCGCCCGCATGCAGCGCCGCGACCTTCTCCGGCGAAAGGCCGAGCGCCGCCGCGACTTCGCCGAGATCCTCGGCATGCGGCGCGTCGTAGCAGACCGGAATCAGCCAGTGGCGCGCCGGCGCCCCGACATCGTCGGGCTCGGGATCGAGGCGGCGAATGCGTTCGATCAAAGCCGCGGTCGACAAGAGCCGCGGATCGAAATGGATCATCAGCGAGCGATAGGTCGGCACCGTCTCGACGATCCCGGCGATGGGCTGCGCCGCCAGTGCCCGGTCGAGCGCGCGAACCCGGTCGTTCAGCGCCGGATCGATCGTCGTGCCGAATTCGACGACGAGTGCCATTTCCCCGGCAGGCAGAAAACGCGGAGCTCCACTCTGCATGTTTCACCTTCGCCGCGTTCAGTTCGGGAACCAGTTGGCGAAGACCCCGACGAGCAGAAATACGCCGAGCAGAAGGCGATAGACGGCGAAAGGCCAGGCGGAAAACCGCTCGAGGATGCGCAACAGTCCCCATATGGCGACGAAGGCGGAAAGTGAAGCAACGATAAGCCCGAAGGCGAGAACGGACCAGCCGTGCCCGTCGAGATGTGCCTTGTGCAGCTCGTAGAGCTCCTTGAAACCCGCGGCGGCGATCGCCGGAATTCCGAGCAGGAAAGAGAATCGCGCCGCCTCCGGCCGCGTGAGGTCGCGAAACAGCGCCGCCGTCAATGTCGCGCCGGAGCGTGAAACGCCCGGAATCAATGCGCCGATCTGGGCGAAGCCGACGATGAGCGCATCCTTCAGGCCGATATGGTCGAGCGTGCGCTTGTGGCGCGAATAGATTTCGGCGAGGCCCAGAAGCACCGCCATGACAATGCAGGAAATGCCGATCACGGTCAGCGTGCGAAGCGGCGAATCGCACGCATTGAGCACCGGGGCCAGGATGATCCCTGCGATGAGGATGGGCAAGGTCGCAAGCAGGATCCAAATGCTGAAGCGCAGATGCCAATCGTGGAAATCGCGCCGCCCGATCGCCGCGATCGAGCCGAAAACGAGGCCCTCGACATCCGTCCAGAAATAGCCGACGACCGCGGCCAGCGCCGCCACCTGCATCGCGGCGGAAAAGGCCGAGCCCGGGTCCTGCCATCCGAGCAAGGCCGGCACGACGCGCATATGGGCGGTCGATGAGACCGGCAGAAGTTCGGTGATGCCTTGGACGATTCCGAGAACACCAACCTTGGCATAGCCCAGCGCAACAAATCCGGTGTCGAGGCCCTGTGTGCAGGCACTGGCCATGTGCTGAACGACCCCCATTCTTGTGAATCAGGCAATTGGTGTGTCGGTTCTCTCAGACAAAGGGCGCAAGATCAACGCCCGGTTCGGCCTGCCCGTCTCGACAAGGCCGCGCGCCTCGTGTAGAAGCGCCGCTTCAACTTAAAACAGCGTCCCCAAACGCTCGCCGCGGCCAGAAGCCGGCGCGAAACGGCAGGATTTCCGAAAATGAACGTCATCGAAGAGCTCGAGCGAGCCCAGGCCGCCAAGCTCGCAGCGCTACGGCCCATTCCCGAATTTCAGCCGGGCGACACCGTCGTCGTCAATGTGAAGGTGAAGGAAGGCGAGCGCACGCGCGTCCAAGCCTACGAGGGGGTCTGCATCGCCCGCAGCGGCGGCGGGCTCAACGAGAGTTTCACCGTCCGCAAGATTTCCTATGGCGAAGGCGTCGAGCGCGTCTTCCCGATCTATTCGCCGATGATCGATTCGATCAAGGTTGTCCGCCGCGGCAAGGTGCGGCGTGCGAAGCTCTATTATCTGCGCGACCGGCGCGGCAAGTCGGCGCGGATCGCCGAGAAAATGGAGGCGCCGGGCGCCAAGGCCGCCCGCGAGGCCGCGGCCAAGGAGGCCGCGCCTGCCAAGGACCCGGCCGCGAAAAAGGAGCCGGCCGCCAATAAGGAACCCAAGAAAGAGGCGAAACCCGCCAAGAAGACCAAGGCCCCGGGCTAGACCAGCAACGCTTTCGCCGCGTCATTGCGAGGAGCGAAGCGACGAAGCGTGCACCATGATGTCGGTCGAAGAGTGGGAGCGTCTGAAACGAAGGGATCGGCGCGTCGGGCTGACGACTGAACTCCCCGAAGAATGGGTCGAGGCCGTGCGGCAGGCGAAGGTGCCTGATGAATTCGCGCATCTCGACGCCGAGCTGAAGTGAGCAATCGTGCCGCCATCGGTTCCCGGTCTCGTCATTCGCTACAGTTATATCTCGCACAGCGAACACCTTGAGGGACGCGAAGAAGGCCAAAAGGATCGCCCCTAGCGGGAGAAGGAACTTCGCTTCGCTTGCGATGACGGTTCCCGCATTTGGCATCATGCCTCAGCTCAGCGGGGCGTTCAGAATCCAGCGGTGCCCGAAGGGGTCGCGGAACGTCGCCAGCCGCGTGCCCCAGAAAGAATTGGTGGGGCTCGTCTCGCCCTTGCCGCCAAGCCCGAGGGCGCGCGCGAACACCGCATCGACTTGCTTGGCCTCCGGGAATTCGAGGCTGACCGAGACCGTCACCGGCTCGCCGGGGATGGGAATTCGCGTGTTGCCGAACTCGGGAAAGGCGTCCGCCAGCATGAGCGAGCCGCCGTTGATAAGCAGCTCGCAATGCATGATCCGCATCCCGTCGAGCGCCGGCATCAGCGCCTGTTGCTTGGCGTCGAAAACGGCGGTGTAGAAGGCAATGGCCGCCATGGCCGGCGACACGGTCAGATAGGGCGCGACGGGCGGACGCATGCTCTTCTCCGCTGAGCCAAAGGTTGAGCCGCACCTTATATCTCAGGCGAGGTTTCTTGGAACTTTCCCCATATTCTTGTTACAGATAAATACGCTTCCGACGCTCTCGAGCCCGATCCTCTCATGACCAAGCTTCGCACTGTCTACGACAAGATCTTCGATGCCCACGTGGTCGATCGCCAGGACGACGGCACCTGCCTGATCTATATCGACCGGCATCTGATCCATGAAGTGACGAGCCCGCAGGCCTTCGAGGGTCTGCGCCTGGCCGGGCGCCGGGTCCGGGCGCCGGAAAAGACGCTGGCGGTCGTCGACCACAATGTGCCGACGACCGACCGCTCGCAAGGCATCGGCGATCCGGAAAGCCGCATCCAGATCGATCAGCTCGCCGCCAATGCGCGCGATTTCGGCATCGACTATTTCGACGCCCTCGACCGGCGCCAGGGTATCGTCCACATCATCGGCCCCGAACAGGGATTCACCCTGCCCGGCACGACCATCGTCTGCGGCGACAGCCACACCTCGACCCACGGCGCCTTCGGCGCGCTGGCGCACGGCATCGGCACGTCCGAGGTCGAGCACGTGCTCGCGACCCAGACGCTCATCCAGTCGAAGGCGAAGAACATGCGCATCCTCATCGACGGCCGGCCGGGCGACGGCGTCTTCGCCAAGGACATCGTGCTGGCGATCATCGGGGAGATCGGCACGGCCGGCGGCACCGGCCATGTCGTCGAATATGCCGGCGAGGCGATCCGCAATCTTTCGATGGAAGGCCGGATGACGGTCTGCAACATGTCGATCGAGGCAGGCGCGCGCGCCGGGCTGATCGCCCCGGACGAAAAGACGTACGAATTTTTGGCCGGCCGGCCGCGGGCGCCCAAGGGGGCAGCCTGGGATGCGGCGCGGCGCTACTGGGACAGCTTAAGTTCCGACGAGGGCGCCGAATTCGACAAGGAAATCCGGCTTGACGCCGGCAATCTGCCGCCCCTGATCACCTGGGGAACGAGCCCGGAGGACGTGATCCCCATTACTGGTTACGTACCGCGTCCCGATTCCGCGCCGAGCGAGGCCAAGCGCGCCTCGATTCGCCGCGCGCTGGATTACATGGGCCTCTCAGGCGGGGAGAAGATCACCGACATCGCCATCGACCGCGTTTTCATCGGCTCCTGCACCAATGGGCGGATCGAGGACCTGCGGACCGCCGCCAAAATGGTGGCCGGCAAAAAGGTCGCGGACCGGGTCAACGCGATGGTCGTGCCGGGCTCAGGCCTGGTCAAGCAACAGGCGGAATCCGAAGGCCTCGACCAGATCTTCAAGGCGGCCGGCTTCGAATGGCGCGAGCCCGGCTGCTCGATGTGTCTCGCCATGAACCCCGACAAGCTCGCCCCAGGAGAGCGCTGCGCCTCGACCTCGAACCGCAATTTCGAGGGCCGCCAGGGCCACAAGGGCCGCACCCATCTCGTCTCGCCGGCCATGGCGGCGGCGGCGGCAATCGCCGGCCATTTCGTCGACATCAGGGATTGGCACTAGAGCGCCGCTCAGCAGGAGCGATCGATTCGAAATGCGCTTGGTCTTTTTTCAATTCGGCGCAGCGCCTGGAAGGGCCGCCCGAGCGAGGTTGCGGGTGCCGCGCCAATCTTATACTCAACCGCTTCGATCGGCTGGGAGGGCGGGCGTGGCGGAACTGGTAGACGCGCCGGACTCAAAATCCGGTTCCCCTTAAAGGAGTGTCGGTTCGATTCCGACCGCCCGCACCACGCAAAAACAGGAACTGGGAGTAAATTTATGCGCAGATCTTCACCTGGGCTCATTGTGTATAGCGGGACCGTTGCCATTTTGGGTCTCGGACTTTTCTGCACAAGTGCCCGCGCCGACGAGGCCGCCTGCAAAGGCTTGGGCGATGCGATGATCGCCAATACGCAGACGCCCTATCACAGCATCGGCACGATTAGCTTCGACGTATCGGGGGGAACCGCTGAGGCGAGCGGCGCCAACATGTCAAGATCACTCCCCACCGAGACGATCTTCACCGGCACGGATGTCTTCGTGCGGCTTCCCTCCGGCAAATGGCAGAATGTGCACGCTTCGCTCGATAACCTGAAAGAGCGCGTGCGCCAAACGGCTAGCAGTTTCACGGATTGTCAGCGCCTCGGCGACGAGACCGCGGACGGCAAGAGCCTCGCGGTCTATACGGGAAGCACCAAGAACGATCAGGCCATTGTGACCACGAAAGTCTGGGTGGCGCCGGATCGGGGCGTTCTCGTCCGCACCGAGACGGACATGACCGGCATGCCGCAGCCCGACGGCGAGATCAGGCGTCAGCATCTGGCGCTGCATTACGACTATAACGACATCAAAGCGCCGACCGACCTGCAGTAAACGACCCCCTCTCCCCGCATGCGGGGAGAGGGCGCGCTAGCCGCCCCACCTCCGCACCGCCGCCTCGTCCTCTTCTCGTGCCCCGACCCAATCGCCGACGCGGCCGTTGGGGCCGTGCTCTCTCTTCCAGAACGGCGCGTGCGTCTTCAAATAGTCCATGAGAAATTGCGCCGCGGCGAAAGCCTCAGTGCGGTGCTTGCTCGCGGTGGCGACGAGGACGATGGGCTCGCCGGGACGGATCAGGCCATAGCGGTGGATGACGAGCACGCCCTCGAGCGGCCATCGCCGGCACGCCTCGTCGACGACCCGCTCGATCTCCGCTTCCGCCATGCCGGGATAATGTTCGATTTCGAGCGCCGCGAGCCTGCCTTCCTCGTCGCGGCAGAGGCCGGTGAAAGTCACGAGCGCGCCGATGTCGCTGCGCCCTTCCGTGAGCGGGGCGATCTCCGCCGCCGTGAATGGCTCCTTCTGCAGCCGCAGGATCTTCACGCATTATCCTCCCGTCATCGGCGGAAAGAAGGCGACCTCCTTTGCCGCCGCGATCGGCGCATCCGGCTTGGCATGGCGGCGATCCAGCGCCGCCCGGATCGTGCGCTCATTGGCAAAGGCCGCGGCATAATTCTCGCCGCGGCCTTTGAGCCAATCCATGAGTTCGGCGACGGTCGTCACGGACGCGGGCGGCGCGATCTCTTCCTCGGCGAGGCCGATGCGTTCGCGCACCCAGGCGAAATAGAGCGCTTTCACGAGCTTTTCTCTTCGGCGACATGTTTGAAACCCGCCCGCAAATAATCCCAGCCGGTGTAGAGCGTCAGCAAGGCCGCTACCCACAAAAGCGCAAGTCCGATCCTCGTCGTTGCCGGAACGAGCCGTTCCCCGGCCGGGCCGGCGATCAGGAAGCCGAGCGCGACGAGCTGAAGGAAGGTCTTCCACTTCGCCACCTTGCTCACCGGCACGGAGACCTTCAGCTCGGCCAGATATTCGCGCAGGCCGGAGACGAGAATTTCCCGGCATAAGATGATGATCGCCGCCCAGAGCGAAATGCTCGCGATCGTGCGATCGGCGACGAGCATCAGAAGCACGGCCGAAACAAGCAGCTTGTCGGCGATCGGATCGAGCATCCGGCCGAGGGAAGATTGCTGCGACCAGGCCCGCGCCAGATAGCCGTCGAGGAAATCGCTGATGCCGGCCAGGATGAAAATGCCAAGCGCAAGCCAGCGCATCACGAACACGGCCGGCCAGAAGAGACAGGCGACGACCAAGGGCACGGCGATCATGCGGCCGTAGGTCAGGAGATTTGGCAGGCTGAGACGCCGGTCGGAGGCGGTGATCGTCGAGAGCAGCATGGGTCGATGGAACATGCCGAGCGGGGCGCGTCAATAGAGCGATATTGCCTTTTCCCTCTCCCCGCTTGCGGGGAGAGGGTTAGGGTGAGGGGCTTGGGGATTAGGGCAATGCGAGGCTCACATATCCATGAAGCGCGATTGATAGCGTGATCGAAACCATTCTCGCCCGCCCTTTGAGCAGCGGTTGACATCGTAGAGCAGCGGACGACATTATAGCTAACCTCCCGGCCCCTCACCCCTACCCTCTCCCCGCATTGCTGGGAGAGGGGGTTTACCCGCCCTCGCCATGGAAGAAGTCGTAGACGAGCTTGGCGCTCGCGGCATTGATGCCCGCCACCTTTTCCAGATCGGCGAGACCGGCGCGGGAAATGGCCTTGGCCGTGCCGAAGGCATTGAGCAGCGCGCGTTTGCGCGCCGGCCCGATGCCGGCGATCTCGTCGAGCGGGCTCGCGGTGAACGCCTTCCTGCGCCGCGCCCTGTGCGTGCCGATCGCGAAACGATGCGCCTCGTCGCGCAGCCGCTCGACGAAATAGAGGGCGGGATCGCGCGGCGAAAGCCTGAACGGCTCCTTGCCGGCGACGAAGAAGGTCTCGCGGCCGGCGTCGCGATCAGCGCCCTTGGCAATCGCCACGACGGGAACATCGTCGATGCCGAGATCGGCGAGGACCGCGCCGGCGGCGTCGAATTGTCCTTGGCCGCCGTCGATGATGATGAGATCCGGCCGCTGCGGAAAGGCTTCGGGGTCTTCTTTCGCGCCTTCTTCCTTGATCAGCCGTGCGACGCGGCGGCGCAGAACTTCGCGCATCATGCCGTAGTCGTCGCCCGGCGCCAATTCCTCGTCCTTGATGTTGAAGGTGCGGTAATGCGCCTTCATGAATCCTGCCGGGCCGGCGACGACCATCGCGCCGACCGCGTTCGCCCCCATGATGTGGGAATTGTCGTAGACCTCGATGCGGCGCGGCGCCTCCTCGAGCCCGAAGGCTGAAGCGAGCGCGGCGAGCAGCTTTTCCTGGCTCGCGCCTTCCGCCAGCTTGCGCCCCAATGCCTCGCGCGCGTTCTGCGCGGCGTGCTCGACGAGATCCTTCTTCTCGCCGCGCTGTGGCACGGCGATCTCGATCCTGTGTCCGGCGCGCTCGCTGAGCGCCCGTTCCAGCACGTCGCGATCCTCGATCTCATGCGAAAGAAGGATCAAGCGGGGCGCGGGCCGCTCCGCATAGAACTGGGCGAGAAAGGCATCGAGAACTTCGCTTGCCGCGAGCGTCCTGTCGGCGCGCGGAAAATAGGCGCGGTTGCCCCAGTTCTGATAGGTGCGGAAGAAGAAGACTTCGATCGCGAACTGCCCCGCGTCCTCCGTGATGGCGAAGACGTCGGCCTCTTCCACGCTCTTCGGATTGATGCCTTGCGCGCCCTGGATCGCCGAGAGCGCGGCGATGCGGTCGCGCAGCCGCGCGGCGCGCTCGTAATCGAGCGCGTCCGACGCCTCGGCCATCTCGCGCGCCAGCAGATCGCGCACGACGCGGCTCTTGCCGGAGAGAAAGTCGCGCGCCTCGCCCACGAGCTCCGCATAGTCCTCGAGGCCGATCTCGCCCGTGCAGGGCGCCGAGCAGCGCTTGATCTGATAGAGCAGGCAGGGCCGCGTGCGGTTGGCGAAATAGCTGTCCGAACATGAACGCAGAAGGAAGGCGCGCTCCAGCGCGTTCAAGGTGCGGTTGACCGCCCAGACGCTGGCGAAGGGTCCGAAGTAATCGCCCTTGCGGTCGCGCGCGCCGCGATGTTTCGTGATCTGCGGCGCGGGATGATCGCGGCCGAGGAAAATATAGGGGAACGACTTGTCGTCGCGCATCAGGACGTTGAAGCGCGGCTTCATCTGCTTGATGTAATTGGTCTCGAGAAGCAGCGCCTCGGTCTCCGTCTCGGTCGAGACGAAGACCATCAAAGCGGTCAGCACGATCATCCGGGCGATGCGGCTCGAATGCCCGGTCGGGCGCAGATAGCTCGCCACGCGCCTGCGCACGCTCTTCGCCTTGCCGACGTACAGCACCTCGCCGTTGGCCGCGATCATCCGGTAGACGCCGGGGCCGACCGGCGCATGTTTCCAATGCGCCTTGATGACCTCGACGCCGCGCGCCAAGGAGGCAGGCATCTCGTCAATTTCGATCGCCGTGCCGGCGTCCGGCGCGTTCGCGCTTTCGTCAAAATCTTCGGCCGGCTCGGCTGCTTGCCGGGTCGGTGACACGGGCGCAGCGCCGGTCGGCTCATGCAGCGGCTTTTCGGGAGGTCTCGTCATCACGTGATGATTTAAGCGCCTGCCATGGCGAGAAAAAGAGCGGAGAAGTTCGGCTGCTCGACCCATCTCAACCGGCAAATTTGCCGATACCTCTTTGCGCCTCTCTGGACCTCGGCTCGAAATCGGGTTAGCTCTTGGCCTCTGCTGTGGGGGAGGCCTGCGGGATTACCATCGAGGCGACATGGATCAAAGTTTTGGCGCGCCGGCGCCGGTCCCAACTGCCCGTAAGCGGCGATTCGATGAGTTTTGCCCAGCCCGCCGGGTCGCGGCGCAAAACCGGCGCTCACGCGATTTGCTCCATCGGCTGCCCACGGCCGGTCTCATCTTGGCATGTTTCGGCATTCTCTCCGGCTGCGTCGACAGCAATGTCGCTGAGGCGCCTGATCCATTCGCGCCGCAAGCGACGAACCTGCCGCGCCGCCAGGGGGTGAGCCCCAGCGGCGCGACGGTGGCGGTGGCGAGCTTCTCCGGCGCCCCGGAGGAGGTCGCCGATCGCTTCACGCCAATTTTCGCAGATGCCGCCAAGGGCGGCGAGATCAGTTTCGCAGATCCCGACACGGCGAATTATCTCGTGCGCGGCTATCTGAACGCGTATCCGGTGGGAGATGCGACCGCGGTCGCCTTCGTCCTCGACATATTCGATTCCAAGAAACAACGGACCCAAAGGGTCGAGGATGAGATCCTCCTCAAGGGCCAGGCCGCCGACTCTTGGTCGCTCGTCGACGATTCGGTGCTCGCCGCGGTGGCGGCCAAGAGCGCCGACGATCTTGCCGCCGTGATGACCAATACGCCGGAGGCTCTTCTTGCCGCCGGCGCGGCGCCTTCCGATGGGCACAATCTCGCCTCAGAAGACGGCCAAACCGTCGTCGCCGCCACGCCTCCGGTGGCGGCACCGCCCGTCTCACCGCCCCCCGGCGGTTTCGGACTGGCGGCGCTGCATTAGCCGGCCATCCCGCCGATGTCCCAAGCAAGCGCTGCGAGGATTCCGGTCTCCGCCGTCGCGGAGGCAGCGCAAGGTCAAAAACCTAGAGGAACACACATGAAATTTTCGTCGATCGCCCGCCCCCTCTCGCTGGTGGCCTTGCTCACTGCCTCGACGGCCGCTCTGGCCGATCCGGTCGGAGAATGGCGCGTCGCGGACGGCACGGCTACGGTCCGCATCCACAGGTGCGGCGCCGCGCTTTGCGGCAACATCGCCACGACCGCCTCGGCGCCAGGCAAGGACGACCGCAATCCCGATCCGCGCAAGCGCAATAGATCGGTCCTCGGCATGGAAATTCTGATCAATATGCGGCCGGCGGGAGCCAATCTTTGGTCCGGCACGAGCTATGATGCCGTGGACGGGCAATATTACGCCACCCAAATATCCCTGGAGGGAGACTCCTCCTTGAAGATCCAGGGCTGCGCTCCGGGCGGCGGGACCTGCGGCACCGAGACATGGACGCGCGTGCGGTGAACGTGGCGGCGCGGTTGCGATCAGCGCGGCGAGCAGGCATATAGTCGGGCAGTGATCGCACATCGGCTGCAATGAAGATCCTCGCCGGCAATTCCAACCGTACTCTGACGGCGGAGATCGCCGCCTACATCGGCGTGCCGCTGACCAAATGTCAGGTCCGCCGGTTCGCCGACATGGAGATCTTCGTCGAGATCCAGGAGAACGTGCGCGGCCAGGATACGTTCGTCATCCAATCGACCTCCTTTCCGGCCAACGACCATCTTATGGAGATGCTGATCATGATCGATGCGCTGCGGCGCGCATCGGCGCGACGCATCACCGCGGTCATCCCTTATTTCGGCTATGCGCGCCAGGACCGCAAACCGGGCCCCCGCACGCCGATCTCGGCGAAGCTCGTCGCCAATATGATCACCAGGGCGGGCGCCGACCGGGTACTGACCGTCGATCTTCATGCCGGCCAGATTCAGGGCTTCTTCGACATTCCGACCGACAATCTCTTCGCCGCGCCCGTGATGGTGCGCGACATCAAGGAGCGGACGGATCTCGAGAACCTCATGGTCGTCTCGCCCGACGTCGGCGGAGTGGTGCGGGCCCGCGCGTTCGCCAAACGCATCGACGCGCCGCTCGCCATCGTCGACAAGCGGCGCGAGCGCGCCGGCGAATCCGAAGTGATGAACGTCATCGGCGACGTCAACGGCAAGACCTGCGTTCTCGTCGACGACATCGTCGATTCGGGCGGTACGTTATGCAATGCCGCCCATGCGCTGCTGCGCGACGGCGCTCGCGACGTCTACGGCTATATCACCCACGGCGTCCTCTCTGGCGGCGCCATCGCGCGAATTGATGCCGCCCATCTGAAGGAACTCGTGGTCACCGACACGATCGCTCCGACCGAAGCCGTCCTCAACGCGAAGAACATTCGCGTCCTTCCGATCGCGCCGCTGATCGGCGAGGCGATCGCGCGGACCGCGAAGGAAGAGAGCGTCTCGAGCCTGTTCGATTGATTTCGAGGCAATCGATCCTGAGCCTTCTTTGGCGAGCGCTCCCCGCTTCCCGGTAATTCTTGACTTAACCATTCGAAATGGGGGAGTTTCCCCGGCCTTCCACGAGCGCCCTTGCCTTCATGCGCAGTTATCTCGATTTTGAAAAATCGGTCGCCGATCTCGAGACCAAGGTCGAGGAATTGCGCGCCCTCGTAAACGACGGCGATCCCGCGCTCAGCGAGGAGCTGACGCGTCTCGAGATCAGGTCGGAGAGAGCGCTCGCCGAGCTCTACGCCAATTTGACGCCCTGGCAGAAGACGCTGGTCGCCAGGCACCCGCAGCGGCCGCATTGTAGCGACTTCATCGCCGGCCTCCTGAGCGATTTCACGCCGCTCTCCGGCGACCGGCTGTTCGGCGAGGACGCGGCGATCGTCGGCGGCTTCGCGCGGTTTCGCGGCTCTCCCGTGTGCGTCATCGGCCAGGAAAAGGGCGCGGACACGGAGGCTCGGCTCAAACATAATTTCGGCATGGCGCGCCCCGAAGGCTATCGCAAGGCGGTGCGCCTCATGGAGCTGGCCGACCGCTTTTCGCTGCCGGTCATCTCGCTCGTCGACACCGCAGGCGCTTTTCCGGGGGTCGATGCGGAGGAGCGCGGCCAGGCCGAGGCGATTGCCCGCTCGACCGAGAAATCGCTCGCGCTCGGCGTCGCCAATGTCGCGGTGATCATCGGCGAAGGCGGATCGGGCGGCGCGATCGCGATTGCGACCTGCAACCGCGTCCTGATGCTGGAACATGCGATCTATACGGTCGCCTCGCCCGAGGCCTGCGCCTCGATTCTCTGGCGCGACACGACGAAGGCGCAGGAGGCCGCAACCAGCATGAAGATCACCGCGCAGGATCTTTTCAAGTTCGGCTTGATCGACGCGATCGTGCAGGAGCCTGTGGGCGGCGCGCATCGCGCTCCCGCCGCGGCGATCGCCGCTACGGGAGAGGCAATTGCCTCGGCGCTTGAAGGCCTCGGCAATCTCTCGCCCGACGCCATCCGCGAGGCGCGCGCCGATAAATTTTTGGCGATGGGCCGGAAGGGGTAGCCCCCTTCTCCCCTTGCGGGAGAAGGTGTCATGCGAAGCATGACGAATGAGGGATCGTGAAAGCGGCACCGCCCCTCATCCCGCCCGCTCCGCGAACCATCCCTCTCCCCGCTTGCAGGGAGAGGGCAGGGTGAGGGGCCGGGTGATTTGCCACAGCGTCGCAGCCAATCCCCTCGCCCCTCACCCCAACCCTCTCCCCATTCGCTCACGCTCATGGGGAGAGGGGG
>Ga0116223_10001970_pt1 | contig 20047 bp, 17 predicted proteins | sample Sb_taG_3_FD_90092 | JGI IMG/M metagenome (GOLD analysis project Ga0116223, IMG submission 90092) | Peat soil microbial communities from Weissenstadt, Germany - Sb_50d_a_PC metaG | ecosystem: Environmental > Terrestrial > Soil > Wetlands > Peat | place: Germany: Weissenstadt | collected 2010-09-21 | reverse complement strand
TTGTCGACGCGATATCCGTGGCGATTCGATTCGATGTGGAACTTGTAGAGGGCGCCGCGAGTCACGCCGGGGATGAATCCCTCCCAGATGCCGGACGAGCCGCGGGAGTTGAGACGATGCGACTTGGAATCCCACCCGTTAAAGCTGCCCACAACAGAAACCGACCGCGCATTCGGTGCCCACACGCTGAAGACGGCGCCCGGTTGGCCATTGATGGTGACGAGGTGCGCCCCCATCTTGTCGTAGAGGCGGTAGTTGCTGCCCTCGTTAAACAGGTAGATGTCCTGGTCGGAGAGGAGTTGAGGACTGGCGATGGTGGGGTCGGGGCTCATGCTGTGGGCTGAATGTGGGTGCGCCTTAGTTTACAGAAGATCAGCGCCCTTTCGCACGATTTGTGTGGGGACAGGCGAGGGCGGCTGTCCCCACATAACCGTTTCTACGAATTTCCCATGCTAGACTGACTGCTCCAGCCATGCCTGCTTTGCGCGTCATTCTGCTCTGGCATCAGCACCAGCCGTTCTATAAGGATCTGGTCACGGGCGAATATCGTCTGCCGTGGACGCGGCTGCACGCGCTCAAAGATTATTACGGGATGGTGAAGTTGCTGGACGAGTTTCCCACCGTTCACCAGAATTTCAACCTGGTGCCGTCGCTGATGGTGCAGATTCAGGACTATGTTGCGGGGACGGCGCAGGATCCATTTCTCAGCGTGGCGGCCAAGCCGGCGAAGGAGTTGACACTCGAGGAGCGGCGGTTCGCGCTGCAATATCTGTTTCAGGCGAATCCGCAGAATCTGATCGGGCGCTATCCGCGGTACCGCGAATTGTGGGAGCGGTTTCGCGAGCACGGCGATCATCCGGAACGGGCGGAGCGCTATTTTCAGCCGCAGGATTTCACCGACCTGCAAGTCTTGTCGCAGATAGCATGGTTCGACGAGTTCTTTCTGGAAGAGAAAAATGTGGCGGCGCTGGTGGCCAAGGGGCACAGCTACTCGCTCGACGATCAGAAGTTTGTGATCGCGCGCGAGAGGGAATTGCTGGGCAGGGTGCTTCCGGCGCACGCCGAGGCGGCGCAGAAGGGATCGATTGAGCTTTCGGCCACACCGTTTTATCACCCGATTCTGCCGCTGGTGTGCGATACGAGTATCGGAGCCGTGTCGTCGCCGGGATTGCCGCTGCCGCAGAACCGGTTTCGCCATCCCGAAGACGCGCGCGAACAGCTGACCCGCGGCCTCGATCTGCACGAGAAAGTTTTCGGGTTGCGTCCCAAGGGCGTGTGGCCGTCGGAGGGCAGCGTCTCGGAAGAGGTGCTGGCCATCGCGCATAGCGTAGGCGTCGAGTGGATGGCCACCGACGAAGGCGTGCTGGGGCGGAGTTCGGGCGCGTTCTTCGCGCGCGACGGGACTGGCCGTTTGCCGGCGCCTTTGGGCGAGAAACTCTATAACATCCATCGCTACGAAAACGGCTCGGCGGCGATGCACCTGGTGTTTCGCGATCACACGATCTCCGATCTGATCGGGTTCGTGTATTCCGGCATGCCTCCGGCAGAGGCGGCCCGGCACCTGATTGGCAACATCAAGGAAGCAGCCAAGCCAGTGCTCGCCAAAGGGCGCGATGCCGTGGTGTCGATCATCCTGGACGGCGAGAACGCTTGGGAATACTACCCGAAATCGGGACGCGAATTTTTGCGACGCTTCTACGACGGGTTGCAGCGCGAGCCAGGGTTCGAATCAGTGACGGTTTCCGAGGCGATTGCGCGGCACAAGGATTTCGGCAAAATGACGTCGCTAGTGCCGGGATCGTGGATCGGGGCGAACTTTAATGTGTGGATCGGCGCGCCGGAGGACAACCGCGCCTGGGACTATCTGCAGCACGCGCGCGAATTCTATGCACAGAATGCGGCGCGCGCGGCCGAGGCGCAGCGCAAGCTGGCCTTCGAAGAGATCCTGATTGCCGAGGGCAGCGACTGGAACTGGTGGTACGGGCCCGAACATCACTCGGCCAACGACCGCGACTTTGACGAACTCTACCGCAAGCATTTGTCGAACGTGTATCAGGCGCTGGGAGCGGCTCCGCCGGACTCTCTGGCACAGCCCATCATGGGGGCGGAGGTGCGTCCGTCGTTTGTGCCGCAGACGGCGTACATTCATCCGCGAGTTGCGGGTGACAAGGTGCGCTACTTCGAGTGGATGGGCGCGGCCATCTACACCGCCGATCACCGTTCTGGCTCGATGCACGGCAAACAGTTTCTGCTGGATGCAGTGTATGCCGGCATCGATTCCACCCATGTGTATGGGCGGTTGGACTTCATGGGCAACGTTCCCAAGGAAAACTTTGACTTGGTCGTGAACCTGGAATCCTGGGCCAGCGGCGAGCCGCGTGCGCGACGTACGCTGCGGGTCGAGGCCTCAGTGCACGAGGTCAAGCTTAGCGGCTGGAAGATTGAGGATGGGTCGGAGGAGCGGGTGAAGGCGTCGTCGTCGCAGCCGGATGAACATGTGAAGCTGGCGCTGCTGCGGAATTTCGAATTCAAGCTGCCCCTGGTGTGGCTGCTGGCCACTCCGACGGCTGCTCCGGCGGAGCGGACATTAGAACGAACAGCAGAACGAACAGCGGAGCGTAAGCCTGGCGCGGTTGCCGTGGCCGCCACCAGCAAGTTGCGTCTTCGCTTCAGCCTTTGGCAGAACCGGCTGCCGGTGGATTCGTTGCCGCTGGAGGGATGGATCGAGTTGCAGGTTCTGAGTGAGGGGGATTTGATTTTCGGGGCGTGAAAGCGCTCCGCGCTCACGGAAGGTCGATGAGTTCGAAAATCTCCGCATTATCGAGGTATAACGATCCAGGCTTTTCGGCTTCAGTAGTGGGCGGTCTGCGCCTTTGCTGCGATTTCGCTTTGTCCTTTAGCATGGCTTGAACCGATCGGAGTATCAGAGCCTTGACCGTAGTTCCTTCCCGGCGCGCCTTTTTCTTCAGCTTCGAGTGAAACTTGTCCGGAATGTCTAACCAGATTTTCACATGCATATTCTTCCATAAGAGCAGCAAAAGAGAAAACGCCGGAGGCATGCGCTGTCCGGCGCCGGAGAAAGACCCCGAAGCGAAGACCTCTAGAAGACCCCTAAGCGATGATACTCCTACTTGCTGCCGCCGCCGTTTGCAGGCGTGGGGGCGGGTGCCGTGCCCAGGGCCAACGGGCGGTTCAATTCCAGCGTGAGTTGCGTGCCAGCCGGCAGAGTCGCAGAACGGTGCTTGGCTAGCCAGTGCACCGTGGTTGAGGTCGCGCCCACCGCGCCGCCAATCAGGATTCCGGGGCCTCCGCCGATGAGTCCACCAATGAGCATGCCACCGGCTGTGCCGCCGCCGGTCTCGATCTGGTCGCGCCGGTCGTGGCCTGTTCCCTTGAACTGGCCTTCTTGATTCACGTCGGTACCCTGGATGTTGGTGTCAACCAGGGTCGCATCGAGGAAGTAGCGCTCGCCGGTGGGAAGAATCACAGCCTCGGGAAGAATTCCGATGGTCGGCTTGCCGGAGATGCGGCGCGGTTCACTCACCTTGGTGACGCGGCCTTCGACGGTCGCTCCCACGGGAATCAACGTATTGCCGTTGACTACGACCGCCTGGGTGACTCTTGCCTGGAAGGGATCTCCAACTCGATTGCTGAAGGTGGCGAGGGTCGTATCGAGCCGCACCATCAGGGCAGTTCCTGCGGGGACGGGCGAACTGGTCTGGGCCGCCAGTTGGGCCGCCAACAATGAAGCCAGCAATAGGCAGGGGAGTAGCATCCATCTCGTTCTTTTCTTCATGGCGGGGGTACCTCCTGGAATCCGAAGCGCTCTATTGACTCTAGTCTACCCCGGCGGCGGCGACAACACGCACTGGGGACAGGGAACCAGCGGAGATAAGAGCGGGGCGGGGATGGCCTAATGAACGGTCCCGAACGGGGAAATGGGCAACAACAAGTGTGTCGGGCGTCACACCGGGTTCACGTCCATCCGATATAATCGTTGGTTTCACAACACAGCCTAAGAAGACTCATAGCGGCGGTGGCTAACCTGACGGGACGCCGGATCGCGGTGTAACAGGGACCATCCCAACCGGGTGGGTGACCGGGAAGCAGAATTGAAATCATAAATCGAGGAAAGAAAAACTCTTATGTCAAATATTGCAGCGATTCATGCGCGAGAAGTTCTGGATTCACGTGGCAATCCTACGGTGGAAGCGGAAGTCTTCCTGGTTGACGGATCGATGGGCCGGGCGATTGTTCCCAGCGGCGCGTCGACGGGCGAGCACGAGGCGGTCGAGTTACGCGACGCTGACACGAACCGGTTCCAGGGCAAGGGCGTGCTCAAGGCGGTGGAGAACGTCAACGGCGAGATCGCCGAAGCCCTGGCGAACTGGGATGCGTTCGATCAGCGCGGGCTCGATGGCAGGATGATCGAGTTGGACGGCACCGAAAACAAAGGCCGACTGGGCGCGAATGCCCTACTTGCAGTGTCGATGGCGGCGGCGAGAGCGTCGGCGGTCTCGCTGGATATCCCGCTCTATCGCTATCTCGGCGGAGCGGGGGCGAATACGCTGCCCACGCCGATGATGAACATCCTGAACGGCGGAGCGCACGCCGACAACAACGTCGACTTCCAGGAGTTTATGGTCATGCCCGTGGGCGCGCCCTCGTTTTCCGAGGCGCTGCGCTGGGGCGTGGAGGTTTTTCATACGCTGAAAGGTGTGCTGAAGAAACGCGGCTATAACACCGCCGTGGGCGATGAGGGCGGATTTGCTCCGTCGGTGAAGTCAAACGTGGAAGCGATTGAGGTCGTGCTGGAGGCCATCTTGAAGGCCGGCTACAAGCCGGGAGAGGAAATTGCGATTGCGCTCGATCCGGCGGCCAGCGAGTTCTTTCAAGATGGAAAGTATGTGTTCAAGAAGTCCGACAAGTCGACCAAGACGTCCGACGAGATGGTTGCCTTCTGGGCAAAGTGGGCGAAGGATTATCCCGCAATCGTATCGCTCGAAGATGGGCTGGCCGAGGGCGACTGGGACGGGTGGCAGAAACTGACCAAGGAACTGGGCGGAAAGATTCAATTGGTGGGCGACGACATTTTTGTGACGAATATCCAGTTTCTGCAGGAGGGAATCGACAAGGGCGTGGCCAACTCGATTCTGGTCAAAGTCAATCAGATTGGGACGGTCAGCGAGACGCTGGATGCCATCGATCTGGCGCGGCGCAACGGATACACGTCGGTGATTTCGCACCGCTCGGGCGAGACCGAAGACACGTTCATCGCGGACCTGGCCGTAGCCACGGGTGCGGGGCAGATCAAGACTGGTTCGGCCTCACGCACCGACCGCATCGCGAAGTACAACCAGTTGCTGCGGATTGAGGAAGAATTGGCTGGAACGTCGCGGTTCTTGGGGTTGAAGGCGCTGAATTACCACGGCTGAAAGCTTCCAGCGCGTACTCTTGGGAAAGGATCCCGTTGACTATGAAGACAGCTGTCGTATGGCTCCTAGCTGGCATGTTGGTTTTTACTGCCGGCCGCCTGAATGCCCAAAGTCGCCAACCAGAGTGGCAAGACGATCTGGTGAACCGCATGACCGGGACGTGGAAGTTGACCGGGCCTCTATTGGGCGTAGAGGCACACCACACGGTGACGGCGGAGTGGGTGCTGAACCACCAATTTCTTCGTATCCACGAGAAAACCAGCGAGGGTGCGCCCGAGTCCGAGCGACGGTATGAGGCGATCTGGTTTCTAGGTTACGACCCGACCAGCGAAAGGTATGTGCTTCACCTGCTCGACATCTATGGCGGCCGGTTTTCGGAAACGCTGGGCTACGGTGTTCGTGACGGCAACACCATCCGCTTTGTTTTTGAATATCCGGACGGCCCGTTTCACACGACATTCCGTTGGTCTCCGCAGGATGATAGTTGGCAGTGGCTCATGGAACAAAAGGAAAAAGGGAAGTGGTCCACCTTTGCGGACTTAAAACTCGTCCGTGCCGCGACTCCTTGAACCGGCATCAAGCCCGTGATCCTCGCCAGTTCGGTTGGAGGCGCTGAATCACAAGGGATGATCGGTAGTCATTTTTGTTAGCCGGAGCATTTTATGAGATTGAAGTCGGTGTTGTGCACGTTTCTTCTTGCCTTGTCGCTGTGCGCCGGGGCGCAGACTACGGTCTCGATCGCTCCGGACGCGGCTTCCAAGGAAGATGTCAAGAAGCTGTTTGACGTCATGGCGAGCCGCCAGCAAATGGCGCAGATGATGCAGCAGTTGTTCGCGCAGATGCGGACGATGAACCGGGCGGAACTGAAGAAGAAGCATCCCGAGGTCACGGAAGCAGATCTGGCCAGCATGGACCGGCGGTCGGAGGAATTCATCAAGAACTTCCCCCTGGATGCAATGCTGAACGACATGATCCCGATCTACCAGCGGCACTTCACCAAGTCTGAGATCGACGCCTTGACCGCGTTCTATTCCTCTCCGGCAGGGCAGAAGTTTCTGCACGAGATGCCGGCGGTGATGGCGGAGACCACGCGGGCGGTCTATCCGAAAATCGAGGAGGAAGTCGACGCCGCGCTGAAGCGTGCGGAGGAGAAGGATTCACCGCAGAAGTAAACTTGACTTAGTCTAAGACTTAGCTAGAATGGATCAATGGAAGTCAATATTCATGAGGCTAAAACACACCTTTCACGCTTGCTGGAGCGGGTTGCTCTAGGCGAGGAAGTGATTATCGCCAAGGCAGGGAAACCGGTGGCGAAACTTGTACCGTTGGACGACCAACCCAAGAGGCGCGTGCTGGGTTCAGCGAAGGGCGAGTTCACGGTGCCGGATGATTTCAATGATCCCTTACCCAAAGAGATCGAGGATCTCTTCTGGGAATGAAGGCGCTTCTCGATACTCACGCTTTCTTGTGGGCGATTTCGGACGACGTGAGACTTTCTCGTCGGGCACAACGAGCGTTTACGGGTCCCAACGAACTATGGCTGAGCGTGGCCAGTCTTTGGGAGATTTTGATTAAGGTGAGGGTGGGCAAGCTTCCTCTGCCGGAGCCTTCAGGTCCGTACCTTGTCAAGAAGCTGGGCGAGAACAGGATCGAAGTGCTCCCCATCAAGCTGGACCACGTGCTGAGGATCGAAACTTTGGTGGTGCATCACCGCGATCCATTCGACCGCATCCTGATTGCGCAAAGCATTGAGGAAAAGCTTCCTCTGATCACGGCGGATCCAATATTTGAGCGCTATCCTGTCGAACTGATCTGGTAGCCGTACAGCGTAGTGCTAAAGAAATTTTCCCGGAGAATTCGCAAGATTTATGTCTCGTCCTAAACCGCTGATTCTCACTATTCTTGACGGCTGGGGGTATCGAGCCGAAACTAAAGCCAACGCTATCGCTCTGGCGCGCAAGCCCACGTATGACCGGCTGCTGCGGGAGTATCCCAACACGCTGATTCATACCAGCGGGCCGTTTGTCGGGCTGCCCGAAGGGCAGATGGGGAACAGCGAGGTGGGGCATCTAAACATTGGCGCCGGGCGCATTGTGCACATGGACATCACGCGCATCGATTTGATGATCCAGAACGGGGAACTGTTTTCGCATCCCGTGTTGCTCGATGCCATGAAGCAGGCGCGCACCGGCGAGCGGCGGCTGCACCTGTTCGGACTTATTTCGGACGGAGGCGTGCACTCGCAGCAGGCCCATGTCTATGCATTGTTGAAGATGGCGAAGCAGAATGGGCTGGAGCGCGTTTTCGTACACGCCTTCATGGACGGCCGCGACACGTTGCCCACCAACGGCGCCGGATACCTCGAACAGCTGCAGCAGAAAATGCGCGAGTACAACTGCGGCAAGATCGCGACGGTGAACGGCCGCTACTACGCCATGGACCGGGACCGGCGTTGGGAGCGCATTGCCAAGGCCTACAACGCGATGGTCCTCGCAGACGCGGAAGGCGGCAAGCAGGCTGATCCGGTGCAGGGAATGAAAGAGTCCTACAACAAGGGGGTGACCGACGAGTTCGTGATTCCGTTCGTCTGCACCGACAGCCGCGGCCAGGCGCTGGCCACCATTCGGGATGACGACTCGTGCATCTGCTTCAACTTCCGCGCCGACCGGGTTCGCCAGATCACGCGCGCCCTCACTCGCAACAGCGGGCTGAACGAGAAGGGCGGCAGCGATCTTCCGGGCGCGGCCGATCTGGATGCCACCATTCCGCGCGACCGTGTGCCGAAGAATCTGCGCTACGTCTGCATGACGCGGTACGACAAGAATTTCAGCCTGCCGGTGGTGATTCCTCCGGAGTCGATGGCGAACATCCTGGCCAACGTGATGGGTGGGATGAACATGCGCAACCTGCGCGTGGCCGAAACGGAGAAGTACGCGCACGTCACATATTTTTTCAACGGTGGCGTGGAGCAGCCGTTCCCCGGCGAAGAACGCGTCATGGTGCAATCGCCCAAGGTTGCGACTTACGACTTGAAGCCGGAGATGAGCGCGGCGGGCATTGCCGACGCAGTCGTGAAAGCTACAGAAGATGGCACATTCGACGTGATAATCGTTAATTTTGCCAATGCCGACATGGTGGGCCACTCCGGCAAAATTGAACCTACGATCAAAGCGGTCGAGACCGTGGATGCCTGCCTTGGCCGCATCGAGGCCGCTGTCCGGTCGAAAGGCGGAGCGATGCTGATCACCGCCGACCATGGCAATGCTGAGTTAATGATCGATCCGGCGACAGGCGGTCCGCACACGGCGCACACCACCAACCCGGTGCCGTTTATCGTGGTCTCGGAAAATGCCAAGCAGTTCACGTTGAAGCCCAACGGATCGCTGCGCGATATTTCCCCGACGATTCTCGGAATGCTGGGTGTCGACGAGCCGAAGGAGATGACGGGGACGGATCTGCGGGTTCCGGTGAAACAACTGAGGCAGGGAATCTAATGTAGATTCGTTGCTTGCAACGTCTCTTCAACGCTTCATTCTGAATGCTGCCGGCAGAGACGTAGCCAGCTACGTCTCTACGATTTTGCGGACCTAATTCGCTAGCAGTGCGGGAGCCGTGGCGAGCAGTCCAGCCGCCAGCTCCAGGTCGTGCAGGTCTTCGCGGCTGAAATCCTTGGCATACTTCGGATCGAGTCCCTTACGGGAAATCTGAATCACACCCACTACGACGGAATCATGGCCCATGATCGGCACCGACATGAGCTTCTGAATGGGCGACGGCGGGGCCGGCTGGTCCGAACTGTTCGCATCGGCTTTGATCGTCTCAAAGATGCTGGCGTGCTTCACCCGGGCGAAGTTGTTGAAAATCTCGGCCTTCTTGCTCAGCGCGGTGTGGGCTGCCACCGCTTTGCTGGACAACGGAATCGCTCCCGTGGTCCGCAGGTAGTCGGGAAACACAAAGCGCAGCAGTCCGCCTTCCAGCCGCAACAGAGCGACTTCGTTGTACTGCACGCTAAAAATCTTGGCCAGGACCATACACAGGTCCATCGCCGTCACTCCTTGGCCCAGCACAGATCCCAAGGGGAGTAGATGCTCGGGGAGGACGACTTCTTCCATCATCCCGTGATGATCGTTATTTTGGGTCATAAGTAGCCCGTAGTCCGTTTCCACGGAGCGAACATCAACTCTATCGCACTTTGCGCGCCATAAGGTACTTCCCAAAGTAACGGATGGCGCGCCTGTAAGTCCTGTGTTTTCAGAGGAAAGCCAAACCAAAGTCGGTGGCTCGCACACCCTTACCCAATCGGCAACCCGCCGCAAACTATCAACTGCTGACAGTTTTTGTCAGTTGCACCATTCCTGAGGCCGCCCCAGACTCCTGGCCGTGCCCGTTCCTTCCGGGCCACGAACTCGTTTACACTTCCGCCTATGAGTAATCCGACGCAACCCAACTTGAAGTTAACCAACGATTCCGACTACCGCGAGAATTACGCCAACAGCGTGCAGATGCGCGTGAACATCTGGGATTTTTTCCTGGTCTTCGGCACACTGCAGCAACAGACTGAGACCCACGTGGAGATCAAGAACTTCCAGGGGATCTATCTGAGCCCGCAGCAGGCCAAGGCGCTGCTGGGGCTTCTGCAGCAGAACGTGGTCGGCTACGAGAGCGCCTTTGGAGAGATCAAACTCGACCCGCGCATGGCGCCGCAAGGGCCGGTGCACTAGACGACCGCCGACCTCGTCGTAGAGACGCAGCTTGCTGCGTCTCTGCCGGCAGCGTTCCGGACGATGGTGAGAGAGACGTTGCAGGCAACGTCTCTACGCACAGAGCCCCCGAAGACATAGCGATCTTTCCAACGATAGAACGATAGAATGACTTCTCCCAAGCGATCTTCCCGCCCGCAGCCAGCCGTGGTGTTCGCTAGCATCTTTGTGGGGATATTCTTGCTGCACTTCCCGCTGCTGCAGCTCCCATACTTCTGGGACGAAGCGGGATACTACATTCCCGCGGCCCGCGACCTGCTGCTCAGCGGGAGCCTGATTCCGCACACGACCGTGTCGAACGCGCATCCGCCACTGGTACTGGCCTGGATCGCCTTATGGTGGAAATACGTGGGCTACGCGCCGGTGGTGACGCGATCGGCGATGCTGGTGGTCGCGGCGTTCTCGCTGCTGGGCGTGTTTCGCCTGGCCGAGCGCGTGGCCAATACGCAGGTGGCGATCGCATCCACGTTGTGCACGGCGCTGTATCCCGTCTTCTTTGCCCAAAGCTCGCTGGCCCAGGTGGACCTGGCGGCGGCGGGGCTTACGTTTTGGGGATTGTGTGCTTATTTAGAAGACCGGCCGGTAGCAGTGGCGTTCTGGTTCTCGTTGGCCGCGCTGGCCAAAGAGACTGCGATTCTTGCGCCGGCAGGCTTAGCTTGCTGGGAGCTGTTGCGATTCGTCGCGCCTCAGCGGTTCGTGGCGCAATTCTGGATCAACAATCTGGAGACAGCCTATGGGACAATGGCCCCCGCCTGTCCGGTCGAGCGCAGCTCGACAGCCGCGTCCAGTCGCATTCCGCCGCTCGTGCTTCCGTTGTTGCCGCTGGCGCTCTGGTACGCCTTTCACTACGCACGCACCGGATATGTCTTTGGCAATCCGGAATTCTTCCGCTACAACGTCGCCGCCACACTAAATCCTTTGCGATTCGTGCTAGCCCTGGGGCTGCGCCTGTGGCAGGCCTTCGGCTACATGCATTTATGGTTGCTGACAGTCGGCATGCTGCTGGCGATGATGTGGCCTCCGGTGCAAGATCAAGAGGAAGACGCCGGAGTCGAGCGCTCGCGCATTGCGGTCCCGGTGCAGATGGCCTTTCTCGTGGTCGTGAAGGTGTACGTGGTGGCGATGGCATTGATCGGCGGGGCGGTGCTGGCGCGCTACATGCTGCCGGCAGTGCCGCTAGTGATCATCGTTGGAGTTTCCACGCTGCGCCGGAGGCTGCGCTATTGGCCCGCGGCCGTCGCCGTGATTGCGGTCGCGTTCATTGCAGCGTGGTTCTGGAATCCGCCTTACGGATTCTCGCCGGAAGATAATCTCGCCTATCGTGATTACATCGTTCTGCACCAGGACGGGGAGCGTTTTCTCGAGGCTCGCTATCCCAACGCGCATGCGCTCACGGCCTGGCCGGCGTCGGACGAACTGACGAGGCCCTGGCTCGGTTACACGTCGCGCCCGGTGCAGGTCGTGCGCATCGAGGACTTTTCTCTGGAACAAGTTCTGTCGGCTGCCGAGTTCCGCTCGCACTTCGAGGTTGCGCTGGTGTTCTCGACGAAATATGAGCCCATGCGTCCGCTACTGGACCGCTGGAAGACGTGGACGGATCTGAAGCGCCGGTTCTTCGGTTTCCACCGCGATTTGCCGCCGGAGGCTGCGGCGCGGATTCTTGGCGGGCAGGTCGTGTTCACGGAAGAGCGCAAAGGCCAGTGGATCGCGGTGATCGAGATACAGCAGGCGGAAATATTGAACGCGGAGATTCCCCCTGTCTACAATCGTCGTTGGTGACGCGTTCAGGCACAAGCCGGCTTCTCGTTCTTTCGATCGTCACAGCGGGTATGGTGACCTTCTTTTACCCATTCGTTACAACCGATCCGCCCGTCGCTGGCGCGATGCGCTGGTCGCCTTTCGCCATCGTGTTGCGGATGTACAGCGGAGTCTTGCCTGCTCCCATTTGCGAGCGATGTGGCGAGCCCGTCGTTCGTGCGCTCCTGGCGTTGCCATTTCTGGTCACCGTTGAATACCTCTTCATGATGGCTGCTGGTGTGGCCCTCTGCTCCCTTAAGTCGGCGAGGGTGATTATTTGGATTGCCGCTTTCGGTATTTACAATTGCCTCAGAGGCGAATATGGCGTGGGGACACGACTGGAATTCGAGGAGACATTCTTCGGATTGTCACGGAGTGGGCACGTTCACTACGGTGGGCTTCTGGCCGCGCACCTGGTAGTGATGGTCGCACTCGTTCTTGCCTCTCTGGACTTGCGTGACGAACAATCTTCACAGGAGACACAACAGGGGAGTCAGATTGCGGTTGAGAGTCGCGATGCGCCGGTCATTGATTCCGAAATCGTGCAAGAACACGAAGAACACGAAGACCACGACGATACCTGGCACGACCCTCCGCGTTTGCCCGACTAAGAGAGGAATTACGCGCTCCTCCCCGCCTATTTCCCGATCGCGCTCAGCACCGCATCGTTAATAGCATAGACGGTGCCGTCGGCGCCGATCACTGTAGGCGTGTAAGCTTCTCCGATGCCGCCGGAGAGCTTGATCACCTCGGACAACTTATTGGTCGTAAGGTTCCAGCGATAGAGCTTGCCGTCTTCGCTGTTGACGATCACCGACTTGGTGAACGGATCCACGGCCGCGGTGTTGATGCACCACTCGCGCACCGCTCCGGGGAAAGTCGGGAAGCTGGGATCGCGGGTGCGGCCCAGTTGGGTGATCACCGCCCGCATGACCTTCATAGTAGGGATCACGGGATCGTCCTGGCTGGCGTTGGGATCAAGAATGGCAACGCGATTATGCCCATCCCCAAGATTGACCGAGGCGTAGTTGTTGTACTTGGTCATGACCAGATACTTGGACTGGCCGTGATAGCTGGCCACCAGCGAGGCATCGACAATCGAGGCGGTGTCGTCCCAGCCGAAACTGCCAGGAATCTTCTGCTGCGAAAGATCCCAGTTGAAATGCAGCAGCCAGCCGCGGTCGTTGTGATCGGGAAACGGATTTTCCAGTACGCCGTAGTAAACGTCACCATCCGGCCCGACGGTAGGACTCGCACTGCTCTCATCAGTCATGGTCGCGTCCAGGCCCGAGGCCGGATCGGTGAGGCGCACCTTGTTAATCACCGCCAGCGTGCGGCTGTTCAAAGCCAGCAGGTAGCCGAATCCGAAATCGCCGCTGCTGACGGCGACGAATACGATGCTGCCGTCGCTCGACAGGGCCGGGGCGCAACTCATCGATACTTCCGTGATCGACGGATCCCCGCTGAGGTCCATTACCGTGACCCACGTTCCGACGCCGCTGGGGGTAATGCGAGCCAGACCGCTCTGCAAGCCGATCGGCGTGGGGCCCACGGCCAGGAACCCGAAGAATACATTTCCCTTGGCGTCTGTCGTCAGCGGAGTGTTGATCAACACATTCTGCTGGTAGGGCTGCGGGTCCGCCAGATAGTTCGCCGCTCCGTAGAAATACAGTCGGCTCACCTTACCATTAGCCAGGTTCGGACTTTTTCGCACCAGCACGCTGCCGGCGTTGTCGGGAACCAGAAGCCGGTCGCGGTCAAGTGTCGGACCAAGACCGGGCAGAAAAGCCGCGACGGGCGCCCGGTATCCGGTACCCATCCTCCAGAGAAGCGCGCCTGTGGCGCCGTTGTGCGCCTCGACCCGGAAACGGTCCGGACCTGACTTGACTGGCACGATCACGGTGTTTGCCGCGGTAACCAGGGGCGAGCCGTAGTGGATGAAGATTTCTCCCGTCGGAGGCGCCAGGTCAACCGGTACTTGCCAATGAATCTTGCCGAACCGTTGTGCGGCCACAGAGGAGACGCCCGTGTGTTGCGCGTCGTGGGAATGGCTCGCCCATAGGCCGGTTTGGGCAGCGGAATGCTGAACCGAGAATATGCAGACGAGGCCGAACACAAGCGCAGGCAGAACGCGTTTGGATGCTGTTGGGAGCGACCGATGCGACATAGAGTCCTCCAAAGTTGATCCACACACTACCAAAGCAAGAAAACACCTGTGTTAGGGAGTTGTAAAAAGAACGTCAACACGCGGTTCCTCAACGATTGTTAAATGTTATTTGTGCATGAGATGGCAGGAGTGCGTCTTGATGACGAGCCAGACCTCGGACCCGGGACGAGTTGCAGGGCATCGCGAGCGGCCAGGGTAAGGTGAACTTCCATCTCAACCCTGCACTTCACTCGCGCGGTGACAATCACGTCGCGCTGCTCGAGTAATGTGATGCGCCCGGGAATCACGTTCCGCGCGCTTAACCCGACCGGCGGAGACGTCGCCAGCAGGATGTCGCCGGCGCGGATTCCCACGCGCAGCGCCGATCCGACGCCGCCCCGTACCAGCGGAGTTTCGAGCACCACCGGGCCCCCGTCTCCTGCTATTCGGCACGACATGGTGCCCCGCGACGGATGAACCGATTCGACCACGGCGTCGAAAATGTTTTCGAAGCCCACCAACTGCGCGACCGTCTCCTGCAGCGGCGCGGTGATGACTTCGTGAGGCGTGCCCTGGGCCACGATGCGTCCCGCGTCGAGGACAATTACGCGCTCACCCAGGGCAAAGACTTCTTCCCGGCTGTGGGTGACATAAAGAATAGGAATGCGGTGAGCCTCGTTCCAGCTACGCAGATCGTCGATGATCTTTGCTTTCGTCGCGGCGTCGAGGGCGGCCAGCGGTTCGTCGAGCAGCAGCACGGCGGGATCGGTCACGAGAGTTCGCGCTAATGCGGTGCGCTGACTTTCTCCACCAGAAATCTCGCGCGGGTAGCGCTTCGCCAGAGGAGCAATCCGAAATGCCTGCAGAATTGCGGACGCCTTCTCCGTGCGCTCTGCCTGCGGCATATGGGCCAGGCCGTATTGGACGTTCTGCTCCACGGTCAGGTGAGGAAAAAGAGCGAGGTTCTGAAACACGTATCCGACGCGCCGCTTGGCTACAGGGACATCGGTGCGCTGCGCGACATCGAACAAGACGAGGACGCCGATGGCGATGTGTCCTGAGTCCGGTGTTGCCAAGCCGGCAACGCAATCGAGCAGGGTCGTCTTTCCCGCTCCGGACGGGCCAAACAGAATGGTGAATCCCGGCGCCGCCTGAAACTCAACTTCCAGAACGAACTCCTGGGCCGGCGACGCAAAGCGCTTGCGGAATTGTGCGACGAGCAGCCGGCCAGCAAGTTGTCCGGTGCGCTCTCCAGCTTGCGAGGGCTGTGATGACGTGGTCACTACAGCCGAACTCAACGAGCGAGGTTCATTCATCGAGTTCATTCTAGGGAGACTCGCTTGTGTTGGCAAAGTCCGGCTCAGAACATAGGTGGAAACTCCCTGACCAGCCAAAGACAGCGCCGTCGGGGAAGGGATCCTTCGACTGCGTGGATGGTTCGCTTCGCGAACCATCCACTCCGCTCAGGATGACAATACGGGGTGGCCACTCAATCGCAGTTATTTTACGGGACCGATCACCCACGCCTTGCGGTTCATGCCGTAAACGATGGCCAGCACCGCAAAGCTGAACGCGAGCAGCAGCAGGGCAGTCTCATTGGCGCCGGCGTAGTCGGAGGCCTGCACGCTATCGAAGATATTGATGTAAACCGTCCGCGTGACGCCGGGAATGTTTCCGCCCACCATCAACACGACCCCGAATTCTCCCATGGTGTGCGCGAAGCTCAAGGCGGTGCCGGTAATCAATCCGGGGACGGAGAGCGGGGCGATTACGCGAAAAAAAGTGCGCCGCGGGGACGCGCCCAGCGTTGCCGAAGCCGCGATCAGCTTACGATCGACGGCAGCGAACGACGCGGCAAACGGCTGCACGGCGAAAGGTAGACTATAAAGAATGGAACCGATCACCAGGCCGCTGAAAGTGAATGCCAGGGTGTGGCCGGTGAGCGAGATCCACCAGCGTCCCAGCGGGCTGCGCGGGCCAAGCGCGACCAGCACATAGAATCCGAGCACGGTCGGCGGGAGCACGATAGGCAGCGCCACTACCGCTTCCACCAGAAACTTCCAGCGCCAGCGGGAGAAGGCGATCCAATAGGCGATGGGCAGACCTAGCACCAAAAGTATGGCCGATACCGTGACCGCCAGTTGCAGCGTCAGCCAGAATGCTTGCCAGTCAATTGCCATAGTGTCGCGTTTTGGAGCGACTGTTCCTCGCTGCCAGCACCCGAGGGCGAGTCGCCCCTTCGACAAGCTCAGGGCAGGCTCTCGGGACAGCCGGCAAGATGCCGGCGCTACTATCCGGCCCCAGAGAAGAGGTGCTAGTTCTGCGGCAGCGTGAAGCCATACTTCCGGAGCAAATCGGCCGCGTCTTTCGTCTTGATGTACTCCAGAAACTCCGCTGCTTCCCTCTTATGTTGGGAGTGCGACAGCACGATCATCCCCTGTGTCAGCGGAGGGTATGCATCCGCCGGAACCTCCCAGTATTTTCCTTTGCCGCGCATTCCGGGCGCGACCGCATGCGCCAGCGCCACCAACCCGGCCTGGGCGTTGCCCGACTCCACGAACTGCGCCGCCTGCGAGACGTTCTCGCCCAACACCAGGCGATCTGCAACGTGATCGTACACCCCGGCATGCTTCAAGGCCGCCACTGCAGCCCGGCCATACGGCGCATGCTGCGGATTGGCGATCGCAATCTTCTTCACCGAAGGATTGAGCAGAACACTCATGCCCAGGTGTTCAATGTCGAGGGCAGAATCCGCCGGAACCCACAGCACCAGCTTTCCCACCGCATACTGATACAAGCTTGCCTCGTCGGCTGCTCCCCCGGCAATCAACTGGCGCGGATAATCCATATCCGCCGAGAAGAACAGGTCAAACGGAGCGCCATTCTGAATCTGCTGGGTGAGCGCCCCGGAGGCTCCGAACGAGAGTTTCACCTTGACTCCAGTTTTCTTCTCGTAGTTGTCACCGATCTCTTTCAGCGCCGTGCTCAAATCGGCTGCCGCCGCCACGACCAGCTCCAGGGAGTTTTTCTTTTCTTGTGCCCACCCTGAAGTCGCACTCAGAAGCAGAAAAGCTGCCAGACAAATCGACGCTGTCGTCCGCAGCGAAGCGCAGGACCTACGGAGTTGGCGGCGTGAGTGCATAGGGTGTTCGCTTCGCTGATGATCACAGTACATAGCCGACGTCTCCAATCGGCGTGGCGTCAACTATTCTCCAGCGAAACCGGCACAGAAAGCAGATTGTACAGGCCCAGAACATCTCCGTGGCACCAGCCGGCGGAAAACCGCTTTTCCCAAAGTGGTCCGCCATCGACCTTCGACACCGCTTTTGCGTTGCTTCGCCCGCGTCGGCTTTCGATACTGGCAGGTGAGCCTGATGATGCCAAGCCGTCGTTCTCTTTTTTTATTCCGAGTTTCCGTACTCATTCTGATTTGTCTCGCCTACGTTTCGATTGCAAAAGCACAAGGCGCGAAGCAGGCCGTTCCTGAAACGGCGATCCCCGATTCCGACGCAGACCACGTCAAAGAGCGCAACGAATGGTTCTTCCGCGGCCGTCTGGTCCACGGGAAACCCACCGCCGAACTTCGTCGCCGGGCATATCAGGCTAAGCTACAGTTGCGTGCGCACCACGCCGCGGCCCTTGCGGCGTACAGCAACGGACAGACCTCGCTCTCGTTCGGTTCATGGGTAGCGTTAGGCCCCATGCCGCTGGCTTCCGATGCAACGGGCAACGGCACACAGGATTACCGCCAGGTTTCAGGACGCGCAACCGCCATCGCCATCGATCCCGCCGACCCAGAAGGCAACTCGGTCTACATTGGGGGCGCGCAGAGCGGAATCTGGAAGTCGACCAATGCGGCCAACAATACCGCCAACAGCGTAACGTGGACACCCGTCACCGACGATCAAGCCACGCTCTCGATCGGAGCGATCGCCATTCAGCCCGGCAACACGGATCCTGCAGCGACTTTGATTCTCGCCGCCACGGGAGAAGCCGATAACTCTGGAGATTCGTACTTCGGGCTGGGCATTCTGCGCTCCACCAACGCCGGCGGCACGTGGACTCTGATTCCCACCGCCAACAGCGGCGCGTTGTCGTTCAGCGGTCTGGGCGGGACGCGCATGGCGTTCAGCACGGCCAGCGGACAAACCAACACAGTCGTTTCCGCCATGGCTACCACTTCGGAGGGCATGATTGACGGAGCGGTCAGCGCCAACACCAAGCGCGGTCTCTATACTTCGCTCGATGCCGGCCAGACGTGGTCCTACAACGCGCTGCTCGACTCCGGCGCCGCAACCGATGCTACCTCCGCAACCTCGGTCGTCTACAACGCCAGCGCTGGTCTTTTCTTTGCCGCAGTTCGTTACCACGGCTTTTATTCTTCGCCCGACGGAGTCACCTGGACCCGTCTCGCGGTCCAGCCCGGAGGCGCTCTGCTGAGCACTACCGTCTGCCCGCCGCTCTCCACGTCGAACAACTCCGCGTGTCCCATCTACCGTGCAGAAATTACGGCCGTCCCGGGACGCAACGAGATGTACGCCTGGTTTATTTCCCTGACCTCTACCGGAAGCCCCGTCGATGGCGGCATTTGGCTCACTTCCAATGGAGGTGCGTCGTGGACTGCGATGTCCGACACCGCGATTACAAATTGCGGTGACTTCGATGGCTGCGGCGTGCAACAAGGCTCCTACAATCTGGAACTGCTGGCCGTTCCGAACTCCGACGCGACGGATTTGTACGCTGGAGCAATCAACCTCTACAAGTGCCACATCACTTCGCAGAATCCTACGTGCGCAGCTACTCCGTTCATGAACCTGACCCACGTTTACGGATGCGACCCGATTGGCGCGCCCGCCCACATGCATCCCGATCAGCATGCGCTGGCGTATGCGGTGCCCAGTGCGGGCAGCGACTCCGGCAACACCTTGATGTACTTCGCCAACGACGGCGGCATTTACCGCGCGCTCAACCAAGTCGCGGGGCTCAATACCGGCGCCTGTTCGGGCACGAATCAGTTTGACGATCTCAACCAGAATCTGGGATCGATGACGCAATTCGTCAGCTTCTCGCAGCATCCGACCGACCCAAAGACGTTACTCGGCGGCACGCAGGATAACGGCTCCCCCGCGACCAGTCAGGCGACGCCTACGACCCTGGGATGGGGGAATGTTCTCGGCGGCGACGGCGGCTACAACGCCATCGATCCCGGCGCGCCAACCAACTGGTATGCCTCCAACTCGGACGTTCCCCCCGGCGGCCTCGGCGTGCAACTCTGCACCAGCGGCGTGAACTGCAACGACAGCGGCTTCAACTTCGTGGTCAGCAGCGGCGCGGTCGGCGGCGACGATGGCGCATTCTATTTTCCTTACATGCTCGATCCGCAATCGTCGGCGTCGATGCTGCTCGGCACCTGCCGCGTTTGGCGCGGACCTCGCACGGGCGGAACTTTTGCGGCGCTCAGCCCGAACTTCGACACCCTGGGAGCGGGAACCTGCTCGGGAAGTGAGGTCAACCAGGTGCGCGCTCTGGCTGCGGGAGGCCCGACGGACAACGCCGGTTCCAGCGTCATTTATGCAACCACCAGCGGACTCGGGCCGCTGGACGGAGTTCTTTCCACGCCGGCGGGCGGTCACGTCTGGGTCACCACCAACGCGTCGGCTGGGATTTCCGCGTTCGCTGATGTCACCAGCAATGGTCCGCAGGGCAATATCAACCCCAATCAATTCCCCATATCGAGCGTTGCGATTGACTCGTCCGATTCCACCGGGAAAACGGCGTACGTGACCGTGATGGGATTTACCGGGGGCGGCGGCCATGTCTGGAAGACGATTAATGCGGGCGTTGCCTGGACCGACTTCACCGGCAATCTTCCGGATTCACCGGTGAACGCCGTGGTCGTTTATCCCGGG
>Ga0116223_10001961_pt1 | contig 20084 bp, 15 predicted proteins | sample Sb_taG_3_FD_90092 | JGI IMG/M metagenome (GOLD analysis project Ga0116223, IMG submission 90092) | Peat soil microbial communities from Weissenstadt, Germany - Sb_50d_a_PC metaG | ecosystem: Environmental > Terrestrial > Soil > Wetlands > Peat | place: Germany: Weissenstadt | collected 2010-09-21 | reverse complement strand
TGAACTACTGTGCACTCAAGTCGTGGGGCCCGGCACAAACGGCCTTTGGGGGAACACAATGCGGATTGCTCGAGAAATCAGAAATAAAATTCAGGCCGTTGCGGCGGCCATCACGATCTTGCTCGCTTTTGGAACAGTGGCGCACGCGAATGTAAGGGTAAGCCCTTCATCCGTCAGTTTTGGCAGCGAATCGGTAGGTTCGACCAGCGCGTCGCACGCTGTGACCATAACGAATGAAAATAGGCACAGTATTACGATTTCCAGCATTTTTTCTTCAGCAGCCCAGTTTTCCTTTTCCGGACCTTCCTTGCCCGTCAGTTTGAATCCCGGCCAGAGCCTGACTGGCTCCGTGTCGTTCAAACCGTCCGCTGAGCAAGCCTATTCGGGCTCCCTGGAATTCAAGCGGTCTAACGGTTCGACGAATTCAATAGCCCTGAGCGGCACCGGCACGAGTTCGACGACCGGACCGGTCGCGCCCACAATCTCATCGCAGCCGGCGAGCGCGAAGATCGTCGCGGGACAAACGGCAACTTTTAACGTGGCAGCTACCGGCACAGCGCCTATGACGTACCTCTGGAAGAAGAACGGCGCCACGATCAGCGGCGCGATTTCCTCCACGTACACCACTCCGGCGGAAACGACTACGGACAACAATGCGCAGTTCACCGCCGAGGTGAGCAACACCGCAGGCAACGCAACCAGCAACGCCGCCGTGCTAACCGTGACGAGTACTATCGTGGCTCCCGCGATCACGACGCAACCGACCAGCCAGACGGTGATCGCCGGGAAAACGGCTTCGTTCACAGTCGCGGCTACCGGCACGGCGCCGCTCACGTATCAGTGGAGCAAAAACGGCACGGTGATTGGCGGCGCGACAGCGGCCACTTACACGACTCCGGCCGAAACGACCACGGACAACAACGCCAAGTTCACCGTCGCGGTAAGCAACGGCGCGGGCAGCGCGACGAGCAACGCAGCGGTTCTTACGGTAAGCGCCTCATCGCTTCTTCTCAACTCCAGCGCGTCTTCTTTGAGCTTCGGCAATGTGACCATGCCAAACAGCGGCACGCAGACCGTCACGCTCACCAACGCAGGCAATTCCATCGTCACGATTTCCACCGTCACCGTGTCCGGAGCGGGTTTCAACGCGACCGGCGCTTCCGGAGTTATGCTGAATCCAGGGCAGGCGGCGACCGTGACGGCAACCTTTACGCCAGCCTCGGCGGGCGCCGTAACGGGCAAAATTTCCGTCGCCAGCAACGCCACAAATTCGCCGGATTCCATCGCCCTTTCGGGCACGGGAGTCGTTGCTGTGAGTCACTCCGTGGCATTGACCTGGTCGCCGAGTGCATCCAGCGTGGTTGGCTACAATACTTACTCGTCGCAGCAGTCCGGCGGACCTTACACAAAAATGACCAGCACACCGGATGCGGCGACGTCGTACACCGATTCCAACGTCCAGGCAGGGCAAACTTATTTCTTCGTCGTCACTTCGGTCGATTCCAGCAACGTGGAGAGTGCATTCTCCGCCGAAGTCAGCGCGCTAATTCCGTAATCTCAGAGCAGGACAAGAAAAGGAGCCGCGATCCTCCTCGCGGCTCCTTTTGCATTTGGAACCACGGATGCACACGGATGAAAGCAAAGGAAAAGCCAAGCAGGAAGCAGGAAGCAGGAAGCCTTCTTACTCAATGTGTTGTTTTAGTAGTTTCTTATCCGTGTTTATCTGTGTGCATCTGTGGTTCCAATCCTTCTTTTCAGTAGTGGAATCGGTAGCGCAGCTCGACGAAAATCTCGCGCGGGTTGTTGAAATGGAATCCGCCAAAGGTCAGGCTGTCGTCCAGCATCACGCGGCGATTCCCCACGTTCAGCGCGCTTGCGGAAATGGTGAAGTTTTCGCCGATATCTTTTCCAACGGAAAGATCGACGGTCGTATGCGCGGGCAAATAGTCCAGCGCGGAGCAACAGGGCGCAACTCCGGTCACCGCTGGACCATTGCCGTTGCTGAAGCCTGAGCCATAGTAGACGTTGCCGGAGGCGAATGTTCGCCAGGGAAGCGTGGTTTGGAGTCCGACGTTAAGTGTATTTCTCTGGTCGTGATCCAACTGGCCGTAATCGCCGCTGGGGGTGTTGTCCCCGGGGATGAGACCGCCCGTGATGTTTCCCCTGGATTCACCAATCTGATTGGAGTAGGCGAGATGCAGTTGAGCCATTTTCCAAAGGCGGGGAGAACGCAGAGTCAGTTCCCAGCCGCGGATGAGTGCCTCCGTCAGTGTGACCGGAATGAACACATTGGATTCGCCCAGGTTATTGTGGTCGAAGAAATTGTTCGCACGAGTGCGGAATGTGTCGGCATCCAGGCCCCACCCTTTGTAAGGGATGTTCACGCCGAATTGATATTCTTCATCCCGTTCGCCATGTAAGGACCCAAAGCTATACCCTTGTCCACTCGCTGCGTTCACGAGCGCCGGCCCGGAGAACGTGAGCAACGGTGGGGCCTGGTAGAAATGCCCGTAGAAACCATGGAACACCCAGTCGAGTTTCGGAACTTGAATTGAAATACCGACGCGTGGACTCGTGGCGTTTTCGCGGATGCCTCCCGAGAAGAACGACTCCCTCACTCCGCCGCTGAGAGTCAGCCATGAGGCAGCCTTAAATTTATCTTCCAACCAGAATTCTTCCAAATTTCCACCAATGATTTCCCGGTCCGGCAGAAGGTTTGGGGCGCTGCCATCGGTATACGTAATTGCAAAAAGTTGGTTGTCGTGTTGGTAGAAACCATAGTACCCGGCGCTGACGCTGTTTCTCGCCACTGTCGCGCTGAAAGTGACCTGAGCCCCGGCATAAATGGAAGTCCTGTTGTCGGTGGTGTCGGTGGGAAAGTCGTTCGGGTTGCCGGCGTAGTCCGCGCTATTGTAGTGAAAGAAGGGGGAAACCGTCAGCAGCACATTGGAATTAATGGTCCGCACCCAGGAGAAGTTCAAAAAGGTGTCCGCCTCATGCTGGCCATCAAACTGGTAGATGCCCGCCTGGGGATTGCCGCTACCATCGACGCAGGTGGATGGAGGCGAGCAGGGAGTGATGGAAATCGCGCCTGGAACGCCGTTAATCTCGGTGATCACGCCCGCGGAAACAGGAATCTGATAATAGTCTCTGCGCGAAGATAGGACAAAGCGCAATTGGTCTTTCGGGTCCATGTTGTAAATCAGCGAACCAAATCCGCCGATGCCGTTTTCCGCGTCATGAAGGACCGCGGGGGTTGGCGGCTGGAGTCCAAGATTACTTCGATTTCCACTCAGGCTGCCGTAGTAAGCAAATCGCTCGGTGTGCCCGCCGCAACTGATCTGGTCATTGGTTTGATAGAAATTTCCGAAGCTGGTGACGAGGTCGCACTCTTTATCGCGTTCAAAACCGGTTCGGGGCACCACGTTGAAGACGCCGTAAGTTCGATCTCCATAGTCCGCGTCATAACTGCCTCTTTGCACTTCCATGTAATCGATATCCTTGGGATCGAACTGTGGGCCTACGTTGCTTGCGATATTGGTGTTCGGAACCGGCACGCCATCTACCAGCCAGCTCACCTGGTGTCCGCCGCGGATGTGAAGTTGATCGTGGGTTACGTATGAACCGGGGACATACTCCGTGATGATCGCCAAACTGTTCGTGCGGTCGGCCCCAGGCGTATCTTGAATGGTCTGGCGGCTCAGAAGAGTTGTGGGAGTGACGGACTCCACGGATGCGCTGACAGGTTCTCCGGTTACCACTGTTTTTTCGGAGACGCTGGCCAGCTCCATTGCGAAGTGCAAAACGGGGCTCGAGCCTGAGGTGACGACGACGCTTTGCACCGCCGGCTGAAAATTTGCAATCGTCACGGTAACGGTATATTCGCCGAGCGGCACGGCGCTGAACTCGAATTCGCCGTCGCCATTAGTTTTCTGGTGCTGCACCCAGTCCGACCGCTGCGCTTTTAGGTCCACCTCGGCATCTTGAATGGGCCGGTGCTGAGGGTCGTGCACGATGCCGCGCACGGTGCCGAAAATTTCCGCGCGCGCGGGTGCCGGGAAAAATGCAGATGCGCAGATGGCAAGTGCCAAAACAATTCCTAGGCAAATCAAAAACCTATTGCGATTCATTTTCACCCTCCCTCGAGTCGAGAGCCAGACGACGACGCTCTGACCGGCACGTAATCCGGTGGAGCTCACCAGTACAAGGTGGATCGTTTCGTCAGTTCGGGAAGGTACGAGGAGGGGGAATCAGGGGAACCGTGGCAACGTAAGGGAAGAACAGGGACGCCAACGCAGAGGCGGCCTCTGCAATGGCGGGCCCGCGAAGGGCAACCGGCGTTACGAGAACAAATGCGGTGGTTCCAACGATCGGATTCGCTGCGGAGTCACAGGCCCGCATCGAGCAATCGTTTTGCCCGGGGATACCCTTCGCATCGCAATTGCTCTTGTCTTTCTGGAGATCGCGCGCTTGGCGATGGTGCACCGGGCAATAGGCCGTGTTGCAGCACGCGAGCGAATCAGCGGCCGAAATGGTTTCCGCCAGGGCGGATACACCCGGCAGAAGCAGGGCCAAGAGGGCCGCGATGGCTGCGAGTTTGCGCACGATCTTCCGCAATTTTGGCCAATCTCTCCGATCAAGGATACTCGGGAAGCATAACCCGTTTCAACCTACACTGGCAACCGCTGGCGCGATTCGCCCAATCCCCGCTGAAAACCCTCCTGCCGCGCAATAGCGGGGTTCGCAGGTTGCCCAGAAACCTCAATTTCACATTCCTCGTGACTACCTGATTCGACCTATTTCAATTCAGCGGGTTTTGTTTGCCCAAGAACACATCTTTGTGGGCGTGGGCCACATTCCGATACTCCCATCTTATCGGCAACTGGCCTTTGTGCCTCTTCCGTCAGTTGACCTGAGGGAAGCACGGTCGCTCTCGCCGTTCGGCCTAATGGAGAGGCTTTAGCTCCGGCTGGGCGCCTTCGGGCATCGGGTAGCGGTCCACATTCAGTAGCATCGAGACGAAATGGTAGTAGCCGATCGTGCCGATCAGATCGACTACGGTGCGCTCCCCAAACTTGTCAACCGCGGCGTGAAATGCGGAATCGCTCACCTGTTTGGTATTCACCAATTCCGAGGTGAAGTTATAGATGATTTCCTCATCCGGCTGCATGGTAGGCGGCCGCTTTCCTACTGCCACGGCGTCGATAATGGCGGGACTTAGGCCCGCCTGAAGGGCATTTTTGTGGTGGGCAGCCCATTCGTATTGCACGTTCAAGGCGCGCGCCGTGATCAGGATCGCGAACTCATTCAATTTGACCGGCACCGTGGTGTGAAATCGAATGTAGGCTCCCAACTTTTGCGCAAGGTCGCCCATCTCCGGGCTGCGCAGCAGGACGTTAAAGGGACCGTTTAAAGTCCCTCGCTCGCCCGACAACAAGTGCTCCACCAGGGTCTTTTGTTCCGGTGTAAGTTCGCTAGCCGTTAGCGGTTTGAAGCGGTCGCCGCGCAGATGAAGATCAGCAGGGGCTGGGGTCTGCGCGGCGGCACCGGCGGCGACCGCCAGGATGCCAACCAAAAGAAATCGAAGTCGCATTTCGTGTCCTCTTTCTATCTTTCGATTTTGTTATTACCGGGCCAACATTAGCCGGAATTTCGCTGTGTCGATATTTGCGGCCACATCATACACCCATGGCCAAGTCCTCGTAGCTCTTACGAACATGGTCCATCGCGGTGGTCCTGAAAGATAGGCCGGTGCTTAACTTAAAATGATACCCTTTTCTTCAGAGAGGCCACGATGAAAACGATACAGTCTGTCTTGATCGCAGTGCTGGCTCTGGGAATCAGCGGCTGTGGCAGAAGCTCGAATCCAGAACCTGGGTCCAGCTCAACATCTCCGGTCACTCGCTCCGGCCCCGTGTCCATGAACAAGGCGGACTATCCGGTCTTCCCGGATGCCGACGCCGGCGCCGATCCCGCCGTTTCCGCGGAGCAGGGAGGAAAGGGCTTCACCGGAAAAGGGTGGGAAACGAACACGGATTTCGATCTGATTGGGGACCCGCGGGCCATTAAAGGCGGCGTATTTAGAGATTACGTACCGGACTTCCCAGGCACCCTTCGTATGGTTGGGCCGGAGTCAAACTCCCAGTTTAACTACGGCATCACGGCGATGGCTTATGAGACCCTGCTCGGAGTCCATCCTACGACCCTGGAGTTTGTTCCGGGGCTGGCCACGCACTGGCAAATTTCGCCGGACAAGATGACCTATCGCTTTCGCATCGATCCCAACGCCCGGTTTTCCGACGGCGTGCCCGTAACCAGCGAAGACGTTGTGGCTACTTATGACTTCCTGATGGATAAGACGCTGCAAGACCCGATGGAGCAGATAACGTACTCGAAGCTCAGCCGGCCAGTCGCCGAAAGCAAGTACATCGTTCGAGTCCAAGCCAAGGAATTGAACTGGAGAAATTTCCTGTATTTCTCTGGAATGCAGATTTTCCCGGCGCATGTCTTGAAGTCCGTCAATGGAGATAAATATCTCAAGGAATACAACTACAAGTTGCTGCCGGGTTCCGGTCCTTATACGATTCGTGAAGAGGACATTGCCAAGGGCCAGACCATTACGGTTCGACGCCGCAAGGATTATTGGGCGGAGAAGGCGAGAGAGAATGTGGGGCTGGGTAATTTCGACGAGATGCAATTTGTGGTGGTTCGCGACGATAACCTCGCATTTGAGAAGTTCAAGAAGGGCGAGCTCGACACCTACGAGGTGAGACAACCCCGGCAATGGGTGGAAGAGCTGAACTTTGAGAATGTCCAGCGGGGCTTGATCCAGAAGCGAAAAGTGTATAACAGCCAGCCTCAGACAATCCGTGAATTTGCCTTCAACGCTCGGAAGCCCCCATTCGACGATATTCGCGTCCGTAAGGCTTTAACGCTACTTCTGGACCGCAAGCAGATCATCGAGAAGATATTGTTCAACGAATTCCAGGCGGAAAATTCTTTTTATACCGGAACTCCCTACGAGAATCCTGCCAACCCAAAGAACGACTACGATCCGCAAGAGGCGTTAAAGCTGCTCGCCGACGCGGGCTGGAACAGCCGTGACAACCAGGGAAGGTTGGTGAAAAACGGAGCGCCGTTGCAAATCGAGTTACTCTACCGGAACAAGATCAACGAGCCCGAACTGACCGTGTACCAGGAGGATTTGCGAAAAGTCGGGATCGGCCTGACTCTCCGCCTCTTGACTTTTGAAACGGAGATTCAAATGGTCGACCAACGCAAGTTTCAGATGGCGCATCTGGCGTGGGGCGGCTTGCTTTTTCCCAATCCCGAGACCGAATGGCAATCCACGCTCGCCGACGTGGACAACACCAATAATGTTACGGGATTCAAGAGCGCACGGGTCGACGAGTTTTGCAAGCAGTATGACAAGTCGTTCGACACGCAGGAGCGGATTCGCATCATCCGCGAAATCGACGGAATTGTTGCGAATTCCTATAATTATATGTTGCACTGGACCGCTCCATTTACCCGCATCGCTTTCTGGAACAAGTTCGGAACTCCGCCAGGCTATCTGACGCGGACGGGCGACACCTATACGGCACATATATTGTGGTGGGTGGACCCTGACAAGGATGCCAAGCTAAAGCGGGCTTTGGGCGACTCCTCCGTGAAACTGGAAGTTGGGCAGACCGACGATCATTACTGGGATGAGTATGCGAAGGCGCACCCGCCGGCAAAGTAGTGAGCGCAAGAAGATTCCTTAAACCTCTATGACCGGATATTTTGTCCGACGCTTCCTGCTGATCATACCGACCTTTGTCGGCATCACGCTGGCCGTGTTCCTCGTAATGAATTTCGTTCCGGGCGGCCCGGTGGAACGCCAAATCATGCAGTACAAGATGTCCTTGGCGCAGAGAGGCGGCGGCAGAAGTGTGGACGTCGATATTCCGCAGGAGGCGCTCGACGAGATGCGCCGCTACTACGGCTTTGACAAGCCTGTGCACATCCGGTACGCACAGTGGCTATGGAAAGTTTTGCACCTCGATCTTGGGCGATCCTACATTTATCAGGATCCCGTGTGGGACGTCATCAAATCCCGGTTTCCTATTTCGATTTTCTTGGGTCTGACGGGATTCTTTTTGAGTTATCTTGTATGCATTCCGCTTGGCGTATTCAAGGCGATTCGGCACGGTTCTCGCTTCGATCTTTTCAGCAGCCTAATTGTGTTTCTCGGTTACTCAATCCCCGGTTGGGCTCTGGGGACGGCTCTGCTTGTGCTTTTGGGCGGAGGCAGTTTCTTGAATCTCTTCCCGCTGGGCGGGTTCCGTCCAGGCAATTGGGAATACCTGAGCTTCTTTGGGAAAATTACCGCGCAGATCCATTACATGTTTCTTCCGGTGTTGTGCTACACGATCGAGTCATTTGCCACGCTTACCATCCTGATGAAGAACTCGCTGATGGAAAACCTGGGGCAGGATTATGTGCGCACGGCGTACGCCAAGGGTTTGACCGAACGCCGCGTCGTCTTTGTCCATGCGCTGAGGAATTCGCTTATTCCGATTGTCACCGGTCTGGGAAATGTAATCAGCATCATTTTGGCGGGGTCGTTCCTCATTGAGAAGGTGTTCAACATCGATGGGATGGGGTATCTGGGGTACACCTCCATATTGCAGCGGGATTATCCCGTGGCACTGGGCATTCTGGTGATCGACAGCGTGCTGCTGCTGGTCGGCAATATCCTCTCCGACATGATCTACGTTGTGGTGGATCCCAGGATTCGATTCAAATGAGCGAACGGGACACCCTTGTGAATCTCGAGGAGATTCCACCCACGCCCCAAACCCCGGGTCCGGCGGAACGTCCGTCGATCTCCGTCTTTCGCAAACGACTTCGCAAATTTCGGACCATCAAGCGGGGGTATTACTCCTTCCTTATTCTTCTGGCCGCATACGGGATTTCCTTTCTTCTGCCGATGCTCATCAACAATGAAGCATTGTTAGTGCGATACGACGGTAAGTTTTATTTTCCTCTGATCCATTACTACCCGGCGTCGGCCTTTGGTCAGGAGAGAATTGGCGAGCCGGATTATCGGGATGTGGCGCGGGAATTCCGGCAAGAAAACAAGGGAAGCTGGGCGGTCCTTCCCCCCTATCCGTACAGCCCTACGGAATCCCTCTTGGATCTTCCGGGCAGCCCTCCGAATGCGCCTTCGCGGCAGCACATCTTCGGCACCGACGATCGCGGCCGGGATATTTTCGCGCGGCTGGCCTACGGATTCAACGTTTCGCTTTCCTTTGCGCTTCTGGTTTTGGTCATCAGTTTGGCCATAGGGGTATCGGTCGGGGCGCTGTTGGGGTATTTCGCGGGCAAACTGGATATTCTCGGCCAGCGCCTGATCGAAATATGGTCTTCGCTTCCGTTTCTTTACACCATCATCATCGTGAGCTCGATCGTGGTGCCGATTTACCTTCCGGGAAGAAATCTCGTTTTGCAGCCGTCTTTTTGGCTGCTGATTTTGATCTTGACCGCGTTTGATTGGATGGGAATCACGTACTACGTGAGAGGCGAGTTCTACCGCGAGAAAACGAAGGACTATGTGGCGGCGGCCATTTCCATGGGAGCTTCCGACTCGTCCATCATCTTCAAGCATATTTTGCCCAACTCCCTCACGCCCGTGGTCTCCTTTGCGCCGTTCATGGTTGTGGCGAACATCAGCGCGCTGGTAGCCCTGGATTTTCTGGGTTTTGGTTTGCCTGCGCCCACGCCGAGTTGGGGAGAATTGATTGAGCAAGGGGTAGAGAATCTCACGAAATGGTGGCTCGTCTTTTTCCCTTTGGCCGCGATGTTCGTCACTCTTCTGCTCATCGTCTTTATCGGCGAGGCGGTTCGCGAAGCTTTCGATCCCAAGGAATATTCGAGGCTGCGGTGAGCACAACTCAAGTCCCAGTCCTGCAGATCCGAAACTTGAGGACCTATTTCCAGACCGAAGCAGGGACCGCTAAGGCCGTCGATGGAGTGAACTTCGACATATTCCCCGGCGAAGTCCTTGGGTTGGTCGGTGAATCGGGGTCGGGCAAGAGCGTCACGGCATTGAGCATCCTGCGATTGATTCCCGACCCGCCCGGAAAAATCGTCGACGGATCCATTCTCTTCAAGGGCCGGGATTTGCTGAAGATCTCGTGGGACGAAATCCGGGACGTGCGCGGCAAGGAAATCAGCATGATCTTTCAGGAACCCATGACCTCGCTGAATCCGGTTTTCACCATCGGCATGCAGGTGATGGAGGCCGTTCTGGTGCACGAAAAAGTATCGAAAGAGGAGGCGTTCCAGCGATCCGTTCAAATGCTGGAATTGGTGGGCATTCCGGATCCAGCGTCGCGCATGAACGACTATCCGCAGCAATTCTCCGGCGGCATGCGGCAGCGCGTCATGATCGCCATGGCGCTGGCGTGCAATCCGTCGTTGTTGATCGCGGACGAACCGACGACCGCTTTGGACGTGACGATTCAGGCGCAAATTCTGGAACTCATGTTGCAGATCAAGGATCAGCGGAAGGACGCGGCGATTCTCCTGATCACGCACAATCTCGCCGTTGTGGCGGAGACTTGCCATAGGGTGATGGTCATGTATGGCGGAAAAATCCAGGAAGTGGCGCCGGTGAAGGAGCTATTCAAGAATCCGCAGCATCCCTACACGCGAGGTCTTCTGGCATCGTTGCCGACAGTGGACGGCGATAGGCAGCGGCGGCTCACGACGATTCCGGGGAATGTCCCCAGTATTCTCGATCTGCCTATCGGCTGCAAATTTGTAACAAGGTGCAGCGAGCGGCTGGAACGATGCGCGTTGATCGAGCCGGAACTAATCGAGTCTTCCTCGGGACACTGGGTGCGCTGCCATCTGGTGAATCCATGAAAATTCTCGAGGTGCAGGATTTGCGCGTGAGCTTTCCCGTGCAGGGAGGTGTATTCGCGCGAAAGATTGCCGAAGTAAAAGCGGTGGACGGCGTAAGTTTCGGACTCGAGCAAGGCGAAACGCTGGGGCTGGTGGGCGAATCGGGATGCGGGAAGAGCACGGTAGGGCGGGCGATTGTGAACATTCTGCGCGCGATGGTTTACGGCGTGGAAATTTCGGGCAGCATCGTCTATCACCATGCGGCAGGCTCGGTGGATTTGTCGCGGCTGAGCCGCGATAAAATGCGGCCTTACCGTCCGGACATTCAGATGATTTTCCAGGACCCTTATTCGTCGCTCAATCCGCGCATGATGGTCGGTCAGATCGTGGAAGAGCCATTGGGGATTCACACCGACGCGTCCTCAAAGGAGCGTAAAGATCGCGTGCGCTGGCTTTTGGGGAAAGTGGGATTTACTCCGGAACAAGCAAACCGCTACCCTCATGAATTTTCGGGCGGCCAACGTCAGCGGATCGGCATTGCGCGGGCTCTGGCCACGAATCCCAAGATTGTCGTGGCGGACGAGCCCGTCAGCGCTCTGGACGTCTCGATCCAGGCCCAAGTGGTGAACATGATGCAGGACCTTCAGAACGAATTCGGTCTTTCCTACATCTTTATCGCTCACGATCTTTCCGTAGTGCGCCACATCTCGGACCGGATCGCCGTGATGTACCTCGGCAACATCGTGGAGATCGGGCCTGGGGAGCAGATCTACAAGAATCCGATGCATCCCTATTCGCGCGCGCTCCTCTCCGCAGTCCCTCGTCCCGATCCGGAAGGCACGCACGATCGGCGAATTCGCCTCTCCGGTGACGTACCAAATCCTGTCCGCAAACCTTCCGGCTGCGCGTTTCGTACCCGCTGTCCCATTGCGAAGCCTTCCTGCGCAGACGCAGTGCCTCCCCTCGAATTTAAAGAAGGTAGGTTGGTCGCCTGCCCTTGGGTCTGAAACCAGACGCTGCTTGGGGAAGAGGCCATCCTGATCGGCCGTGCTTTTTTGTCCAAATTCTAGGATGAACTTTCAGCTGTTTGTAACTACATACAGAATCATTACATTTGGGCCACTTCCCGATAAAATCTCTTATTTTCAGTCGCAGTGAGGCTATTTTCACAACAGAGGACCTATCGGGACCAATCGTCGAAAGATTCACCTGTGAAGCGTGATGTAAGGCACTAGAAGCGATTTCGCGCGCAACAAATTCGGCGCACGACTCAAGCGCGCTAACATATCCCACATGCTATCAACTCGTTGTCCCACCCAAGCCTGCAACAATTTTTCCGTTCCCGCGTTGATTTCTTCAATTGGCTTGGGATTTCCATTTCCAGACCCAAGGAAAACTAAATACAGAATTCCCCTTGTCCGAGTGCTATAGTCCGCCGATCGTCTCATCTGGCGCTAGAAAGGATCAATCTTATGCTTATGCCTCGTCTCAGGAAGACCCTTACGCGGGCACTCCGCGGATCAGCGGCGATCGGTCTGGCCGTGCCATTGTTCTCACTCCTAGCTGTCTCGGCCAGCTTCGCCCAAGCCCCGGCCCTGCCCGCGGTCCAGGCGACAGCTAAGAGCCCGAACTTTAAAGACGGGAAGGTGTTACTTGAGGAGCGCCGCGTCCGGGCGTATACGTACCTCGGGGGCGATGAAAATGTGATCCGGCAAACGCTCCAGCGGATCGTGAGGCAAGAAGGCGACGCCCCCGGTGGGTGGGTCTATGAGTGGAGCGTCCTCGGCAAGTACTACGAAGGCCGCGGCGACACGCTCCTTGAGACCGGACAGCGGCGTCCGGCCCTCAACGCCTACATGACCTCGAACGTCTACTACGCGCTCGCCTGGTTCCCGAGGATTAACTCGGAACAGGAGGCGAAGGCCTATGACGCACAACTGCGGGTGTACCAGAAGGGCGGCAAGCTGTTCGACGTGCCGCTGGAGTTGGTGAAGGCTCCGTACAAGGACGGCTACATCACCACCTATCTGCACAAGCCGTTCGGCGTCGCCAAGCCGCCGCTCGTCATCTGGTACGGGGGCGTCGACCAGTACAAGGCGAACCACTGGCGCCCCATCCAGGACATGCTCGCCAAGGGCTTTGCCGTCGCCACGCTCGACCTGCCCGCCTTCGGCGAGAGCAGGCAGTGGCCCCCGGATACCAAGGCGGAGGCCAATTTCGCCGTTCTCGACACGTACATGAAGCGAGAGGACATCGACACCAAGCGGATCAGCTTCTTCGGGCAAAGCTATGGCGGGGCCGCCTCGTTGCGCGCGGCGCTGCGAAACGATCCGCGCGTGAAGGCGATCGTGGCCATGTGTGCGGGGCTACACTTGGGCGAGAAGAACTCGTTGGCGCCTGAGGCAAAACCTGGAGACAAGCTGATCAACGGGCCCATGCTCGTGGTCAATGGCACGCGCGATGCCGGCAACCCCGTCCCGGACCTGGTGTCGACCTACCAGTCGGCGAAGGAGGGCGATCTTTGGCTGCTCGGCCGCGGCGAGCATTGCGCGGTGGAGTACTGGCCAGTCATGATCCCGCAAATGGCCGACTGGCTGATTGAGAAGATCAATAAGTGAAGGCTCGAGCCTCATAGATGATCGGGGTGAACTGGGCTAGATCCGATCGGGTGGGCGGGGTGACTGCGCGGCCTCACGCGCAGTCGCCCGTCGCCAGAAAGTCGCCGGCATGATTGACGTGCTGCCGGATGAAGCCAGCCTGGCGACGATTATCGCGCTTGAATTGTCACACGTCGTGCTCGGCCACCGGATCGACGGTCAAACCATCTCGCACCAGCCTGCCAAGTCCTCATGAACGTTTACCAGGTACTGGCCAGTTCGGGCAGGGGATTACGTCCGGTTACGCGGTCACCCGCCCACAATCCCGCAACTTCCCAGAACCGGACTTCTGAAAAGTCAACGAGATTTCGCTTGTCTGGTTTGCTCGTTGATCAGGACCTATCGACGGCTACGTTACGCACATGCGTTCCTCGGAAGCTGAACGTTCAGCCCTATCTGAATCATGCGGTTTCGGAGGGCTAAATCAATAGGGAAATCTCACTGCTCGGCGTCTATCGTCGGCTATCCGCCAAACAAACCTTCCTCATCCTCAGCGCGGCGTCACGTGATCTGTTGAACCCATTGCCTCCGCCAAGCCGGCGCCTCGAAGGGATCCCCGAAATACTGTGTTTCGTGGACGACCTTGCCGTTGCGGAACTCCATAATACTCACCGTGTATGCCACCCGCCCCTGATACGTGATTGTGTATTCCGTGATCCAGAGATCCCCGTTTCCGAGAATCCGCTTGACCTTGAAGCCGGACGGCTTGCCGGGATGATGACTCCGCAAGGCCTGCAAATTGCTTCGCCCGAGGATTCGCTCGCCCGACTGAGGATAATCACATATGGCGTCGTCATCGTAAATATCGTGTTCCGCGTTTGCATCGCCGGCTGCCGACGCCTCCCAGTGCGCATTCAGGACCGTACGGATTTGTTCCTCTCGCATGGACTGCTCTGGCTGCGGTTTCGTATTCATGTTCATCTACCTTGTGGATTGAAACCATGCATGCCGGTCTTCGCCACCTCATTCAGCCTCTGTCTGGTCTGGCGCAAGCATCGTTGCATAAGTCCTGATTAACGGGCAACCAGCAGTAATCCTGGAATGTCGTTTGGCCTCCTATGAGTCGGCGTATTCTTGGAAAATTCTGGGATTGCGCGTGAAGCACCGTATCGCAGATTGGCCAAATCCTGTGAGGTCCGCTTCTCGGAGTGTGACTTTTGGGGTCTCACAGGGCCAAATTTCCAGACTCCGACAATCCCGTTTCACGGGACTTGGCGTACTGGTGCGAAATGTTTCGCCAATCATTTACATTAGATTTAGTTCCTGTGCGACGGCTCCAGTTCCATGCGTTTTCCTATAGGTCAGTTCACGACGGCCTTAACCCCGGTCGGCGGCTGCGGCAGCGTATGAGTCCCGCTCGAACCAACCACGGCGTACGCGCCGATGGTCCATGGCCCGGTCGCCGGCCTGGGATTTCCATTCGCGTCGGAGCACAACGCTGTCAATGGCATCGCGCTGACGCTCGTGGAACACAGTGAAGTCAGGTTCGCGCCCGCGTTGATGACGGTCGATCCGGTTCCAGGCTGCCCGAGTGCGTTCAGCTTAAACAGCGCATCCGTGTTGAATACGCTCCCCGTCTCGCCGCTATCGGCCTTCCACGTCGCCCAGTCGGAAAATTGATTCCCGTTCCACGAAAATGTATTTGCGCCGCCGCCTGTGCCGTGATCCGTACCAGCATCCTCGTAGGCGTTGTTGCTCAGTCCACCGGCGATGAACGTCGTGCCGGAGGCCACCCCGATGACGTTCTGCCCGTTGTCAACAAGATTATTCTGGAAGCGCGCGTTGTGCTCCATCTCGAGCAGCGCCCCGGAGCCCGCCCCGGAGTAGTATCCCGGCCCGAACACCGTGTTGTTCACCAGAATCGCGTTACTGCCGAAACTGTCCGCATCGCCCCAGGCCATCAGCACGCCGCAGCAGGAGTATCGCTGCTCGTTGGTGTTGTTGAAGGCCCCGGTCATGAAGAAGACATTGTTGAATTCCGCCAGGTTCTCAAACGTACCGCCGTTGTCCTCGTTGTACATCCACGAGGTGGTGTTGAGCCCACGTCCCCGTCGAACAGATTGTTGTACTCGGTGATACCGTTGATCGTCTGCCCCGGCTCTGAGAAGACGTGGAGGCCGTCGTGGTGATAGGCGTCGGTGTTTCCCGTGTCCCAGTTCGACATGTCGTGCAGGTGGTTGTCGTGGAAGGTGGAGTTGCTGACTGAGTTTCCCATCGCGTTATGGTCGAAGTGGAAGAACTCATTGTTGTAAATCTGTATGTCCGTCGAGCTATTCGGGGAGCTGTCGCCGATGTCCGTGGCCCACAGCATCTCCTGAAACGTGTTGTTGTGGATGTGCAGCGAGTTGGCGCCATAGCCGCGCACGCCCCAGCACCCAGGGATCGGGCAGTTCACGTCCGTCGTCCCGGTGTGCACGTAGACCGGCCCGATCGCCAGCCCGTGGATGGTCACGCCCGTCGTGCTGTCGGCCAGGATGGCGATCGAGTTCACCTGGTTCGCGAGGCCGCTCCCATTCGCCGTGCTTTTGATGTAGCCAACGCCGCACGGAACATTCGTGTTCGTCGTAGACATGTACCCACAGTTCCCGCCGCCGCCGTCAATGTCATAGTAGTTTCCGTTGACGGTGATGGCCCCGCCAGCGGGCACCGCCGGAAACGAAAAGCCCGCACCGGCGTCGAATGTGACCTGGACGACGTTCCCGCTCACGCCACTCCCGTTGAGCGTGAGCGGGCTGGTGAGCGCGCCGCAGAGATAATCGTGGTCACCGGCTGAATTCGTCGTGTTTGACATCGCCGCGATGGAGATCGTCGTTTGCCCATTACACACCGATCCGCCGGCGAAAGCTCCGCCGCTCTGAGACACGTACCGCGTCGTCGCTGCGGCAGACGATGAAACCGCCACGACTGCGACAAATACGAAAATCCTGTAAAATCTGCTCATCATTGTGCCTTCCTCCTGGTAAAACGCGCTAGAAACGGGCGAACGGCATGCTGAATCAATGCGGCGGCCGGTGGGCGCATACCTGCAAGTTATTATTTGCTGAAGCAGAACGTCTGCTGGTCCGAGGGACAGGATCGGGAGAGGTAGCGGGCCTGTACCAAGTCGAACATCGGCCTGTTTGAATTCAAACCGCGATGCTGGACCGCGAGAATCGTGCCTTGTGCTTCCTTTTATCAGGCGGCCCGGCCAAAACGCAAAACCCGCTGGGAGAAAAAGGAAAAACCGACTTGACACTAACCGGCCTTCTCATGGAAGGACTTAGCCTGGCGACAGGTTCCGTTCGCTCGTTATGCCCGAATCAGGCCGACTCCCAGCACGACCACGCTGGTTGCCATTACAACAGCTCCCGCATACAACGACAAAATCCATCTATTCGGGCGATCTGGGGTGAACGCGACCGAAAGAAAAAATCCCAGCGGAATCAGTATGGCAGCCAACGGAACACCAATTCGTGCGAACCATGCGAAGGCGGGGGCCAGTGCCGCATGTTCCACAAATATCTGGCAAACCAAGGAAAGAATTACCAAAACACCCGCATGCGCGTGCCCGGCTCGAAAGAAACTGATTTGCAGCGGCGAAGGATTCATCCGCGTCATCTTCCCACTAAACAGCGTCAGTAAAAAATAGCCGCCATATTGAATCGTGGGCACGGTGATTAAGAGAATGCCAGACATCAGCCTAGCGTCATGGTTCATTTGTTCCTCCCGCTCCGCGAGCAATCGAGTGTGGGGAGTCCTGTGAGACTCCGAGAATCGGAGTCTACTGGCTTACGACCAGAATGTGAACAGAGAGGATACATCTGCTTATCGGGAGCCATCTCCCGCATTCCGAAAATCCCGTTTATCCGGCGGAATCCAGCGCAAGCGACGGAAAATTTGGATTGCGTATTTGGAAGAAACCGGGAGAACTGCTTCTGCGTAAGATGCCGGACCACTTCCGTCAACGGTTTTTGGGTCCGCCCCATGCATGGATGAGCAGCGCAACAGCTATTACAAGTGTCAGCCCCTCGATCAGAAGCGCATAGGAAGCAAACCGCTTTGCTCGATCAAATCGGGCCACCAACCGACTGATCCCCATTCCCACAAGAATAAAAGGCAACCACATGAGCCTGTACGAACAAAGAGTGAATATGCTCTCTCCGACACGATTTTCGCCAAGATAGAGCACACCCAGACAAACTGGTGCACTCAGGCTGAAACCCAACAGGAATTTGGAATATGCGGTATAGAAGGCCTCGAACCTTGCAGTGATCCAGATTAGGAAGACGGTCGGGACCATGAAGAGACAGGCGATGAAGATGTAGAGGAATGCGTCGCCAGCAGCCCACATACCACCAGATGCCTCAGCGGGATATTGGAGTTCCTGCAGGTGCCGGACGAAGAGTAAGGCCGCCGCAACCACGAAAACGGCGGCATACCCCAAGGCAACTAATCCCAACTGCACTCGCCATGAGATAGATTTCACAATAGTATTCTACCGTCCGGATGGGCTGGGCCAAGCGACGGAGTCACTTTGGGGAGCGAAAAGCACAATCTACGGGGCCGCTGGCGTCCCGGCCGCATTCCGATAAGACTTATCGGAATGTGGCTCTGGGGGTGGGCTTCCGGTGAGACCACTGGGCGGCCGTTGTGAACGAATTCGGGCAATGATTTGTGGCTTGGTCTACACTGCAGTTGCTGGGCAAACAGATGACCAATGAAAATGCTCCCCTCGTTAACGAACCGGAACCTCGCGGAAAGCGAGGAAAGTCACGGAACCTGCACTCTTGGATTCTGGGGACCCTCTTAGGCGCGGTTCTTACTGTCGTCTTGGTGGGGGCGCTGGCGTGGTTGTCCACTGGGATCGGGTTGTTGGGCCTTTTGCGCGGAGGAGGCACGCAGATCAACGTGGGTCAGCCGACCGTGGTTCGTCAAATTCAGCAACTCCAGCGGCTGGAAACCGTGAGCTATGCGATGGATAAGATTATTTCGGGCGATCACCCCAACGCTTACCTGCCGAAATTTCTGGCGGGTGACCGCCTGCTTCTGGTGGTGCATGGAGAAGTGGTTGCGGGGATTAATCTGACGGGTTTGCAGCCCGGCGATGTCCTAATTCAGGGGCAGAAAGTGTCGATTCACCTGCCCGCAGCGGAAGTCTTCAGCACGCGTATCGATAATGCGAGGACGAAAGTATATTCCCGTGACACCGGCATATTTTCTTCGTCAGACCCCAACCTTGAAAGCGAAGTCCGCGAAGAAGCTGAGCGCCAGCTCCAACAAGACGCACTGCAAGATGGCATCCTAAAAATCGCTGCCGAAAACGCGCGAAGCACAATCACGGGGATGTTAAAGGGCTTCGGCTTCCAGGAAGTGGATATTCGGTAGGTTCGTCGCAGGAGCTTAACTAACAGCCTCTTTTCGGAATGTGGCTTGCGGTTTCAGTTGTTGTGCGAAGAGCGACAAGAGAGCATCCGAGATCCTCCACGAAATGCGCGTTGAATACCTGTGATCTTGGCGGGCTCGGGCCAACTCCCGGATAGTCGGCAACCCTGAAGTTGCTTTCCGTCATATCGCCAGTCATGTTAACTTCCGTGGCGCGCCGAGACCTAGCCGCTTCTTGAATGACTGAATTAATCTGCACGAATTGAATGTGCGATCATTTTAGAACGGGACGCGGTCTTAATCCCCAGTTCGATCAGAGGAGGGAACATGAGAATCCTGGTGATTGGTTTGGTTGTGTTGGGTGCGGCGGTTTCCATCCCCTCCGCGCAGGCCCAAAACAAGACACGCCCGACGATTGCAAATGAAGAGGACTACCACCGCGCGTTGAAGGAGCTTTCCAACTGGGGACGATGGGGGGATGACGACGAACTCGGCGCCGCCAATCTGATTACGCCCGCGAAACGGAAGCAGGCTCTGGCCACGGCAAAGGAAGGCGTAACCATTTCCCTGGCGCACGACATCCCGCAGGAAAAAGCGGCGGATGCTCCGAATATTCTGGAGCGGACTCTGGGCAACGTAACTCCGACGGGCACGACCGATCGGTACCAATATACAGGCACGTATCACGGAGTGGTTCACAGCCATCTGGATTCCGTGGACTGTCACATGATGGTCGACGGCAAAGGATACAACGGGCGGACCATGGAAGACATCAACGCTGCCGCAGGCTGCCCGAAAGGGAATATCAATGCCCTGAAAGACGGCGTGGTGACGCGAGCCGTCCTCTTTGATGCAACGCGCCTGCCGGGAAAGGCAACTCCGCAAGGCTGGCTCGAGCCGGGCACGGCCATCCACAGGGAAGATCTGGAGGCCTTGGAAAAGTTGGAGCACGTCAGAGTGTCGCCGGGCGATGTGATCCTTCTCTACACGGGCCGGTGGAAGCGCCACGCCGCGGTGGGTCCCTGGCCGAACACCGCGGGATTCGCGGGCTATCACGCCGATGTTGCCTATTTCATAAAAGAACGCGGCGTTTCGTTCATCGGATGTGACGGACCGAATGACGTTTCGCCCACGGGCTTTCCGCCGACGGTCACGAACCCTCTTCATCGCCTG
>Ga0116223_10001957_pt1 | contig 20100 bp, 19 predicted proteins | sample Sb_taG_3_FD_90092 | JGI IMG/M metagenome (GOLD analysis project Ga0116223, IMG submission 90092) | Peat soil microbial communities from Weissenstadt, Germany - Sb_50d_a_PC metaG | ecosystem: Environmental > Terrestrial > Soil > Wetlands > Peat | place: Germany: Weissenstadt | collected 2010-09-21 | reverse complement strand
GCATTATAGCCATCGTAAGACGGGTCTATCCCCGCGTGCGCGGGGGAACCTCCGTCGCCGCACGCCCGCGTGCAAGGATAGAAGGTCTATCCCCGCGTGCGCGGGGGAACCTAACCCGCAAACGGCCAATCGCCAAAAGCTATGGGTCTATCCCCGCGTGCGCGGGGGAACCTGGTCCTCTTAGAATATCGATTGTCATGATTGGGGTCTATCCCCGCGTGCGCGGGGGAACCGCGAATCTCACGCATTATAGCCATCGTAAGACGGGTCTATCCCCGCGTGCGCGGGGGAACCTCCGTCGCCGCACGCCCGCGTGCAAGGATAGAAGGTCTATCCCCGCGTGCGCGGGGGAACCAGCGGTCGTATAGCGATGCCTGCTTGCGGATGCGGTCTATCCCCGCGTGCGCGGGGGAACCGGTACTACTTTGACTAATATAACATCAAATAGCGGTCTATCCCCGCGTGCGCGGGGGAACCGCCGAGGCCTTGTACCATCCGGACACAACTACGGGTCTATCCCCGCGTGCGCGGGGGAACCGCAGTAATTCACGCCCATCGGATCGCCCCAGCAGGTCTATCCCCGCGTGCGCGGGGGAACCACCTTCGGGATGACCGAGAATGGGGCGGCGACGGGTCTATCCCCGCGTGCGCGGGGGAACCTCCAAGTCGCGGATTCGGCGACCGGTACTGCGCGGTCTATCCCCGCGTGCGCGGGGGAACCTCCGAACGTAGCAACAATATGGTATCTATACCTGGTCTATCCCCGCGTGCGCGGGGGAACCCATTGGGCAGTGATGCTGCCTAGCGATGCGCCGGGTCTATCCCCGCGTGCGCGGGGGAACCCCGACCGTTGTACGGGTCGGACCAGCTGCGGAGGGTCTATCCCCGCGTGCGCGGGGGAACCCGGCCTCGATGCAGTTTGCGGCGGGCGACATCGGGTCTATCCCCGCGTGCGCGGGGGAACCTGGAGGATGTTTGAACCATGATCGCATGTCACAGGTCTATCCCCGCGTGCGCGGGGGAACCTCAATTTCCCCCCTGAACTTCACGGCACTCGCAGGTCTATCCCCGCGTGCGCGGGGGAACCATCATCATGATCATTGATCTATTCTTTTTTTGAGGTCTATCCCCGCGTGCGCGGGGGAACCCGTAGACCGCGACGATCCAGGCGATCAGTTTCAGGTCTATCCCCGCGTGCGCGGGGGAACCCGGATGACGAAGGCGCGCCGGAATTTCGTCCAGGGTCTATCCCCGCGTGCGCGGGGGAACCCGAACTGATCTACGCGGGAATCAGGCTGCTGATGGTCTATCCCCGCGTGCGCGGGGGAACCGCGCCACCACCGCATCGCGCTTCGCCGCTTTCGGGTCTATCCCCGCGTGCGCGGGGGAACCCGAAGTCATCCAGGCCGTGCTCGACGTGATGGGGGTCTATCCCCGCGTGCGCGGGGGAACCCGAAGTCATCCAGGCCGTGCTCGACGTGATGGGGGTCTATCCCCGCGTGCGCGGGGGAACCAGCGCGAAAATGAACAAGACGACGCCAAAGATAGGTCTATCCCCGCGTGCGCGGGGGAACCATTTATTTACGAACGGCAACGGCCAGCTCATCAGGTCTATCCCCGCGTGCGCGGGGGAACCCCGCGCTCGCGCTGGCCGCTGGATTTGTAGCTCGGTCTATCCCCGCGTGCGCGGGGGAACCGCGAATCAGGAAAAACACGGCGGCAAAAACCAAGGTCTATCCCCGCGTGCGCGGGGGAACCTTGTCGCCAACGAATACGACGATGGTGGCAAGCGGTCTATCCCCGCGTGCGCGGGGGAACCGAGCTCTGCCCCGGCAAAATCAAAACGGTCAAAGGTCTATCCCCGCGTGCGCGGGGGAACCAAGCGATCACCATGATATCGGCGCACAAAATCAGGTCTATCCCCGCGTGCGCGGGGGAACCCCCGGCGTCAAGATCGGCAGCGCCGGCGAGTTCGGTCTATCCCCGCGTGCGCGGGGGAACCCAATAAAATGCTCTGATTCGCAAAGGTCCCGGCGGTCTATCCCCGCGTGCGCGGGGGAACCGGCGGCTCTTGTCCTGCCAGTATAGGGATGCAGGGTCTATCCCCGCGTGCGCGGGGGAACCTCTTTGACCTTGAGCACGGCGCGTCAATCCGCCGGTCTATCCCCGCGTGCGCGGGGGAACCGTCGGAATCGTTCTGCCGCAGAGCAAGAGACAGGGTCTATCCCCGCGTGCGCGGGGGAACCGCCAATCTCATATTCCGACCGGGAATATGATAAGGTCTATCCCCGCGTGCGCGGGGGAACCGCGAAGAGCTGAGAGCGCGATGAAGTGCGGCTGGGTCTATCCCCGCGTGCGCGGGGGAACCGATGAAAGAGGCGCTGGCGCGGGTCAAAAACGAGGTCTATCCCCGCGTGCGCGGGGGAACCATGATGCGCTGCGCGGCGGCCTCTATCGCAAGAGGTCTATCCCCGCGTGCGCGGGGGAACCTTGAGCGTCTGCGGAATATCCACCGGGCTCAAGGGTCTATCCCCGCGTGCGCGGGGGAACCGAGCGGCGGCGCGGCACCGATGCAACCGAGCAAGGTCTATCCCCGCGTGCGCGGGGGAACCCACCGCGATGACGATCCAGGCCGCGAAACATCGGGTCTATCCCCGCGTGCGCGGGGGAACCTCCTCCAAACCATTTTTTGAACGGCGCATCATAGGTCTATCCCCGCGTGCGCGGGGGAACCATAGTTTGCACGCCGTACGCCACTCTTCGTCCGGGTCTATCCCCGCGTGCGCGGGGGAACCATCCACCGGCACGACAACAATACAAATGCCTGGGGTCTATCCCCGCGTGCGCGGGGGAACCTTGGCCAAGCAAGCCGTCGCTGAGGTTTAACAAGGTCTATCCCCGCGTGCGCGGGGGAACCATCTTCGAGCAAAAGTAAATTCCATTTAGGTTGGGTCTATCCCCGCGTGCGCGGGGGAACCTCTGCAATGTGGCGCGCGCTTATTGATGAGCAAGGTCTATCCCCGCGTGCGCGGGGGAACCTCAATCTGGAAGTCCTGCTGCGTCAAAATTTCAGGTCTATCCCCGCGTGCGCGGGGGAACCACCAGCATCAATGCATCAAGTGGTTTGGAAACGGGTCTATCCCCGCGTGCGCGGGGGAACCGTGTTCAGGCAACCGGCTCCGGACTCGGTGAAGGGTCTATCCCCGCGTGCGCGGGGGAACCTCTTACGAAGCGTGGACACCCCGTATCCACGCTTAGAGCATATTAAGTTTTCAAAGAACAGCCGCAAACCTCGATGGCTGCGGACCCTTCGGTCACTCGACCGACGTCAGCGTTCTCTTCATCGCGAGAAAAATACCGTCGCGGTTAAACATCTCGTACGAGGGTGCTCCAAGGACCGCAATCTGCTGCCCTCCGACCGCCTGTGAATCGGTCCAGGTCATCAGGATACTGCCGCCGCCGAGCTCCGAGTACCATTCCTGCATCACAGCCCACACGCGCTCTCGCACGCCCGCGTTCATACGTGGAGCGGTATAAACCCCCGGTCCAATTTCGAGCATGCACGACGCCAGGAAGCCACGGAATCGCGGCGCCACATCACGGGTTACTACCACTGTCATCGGCGAATAACTCCTTGATTTGATCTATCATCTTCGGGATGAGGCGCTCCTTGCGAAAGGTGCGCCCTGCAAGCTTGCGAACCATTGCTTCGATCGTTTGTACGCCGCGTCGGTCGCTATTCCACTGGCGCACCGCGCCGAACGCTATCGGCAGGGTGACGGAATGGCGGCACAGGTCGGCGATGTCGAGGCAGAAGGAAAGCCCGGAGTCCTCGTGGATGAAGCCAAGCTGGGGCAGGGCTCCTGTGACGGCGACCGCGACCATCGCGGCGGCTTCAACGGCGGTGGCAGCGTGATTGATCGCTTGATTTGACAGGTCGGCGGCTTCGGGATTCTGGCGATCGTAGTGGCGTCCGGACCATTCGATTCCGAACTGGCGCGCCAGCAGCTTGTAGGCCTCGCGCATCCGGGCGCCTTCGAGTCCGCGCAGGGCGTCAAGGTCGGTATCAGGCACGATCTCGCCGAGGCGCCACGCGTACATCCGGCGGACCAAACGCATCCGCGTATCAGGATTGGCCCATGCTCGGGCTTGCGCGCGGGCCAGGGCGGAATCGTCGGGGCCGAAGGGCATGCTGGCATAGAGACGGACTCCGCCTTCGCCGGTGAATACCAATCCTGTTCCATGCCGCGCCAGCAGCCGCAGCGCATCGTGGCTGATGGTGGTTCCTGGGCCGAGCAAGAAGCACGAGACCATCTGGAACGGGATCAGGTACTCGCCAGGAGCCAGATCCTGATCGCCGGCCGCAGTAAAGCGCAACGTCCCGTCCTCGACGGTAAGGTTGCCGCGCCCGAGCCATAGAAGGCCGTGCCGATCCGCTTGCGGGATACGCGCGGTTTCGAGTCCGAGGCGGCCCTTAAGCATGGCCGTCACCTGCGGGGCGGAGCAGGAGCATCCCGAAACCGAAGGCGCGATGGCGCCCGACGCCACGGCGCAGGAGCGCCGCGAAAGCTGCGGGGGAGGCGACTTCGAGGAGGCCTTCGACTGTGGCGTCCGGGCGTTCGCAGCGTTCGAGACGGGATTGGCTCCCGGAGCGATCGCGGCGAGCGAGACTCTGGCGCCGAAATCGGACCATGCGCGCGTCACGCATCCGTGCGGCTCCGCCGCGGCCGAGTTCGCCGGCAAGCCATTCGCGATAGACGGCCTGTCGATCGACGAAGGTATCGGGCCCGACGCGCAGGCATCGATGGATGAACAAGTCCACTTCGCGGGGTTTTTCGCCGGCGGCGCGTCCACTGATACGAACGACTGGGCAGACGCGAGTTTCAAAATGGTAGGACGCGCCGGAACGCCAAGTGTCAGGCATCGGCTTGGAGCAAATAGATTCGAGATCGACTGCTGAGGTGGCGAGCGGATCCGCTGTCGCGCGAGCGCGATCAACCAATTCGCGATGGCTACATAGCGTGTACCCGAAGAGTGTCAGGCGCCGTGCGCGGCAGTCGTGTACCACGAACGGGAGCGGCGCTGCGTCGCCAAACAGGGCGCGCAGCGCGGCGTGAAGGATATATCCGCCGTCGGCGATACGCAGGTTGAGACCGGATCGAACGGCGAAGCGCATCAGCGCAGGCTGGTCGAACTCGGCGCGGAGCATAAAGATGGGTGCGTCAGACATCGATGAAGTCCTCCCTTATAAAGCGGCGTCCGACATGGATCTGGTTGGTCCAATCGCGGTCATCGGTCACCGGCAGCGCGCCGCGCACGTGCGGGCCGTCGGCGGGCAGCCATGCGCGCAGGCGGCGACTATCGGATGCACGCGGAGAGAGCGGCGCTCGTACGAGGGCCGTGCGCAGGTCATCGGCCGGATATCGGCCGAGGAGAATCGGCTCCGCCGGCAGGCAGGGTTTACGTCCGATAAAGAGTGGCCGAGCGGGTGCCCGCAATGCGGCCTCGAGCCGAGCCGCGTCGGGATCGGCGTCGGGCGGTTTGAGTTCCAGCGCGACCGTGTAAACCGCGTCGGCGAGATAATCGCGATAACGGATTTGAGTGGTCTTTTCGGTGCGCGGGAGCGGTTCACCACGCTGCGTGGCTCTCATAAGAGATCGAATTTCATTTCCACCCTCGCCAGCGCGCTCTTGAACTCGCCCGCGCGTGGTCCATCCCTGCCACAGGAATGGTTGCGACAGATCGACCGTCTGAAAGTCTTGCAACAATTCGCCGGGGCGATCGCAGCGCACCGCGTAAACGATGCGCGTCTGCAGCGCCCGGACCGCGGCGGCGTCGCGATGGTCGTAGCCGAGGGCGTTGCCTAGCATTCCGGCCAGCATCGAGCGCGCCGGGAACGTCCGCGTGACGCCGTTATTGTCGATCACGACGCCGCCGAACGAGATCAGCGGCGCGTCGAAACGCAGGATTATTGCGTCGATCATTCGGTTTCCTCCACGCACGCCGCCGTCCATTTGGCTAGTTCGGCGAGCGACGGCGATCGTTCTTCGGCTTCAAGCACGGGAGCCAGGAGGTTGGGATGGCCGAGCGCGAAGCCGCGGCGCGCGGTGCGGGCGTAAACCCGGTCGAGCTCACCGAGATGGGTGGACAACGCGTTGTAAGCGTTCGCGAGCGGATCTGGCTCCAGCCGCACGTGGGTGAGAAAAGCGTTGGCGAGGGTGCGGGGCTGCGCGCTAGCGGCTTCCGCCAGCATCAGATGGGCATAGGCGTGCGGTGCGGTTGAACCGAGCTTGGCTCCGGGCGTGACCGTTGCGATCAGGTGGACCATCCGGCGGGTGACTTCGGCTGCAAGCGCGCGATCGTCGCCAAGGTTGCGGACCAGGCCGGGAACGTCGATCGCGACATAGCCATAAAAGAGGCCGGTGGTGAGCTCGGAAGAGTTGATATGGCCGCTGCCCAGGCCACCCTCAGGACTGTCTTTGAGCAGATCATCAACTGCGGAGAAGTAATCACTTTCGGACTGTTCCGCATGAACAGTGAAGGCATGAGCGACATGGAGGGCAGCATCGACGCGGGCGAGAATATCGCCGGTGACCATTCGGCCGAACATTGCGGCGTCGAGTCCGGCGCCGAGTTTGAGCGCGCGGAGGTTATCGATCCGTTCGCGGGTGAAGTGCTTTTTTACCGCTTCGCCGGCGCCTTTCGCGTCCTTGACGGAGGTGCAGATCGTCCGCGCTTCGGCACGCAGGTAGTCCAGTTCAGGACGGCCCAGCACGGTCACCTGATTGGACTGGACGCCCGACGTGGAGGCGGCAGCGTCGCCGTCGTCGGCCTGTTTTTTCTTTTCGGCCTTGGCCTTGGCGCTTTCGCCCAACACCAGCGCCATTACCGCCGCAGTTACGGCACGTGCGATCGCTGAGTTGACGCCGTCGTCGCTGACGAGCGGAGTATAGACGTAACGGTCGAAGCTCAGGCGCGAGCGGACGGAGGTTTGCCCGCCGGCACAATTACTGAAAGCTTCGGAATCATCGGCGGTGCGCCAGTGGCGCTTTAGGCATTGCGAGGAGATCCGCGTGCGCACGGCGCCGCCGAAGGGTATGCGCTTGGCGAGGCCGGCGTCATCGCGATTGATCAGCGAAGCCGGGTACGAGGTCAGAAAATGGATTTGGATAAAGCGATGAGAAGCCATCAGTCGGTCTCCTTTTCGGCACGGAAAATTTGCGTGTAATAGTCGTTGGCGATGGTTTGGCGGACGGCCTTTTCATGCGGCTGGCCGTCGCTCAGCACGAGCCGCGCGATGCCGGTCAAATCGACGGCAGCAGCGGCGGTGGCAAGCTGATGGGTGACGGCGCGCACTTCGTCGAAGAGCGGTTCGCCGCTCACGCGCAGCAGCTTGTTCAAACGCAATTCGGAAACGCCCGCTTGGGCTAGCGCGGTACCCAAGCGGTGGACGGGATTGTGCAGGCCGTCGAGGTTGGCCATCGCGCGCAGAATCACGGCCCATCGGCGCAGCGCGTCGTCGCGCGCAGGACCGCCTCCGGGTAGATACTCGGGGTCGAGGCGCGTGACGACGATGCGCCAAAAAGCGGCGCCGCCGGGATCCTCGGGCCTGAGCCGGCGCAATTCGGCGAGCGCGCCCGTTCCGGCCTCGGCGAGATCGTCGGCGATCCGCCGCATCAAAGAGGTCAGCGAAACGGCCTCATGCGGTTGGGGATTCATTGTCTCCTCCTTTTTGTTCGATTGATTCGCCTGCGGCGGTGCGCATACGACGCGCGGCGCCGTGGAAGACGCGATCGGCGGCGGCGTGGGCGCGAAAGACTCGCGCGGCCGGAATCGGCGCGGACTGTTTAGCGGCCTCGAGCGTTTGGCGGGCGAAGCCGAGCAATTGTTCGAGCCATTTGATACGGGCGTTCTCGAAGCTCAGTTCCACGTCCGCGAACAGTTCGGCGAAATAGACACGATCGACCTCGCGGTCGAATGGTTTGACGAATGTGTCAAGCCGCGGATCGCGAAAATTCAGTTTGTCAGGTCCCCCCTGCAACAGGGCTGCGAGGGCCGGCCTGAGCGCCTTCGAGGCGACGTCTTTGATCTCGGCAAGCCGTTGTTTCGAAAGCTCCCCGATTTGACGGCGGCCCTCATCGGTGGCGAGACGCAAGCGCGCCTTCGGTGGAACCGCAATAAGCCGTTCGAAATAACCCTCAGTCTTACCTTGGCCGCGGACGAAAATTTGGCAGGCAAGAAGGGGTTCGTCGCCGTCGCCGGGTCGCGGGATGCTGGCACGGCTCGGCCGGAACTCATCGCCGAAGATCACGCGGTGAACCAGATGGTAGTTGAGGTCACCTGCGGTCAATGCGGCGCCGTCTTCGGTCTTCACCGGAGTCCAGAGATCCCCAAGATTTCCTTTTTGCTCCTTGGCCGCGATCCGCGTGGCCTTGGTCGTGGTCCAACGGGCAACGATCCGGCCGCGCTCTTCGAGCAGCCGGATACGACGACAGATTTCGATGAAAAACGGATCGAGTTCATTGACGGCAATCTGTTCTAAGCCGTCCCAGGGTATGAGCCAGAGCAGGGCGCGTCCGGTTTCGGGATCGAAGGTACGGTCGGCTGCAATTTCGCCACGCGATGCCAGCAGCAGATTGGCGTCGCGCACGAAGCGCGTTGGCCATCCGAGATCGCGCGCGGCGGCGAATGCGGGCCGATTGCTGACGCCGCCGTTCATACGAGCAATGCCGTAATTATCGCGTCCGCTGAATCCTTGCATTGTCTGCAGCGAGACCATCGCGTAAACCCAATGTTCGGGCGCTGGGGCGACGATCCGCTCCATTTTCACGTCGTGGTTCTTGGCGGTTTCAAGCAGGTCTATCGAGTCGGGCGTCGCGGTTGAGTTGTCGTCCTTCCAGTTGGAGATCGAACCCTCGGAAACCGGCGGCTGCATGAAGGCGGGCACGTGCAAGTCCGGCACGATCAAACACCACGGCTCGTCGCGGCCATCGGTCAGCGTGCGCAATGCTTCCGCCCAGTGCGCGGCGTCGCGGAGCGCCGCGACATCCGACGTGCCTGCACGAAACGCCGCGAGCGCGCCAAGCTGGGCGAGAAAGGCGTGCCAAGCGTGAAATTGGTATGGTTGGAGCGCAGCGAATTCGATCGGCTCGCCGCCCGCAAGCGCGGCCAATACTTCAGGAAGCGTTCGGAGCAAGACGCCGCCGCCGCGCTCGGTCACGCTGAGCATCGGTTCGGCCAGAAGATTGTGGAGCGGTTTAGGCATCGGCAATATCCTCCTCGGCATTCGATTGGGATTCGGCGGGGTGCAATCCCAGCCGATCATAGATAAAGGCGCGCCCTGCGAAGCTGAAACGTATCGTGCCAGCATCGGTAGCAACATCATCGACTTTGGCGTCGGCGGGGGCGTTTCGCACCAGCCATCCGGGTATGGTCAAGCGATCGATCGTCGCGCCGAATGGGCCAGGAATTGGATTGGAAAATTCGACAATGCGATCGCCTTCTCCCAGCCGAGCGTGAATGCGCGCTTCCAGCGACGAAGGGAAGCGGCAGTCAGGAAACGTATCGTCGCGATTGACACAATTGAGTCTTGCCAAGCCCTTCTCGGCGATGGCGCCGCCGTCGATACTTTGCCCGTGCTTCTTCCACGCACCGCCCAACTGGACGGCGATCGTGCTGATCGCGTCGGGGTGAGTGGCGGCTTCGACAAGGCGGCGGTTCATCGCCGGAATTTCGAGCGTGAGCGTGGCTTCCAGGACCCGCCACGTGGCCTCAAGCACGCGCAAATCTTCGTACACCGTGCCGAAGCCATGTTCGCCGCGGGCCGCGCCGCCGCGGCCGATAAGCGGTGTCAGGTCGCGGATGGCGGGCGTTAGCACGATTACGCGCGCGGCGCGGAATGGCTCGGGACGGTCGCGGCGATGGCGATGGAGACGCCCGATCCGCTGCAGCATCACGTCGATCGGACAAAGGTCGGTCAGCATCAAATCGGCGTCGAGGTCGAGGCTTTGCTGGACCGTCTGCGTTGCCGCGGCCACGCATGGCGCGGCCGAGCTTTTGCCGAAGCGTTCTTCAAGCTCATGATCGAGCAGGAAGCGATCGGCGCGGGCGAAGCGGGCGTGATGCGGAGCAGGATGATCGTTAACCGCAAAGAGAAGATGGGGCGTGCCGCGCGCGCCTGCGATACGCTCCAGCTCGAGTTGGGTGGCGACGCACTCGCGGACGGTGTTGCGCACGATCAGCACGCGTGCGCCGGCCGTCGCCGCGTCCATCGCCCGCGCCGCCGCGGCAGCGAAGTCAGCGGCGGCGGGCGTCAGTTCCACAGTCACAACCTTCGGTCGAGATTCGCTCATCAAGACCTCGCGCTCAGGGCGCCGACTGCCCGCGGCAACTGTCGTCACGCTTGGATACGGAAGATTCTCCGCCTCGTCGAGCGGAGGCGGCTTGGGCGCGAACCGCTCGCCGGCCGAGATCAGCGTCGTCGCCGCGCGCGAACCGAGAGTCGCAGACAAGAGCATCGCATGGCCGCCGGCGGCTAGATGAAAGCGCAGGACCTCGCGCAGGATCGTGGCCATGTAAGCGTCGGAGGCATGCACTTCGTCCACCACCAGAAACTGGCGCAGGAGCGAGGTCGCGCGCAGATGCGAATGCGAAACCATCAGCGCGGAGAGCAGCGCCTGATCGACCGTGCCGACGCTGATCGCGCCGGCGAGATAACGCTTCGGATGCTCTCCGGCCCAGGAGAGAAAACGCCAACGTTCGTGGTCGTTCCAAAGCGAATCGAATTGCGCCAGTAAGTATGGGGCGAGTTTGTCGTCGAGCGGAAGATAACCCGGAACTGCGAGAATAACCGGCGGACGCGCGGCGGCGTCGGGAAAGGCGCGCGCCACGGCATTAGCGATCCGTCGATGTATCTGGACGGCTGCCGTGCGTGTCGGCAGGGCAAAATACATTCCGTCAACCAATCCAGCGTCGAACAGCTTGAAAAACCGGGCCAGCGCGGCTTCCGTCTTGCCCGAGCCGGTTTCGCTTTCGAGGATGGCCAAGCCACCACTTTCGGCGATCGGCAATTCCATAATCCGGCGCTGAGCCGCATTAGGGATGAAGTCGAAGATTTCATCGAAGCCGCGCCGCTTCATCTGATATGCGGCGCGCGCGGCGGCCAAATCCAGGCCGATTTGACCGAGGACGTTTTGTGCCTGGCGGCGAGCAAAGCTTATACGCTCGGGATCGCCCTCTTCGCTGAAGCTGAAAACTGAGCGGTCCGAGCCGATCCAGTCGGCCAGCGTCACCAGGCCGCAGAAGGCGTGCGCGAACGCCGGCTTCGACGGCAGCGGGGATGCGTTGCGATCGAACGCGGCTGGAACCCACTCGCGGACCTTTGCGCTGAGACGCGCGATCCCCTCGAACGGGTCGCGTCCTTCCGAGTCTCGCCGCCAGAGTTCTTGGTTCGGCCCGGAATTTCCCCCGATATTCCCAGGTCGACCATGATGGGCGATCGCGGCGACCAGCAATTCCAAGCCTGTGGCATCTTCGGCCCAAGTCTGGATCTCGGCGAGCGGAATGCTATCGCGAAGCCGCTTTTGCTCGATGCTTGCGGAAGCGCCGAACAAATCCAGAATCGCCTGAACGTGGCCAGCCATCGGCCGCCGGTTCGGATCGGCCTTGTTCTGAAAGCCAAGATTGAATTTCCCAGCATCATGAAATGCCGCGAGCGCCGACAAGCGTTGGATATCGGATTCGATCAGGTCATTTCGTTCTCCAAGAGTTGCGAGTCGCCGGCGGATCAAGGTGCGTCGCAAGAGCGCCTCGCAGCATGCTGCGACATCCGCGCAGTGATCGATCAGCGGATGCCATTGTTCAGGATCGCTTGAGAGCTTGCCCCAGAAATCTACCGGTCGTCCCCGCATCGACGATCTCCCTCGAGTCTTTGCGTCGCTGAATATGGCATGCCGCAACGACCTCGAACGATATCACCCTAAGAGGACAACCGTTGACAGCGGCAGCTTGACATAAAGATCCGACGCAATTCTCAGAGAAGAGCACTCGCAGGAGATGAGGCGCCGGTTTCGAGACAATTCGACAACCGCCGGTGCACAACATCTTTTCCTGCCCACATCGCGTCGCACAGAGCAGAAGCGTCTCGAATCTCAGGCCGTTCGTCCGGGGATCCTTGCCATCCGCGCATCACAGCCGCCTGAATCACACAAAACATCCGTTCGAGTGGCGGCTGCGCTGTGAGACGCCCGCTCGGGCTCCGCAAGCTGCGCCGCTCGCGCCCCATCGTTACCCCACCTGACCCATCCTGCGGCTCCGCTTCGCCGCCCCTCTGATTGGTGGCGTTCGCTGCGCTAGCACGACGCGCCAGCCCATTTGGGCCGCTTCGCTTTGGCACGTCCTGCCGCCCGCTCCGCTCGCGCATCTAGAAATCTGCGCACGGCCCTCCAGTTCGTTTTGAGAGGGCCGCGCGGAAAAAAGTTGCGCGGTGATGAAAGCAACGCAGCACGCCCTGCCCGATGACGGGAAGCGGGCGCAGCCAAACAAATGGAGGTTATGGCTATGGCAATCAACAAAGTGATCGTGATCGGCAATCTGGGAGCCAATCCTGTGATTCGTACCCTGCCCAAATCCGGGCAGAACGTGGCGAATTTCTCGTTGGCGACCACAGAGCGTTTCACGGATCGAAACGGCGACCGGCAGGAACGCACCGAATGGCATCGCGTGGTGGCGTTCGGGCGCATCGCGGATTCCTGCCAGCAGTTTTTGAGCAAAGGCCGTCAGGTTTACGTCGAGGGTCGGCTCAGTACCCGGCAGTACGAAGCGAAGGACGGAACCGGCAAACGCTACCGGACCGAAATCGTGGCGCGGCAACTCCGCCTGCTTGGGAATCGCGCCGACGCGCCCAAGGCTGAAGCTTCAGCCGAAATTCCCTTTTAGTTCCCGACACATCACGGGAGGGCCGCGTAAGCGGCTCTCCCCCAACCATTTCAACGACAATCGGAGATTACGAAAATGGACATTTATGCGATCGTGACCGACAAGATTATCAATCTGCTCGAAGACGGAATCGTTCCTTGGCGCAGGCCGTGGACCTCAGCCGGACTGCCGCGCAATCTTGTGAGCAAGAAACCGTATCGCGGCATCAATCACTTTCTGCTTTCCGCATCGAAGTATGTTTCACCGTTTTGGCTGACGATGCGCCAGGCCAACGAACTGGGCGGGCGCGTCCGTCGAGGCGAGCTAAGCACCATCATCGTTTTCTGGAAGGTTGACGAGAGGCCAGATCAGGAGGCCACCGACGCGGCGAACGAGAAGGGAACGCGTCGCCGGTTTCTGCTTCGCTACTACCGGGTTTTCAATGTCGAACAATGCGAGCTTCCGCAGGCCGTGCTCGACAAACTCCCGAAGATCGAAACGCACGAACACGACCCGATAGACGAAGCAGAGCGCATCGTTGCCGAGATGCCACAGCGGCCGGAACTGCAAACCGGCGGATCGAAGGCTTTCTACAGCTCGCTATCAGATCGCGTGACCATGCCGCCGCGTGAACTCTTCACGACGGCCGAGGAATACTACGCGACGCTGTTGCACGAGATGACGCACAGCACCGGGCACCCAAAGCGCCTTGCACGCGCGACCATCACCGAAGCGGCCCCATTTGGTTCTGCGACGTATTCCAAGGAGGAACTGTGCGCCGAAATGGGCTCGGCTTTTCTTTGCGCCGAAGCAGGGATCTCGCCGGTCGTGATCGAGAATCAGGCCGCGTATCTGGCTGGATGGCTCGGTAAACTTCGCGATGACCGCAAGCTTTTGATTCATGCCGCCGCCCAGGCACAACATGCCGCCGACTTTATTCTAAATCGGAAGGCGTGCGCGGAATGAGATTTTGCGGCGAGCCCGCGCGGTTGCGCGGGCTCGCCGACTGTTAACCCGCCCAGAAAGACGACACCCCGAATGCGGGCGCGTCGCCGGTTCAACGAGGAGGTTTTCCTTCATCTCTCAGATTCTCGAATATGAAGGAAAACTGCTTGTCAAAACTATATCGTCCTTTGTATTCGCCAAGGCCTGATTACTGTCGAAGAGGCCGACCGCCTCAAGGAGATCTTTGAGACCAAGCGATTCAAAATGACCTTTGGATCTTTCCGAGAGGTCGTCTAGAAATTGCTCGTTGCGGAAGATCAAAGCGAGAGCATTTCAAGATACGGGCGCATTACGTTCGCCACTCTGCAGATCTTTGCGAATCGCCAGAGCTCATCAGCGCTGCGCCCACGCGACCTCCAGAAATCACGGAGCGCTTCGAGCGCCACGTCTAGGCCGATCTTGGTCCGGAATTTGAAACAATCCACGACAGTCTTCGCGGCACTATAGACCTTAACGCGCACACCCTCGAACATGTGTTGCTCGATTCCGGCTGCACGTGCCCTGCCTGACATTCGGACGACACGAAGGGGCGGATAATCAAATCGGGGCTTTCGCGCTGTCCGGTCGATCGCTATCCATACGGCGTGAGGCACCTGCGTTCCGAGGCCGTGAATGCGAAGCGCGGAAATGAGGCAGATCACACCACCCGGAACAAGCTTGCAAGCTTGGACTTCCGAGTGATTTTCGGTGACATACGCCGCACTCGCTGAGTACAACCCTCTGCTAACGCGCTCGATCAGGCCTTCGTGTATCCACCGCGCCAGATATGAACGCGGCACAGCGAGATCTCGCGGTCGGAATGCGCCAACGCGGCACGCTTGAGCCAGTGCGAGTCGACTCTTCCGGCTTCGATTCTTACTACTAATTACCTTCTTTTTCATATAAAGATATACATCTAGTACCATACGGTCTGATCGTCAACGCGATCTCTCGGATCGGATTGGAGGACGGCTAGTCAACGCGCGGGCGGCGGCCATGGGCAAGTCTTCTCGGGCGAATTGTTAACCGCGCCCGAGGTCGCAAAGCTCTGGCATCTCCCCGAATCATGGGTGAGAGAACAGGCGCGGCTTGGGACCTTGCCGTCCGTAAGGCTCGGCCATTACGTCCGCTTTTGTACCGACGAGGTGCAACGATTTGTGGCGGAACGGCGCAAGCAAGAGGCTTGAAATCTTGCATTCGTTATTCTAGAATCGCGAATAGCGAATGGCTGCCAAAACACAATCATGATGTTGAAGCCTCACGACATCGTCGTATTACTCAAGCTTCTCAAGGCCGGAGACAAGCGGCCCACCTATGCCCAATTAGCGGCCGACCTATACATGAGCCCGTCCGAGGTTCACGCTTCAATTCGCCGCGCTCGCGCGGCCCGGCTAATTCACGGAGCCGAGCTCGGCGACCGTGTGAACGCCAGAGCGCTGGAGGAGTTCCTCGTGCATGGGATCAAGTACGCTTTTCCCCCGGAAAAAGGGGGCATGACTCGCGGCACACCCACCGCTTCTGCGGCGGAACCACTCAGCCGTAAAATGACCCAGGAGGAACCAGTTCCGGTCTGGCCGTTCGAGCAAGGCTCCAAGCGGGGCTATGCATTTCTGCCACTTTACAAGAAAGCGCCACTAGCGGCGCTGAAGGACCCTGAACTCTACCAGTTACTTGCGCTAGTAGACGCCCTGCGCGATGGCAGCGCGCGAGAGCGCGAACTGGCCAAACGCGAGCTCTCCGCTCGACTTAAGCATTGAGCCTCCAATCGAATCGACAGCTTCTGGCCGCGATGGCGGCAATGCTGAAGCCCTTGCTGCCGGAAATCGTCTTCGTTGGCGGTTGCACCACGGGGCTCCTGATCACCGACCCTGCAGCCTCTCCGGTGCGCGCAACAGACGATGTTGACGTGATCGTGGAAGTCGCCTCTTACGCCGAGTATGCGCGCTTCTCGAAGCGACTTCGCAACCTCGGCTTTTCCGAAGACTCATCCGAGGGTGCACCAATCTGCCGATGGCTGATCGACCACATGAAGCTTGATGTCATGCCGACAGACGAGACCATCCTTGGGTTCTCGAACCGCTGGTACAAGCCCGCTATCGAAGCTGCTGCCCTCGTCGAGCTGGACGGATTTGAGTTGAGGGTAGTGACCACTCCGTACTTCATAGGGACAAAATTGGAGGCATTCCGCGGAAGAGGGAAGGGAGACTTCTATGCGAGCAGTGACCTCGAAGACATCATAGCGGTCCTTGATGGTCGTCCCACGGTTGTCGAGGAAGTCGCGGATTCCCCTGGCGAACTCCGCCGGTACATCGGCAGAGAGGTCGGCAAGCTGCTCGACAACCCGGAATTCGTTAACGCACTGCCGGGACACCTAGCTGGCGACGAAATCAGCCAAGCTCGAGTTCCGATGGTTCTTAGAACCCTGAATTCAATGCGCGGCCTCGGACCCAAACGCTCCGCGCCGCGACAAAAGAAAAAACGTCCATAGGCAGTTTCGGAATTCACCGAAAGGGTTTAATCCGGGTTCGTCACGCTGTGCTCGCCAAGGCCGCACGACGTGCGGTGTGGTCGCGCCGTCACGTTAGGCCGTTTCGGCCGTTGCGGTGCGTGCGGCCGTTGGAATGACCATTCGTCTCGTGCACGCTGTAGCGTTCGGGTTGCTTATATAGAGTACGCCGCCCGACGCCAAGGATCTGTGCGGCCCGCGACTTGTTGCCACCGGCAAATGATATTGTCCGGGCAATCAACTCGCTTTCGACCTCCTCCAACGTGGAGCCAAGTCGAACCATGAAGCCGAGTTCCGACCCCGGTTGAGAGGCGAGAGTTGTCGACAAATCACCAACCGAGAGCATCGGCGCCCTGGACACGATGACGGCGCGCTCGATCGCGTTGCGCAACTCGCGAACGTTGCCCGGCCAGTGATGGGCATTAAGGGCGTCCAGGCAATCTGACGCGATCCCCTGAACCGCCTTGCCATGCTCCCGGTTAAATGCGCGGATGAACTTTTCGGCCAGTAACGGCACATCATCGAGCCGGTCGCGCAGCGGCGGGAGTTCAATCGGAAACACGCACAACCGGTAGTACAAATCCTCGCGTAGCCGACCCTCGCGGATAGCGCGCTCAAGCGGACGATTGGAGGCGGCCAGAATCCGCACATCGACCGCAACCTCCCCAGAGCCGCCAAGCCGCGAAATCTTCTTATCTTCGAGAACGCGAAGCAGTTTGGCCTGCATCTCCGGCCGCATCTCGGTGATCTCGTCGAGCAGAAGGGTTCCGCCGTCCGCGCGTTCGAAACAGCCTTCGCGACGGCGATCCGCGCCCGTGAAGGCCCCGCGCTCGTGGCCAAACAGTTCGCTTTCGATCAGGGTCTCAGGAACGGCCGCGCAATTGATGGCGAGGTAGGGACGGCTATGGCGCGGCGATTTGTCGTGGATTGCACGTGCGGCCAGCTCCTTCCCCGTACCACTCTCGCCAGTAATGATCACCGGCGCGCTCGTAGGAGCGGCTTCTTCGATCAGGCGTATGGCCCGGCGTATCGCTAGCGACCGACCAACCAATGTTCGCTCGCGAAGTCTCTAAAAATCGAACCCCGCCTGCCCCGCACAGCCGAGGCGTACACATAGTAGGGTTGTGGATAACCTGTCAACAGGTCGCTTCTTTTTACCCCGCTGTTAACAAAACCTTAATGACCCTTGGGGAAGGACGTTCTCGCGCATTCTCTGCCACATTCGCGTGATCTCAAGAGCCGGAGCAATAAAGGCGATTGCGCGCTGGCGAGACCAAGCGAGGCGGTGACTCGCGCCTCGACCGCACGCGGCTAAATAGTTTCCTCATCATCGATGCCTACGAACCCGCAACTGCTCCGCCAGGCCGCGGGGATTCGTGTATGGACCATCGAGCGCAGACTGTGCCGATTTTGCACACCGGATCGGTGAAATCGGCAAATCAGCTAAGCTTCTCAGGCGCTTTTCGCCAAGTGTGCAGAAATTGCACGGGCACACTTTTTCTTCCGCCAAATGATCGCCAAATCTCTCTGTGCGACGGCGTGTCCACAACCGGATCGCGGCTAGTCGGTCGGCGTTCAGGCCAGATCGAGGAACGGCACCGCCGTTGCTCAACAGAACATCGGATGAGTGTGGGGTTGCGGGGATCTTTCGATGCCGGGGGTCTTCTATGTCGTACCAACCGCCACACCCAGTCACGCCGCGGGCACCCCTGTCGTCCGCAATGATCGACGAGCTTGTCTCCGATCCATCGCGCGCAAAAGGTCTGGTTCTCGAATCCGTTCCAGAACTCTTGACCCAGGTCGCGTCGCGCGTCGCCGCGCTCAAGACGCTCGAAGGCGCGCTGCTCTCCCTGATGCTGAGCCAGCGTATCGCGGCTCGAAGCTTCAGCAACGCGAGTGCACTGTTGGCTGCGCCCGAACTCGCCAAGCTTTTCGGCGTCCCGGAATCGTGGGTCAGAGAACAGGCTCGCCTAGGCAATCTGCCTTCCTTCAAACTCGGTCACTACGTTCGGTTCAGAATCGAAGAAGTAGAGCGCTTTCTGACAGAGCGCGCTAACCAAGCCGCTTGACTTTTCTTCGGGTTGACTATACGCTCCGTATAGTCATGACCGGTGTGGATATTCGTGCGCTCAGGGGAAAACTGGGCTGGACTCAGGTGGCCTTGGCCGAGGCCGTGGGAGTAACCTCGAACACCGTGGCTCGCTGGGAGCGCGGCGAAATGGCGATCTCCGAACCAGCCTCCAGGCTGCTCCAGAAAATCGCCGCCGAAGAAAAGTCGCGGACTGGGAAGAGGTGAGGGCACTATGGCTTTGATCAAGCGGTATCACCAAGCGGAATGTGTGGGCGGAGATTGCGATTGTCCCTGGCGGCTCGACTACCGGCCGCAAGGACTCGCGGGACCTCGGAAGCGGATTGAGTTCCCGACCAAGAAGGCAGCCGAAAAACATCTCGCGACAACGGCACACAAAGTTGCGCGCGGCGAGTACATCTCGCCCGAGAAAATTCCCACGTTCGCGAAGGCCGGCGAGGAATGGTTACGCGATAAGGCCGATCGCCATCCAGCAACCGTGCAAGGATGGCGCGTTCATCTCAAACACCTGGCCAAGCTCGACAACCTTCGGCTCGATCGGATTGACGTAGCCGCGGTCGAGCGCGTGCGCGATGAACTGCGCGCGAACTTGGGCGCCAAAACGATAAGCGCGGTCTTGACCACCTGCGCCGCAGTATTCAAACTCGCACAACGCCGCGGTTGGGCCGCCAACAATCCGGCGGCAATCGCGGAGCGGCCACGCAGGGCGGTTGCGGAATTAACTGTCGCCGACCAAACCGACGAGAGCGAGAAGGGATTGCGTGCCGTCCGGCCCGACGAGGTCTTGAGCGTCGACGAGATCAAGAAGCTGCTCGATCACGCAGCGCCCGGCCTTTATCGGACTCTATTTGCGACCGTCGCGGCAACGGGCATGCGGCCGGAGGAAGTGTACGCCCTGAAGTGGACCGACGTTTTACTCGACGCCGCTCGAATTTCCGTCCGACGCTCGCTTTCGTGGTCACGCGGGTTGGAGGAGAAGGGTCGAGTGCGGCCGAAATTTTACGAGCCTAAGACGCGTTCCGGCTATCGCACGCTGCCGCTGCCAGCGGCACTGGTCGCCATGTTGAAGATCTGGAAATTGCAGAGCCCGCACTCCGAACACGACCTCGTCTTTTGTCGGCTCGACGGCCAACCGCTGCATCGCTCGAACGTTTTGCGGCAGGGCCTCTATCCGGCACTACGTCGGGCGGAGCTCCGGAACGCCAACGTCAAGACCTTGCGGCACTCATATGCGAGCGGACTCATCGCCGCTGGCGCGCCCATCACGGAGGTGCAACACCGGCTCGGGCATTCGAACCCGGCGGTCACGCTCAAGGTTTACTCGCATTGGTTTAAGGATGCTGACACCGGCGCGGTCGATCGGTTCGCTAAAGGCTTCTTGGGGAAGTCGAAAAAAAGTGGGCAAAAAGTGGGCACTGAATCTGCCCGTCAGCGCCGACCAAAATCGGTGAAGCTCGTAACCGTTTAATATAACAGCGAATTTTCCGGTGCCCCCTTAGCTCAGATGGATAGAGCACAGGATTCCTAATCCTGGGGCCGTGGGTTCGAATCCCTCAGGGGGCACACACTTTTTTTCCGAAATTCCGCGAATTTTCCGGGTTTTGTC
>Ga0116223_10001952_pt1 | contig 20140 bp, 16 predicted proteins | sample Sb_taG_3_FD_90092 | JGI IMG/M metagenome (GOLD analysis project Ga0116223, IMG submission 90092) | Peat soil microbial communities from Weissenstadt, Germany - Sb_50d_a_PC metaG | ecosystem: Environmental > Terrestrial > Soil > Wetlands > Peat | place: Germany: Weissenstadt | collected 2010-09-21 | reverse complement strand
TTCCTCGACGATGTCGCGCTCGGCACCGTCGCCGACGTGGTGCCGCTGATCGGGCTCAACCGCGCCTTCGTCGCCAAGGGTCTCATCGCGCTGCGCCGGCGCACGCGCGCCGGCCATGTGAGCCTGATGGATGTGGCGCGCCTTTCCGGGCCGCCCGAGGCCTGGCATCTGGGTTTTTTGCTCGGGCCGCGCATCAATGCCGGCGGGCGCATCGGCCGCGCCGATCTCGGCGTGCGGCTCCTGCTCGAAGACGATTCCGTCGAGGCGGCGCGCATCGCCGCCGAGCTCGACCGGCTCAACCGCGAGCGGCAGATCATCGAAGTGGAGACCGTGGCGCAGGCCGAGGCCAAAGCCATGGCGGCGCTCGGTATCGAGGAGAAAGGCGCGGTGGTGGTCACCGCCTCGGAGGGCTGGCATCCCGGCATCGTCGGTCTCGTGGCGGCGCGGCTGAAGGAGAAATTCGGCCGCCCGGCCTTTGCCATTGCGCTCGAACCGGGCGGCATCGGCACCGGATCGGGACGTTCCATCGCCGGCGTCGATATCGGCCGCGCGGTGCGGCGCGCGGTGGCGGAGGGGCTGATCGAAAAAGGCGGCGGCCACGCCATGGCCGCCGGCGTGACCTTGCGCAAGACCGCGCTCGCGCCGCTGCGGGCTTTCCTCGAAGCAACGCTTGCCGACGATGTCGCCGCAGCGCGCCGCGCCAACGGTCTCATGATCGACGGCGCGGTGAGCGCGGCGGCGGCCGACGCCGGCCTTGTGGGGCTGATCGAGCGCGCGGGGCCCTTCGGTTCCGGCAATCCGGAGCCGGTGATCGCGCTGCCGGCGCACACCGTCGCTTATGCCGAAGAGGTCGGTCAGGCGCATATGCGCGTGCGGCTCAAATCCGCCGACGGCTCGGGCGTCAACGCCATCGCTTTCCGCGCCGCCGGAGGCAAACTCGGCGCCGCGCTACTGGCGAACCGCGGCCGCCGCGTGCATGCCGCCGGCTCCTTCGCGCTCGATCGCTGGCAGGGCGAAGAGCGCGTGCAATTCCGCCTCACCGACATCGCTCCGGCCGAGCCGTTCGGCGGGCGGTGAACGGTCAAATATCGTTGGGCGTCAGTCCGATGCGTTTAGCGATGCGAGCTAGCATCTGTGGACCGATTTCATCACGGTCGTGGAAGGCAAAGACGTAATCCGGCCAGCCCGTCCGTTGTAGAACCCAGTTTGCCGTTTGATGGTCCAACCTTGACGCAACAATGCGGCCAGAACGCGCTGCGCCTTCGCGGCCGGCCAATCGCTCATGCCGCCTTGAAAACGTCCGCGATTTCGCGGGGCAATGGCTCGCCGTGGTCAAGGCGGTCGGTGATAACGCGCAATGCCAGTGCTTGAACCTTGGCGCTCGCGTCGGCTTTTGTCTGTCCGTAGGCCAACACGCCGGGCAGCGCCGGTACTTCCGCGATCCAGCGGCCGTCTTCTTCTTGCTCGCTCTCTATTCGAAACATGAGCACAGATTTATAGAGTTTGTTGCTTTCGCTCAATACTATTGCTGAACTATTGCTGAAAGCAGCTAACTTACACCTCAATCTGCCCCTCAAGATAAAGCGCTACCCGTCCGGCGATGCTCACGCGGTCGCCGTGGAGCGTGCAGCCAAGCGCGCCGCCGCGGCGCGAAAGCTGGCGCGCTTCGAGCTCGGTCTTGCCGAGACGCTCGGCCCAATAGGGCGTGAGCGTGCAGTGCGACGAGCCGGTCGCCGGATCTTCGGGCACGCCTTGCGCCGGCGCGAAAAAGCGCGAGACGAAATCGACACCGTTTTCGCCCGGTGCGGTGACGATGGCGGCCCAGCAATCGACCTTTGCGAGCGCGGCGAGATCGGGCTTGAGCGCGGCGATCTCGGCTGCGCTGCCGTAGACGACGAGATGATCGCGGGCGCGCAACACTTCGCGCGGCTCGCCGCCCAACGCCGCAAGCAGGCCCGGCGGCGGTTCGGCGGGGCGCGCGGGCCGCGCCGGAAAATCCATGGCGAGCCTGTCGCCGTGGCGGGCGACGGTCAGTGTGCCGGCTTTGGCGGTGTGAAAGCTCACGGCCTGGCGTTGCGGTTCGAGAAAGCGCATGACCACGTAGCCGCTGGCCAACGTCGCATGGCCGCAGAGATCGACCTCGACAATGGGCGTGAACCAGCGCAGCGCGTAATCGCCGCCAGCGCGGACGAAGAAGGCCGTTTCGGAAAGATTATTCTCCGCCGCGATCGCCTGCATGACCGGGTCCGGCAGCCAGGCCTGTAGCGGACAGACCGCGGCCGGGTTGCCGCCGAACAGGCTGTCCGTGAACGCATCGACCTGATAAATCGGCAGGCGCATCCGACAAGAATGCAATAAGAGGAAGGAAATGGCCAAGCTCAATCTGTCGATCGCCGTGCGCGACTACGACCGCACCCGGCCGCTTACCGACGGCGAGGTGCAGATCGACGGCGTCGATCCGGTGTTCATGGCGCTGCCCCCGGAGGAGATATTTTTCCGCGCTTTCCGCCGGGCGGAATTCGATATCTGCGAATTGTCGATGTCGAGCTTCACGGTCAAGACCGCGCAGGGCGGCTGTCCCTATGTCGGCGTCCCGGCCTTCGTCTCGCGCACCTTCCGCCACACCGCGATCTATGTGCGCACCGACCGCATCAAAAAGCCGGCGGACTTGAAGGGCAAGAAAGTCGGCGTGCCGGAATATCAGCTCACCGCCAATGTCTGGGCGCGCGCCATCCTCGAAGACGATCACGGCGTCAAGCCGTCGGACATTCACTGGCTCCGCGGCGGGCTGGTCGAGGCCGGGCGGCTGGAAAAAATCAAAATTACCTTGCCCAAGGACGTGAGACTCGACGATGTGCCGCCGGGGCGGACATTGTCGAGCATGCTGGAATCCGGCGAGATCGACGGCGTCATCGCGCCGAGGGTGCCGACGCCTTTCGAGCGCGGGCATCCGCATGTCGGCTGGCTGTTTGCCGATCCGGTGGCTGCCGCCAAGGACTATTACAAACGCACCGGCATTTTCCCGATCATGCATCTGATCGGGATCCGCCGTGAATTGGCGGAACAGCATCCCTGGCTGCCCGCCGCCGTGTTCAAGGCGTTCGAGCTCGCAAAAACCGTAGCGCTGGAAAAACTCGGCGATACCTCGTCGACCAAGGTCACTTTACCTTTTGTCGAGGAGCGGTTGATGGAGGCGCGCGCGCTGATGGGCGAGGATTTCTGGTCCTACGGCGTCGAGAAGAACCGCAAGACGCTGGAAACCTTCCTGCGTCACCATCATTCGCAGGGGCTGTCGTCGCGGCTCGTCAAGGTGGAGGAGCTGTTCCACCCCGGGACGCTGGAGACATATAAGCTGTAAGAAATTTCCTCCCCCGCAAAGCGGGGAGGGGGACCGCGCGAAGCGCGGTGGAGGGGGCGCCCCCTCCGGCTCGTTTCACTCGCCTCCTCCCCCGTTTCACGGGGGAGGAAAGATCATTTCGCCGGCTTAAGCTTCACATGGATGTTTTTTTCCTGCGTGTAAGCCAGCATCTCCTCCATGCATTCCTCGCGTCCGATGCCGGATTGCTTGTAGCCGCCGAACGGCGCGCCGAGGAAATGCTTGGACACTTCGTTGATCCACACAAAGCCCGCTTGCACGGCGGACGCGGTGCGGTGCGCGGTCGAGAGGTCGTTGGTCCAGATCGAGGCGGTCAGCCCGTATTCCACGGCATTGACCTGTTCGAGCATCTTGCCCTCGTCGCTCCATTTGAAGATTGAGAGCACGGGCCCGAAGATTTCCTCGCGCGCAATGCGCATATTCGGCTGCACGTCGGCGAACACCGTTGGCTCGATGAAGAAGCCTTTGGCGAGCGCGGGATCGGACGGCTTGCCGCCGCCGTGGAAAAGCCGCGCGCCTTCCTGCTTGCCGGACTCGATGAAGCCGAGGATACGCTCGTATTGCATCTTGGAGATGATCGAGCCCATCGTGGTCGCGCGGTCGGTGGCGATGCCCGGTTTGAAATGCGCGATCTTGATTTTCACGCGCGCTAGCACAGCGTCGTAGATTTTCTCGTGGATGAAGGCGCGGCTGGTCGAGCCGCAGGATTGCCCGCACCAGGTGAAATTCATGCCGCCGACGACCCCGCTGGCGACGTCGTCGGGATCGGCGTCAGGGTAGGCGATCAGCGCATTCTTGCCGCCGAGTTCGAGCATCACCGGCTTGAGCGTATCGGCGGCGGCCTTCATCACCGCGCGCCCGGTCGGCACCGAGCCGACGAGCGCGACCATGGCGACGCCGGGATGCGCGGACAAAGCCGCGCCGGCTTCGCGGCCGCCAGGCACGATGTTGAGCACCCCCGGCGGCAGGATGCCGCCGATCAGTTCGGCGAGGCGGAGCGACGACAGCGGTGCCTGTTCCGGCGGCTTCATCACCACGGTGTTGCCGGTCGCCAGCGGCGCGCCGGATTTGCCGGCGCAGAACATGAAGGGGTGATTGAACGGAATGATGCGGCCGACGACGCCGCGCGGCTCGCGCACGGAAAAATTGACAACGCCTGGGCCCATCGGGATCGACGCGCCCTTCATTTCCGTCACCAGGCCGGCGTAGAAATCGATCTGCGCGGCGGCGACGGTCGCATCCATCACCATCTCGTGGACCGGATTGCCGCAATCGGCGGCGTCGATCAGCGCGAGTTCCTCGGCGTGCTCGCGCAGCACGTTGGCGACGCGCTTGAGGAGCCGCGCGCGCTCGAGCGGCGGCGTGTTGCGCCAGCCCTCGAAGGCCGTCTTCGCCGCGCCGATCGCGGCGTCGATATCGGCAGCGCCGCAATCGGCGACCGGACCGAGCGATTCGGCCGTGCCGGGATTGATCGTATCCACATAGCGGCCGGATTTCGGCTTGTGCCATTGCCCGCCGTAATACGCGTCGCGGTGCTCGGGAAGATGGAGCGGCTCGGCTTTGACGGATTTGAGCGGCACGGCGGTATTCATGTTTCCTCTCTTTTCAGCTTTTGGCGCGCGTCATCGCCGCGGTTAAGCCTGCGCTGTAACCGGGCTCGACGCGCACATCGACGACGGCGACTTGTCCGGCATCGACGGCGGCGATGGCTTTTTCCAGCGCCGCGGGAAGGTCGCTCGCCTTGGCGATCGGGCCGAAGCCCGCGGCACCCTGCGCGCGCCCCATGGCGGCAAGATCGATGTCCGGATCGGCCATGCGCTGGCCGATCCATTTATTTTCCACCGGCCGCGCCCGCATGCGCGCCATGCGTTCCTGGTGCAGTTCGTCATTATAAAAGGAACGATTGTTGGCGATGACGAACAGGAGCGGAATTTTGTAGTGCACCGCAGTCCAGACGGCGGTCACGCCCATGAGATAATCGCCGTCGCCGCAGACCGCGACCGGCAGCCGGCCGGAATTTTTCAGCGCCAGCGCCGCGCCGACGGAGATGCCCGGGCCGCCGCCGACGCCGCCGCCGCCGTCGGAGCCGAGGAAGTCGAGCGGATGGCGGAACGTCCACCAGCGGTCCTCGCAGGAGATCGGCAGATGGGTCAGTGTCGTCGGCCGCGCGCCGATAACCTGGCGCAGCGCCCGCGCGATATGCTCGTTGGTGAAGCCCGCGGGCTCGCGATCCGCCGCTTGCGCCTGCGGCTGCGGCGCCACGCGGGGCTTGCCCGCGCCGCCGATGGCCTTGACCAGTTCCGGCACGACCAGATCGGGATCGGTGGACAGGAACAGATCGACCGGCGGCAAAGCCTGATGGTCCATGCTCCAGCCGTTATGGATGCGGTGATCGAGCGAGATTTGAATGATTTTGGCGGCGGGGGAGGGCCCCACCGCGCGCAATGCGCCGGCGAGATCGACCCAATCGAGGCTCAGGATCACGTCGGCATGGCGGATGGCGGGGATCGTGTCGGGCGTGACGTCGCGCGGTGCGCCGGCATGGAGCGGATGATCGGTGGGGAAACTCGCGCCGATTTTGAGGTCGGTGACAACTTGGGCGCCAAGCGCTTCGGCGAGCGCGACGCGGGCATTCCACGCTTCCTCGCCGCGCGAGGTGCGGCCCGCGAGCATCACCACCTGCCGAGCCGATTTGAGCATCGCCGCCGCTTTGGCGATGAGGTCGGCGGGGGCGGCGGTGACGACCGGCGGCATATAGCGCGCGGCATCGATTGGCGGCAGCTGCTCGGCGAGCTTTGCTTCCTGCATCTCGGCGTCGAGGTTGATATAGACCGGGCCCTGCGGCGCGGTGTTGGCGATCCAGGTGCCGCGAAGAAGCGCCTCGCGCGCGGCGCCCGGCGAGGCCGGCTGATCGTCCCATTTGGTGTAGTCGCGCACGAGCGCGCCCTGATCGCGCGCGGTGTGGATCCAGTCGATCCACGGCCGCCTTTTCATGGCATCGACCGGGCCGGTCGCGCCCAAGACGACAACCGGCATGCGGTCGCACCAGGCGTTGAAGATCGCCATGGACGCGTGCTGCAACCCGACATTCGAATGCACGGCGGCGGCCATCGCCCGGCCGGTGACCTTGGCATAGCCGTGGGCGATGGCGACGGCGGATTCCTCGTGCACGCACAGCAGCATCTGCGGCGCGGTGTTGCCGAGATAATTGACGATGCTGTCGTGCAGGCCGCGGTAGCTCGCGCCCGGCGTCACCGCGATGTAGGGGATTTCGAGCGCGCGCAAAGTCTCAGCGACCACGTCGCTGCCGAACCCGGGCGCGTTGACGCCGGCCGGCGTCGGGCGTTCCAGCACGCCGATCGGCGTGTCGGTTGCGGCCGGTTTCCCGGAATGGCGCGCGGTCGCGGGTCGGTACGGAGGCATCGGCGGCATTCCTCGAATTCCAAGGCTCGTCGGGCGGGATCGAACCGGATCACGAGCCCTGACGCAAGCGGGCGAGCAGCTTGACGCCAGCATAGCCGTCGGCGGGCGCGATGCCGAGGCGGCGCTGGAACTCACGCGCGGCAATCGTCGTGGCGAGGCCGACGCGGCCGTCGGCGCCGCCGGTATCGAAGCCGAGCGCGGTGAGCCTTTGCTGGATTTCCTCGATCTCGGCCAGCGTCGGCGACGGCTCGCTGCCGGGGAATTGTTGCACGAAAGGCGCGCCGCCTGTGCAGCGGTCGCCGAGATGGACGAGCGCCAGCGCGTAGTTCATTGACGGATTGTAGCTCTTGGCGGCGAAGAAATTCGGACCGATGAGGAATGCCGGACCTCCCGGTACCGGCACCCAGGCGCGCGCCGTGGAGTCCAGCTGCGGATAGGGCTCGCCGTCGGCGCGCACGACGCCGAGCGCCTGCCAGGCGGCATAGCTGCGCGACGTGCGGCTTCCGTGTCCGCCGGGCATGCGCACCTCGTAGCCCCAATGTTCGCCGCGTCGATAATTGCCGCGCTCGACGAAATAGCGCGCGGTCGAAGCGAGCGCGTCGTCGGGCGGCCCGTAGGGCGAGACGTTGCCGTCGCCGTCGTAATCGATACCGACATGCAGCCAGACTTCCGGCATCCATTGGGTGTGGCCCATGGCGCCGGCCCATGAGCCGATCATGTCCGCGGGTGTCGCCCAGCCACGCTGGACGATGGTCAGCGCGTTGATCAACTCGCTTTCCCAATAGGCGCGGCGGCGCGGCTCGCCCCAGGCGAGCGTCGCCAGCGACGGGATTACCGGCCGCATGTGATTTTTCTCGACGACGGGATCGCCGAACGCCGACTCGATGCCCCATACGCCGAGCATGAAGGCGGCTTCGATGCCAAAATCCCGTTCGATGCGGGCAAACAGCGGCGCGTAGAGCTTGGCTTTTTCCTTGCCGGCGCTGATTTTCCAGTCGGAGGCGGCGCGATTGAGGTATTGCCAGAGCTGCAGGTTGAACTCGGCCTGGTTGCTGATCGCTTCGAGCCCGGTCGTGTCGGGCTCAACCGCGCTCATGACGCGCGCGTAGGTCTCCGGCTCGATGCCGCGCGCAATCGCTTTTGAGCGGAAGGCGTCGATCCACCGCTCGAACGGCATGGTGGCGGCGCGCGCGTCCGCGATCCTCGGCACCATCGATCCGGCAAACGCGCCGGCGATGGCCTTGAACAAAGCGCGTCGCGCAATGCGCGGCGGCGGTGGCGTCCTCGCCTTGTTTGCGGTCACTTCGGGTCTCGCTCTCCGGCGCGCTCTTCGGCTCGGCGTTGGCCTGCACCATAGCATCCGCCGGCAATGCCGGGGGAGCGGCCGAACGGGCCAGTGCCGCGCCGTTGACGACTTGCCCGCGGGCGCCGATCAGCCGCTCGTAAGCCGCGACCAAGGTCATGTAGGGATTGACGTACAGCCAGCCCTGCCGCGTCGGCACTTGCACGTTGAAGTGCAGGTGATAGGACGTGCCGCCCTCGCGCGCGGCGTAGTCGCCGACCGGACCCAGCACTTCGCCCTCGGTTAGCACGCGGCCACTGACGAGGCCCGCCGAATCGAGCATGTGCGGATTCATGTGCAGGTAGCGGAAACGGATATGCTCGCCGGGCGCGTCGACCATGAGATAGAGCGCTTCGTTGCCGACCGTGCGCAAAGCCACGCCGTCGCGCACGGCGACCACCTCATCCTGATAGGGCTCACAGCGATCGGCGTCTTCGTTGCGCAGCTTGCATGAGTTCGGCCTGATATCCTCGCCCTGATGGCCGAGTCCGCCGGGGCATTGCGTGACTTCATAGTGGCGGTGCTCGCAGAAATTATCCCGCCACGGATAGGCGTAGTTTCTCGTCTCGTCGTTGAACAGCCGCAACTCGTTCACGCGGCAACGATACGCGGCGTCCTTGCCGTGGCCGCCGAGCCGGATGAGGCCGGTCAAATCGCAATTGCCCCAGTTCATAAAGGATTGCGAGTTGATGTAGGCGGGCGCGTGCGCCATTGGGAAGCGAATCGCGGCATAGACGGTCGCATCGGCGCGGCCGCCATGGCCCTGCATGCCGGTGCCGGGCAGGAGATCGCCGGGGGGATCATAGGTGAAGTCGGGCGAAATCCGCTCCGGCCGCGCGATGGTCGGCGGTGTGGCTGGCGCCGGCGCGGCGGGCGGCGCGCCGCCCGCAATGCGCAGCGCCTTGAGGAAACGCGTCGCGATCTGGTCCGCCTCGCGACAGGAAATGTGGCGCGCGTGTCTTTCGCCGTCGGAGCAGAGAATCGAGACAAAATACGGCGCGCCGAAGCGCGTGAAGATGTAGCGCAAGCGGCTTTCAAGGAGGACGCGGCGTATGCCGGGAAATTCCGCCTCGAGCGCCGGCACCGGCGAACCCTGGTCGACGGCGGGACCGTCAAGCTCGTAGATTACCGCCGAGGCGGAAATCTGCACCTCGACGGGCCGAACGAAGTTGAGCCCCCGGCCGGCGGCGTCGCTCGGCTGCACCACAAACGCGGCATCGTAGCCGGACGGACCGGGAAAGAAAAAAGTCGGCGCATGAAAATCCGCAAAATAGGTGTTGCCGTCGCCGGCCTTGCCTTGCGCTTGATCGCGCAGCAAGGCGGCAGTGTCGAGCGGCAGCAGGACCGGGACGCTGCTTGCGGCAATTTTCGGCAAGAGCTTTTCCGTCACGGCGTTGAGGCGGGCGAGCGCGTCGCGCGCGTCGGCGGTGGCGTCGTCGCGCGACGGCGGCAGGTCCAGGCCCGGCGAAGCCGCGCGCGCCGCGTCCCAGTCGATGGCGATGGTGGTAACCTGCGCACCTTTCATCTCCAGTGCCGGCGCCGGCTGTTGCGCGCTTTCTTGCGCCGCCGCGGGCACGGCGAGAAGAAGCGCGGCGAGCGAGCAGGCTGCGGCAATGTTGCGCGAATTCGTCATTGATGCGCGGCCTGCAATTCGCTGGGCCCCCGCAGCCTGGTCATGAGATTGTCGAGGCTCGCGGCGAAGCGTTCGATATCGAAATTCAACGGATCGTCGTGACCGTTGGGGATGTCGGCATCGAGCGCCGCATGGAATGCCGGAATAAGCCAACGCTCGGCGCGAACGCTCGTGATCACATAGAGGAGCGCGAGCCGGTCATATTGCGTGCCGGTGAAAGCGGGATCAGGCGTCTGCGCGTCGTTACGCCGGCTGCGGCCGGCGCTCCTTCGCGGCTGGATGAGCTCGACATGCAGAAACAGGCCCTTCAACGCACCGGAGAAATTCGCCGCCTGCTCGAATCTCGTTTCGCGCCAGGGAATGGACAGTTCGTGGTTGAGCAGCATCTCGCCGGCGCGATTGACGACCACATGGGCCTTGCCCCAGCCGTCGTCGCATTTGAAGTCGGCGAGCCTGTTCAAATTCGAATCGCCGTTGATGTCGCTGGGAAAAGGCCGGCGTCCGTAGTTCGGGCCGCTGGTATCGTGGATGACGAAGTAGCGCGCCATCGGCGCGTCCGGATCATTGTCGCGGGCGCGCGATACCGGCAGCCACAGATACGCGGCGAAATCCCATTCCAGATTCTCCCTGGACAGAAAGCCGCTTAATACTTCGCGGCTGGGCAGGCCGGTTTCCTCTCCGACCCGGCTGGCGAGCGCCGACGGCAAGCTCGGCGGCGCCGGCGCCAGATTGCGCGAACGATCCATGCCGCGCATCAGGCATTGGGCTTGCTGCGTGGGCTCGCCCTGAAAGGTCAAGCTCGCCGGATCGAACACGCAAGGGCCCATGGTCTCGACAAAGAACGGCGGTCGGAAGTGGCTGGGCTTGCACTCAACGCTCAATGCCGACGTCGCGCCGAGGCCGAGCATCGCGCCGCCCAAGCCGATCGCGATCAGGCGCGCGCGCCAGTCGCGGCAACAATAGGTGACCTTCGGCGCAGCGCCCACGGTTCTCATCCCAAACGCGGAATGCGTACTATCCTCACCAACGCCCGCGCTGCCAAGCGGTGCCGTTCCGCGAAGCAGCGAAAATGCGGGTAAAAGTTTCTCCGCCGCTGCATCCGGATAAAATGGGACGCATACGATGAATGATTGTTCAGCATGCGAAGCGGCGCGCGTGGGCCCAAGGCGCATGGCGGCCTTGAATCCGCTGCCGATCGGCGCCTCTTACTCGGGACAGCTCGCCGGTCTATCTTAATGAAGGAAGTTAAACTGCGGTCTGGCGGCAAGGAGTTGGCCATGGATCAGGTCCTCGAACGGCAATCCACGCCTGAAACCATCCCGGCGATCGAGGCGACTCTGAATTACCTCGTCGACACCGGCGAGAAGATCGTCACCGAAGCAGGCCCCGGCGGCACCGCCGACATGCGCGGCGGCAAACTCGACCCACGCCGGGTCGTCATCCGTAACGGCCGCCCGCTGGCGAGCGATCTGGTGCTCGATCGCGAAGGCTTCCGCTTCGTGCGCCACGACACCGGGATCGCCGACTTCTACAGCGATGACGAAGTTCGCAAAGTCTATTATCCGGAGATGGAAACGCTGGTGAAAGCCGAGAGCGGCGCCTCCCGCGTCGTCGTCTTCGACCACACTTTGCGCACCGCCGACGACGCGCTGCGTGAACAGCGCAAGATTCGCGAAGTCGTGCCGCGCGTGCACAACGATTATACCGAATGGTCCGGCCCGCAGCGGGTGCGCGATCTCCTGCCGGACGAAGCCGAGGCGCTGCTGCGCCGCCGCTTCGCCATCGTCCAGGTGTGGCGGCCGATCCGCCATCCGGTCGAGAGCTTTCCGCTGGCGATCTGCGACGCGCGCAGCGTCTCCACCGACGATCTGGTGGTTTCCGAACGGCGCTACCCCAACCGCGTCGGCCAGACCTACGCCATCACCTATAACCTGAACCACAAATGGTTCTGGTTCCCGCGCATGCGGCGCGAAGAGGCGATCGTTTTCAAGGTGTACGACTCGCTCAAAGACGGCCGCGCCCGCTTTACCGCGCACACCGCTTTCGAAGATCCGACCTCGCCCGCAAACGCGCGTCCGCGCGAGAGCATCGAGATTCGTACGCTGGCGTTTTTCTGAAGCGACATTCCGGGGCGCGCCGTAGGCGCGAGCCCGGAATCCATAATGACAAAATTGGCGGAACTGGCACCGCGAGTGCCTGCTTTCAATGATAGTGGGTATGGATTCCGGACAGCCGCTTTGCGGCTTCCGGAATGACGCGCATCAATCTTTCGCCCGCTCGATGTAGGTGCCGTCGGCTGTGTTGACCACGATCTTGGTGCCGGTGGTGATGAAGGGCGGCACCATGGTGCGCGCGCCGTTGGAAAGGACCGCCGGCTTGTAGGAGGACGCCGCGGTCTGGCTTTTGATCGACGGCTCGGTCTCCGCCACTTCCAGTGTGGCGCGCGGCGGCAGCTCGATGGCGACCGGCCTGGCTTCGTGCAGGCTGATGGTGACTTCCATTTCCGGCTGCAGATAGGCCGCCTGGTCGCCGATAATGTCGGCGGGCAGCGCCACCTGGTCGTAGGTTTCCATGTTCATGAAATGGTAGCCGTCGCCGTCCTGGTACATGTATTGGTGTTTGCGGTCTTCGACGAAGGCGCGCTCGACTTGCTCGGTGGTCTTGAAGCGCAACGACAACTTCACGCCATCGGCGATCCGCTTCACGTCCATCTGGGTGACGGGCGTGCCCTTGCCGGGATGGATGTTCTCGGTGGCCATGATGACCCCGAGCTTGCCGTCGATCTCGACGATATTGCCTTTGCGCAGCGAGCTGGCGATGACTTTCACGGTATCCTCGAAATTATGGTTCTATGTCGGGGCGCACCATACCGATCCTGAGCCCGACCGCCACATATTTCCTTAGAGCGCCGCGTACAAGGATATGCCGGAAAGCTTCCCCGCCGCCTCGCCCTTATGGGCCGCGCATGTGCACGGCGACCGCCGGCCGTTCCTGCTTGCGCGCAACCGCATCGTGGCGGCTTTGCGCGCGTTCTTTGCCGCGGCCGATTTCATCGAGGTCGATACCGGAGCCTTGCAGATTTCGCCCGGGAACGAGACGCATTTGCACGCTTTCGCAACGACGCTTGCCGCCCCGGACGGCACCGCGTCACAGCTTTATCTGCGCACCTCGCCGGAATTCGCCTGCAAGAAGCTTCTGGCGGCCGGCGAGCGGCGGATCGTCGAATTCGCCAAAGTGTTCCGCGACCGCGAGCGGGGTGCGCTGCATCATCCCGAATTCACGCTCGTCGAATGGTACCGCGTCGGCGAGCCCTATCGGGTCTTGATGGACGATTGCGCAGCGATCCTGGCAAAGGCGGCGGAAGCGGCCGGCACCAAGCATCTGACCTTTCGCGGCCGCGCGGCGGACGCTTTTGCGGCGCCTGAGCGGCTGACTGTGGCGGAAGCTTTCACCCGCTTCACCGGCATCGATCTTTTGGCGACGTTGCCCGGCGGAGAGCCGCACCGCGACGGTCTGGCGCGCGCGGCGCGCGCCGCCGGAATCCGCATCGCCGATGACGACGGCTGGAGCGACATTTTCAGCCGCGTGCTGGTGGAAAAGATCGAGGTGCAGCTCGGCATCGGCCGCGCCACCATTCTCGATGGATATCCGGCGGTGCAGGCGGCGCTGGCAAAGCCGGCGGCGGACGCCCGCGTCGCCGAGCGCTTCGAGCTTTATGCCTGCGGCGTCGAGCTCGCCAACGGCTTTTCCGAACTCACCGATCCCGTCGAGCAGCGCCGCCGGCTCGAGCGGGAGATGACGGAGAAGGCGCGCATCTACGGCGAGCGCTATCCGCTCGACGAGGATTTCCTTGCCGCGCTTGCGGCCATGCCGCAGGCTTGCGGCATCGCGCTTGGACTCGACCGGTTGGTTATGCTGGCGACGGGCGCCGCGCGCATCGAACAAGTGCTATGGAATCCGTTGCCATGAACCGGCCGACCACCTTACGCAGCGTCAACGCCCTTTGCCGGCACGCGCTGGTGCCGCGCGACAAGCTCGGCGAGCTTGCCGAGGTCGCTTCGCGTTACGCCGTCGCCATCACGCCGGTCATGGCCGATTTGATCGATCCCGCCGATCTGCAAGATCCGGTGGCGCGGCAATTCGTGCCCGATGCGCGCGAGCGTAAGGAAGCGCCGCACGAGCGCCGCGATCCGATCGGCGACGAGCGCTTCAGCCCGGTGGAAGGCGTGGTGCATCGCTATCCCGACCGCGTGCTCTTGAAAATCGTCAATGCCTGCGCGGTCTACTGCCGCTTCTGCTTCCGCCGCGAAATGGTGGGGCCGGGCCGGGGAGGGCTGTCGCCCAAGGCACTTGCGGCCGCGCTCGGCTACATCGCCGGTCGACCGCAAATCTGGGAAGTCATCCTCAGCGGCGGTGATCCGCTTATTCTGTCGGCGCGGCGGCTTAAAAGCGTGGTCGCGAAAATTCGCGCCATTCCCCACGTCAAGGTGATCCGCGTGCACACGCGCGTGCCGGCGGTCGCGCCCGAGCACGTCGATGCCGCGCTGGTCCGCGCGCTGCGGGCAAAAGGCAAGGCGACCTTCGTCGTCCTGCACGTCAATCATCCGCGCGAGTTGACCGCGCAAGCGCGCGCCGCCTGCGCTCGCTTTGTCGATGCGGGGATTCCGATGCTGGCGCAATCGGTGCTGCTCCGCGGCGTCAATGACGATGTGGAGACACTCGGCGCGCTGATGCGCAAACTGGTGGAGTGCCGGATCAAGCCTTATTACCTGCACCACGCCGATCTCGCGCCGGGCACGGCGCATCTACGCACCACCATCGCCGAAGGCCGGGCGCTGATGCGCGCGTTGCACGGCCGCTACTCCGGCCTGTGCCAGCCGAGCTATGTGCTCGATATTCCCGACGGCTACGGCAAATCGCCGATCGGTCCGAACTATTTGAGCGAGGACGGGGCCACAATCGAGGATTTCAACGGGCGGCGGCACATTTATCCACCGCGATAGCGTCCGCTGTGCGCCGACAACATCCGGCTAAGGCCTCGATATTTTTGCACAATTACCGCCAAGCCTCTAAAATACCGTCCGCTAACATCCGATATAAGACGCTGAAAACCGATAGCCAGACCGCAGGTTTGGCCGCAGGGCTGGCACGGTTGCGCGGAGGACGGACATGGCGTCGTTGACGGTAAAGGGGGTGAAAAGCCTGCTCTCGAATGGCAAGCCTGGCAAGCACCGGGACGGCGGCAGCACGGGCGTGCGTGGCCTGCATCTCGTGGTCACGAACAAGCGCAATGCCAGCTGGCAGCTGCGCTTCCAACTTCACGGCAAGGTCCGCTGGATGGGGCTCGGCTCGGCGCGTGACATTGACTTGGACAAGGCTCGCGAGAAGGCCAAGGCGGCGCGCGAGCAGCTAGTCGATAAGATCGACCCCTTGGAAGCACGGCGCAGCAAACGCGCGGCCGAGAAGGCGGCGAAGGCGGCGCTGGCGGAGGCGACCTCAAAGGCGAAGACGTTCAGATGGTGCGCCGAGCAGTACATCGCGGCGAACAGCGGTATGTGGCGTAACACCAAGCACGGAAAGCAGTGGGCCTCGACGCTTTCGCGTTTCGCTTATCCGCTCATCGGCGACATGCTGGTGGGCGGCGAGCTTTCCGGCCTCGGCGCCGGCTTCTTCGTGCCGATGTTCGCGTCCGCAGCTATTTACGGGTGCGGGAAGGGACGACCGGTATATCTGGGCTGAGGCGTCCCCGCCCATAGATCCACTGACATCTGCCAGCGATCCATATAGATCCCGAGTCGAACAATCTTGTTGTCACCCGTAGCCGCAGGATCAAAAATGAAAACAGCGCATGTCGGAACCTGGGAGCTTTTTCCCGCTGGGTCAATATCTGAAAGAGGCTTCGAATACGCATAGTGACCGCCAGCAAACCACTGAGCCGCATGGGCTCCGGTGTTGAGCACGGCCTGAACAATTATCGTATTTTGATCGTCTGAATAGCAGTACGGCAGAATAACCGTATAACTGAGATCCGGAAAGCTCGTCGTAAGTTGCACGAATAAGTCGGTGACCTTCTGTGTTCCTAAAAACTGCGGGCCCAACCCACTCGCAGCGCCCGCTATGCCGACGATCGGCCTGGTAGGCGGGTTGTTCTGTGCGCAAAACACGTTACTCATGAGCCAGGTGATGTTTTTGTAATGGGCGGTTCCCGGCGTGAACACACTTAGGAAACTGGCAACTGTCGGGTCATTTGGACTGGGCATTGTGTCTTCCTCCAGCTCAGCTCGATCCAACGGCAATGCACACAAAAGAACCTAACCAGCGGTTTGAATTATACCTAAAAAGCTTCTTTTGCGAACGGTTTATGTCGGCGCTGACCACACAATGAGCGAAATTCCTGGTTTGGCAAAATCCCGCATTTAAAATTGTCACTTGCGCACGTCTTGGACTGACGGGGACGCCAGAGTGTAAAATAATAGGAAATTACAGAAACAAAATGTAGCAATTTTGACATGCGCGGGAGCGCCGGCCCCGCGCGTGTGCGAAAACAATATCCAGAGCGACTGTGTCTGTTTGTCGATAGTAAGCCTTGCCCGTAACGCAGTCACGTCACTGTAATTGTGAAGGATTTCTTGCGCTTCCTCTTCTGTGCTAATTTGCCAGTTCTCCGGTTAAGGAGGACCACGGTGGAGGCTGAGCGTAGACAAGTCACAGTCCTATTCACGGACATGGTTGGCTTTACGGCCTTCGCCGAAAAATCGGGGGAGGAGGCGGCATTTACGCTGATGCGGAGCCTCTCGCATCTCATGGACGAAGCCGTCCAAGAGCAAGGCGGAATCGTTCAGAGCTTCACCGGCGACGGCATAATGGCCGCTTTTGGTGCGGCAACTGCGTTCGAAGATGCACCGCTGCGAGCGTGTCGAGCGGCTTTATCTATCCTACAACGGCTGAAGGCCGCAGAACCCGATTTCGAGGTCGAGCATGGCACGCGGCCGCAATTGCGCATTGGCCTCAACAGCGGCGCGGCGGTGGTCGGTCAAGTGCAGCCCGGAACTGACGCTGCCATTACAATTCTTGGCGATACCGTCAATTTCGCCAAGCGCCTAGAGTCGCTGGCTCAACCAAATTCAGTGTACATGAGCCAGACCACGTATCAATTGGTGCAGGGCATGGTCGAGGCCACCGTCGTCGGCGAACATTCCATAAAAGGCAAATCGGAAGCTCAAACGGCTTATCGGCTGGATGCGATCCGTCGGGGGGTGACGCGGTTTGATGCCTCGATGAGGCGTGGCCTCAGCGCGTTTGTTGGACGAGAACGCGAACTGGAAGTGCTGGAGCAAGCACTCACTGAGGCGCGCTCCCAACTTCGTGTCATCGACCTGATGGCCGAACCCGGCATGGGCAAGTCGCGACTCCTTTACGAATTTCGCCAGCGGATTGGCGCCGACCGGGTGTTCATCCTTACCGGTAATTGTTCACCCGACGGTCAAGAGACGGCGTTTCTTCCGTTCCTCGAAGTCGTGCGGCGTGCGTTCCGGATCGAAGCCGGCGACACGGAACAGGAGATCGCACAGAAACTGGAAATGGGGCTAAGCACATTGGACATCAGATCGACGCTGAATCTCGGTCTCCTTCTTCATCTGCTCGGCCTAAAAGCTCCAGATGGCGCGCTCAGCGGGCTGGACGGCGCCTTGATCGGTCTTCGCACGCGCGAACTCTTGTTGCGGCTCCTGGAAGCGCGCTGTCGCCTTTCTGCGGTCATGCTGGTGATCGAAGACCTACATTGGATCGACAGCGTCTCCGAGGAGTTGCTCGGCCAGATCATCCGAGACGACCCGAAGTTGCCACTCCTCCTCATCCACTCGGCGCGGCCTGAATACCGGCCGGTTTGGCTCAATGCGAAGGGCGTAACCGCATTGCATCTGGAGCCTCTTCCAGCCGGCGAAATCCGTCAGCTCGTGCAGGCGCGGCTCGGCGCTAAGATCCTGCCTGCCCCGCTCGTCCGCCAAGTGGCGGAGAGAGCGGAGGGGAATCCGCTTTTCGCTGAGGAAATCTTGAGCTTTCTCGGCGAGCGAGGGGTGTTGCGCTCGACCGGCGGAAAAGTGGAGTTCGATCCAACAGCGGTGGCAATAGCCTTGCCGGCAAGCATCCAGAGCTTGTTGACCGCTCGCGTGGACCGCCTCGCGCCAAAGGAACGCAGGCTTTTACAAGCCGCCTCAGTCATCGGTAAGCGCTTTGATAAGGCATTGTTGGCGACCTTGATCGATGACGGCGACGACCTGGATACTCAGCTTGCAGCGATGCAGGCGCTTGATCTGATCTACAGCGAACGCGATTCGAGCGATTATTTTTTTAAGCACGCTCTGGTCAGGGACGCGCTTTATCAAAGCCTTCTCACTGAAGCACGAACCGAACTGCATTCCCTGATCGCGGAGGAAATCGAACGTCGCAGCGACAACCGTTTGATCGAAGTAGCCGAGGCTCTCGCACACCACTACGGCCAAACGAAGCGCGCCGATAAAGCCTTCACCTACCTTTCGATGGCGGGAAGCAAAAACCTAAGCGTCTACTCACTGGACGAGGCCGAGAGCCATTTTTTGGCAGCGATCAGGCTTGCTGAAGCACACCAGGAATGCGCCAGCGACCAGCAGACCGCAAAGGTGCTGGTGGAATATACGTTGCTTCTAAACGCCTTAGGCAAGGTGAGCGAAGTCGTAGACATCACCGACAAGTTCGCAGCGCGGCTCAATAATCTCGGAGATAGCATTCAAATCGTTTTAATCCTGCATCAGAAGGTATTCGGCCTTTGTTTCATGACCAGGTTTGAGGCAGCACTGGCGGAACAGGCAAAGATGTCCGCGATGGTAGAGCGGCTGGGGGATAGCCGCTCGCGGGCGTACTGTTTTGCCAGTCAGATTCTAATTTCTTCGGCAGTGGCACCTCAGGTGTTTACAGCGCACGAAACCGTCGCTCACAGTGCGATCGAGGCTGCGTCTAAAACTGAAGATGCTTACATTCGCAGTGTCGTTCGCTGGGTCATTGCCATTGATGAAATCAGCCGGGGAAGGATGGGTGTGGCGCGGCAGATCGCCGAGGAAATGAGCGCAATTGGGCATCAGCTCAATGACCCCCGACCGAGGGGGATGGGCATGGGAATTCTTGGCTGGCTTGCACTCACCAGCGATGACTACGGGAAAGCGCTAAACTATGCTGATGAATGCTTGCAGATCGCCTACACGCCCCAAGAGCGGATGAATGCCTTGGGTGTAAAAGGCGCCGCTCTCGCCTTGCTCAAGAAAATAGAAGAGGGGCGACTTGTATTGACGGACATAAGAAGGCGCTTGACCGAGCTGAACTGGCGCTACGAGCTGATTTTGTTGGATCCCGCCTTTGGCGTTTTGACGGTTTTGAGTGGAGAAATAGGAAAGGGAATCCGTATTATTGAGAATGCAATGGCGACAGCGCACCGCGACGGGTGGCGCGTGGCGGAAGATTGGGCAAAACTGTTTCTTTGCGAGGTCTATCTCGAGGTCATGTTTCCAAGAGATAGGCCGGCGCTGAACGTGCTTTGGAAAAACGCCTTTACATTAGCAAAGATCCTGATGACCGGTGCCGCTAGCATCGAGAGGCTCGTCTCCGAGACAATTCAAAATCCGCAATTCGACGCCAATGGGCATCATGTTGGTCGAGCTGAAATGATTCTTGGCATTCTCTACAAGGGAAAGAAAAAGCGGGCTCTTGCGATTGAGCATTTAAGCAAGGCAAAGCGGATCCTTTCTCAATTTGGACAAACCCCGATCCTCACGCGGGTTGAAGCTGCGCTCGCGGAACTGTGACGCGCCCTTCGTTTATTGTTGCGGTGAACGAAAGTGAGTGCCACGGATGATTGAAAGGGTTGTGACCCGCCATGGCATCAGCTTCATACTTGCTGCGGTGGCCCCATGTTCTTTGGACTTGCGCGAGCGTGTGCTTGACGCCGGCGCCCTCGTCGGCGGTGCCGTGGCCGCCGCAGCGACCGCGCCTTACTACTATGGCCCGTATGGTCCGTATTACGGACCGGCCTGCCGGCCGGTGTGGAACGGCTATTACTGGGTACGCGGCTGCTACTGAGAGAGCGGCGCCCTAGACTGTGCGAAAGGGCCCTGCCGGTTGGCGGGCCCTTTTCTTTCTTGCTGGAGCGAGAAAACACCCTGCGCGGCTGGACCTTCGGGCCCTTAGCGGGGCAACAAATCGCTTTTCTTTTGCCGACGAATCACGTCCTTGATTCTCCAGCGCATTCCGCGCTCATTGGAGGGAAACCACCATGGCGCTACCAAGCGAAACAAAGAAGCCGACCGCCGCGGTCAAACGGGCCGTTACGCTCAAACAT
>Ga0116223_10001950_pt1 | contig 20149 bp, 16 predicted proteins | sample Sb_taG_3_FD_90092 | JGI IMG/M metagenome (GOLD analysis project Ga0116223, IMG submission 90092) | Peat soil microbial communities from Weissenstadt, Germany - Sb_50d_a_PC metaG | ecosystem: Environmental > Terrestrial > Soil > Wetlands > Peat | place: Germany: Weissenstadt | collected 2010-09-21 | reverse complement strand
CTGTTCCGCCTCTCCCCTTCCAGTTCGCTTCGACGGCGTCAACTTCGTAATAGCCGTAATTGGTGCCCTGGTCGTAGTGCACTTCGTTGAAGACGAAGTGCTCGAGTTCAGGACCGAAATACGCGGTATCGCCGATCCCTGTGCTCCGCAGATAGGTCTCAGCCTTTTGCGCGATATAGCGCGGATCCCGGCTATAAGGTTGACCCGTGACCGGGTCTGAAATGTTGCAGGTGATGACGAGGGTCGGCGCTTCCGAAAACGGGTCGGCAAACGCTGTCGTCGGATCGGGAACCACGAGCATGTCGCTTTCCTGAATTTCCTGGAATCCACGAATGGATGAACCGTCAAAGCCGACGCCCTCGGTAAAGCTGTCGGCATCAAGCGCGCGCGGCGGAACCGAAAAGTGTTGCCACAGACCGGGAATATCCGTGAAGCGGAGGTCGACCATTTCAATCTTGTCATCCTTGATGACTTTGAGAACGTCATCCGGAATCTTGCAGTCGTAGGACATTGCTCGTTCCTTCCACGTGAGTACTGGATCCAAGTTGGCACTCTGGCATCGCTTAAATCTATTTACGGCTAGGTCGATACCCGGTCGTTGTCATTAGCCATTGCACCACCCAGGGAAACAGGGCGTGCTGCAGGTAAACAACTTTGATCATGAAGGGGATGACGATCAGTCACCGACGCCTGATCTGGATCAAGAAAAGCGAAACTCAAATCGCGTCCAATCCCTTCTTCCCAGTGCGGATGCGAACCGCGGATAGGCAGGGATGGCCGCCTCGCGCAGGCCGTCACAGCGACGGCCAAGACCAAATATCAAGCCGCGTGCCAAGCACGCGCAGAACATGCAACTCATTGTTTGGCAACGCGTTTTTACCTCAGCCCCCGAACAATTCCGGCGATGGTGAAGACGGCAGCCCAGGAATTGAGCAAAAATGGCGCATGTTGCCGCGCGCATAAGCACTTGGCGCTCAAGACGCTCAAAACGAGCGCCAGGAATAAGGGCCGCCGTCTGGCAATCAATCGGCAAGCCGGAGTGCCGGCGCGGGATCATTCCGCGGCTTTGCCGAATTCCCCGACCAGAAGACCGCTCTGCTTGGTTTCCACTTCAGCGAAATCCATGTTCTCGATGCGATCGCCGCGCTTGGCGATCTTGTCGGCCGAGACGGTGATTGTCGATAAATCCTCTTGCGCCTGGCCGAAATGGACCGCGAGCTTGCCGACGCGTTCGCGCAGCCGCACGACGTCTTCGACGAGGCGGCGCACTTCGACCTGGATCTCATGCGCCTGTTCGCGCACCCGCGCGTCGCGCACGATGGCCTGCATGACTTGCACAGCCATGACGAGAAGCGACGGCGAGACGATGAGAATGCGACCTTTATGTGCCCTTTGGATCACGTCCTCGAACAGTTCCGCAAGGTCGGCGTAAAGCGATTCCGCCGGGACGAAGAGGATCGCAATGTCCTGGGTCTCGCCCGGCACGAAATAGCGCTCTTCCATATCGCGGATATGTTTGCCGACATCGGCGCGTACCCGCGCTGCCGCCTGCTTTTGTGCTTCTTCGCCCGCGGCATTCTTCAAAGCGGTGAAAGCTTCGAGCGGGAACTTCGCATCGACGACCATCAGCCGCTCGTCGCCCGGGAGGCGGATCACGCAGTCGGGGCGGCAGCGATTGGAAAGCGTATGCTGAAAGACATAGGCCGTGGCCGGCAGCGCGTCGCGGATGATCGCTTCCATGCGCCCTTGGCCGAAGGCGCCGCGCGCCTGCTTGTTGGCGAGGATGTCTTTGAGGCCGACCACTTCCTCGGTGAGACCCGTCAATCGCGCCTGAGCCGCGTCGATCACCGCAAGCCTTTCATTTAGCTTGGCGAGGCTCTCGCCCGCGGCGCGGCTTTGGTCTTCGAGACCGCGCCCGACGCGCGCGCCGACCGCATCGAGCCGTTCCGCGACGAGCCGGGCGAGGTCCGCCTGGCGGGCGCCAAGCAGGTCGCCCATGCTGCGGATGCGGCCGGTCAGTTCGGTATTGGCGCGGGCGAGCTCCGCAATTTGTTCATGAAGCTCGCGCTGGCGTTCCGCCGTTGCCGCGGCCTCGGCGCGCCGCGCTCGCGCCGTCCCTACAGCCGCCACCGAGATGAACAGGATAAGGACCAAAGCAAGGCCGACGACGAGCTCGGAAACCCCGACCGAGGCGGCGGCCATAAAAAAGTGAACAAGGTTCATCTGCAGGCTTTTACCCGATTCGCAGCTGGTTTGGAACGAAGGCGGAACGAGCTTAAGGCGCTCATCAAAAGATATTGCGAGAGCCGGCATCGACCGTTCTCGGCGGGCGCAATTGCTCGGCAAGTCGGTAAGAAAGCGCCCGCGAATTGTGCAGCCATTACGCCTCGCTAACCAAATCGGACCTATGGTCAACCATAACCCAATCGGGATCCGCCATGGTCTCCAAAATTAACCTCGCTGAACTGTGTCGATTCTACGAGATTGACCAGGACAGCATCGCCATTCTCAACGCGCACAAGAGTTTCCTTTTCCAGGAATTCGTCGCCGCGGTCGACGCATTCTATATTCATTTCAGGGCCTTCGCGGGAACCTCATCTCCTTATCAAGATGATGAAAATCTTGCCTATTCGAGGGAGCACAATCTTCGTCACTGGCAGATCATGATGGAGGGGCGTTTCGATGCGGAATATAAAAAATCGGTCGAAGCTATTCACAGGATGCGCGGCCGTCTCAGCTTCGACCCGCGTTGGGCCACCAGCGGCTATAACTTTGTCATCTCCCGCGTAATAGAAGGAATAGCGCTGCGCCTGCCGGCCAGGAGATTTGAATTTTCGGCGAAGCAGCGGCGCGCCAAGCTGCAGTGCGCCTATATGCGTCTCGCGATGCTCGACATGGCCTATGTCGTGGACGTCTATATGGACGCGACCCTCGGCGAACGGCAGCGCACGCTGAGCCACTTGGCTCAAGCTTTCGAAACTGCGGTGGGCGGCATCACGGGCGGCGTTGCCGCCGCCGCCGAGCGGTTGCGCAACACTGCGGACGCTCTGACCCATTCGGCCGAGTCGACGAATATCCAATCCATGGCCGCGGCCACGGCCTCGAAGGAAGCCGCCGCCAACGTCCAGGCGGTTGCCGTCGCAACCGAGCATCTCTCGCATGCCATCGGCGAAATCAGCGCCAGGTTCACGAATCGAATCAGATCGCCGGCCGCGCCGCGGGCGAGGCCGATCGCACTCAAGCGGCCGTGCGCAGCCTGACCGAGGCCACCGATCGCATCGGCGGCATCATCGATCTCATCAGCAATATTGCCGGGCAGACAAATATGCTGGCGCTCAACGCGACGATCGAGGCAGCGCGCGCCGGCGAGGCCGGCCGTGGCTTTGCCATCGTCGCCCAGGAGGTCAAGGGCCTCGCCCAAGCGACGTCCAAGGCCACGTCCGAAATCGGCGCCCAAGTGGCCGGCATTCAAGCTGCGACGCAACATGTGGCATCCTTCATCACCTCCGTCGCCAAATCCACCCAGCAGGTGAGCGCGATTGCCATAGCCGCCGAAACGGCCGTGGCGGAGCAGAATGCGGTGACCCAGGAAATCGCCCGTCGGGTTCAGGAGGCCTCGCGCGGAACGCATGAAGTGACGTTCAATATCGTCGGCGTGACCGAAGCCGCCGGAAATTCGAGCGCGGCCGCCAAGGAGCTGCGGAAGTCGGCGACCGATCTCACTCGCCAATCCGAGGTTCTCTCCAAACAGGTGGAGGATTTCCTGTGCACCGTCCGCGCCGCCTGAGCTGGCGCCGGACCGAAATTGACCTCGCGGGCCATGATGCCTATGTCATAGGCTTCACATCAGCGAAAAGCGGCATGGCCTTGCGATCAATCATCACCTTGCCCGACAAGCGGCTGCGCATCCGAGCCGCGCCCGTCGCCGGCGTCGACGGCGAGGTCCGCGCGCTCATGGACGACCTGCTCGAGAGCATGTACGCCGCGCCCGGCATTGGGCTCGCAGCAACGCAAATCGCGGTGCCGAAGCGGGTCATGGTGCTCGACGTCGCCAAGCGACAGGACGAGACGGCAAGTTCCAATCCGATGTTCTTCGCCAATCCGGAAATCCTCTGGGCTTCCGAGGAGACCTCGGCTCATGAGGAAGGCTGTCTGTCGATCCCGGAGTTCTTCGAGGAAGTGGTGCGGCCCGCACGCGTCCGCGTCGCCTATCTCGATCGCTTCGGCAAACGCCAGGAAATCGAGGCGGAGAGCATTCTCGCACGCTGCCTGCAGCACGAAATCGACCATCTGAACGGCGTCCTGTTCATCGATCATATTTCCCGCCTGAAGCGCGAGCGGATCCTGAAGAAATTCAGCAAGGCGGCCAAACGCGAGAGCGAAGACCGCAAGCCCGGCAGGCATGAGGCAGAAGCCGAGCGCGCCTGACTCCGCGCTCTCAAGGTCGGAAGGACGGGTCTCGTGCGCATCGTCTTCATGGGCACGCCCGAATTTGCCGTGCCGGTGCTTGCCGAAATCGTCAAGCAGGGTCACGAGGTGATCGCCGTCTACACGCGGGCGCCGAAGCCCGCCGGCCGGCGCGGCCTTGAGCCCCTGCCCTCGCCCGTTCATGTCGCCGCCGAACGCATGCGCCTGCCGGTGCTGACGCCGCAAAGCCTGAAGTCCGAGGCGGCGGCGGCAACTTTCGCAACCCACAAGGCTGATGTCGCGGTGGTCGTCGCCTATGGCCTCATTCTGCCGAAAGCCATTCTTGACGCCCCGGCGCAGGGCTGTCTCAATCTTCACGCCTCGCTGCTGCCGCGCTGGCGCGGCGCGGCGCCGATCGAGCGCGCCATCATGGCAGGCGATCGCGAGACGGGCATCGTGGTGATGCGGATGCAGGAAGGGCTCGACACCGGCCCGGTGGCGCTCGTGCAGCGCACCCTGATCGGGCCGGAGATGACCGCCGGGGAACTGAGAGTGCGGCTTTCGCGGCTCGGTGCCGATCTGATGGCCAGCGCGCTCGCGGCCCTGGCGCAAGGTGGCCTGAAGTTCACCCCCCAGGGGGAAGAAGGCGTTACCTATGCGCCCAAGGTCGGCAAGGCGGAGGCGCTGATCGACTGGTCCAAAAGCGCCAGCGAGCTCAACAATCTCGTGCGCGGGCTCTCGCCCTATCCTGGTGCCGTCTTCGAAGCCGATTTCGGCAAAGGCCTGGAACGCGTCAAAATTCTGCGCAGCCGGCCGATCCCCGGCGACGGCGCGCCGGGCCTCATTCTCGACGACCATCTCACGATCGCCTGCGGCGAGCAGGCGCTCCAGCTGCTCGAAGTGCAGCGCGCCGGCAAGACGCCGATGACGGCCGAAGAGTTTCTGCGCGGTGCCCGGATCCGGGCCGGCGCCATGCTCCATGTCGCAAGCTGATGGCGCGCTATAAACTCACCATCGAATATGACGGAACGGGCTTTGTCGGCTGGCAGAGGCAGGCGAACGGCCCTTCGATCCAGGAAGCGATCGAGGCGGCGCTCGCCTCAATCTGCGGGGCCGAGATCGTCATCCGGGGCGCCGGCCGCACCGACGCCGGCGTCCATGCGCTCGCGCAAGTCGCACATGCTGATCTTGACCGCGATTGGCGGCCTGACGTGTTGCGCGACGCGCTGAACGCCCATTTGCGGCCACGGCGCGTGGCGATTTTGAACGTGGAGGCGGTCGCCGATGACTTCGATGCCCGATTCTCGGCCGTGCAGCGGCATTATCTCTACAGGATCATCAACCGGCGGCCGCCCTTGACCCTTGAAGCGGGCCGCGCCTGGCTCGTCAAGCGCAGGCTCGATGCCGGCGCCATGCATGACGCGGCGCAAGTCCTTGTCGGCCGGCACGATTTTTCGACGTTTCGCGATGCCGAATGCCAGGCTGCCTGCCCGATCCGCACACTCGAACGGCTCGACGTGGCAAAGGCCGGGGAGACGATCGAGATCCACGCCAGCGCCCGCTCGTTTCTGCACCATCAGGTGCGTTCCATGGTCGGCTCTCTCGAACATGTCGGCGCCGGCAGATGGAGTGGCTCCGAGCTGCGTGCCGCGCTCGAGGCCCGCGATCGCAGCCGCTGCGGCGTGGTCGCGCCGGCTGCCGGCCTCTATTTGGCCGCGGTCGATTATGGCGAGACGGACAGGAAGCCGGATTGGCCCTGATTGCCTAACCCCATCCGAATGGAGGATGATCTTCCCCTGCCACGAAAAAAATTTGGTTATTTCCGCATAAAAGGAGGGACAAGCGCATTGCCTATGCTGTAAAAAGCACAAGCAAGAAACGGGCCGCGGTTCCGCCGCTACCACAGTATGGGTCGTAAGCAGTGTAATGGCGCTCACCACCAAGCTCCTCATGCGCCAGGGCCAGGCCCTGGTGATGACGCCGCAGCTCCTGCAGGCGATCAAGCTTCTCCAGTTCTCCAATGTTGAACTTGCCGCCTTTATCGAGGAGGAGCTTGAGCGCAACCCGCTTCTCGAGCACGCCGAGGATCTGCCAGACGGCGATGAGCCGGGCCTCACCCAGGACGCAGATGCGGCGCAGCACGATGCGCCTGCTGCAAACGGCGATTTCAACGAGGCCGGCGAAGTCGAATGGAGTTCGGAGACCTTCACCACCGGTCGCGATGCGCTTGAAGCCAGCCTCGGCACCGAATTGTCGAACGCTTTCGACGATGACCGGGCCCCGACGCCGGGCGAACGGCAGGATTTCGGCGAGGGCGCCGGTCTTTCCGCAAGCTCCTGGTCTGGATCGCCCGCCCCTGCCGTGGATGGGGACTCGGCCAATCTTGAGGCTTATGTCGCGGCCGAGACCAGCCTCAGGGATCATCTCGTCGCGCAATTGAGGCTGGCGAGCGCCGATCCCGTCGATCGGCTGATCGGGCAAAGCCTGATCGATTCGATCGACGAAGCGGGCTATTTCACCGACACTCTCTCCGAACTCGCCGGGCGGCTCGGGGCGCCGCTTGAAAGAACGGAAAAAGTCCTCGCCCTCATCCAGAGCTTCGAACCTTCAGGCGTCGGCGCCCGCAATCTCGCCGAATGTATCGCTATTCAGTTGCGCGAAAGGGACCGTTTCGATCCCGCCATGCAGACGCTCGTCGCGCATCTCGATCTCGTCGCCAAGCGCGACTACGCAACGTTGCGCAAGCTCTGCAATGTCAGCACCGAAGACGTGGGGGACATGATCGCCGAAATTCGCCGGCTCGATCCGAAGCCGGGCCGGGCTTTCGGCGGTGCCGCCATCCAGCCGATCGTCGCCGACGTCACCCTCTATCCCCTCCCCGACGGCTCCTGGCATGTCGAGTTGAACGCGGAAGTTCTGCCGCGCCTGCTCGTCAACCAGGTCTATGCCACGCGGGTGACGCGGACCAAGGCCAACGACGTCGACAAGTCCTTCTTGTCCAATTGTCTGCAGAGCGCCAACTGGCTGACCAAGAGCCTTGAACAGCGGGCGCGGACGATTCTTAAGGTCGCGACCGAAATCGTGCGCCAGCAGGATGCCTTCTTCGCGCGCGGCGTCGAATATCTCAAGCCGCTCAACCTGAAGACCATTGCCGATGCGATCGGCATGCACGAATCCACCGTTTCGCGGGTCACCTCGAACAAATATATCGCGACGCCGCGCGGGCTCTTCGAGCTCAAGTATTTCTTCACCGCCTCGATTGCATCGCACAACGGCGGCTGCGCCCATTCGGCCGAGGCCGTGCGTTTCCGCATCAAGCAAATGATCGATCGGGAAAGCGCCGACGATATCCTCTCCGACGATGCGATCGTCGAGCGGCTGAGGTCCTCAAACGTGGATATAGCCCGGCGTACCGTCGCCAAATATCGGGAGAGCTTGCGAATTCCTTCATCCGTGGAACGGCGGCGGTTGAAAGCCCTACACTGAAGCGCGCCGTGCGGCGTGAAATAGGCATTTTTACCTTTTAATTTTTCCACAAAAGGGAGAAACGAGGCGCCCTTGCTGGACTTGCCGGATGGATGCCGGCGCGACGCGAGCGCAAGCTCGTCCATCTGCTCTAGCTTCACAGGGCAGGCCATTGACTTCGCGGCGCGACGCTCCTAACCGTGAAGAACCGTTCGGAAGAAGCGGACCGTTGGGGGGCGGCGTCAGTGGACTGGAGAGAGCCATGACATTGCGCGTCTCTGGGAAGAACATCGATATCGGCGAATCCCTGCGCACCTATGTCGGCGCGCGCATCGATCTGGTCGTTTTGAAATATTCCGCGGAGCCCACCGGCGGCCATGTCACCATCGAACGGGAAGGCTCAGGCTTTCGAACGGATTGCACCTTACATCTTGACTCGGGGCAAACTTTGCAGGCCAAGGCCGAGGCGCCGGACGCCTATTCGAGCTTCGACAAGGCTGCGGCTCGGATCGAGAATCGTCTGCGGCGGTGCAAACGTCGGTTGAAAGACCGGTCCGGCGGACACTCGGCTCCCTAACCCTGAAATCGCGAAACGTCGAGGCCAGGAGCCTGGCTTGCGTTTCATCTTCGCGGCACCCTTACATGCTTCATCCATCGAGCGTTCGAAGACTGGACGTTCTTCCAAACATGCGGCTCACCGATCTCATCAGCCCCGAGGCAATTGTTGCGTCGCTCAGGGCCAATTCCAAAAAGCAAGTGTTGCAGGAACTCAGCGAGCGGGCGGCGCGCGTCGCCGGTCTGCGGCCGCGCGAGATCTTCGACGCGCTGCTGCAGCGCGAGCGGCTCGGATCGACCGGCACCGGGAACGGGATTGCGCTTCCCCACAGCAAACTTGCCAAGTGCAAAATGATTTTCGGGGTTTTCGCGCGGCTGGAAAAGCCAATCGATTTCGCCGCAACCGACGCGGCTCCGGTCGATCTGGTGTTTCTGCTCATTGCCCCCGAATCGGCGGGCGCCGACCATTTGAAGGCCTTGGCGCGGATAGCGCGCGTGCTGCGCGATCCGGCAATCGCCGCGAAGCTCCGCGCCACCCGCGACCCGGCCGCGCTCTATGCCGTCTTGACCCAGGAACCGGCGTCGCACGCTGCCTGAGCAGAATCCGGCGCAGGATCGATTCCCGTCCGGGCCGATCCTGTTCTAGACTGGGCGCATGGTCGCGAAGCCGGACGAGCCTTATCCCCTCAAGCCGACATCCCTGACGAGCTTGCTGGAGCAAGCCGTGGCGCGCTTCGGCGATCGCCCCGCGATCGACTTCTTCGGGCGGAAATTTACTTACGTGGAACTCGGCCGGCTCGTCGGGCGCACCGCGAGTGGATTCCAGAAGCTCGGAGTGACGCGCGGCACGCGGGTCGGGCTCTGCCTGCCCAACACGCCCTACTACATCATCGCCTATTTCGCCGTCCTCAAAGCCGGCGGCATCGTCGTCAATTTCAACCCGCTCTACGTGGAGCGCGAGATCGCTCAGCAGATCGAGGACTCCGGCACCACCATCATGGTGACGCTCGATGTCAAGAAAATTTATCCCAAGATCGCGGCCACGCTCGATACCACTTGCCTCGAGCGCATCGTGGTGTGCTCGATGCGGGCGATCCTGCCGCTCGCCAAAGGCGTTCTGTTCGGTCTTTTCAAATCGGCCGAGCTTGCCGACGTTCCGAACGATGCCCGCCATGTCCGCTTCGCCGATTTGATGGACGAGCAAGCTGCGATGCAACCGGTCGTCATCGATCCCCATACCGATCTGGCGGTGCTGCAATATACCGGCGGGACGACCGGCATTCCCAAAGGCGCCATGCTGACCCACGCCAATCTTACGATGAATGTCGCGCAGATCGGCCGTCGCGTGCCCATCCTGATTGCGGGCTGCGAGCGCGCTTTGTTGATCTTGCCGCTGTTCCACGTCTTCGGCATGACGGCCGGCATGAATTTCTGCATCTCGCTCGGGGCGGAGATCGTCCTGCTTCCGACGTTCGACGTGCATCAGGTGCTGGCATTCATCACCAAAAAGCGTCCGACCCTGTTGCCCGGCGTGCCGAGCCTCTTTGCGGCGCTGACCGCAAGGGTCGGTGACGGCAAATATGATCTCTCCTCCATACGCTATTGCATTTCCGGCGGCGCTCCGCTGCCGCTCGACGTGCGCGTGCGATTCGAATCCCTGTCGGGCTGCAAGCTCGTCGAGGGCTATGGGCTCACGGAAGCCTCGCCGGTCGTCAGCGCCAATCCGCTCGATGCCGAATACAAGAACACATCGGTCGGATTCCCGCTCGAGGGCACGCTCGTCGAGATCCGCTCGCTCGATGACCTGAGGCAGATTCTTCCGATCGGCGAAAAGGGCGAGATCTGCTTGCGCGGGCCGCAGATCATGGCCGGCTATTGGCACAACGTGAAAGAGACCGAGGCCGTCTTCGTCGATGGCGCGCTGAGGACCGGCGATGTCGGCTATGTCGACAACGAGGGCTATCTCTATCTCGTCGATCGCATCAAGGACGTGATCCTGTGCGGCGGCTTCAACGTCTATCCGCGGGTCATCGAGGAAGCGCTGCACCAACATCCTGCGGTTGCCGAAGCCGTGGTTATCGGCATTCCGGATTCCTATCGCGGCCAGGTTCCGAAGGCCTTCGTCACGCTGCGGGCCGAGGCTTGCGTGACGCCGGAGGCTCTGCTGCGCTTCCTGAAGGATTGTGTGTCGCGCATCGAAATGCCGAGAATCATCGAGATCCGTAAATCGCTGCCCAAGACCGCGGTCGGCAAGGTCAGCCGCAAGGAACTCGCGACGGAAGAGAGCCGAAGCGGTTGTTAACGCGTGCAAACCCTCTCCCATTGGGAGAGGGTGGCTTGCGCAGCAAGCCGGGTGAGGGGTTACAATGCTGCGATATTGGCATGGTCGTAACCCCTCATCCGGCCGGCCACAGCCCGCCGCATGCGGCGGGCGTCTTCTATGACGGGCGCGCGGAGCGCGCCCTATGGCCGGCCACCTTCTCCCACAGGGAGAAGGGATGCGCGCCGCCAAGCAAATTTGATGTGAGCAGAGCTCCCTGATCGATATCGTGCAGCTTGATCCGACAGACGGCGACACTCTTCTCCCGGCCCGCTTCGCTCGATGGTTTGAGGTGCGTGGCTGGTCGCCGCGCGCGCATCAGCTCGCTCTCATCAAAAGCGCGAGAGCGCGCGAAGATGTTTTGCTCATCGCGCCGACGGGCGCCGGCAAGACGCTCGCCGGATTCCTGCCGACGCTCGTCGATCTCGATCGACGCGAAGCGCCGGGCGGCCTGCATACGCTCTATATCTCGCCCTTGAAGGCGCTCGCCGTCGACATCGCGCGCAATCTCGAGGCGCCGATCGCCGAAATCGGCCTCAGGGTCCGCGTCGAGACGCGGACGGGCGACACGTCCGCCGGCAAGCGCCAACGCCAGCGGCGCGATCCGCCGGATATTCTGCTGACGACGCCGGAACAGCTCGCCCTCCTCCTCGCCAGCCCCGATGCGCGCCATCTCTTCGCCGACTTGAAACGCGTCGTCCTCGACGAACTGCATGCGATCGTCGCGTCGAAACGCGGCGATCTTCTCAGCCTCGGCCTCGCGCGGTTGCGGACGATCGCGCCCAAAATGAAGGCGACCGGCCTTTCAGCGACGGTGCGCGACCCGGACGAATTGCGGCGCTGGCTCGTGGCGAGCCCGGGAGAGGCGGCGCTTGTCGTCGCGCCGGCCGGCGCGCCGCCCGATCTTTCGATTCTCGATACGACGCAGGACTTGCCTTGGGCAGGGCACACGACCCGCCATGCCCTCGCCGAGGTCTATGCGCTCATCAAGGCCGCGCATATGAGCCTCGTCTTCGTCAATACCCGGGCGCTCGCCGAATTCGCATTCCAGGAATTGTGGCGGCTCAACGAGGACGGACTGCCTATCGCGCTCCACCACGGTTCGCTCGATGTCGGCCAGCGTCGCCGCGTCGAGGCGGCGATGGCGCAAGGCAGGTTGAAAGCCGTCGTCTGCACATCGACCCTCGACCTCGGCGTCGACTGGGGCGACGTCGATCTCGTCATCAATGTCGGCGCGCCGAAGGGCGCGAGCCGGCTGATGCAGCGGATCGGCCGCGCCAACCATCGTCTCGACGAACCCTCGCGGGCAATCCTCGTCCCGTCGAACCGGTTCGAAGTGCTCGAATGCCGCGCCGCCGTCGATGCCGTCTATGCCGGCGCGCAGGACACCGCGCCGGCGCGCAGCGGCGCGCTCGACGTGCTCTGCCAGCACATTCTCGGCATGGCCTGCGGCTCGCCCTTCATGGCCGACGACCTCTTCCGCGAAATCATCTCGGCCGAGCCCTATCGCGATCTTCTGCGCAGCGACTTCGATGCCGCTCTCGCCTTCGTCGCGCATGGCGGCTATGCGCTCGCCTCCTATGAGCGTTTTGCCAAGATCAAGCAGCGCAAGGACGCAAGCTGGCGCATCGCCAACGGCCATGTCGCGCAGATCTATCGCATGAACGTCGGCACGATCGTCGAATCCGACATGCTGAAAGTCCGCCTCGTGCGGGGCAAAGCGGCGGAGCTGGGCGAAGCCTATACCGGCCCGCTGCGGCGCGGCGGGAGGATGCTCGGCCAGATCGAGGAGTATTTCTTAGAAACCCTGGCGCCGGACGACACGTTTCTGTTCGGTGGCGAAATCTTGGCCTTGCGCGGCATCGTCGACAACGAGGCGCTGGTGTCGCGGGTCATCGCGGACGCCCCGAAGATTCCCTCTTACGAAGGCGGCAAGTTTCCGCTCTCGACGCATCTTGCCGCGCGCGTGCGCGAGCTCGTCTCCGACCCGAAGCAATGGCGGAACCTGCCCACGCCGGTTGCCGAGTGGCTCACGTTGCAGATGCGCCGCTCCGCCCTGCCTCCGGCCGGCCATCTTCTCGTCGAGACTTTTCCGCGCGGCAGCAAGTTTCACCTCGTCGCCTATCCGTTCGAAGGCAGGCTCGCCCATCAGACGCTCGGCATGCTGCTGACGCGGCGGATGGAGCGCGCCGGCCTGCAGCCGCTCGGCTTTGTCGCCAATGATTATGCGCTGGGCGTCTGGGGCGCGGTGGATATCGGCGCGGCGATCGAGGAGAGGCGCGTCAAGCTCGATGCGCTCTTCTCCGAGGACATGCTGGGCGACGATCTCGAAGCCTGGCTGCAGGAATCCTCGTTGATGAAGCGCAGCTTCCGCAATTGCGCGATCATCGCCGGCCTGATTGAGCGCAATTTCCCTGGCCGCGAGAAGACCGGCCGGCAGATCACGGTTTCCACCGATCTCATCTATGATGTCTTGCGGCGGCACGAGCCGGACCACATACTGTTGCAGGCGACGCGGGCCGATGCGGCGACAGGCCTTCTCGATCTGCCGCGCCTTGCCGTCATGTTGTCGCGCATCAGGGGCCGGATCATGCATAGGGCGCTCGACCGCGTCTCGCCGCTCGCTGTCCCCGTGCTGCTCGAGATCGGCCGCGAGCCGGTCTATGGCGAGGCGCGCGAGGTGATCCTAGCAGAGGCCGCCGCGGCGCTCGCCGAAGAGGCGGCCGAGCCAGCGCGGCGAGTGAAATCGAGATGATCGGCGCCGGCACCAACCACACAAGAGCGAGCCTCGAAGGCGGCCCTGCTGTCATCCTGGTGCGGCCGCAGCTTGCCATGAATATCGGCATGTGCGCGCGGGCCATGGCGAATTTCGGCCTCTCGGACCTCCGCCTCGTCAATCCGCGCGAGGGCTGGCCGCGCAGCGGCGCCTTGAAGAAAGGCGCCTATGCCGCGGCGGCCGGCGCCGTGCATCTCCTCGAAAAGGCGAAGCTCTTCGAGAGCGTCGAAGCCGCAGTCGCCGATTTGAACGGGGTCTACGCGACGACCGCGCGGGAACGCGGTCAGTTGAAACCTGTCCTCACCCCGGCCGAGGCCATGCCGGAAGCCGCAGCGCGGATCAAATCCGGCGAGAGGCTGGGCGTGCTTTTCGGCCCCGAGCGCACCGGGCTCGACAATGAGGAGGTGGCGATCGCCGACACGATCATCACCTTTCCGGTCAATCCCGCCTATGCATCGCTGAACCTCGCGCAAGCCGTGCTGCTCATCGGCTATGAATGGATGAAGGCGTCAAGCGGCGACGGAGCGCCTTTCGCGCCGCCTGCGCGTTCGCCGCCCGCGCCCCGCGAAATGACGCTCTCCTTCTTCGCCTATCTCGAAGCCGAATTGGAGCGCGTGGGCTTCTTCCGGCCGCTTGCGAAAATGCCCGTGATGCAGCAGAACCTGCGCAACGTCTTCCACCGCATGCAGCTCACCGAACAGGATGTGCGGAGCCTGCGCGGCATGATCGTGCGCCTCGTCGAAGGTCCGCGCGCCGGGCCGCGCAAGCGGCGCGAACCGACCCGCGGGCCGCATGCTCACCCGCTCTCCGAAGACAAAGGCTGAGCGACGCTCGCGCAATGGCATCCTCCCTCTTCGGGCCTCAACGCGCGCCGGGCGAAAAAGCCTCAAACGCGGAGGATTTCGCTCGGATCTCTGGCTTTTCGGTTGCAGCGCCGGCGGGTGGCGTCCGCGCTTGACGGGTCGATCTTGGCGCCGGAACGGGCTAAAGCATGATTTGGTTTCTCCGCGATCCTGCTGGCATGCCACGTCCGCCCAATGTCCTCGTCTTCGATTCCGGCCTTGGCGGCTTGACCGTGCTTGCCGAAGTGATGCGGCTGCGCCCCGACGCGCATTGCCTTTACGTGGCCGACGATGCGGGCTTTCCCTATGGACGGCTCAGCGAGGCGGCACTGGTGGCGCGCGTCGGGAAAGTGATGGGCCGGCTCATCGAGCTCTTTGCGCCGGACGCGATCGTGATCGCCTGCAACACCGCCTCGACGCTCGTCCTGCCGCATTTGCGGGCCGCCTATCCGCAGATTCCCTTCATCGGAACGGTGCCAGCGATAAAGCCGGCGGCGGCCCGCTCAAGCTCAAAGATGATCTCGGTTCTGGCGACGCCGGGAACAGTCGCGCGCGATTACACGCGCGATCTCGTGCGCACTTACGCGGCACATTGCGACGTGACGCTCGTCGGCTCAAACCGGCTCGCCGCGCTCGCCGAGGCCTTCATGAAAGGGCAAGGCGCGTCGGATGAGCAGATCTTGACGGAGATCGCGGCCTGCTTCGTCGCCAACGGCGCGGCGCGGACCGATTGCATTGTGCTCGCCTGCACCCATTATCCGCTGCTACTTTCCGAGTTCGAGCGGCTCGCCCCCTGGCCGGTCACCTGGATCGACCCGGCCGAAGCCATAGCCCGGCGCGTCGATCATGTGCTCCGCCAAGATCTCGGCATGACGGCATCGGAAAGCGCGGCGGCCGTGCCGGCGCCGCACTGCGCGCTCTTTACCAGCGCCGCGACGCCTAGCCCGGCGCTTGAAGCCGCGCTTTTCGAACGCGGGATCGGCGAGATCCTGTTGGAGCCGATTCCGATGGACGAAGATTAATTTCTCAATATCTCCCTGGCCCGCACTCCGTCGCGCCTCATCTGCGCGACCAATTCATCGACCGAGGCGAATTTCTGCTCGTCGCGGATGAAGCCGATAAACGCGACTTCGATCGTCTTGCCGTAGAGATCGCCGGAAAAATCGAAAATGAACACCTCGAGCAGCGGCGCGCCATCATCGAAAGTCGGTCGGGTCCCGAAGCTCGCGACGCCACCATAACGCTTGTGCTCGATCGCGACCTCGACGGCATAGATGCCATGCCGCAACCGGACGCTGTGATGAAGCCGCAAGTTGGCGGTTGGAAAGCCGAGCTTGTCGCCGCGCTTCTCGCCGTGAAGGACCTCGCCGATGACGAAATAGGGATGGCCGAGCAACTGCCGCGCCCGTACGACATCCCCGGCTTCGAGCGCGGTCCGCGTGGCGGTCGAAGACGCAGGCTCGATCGAACCGCTCGAATCGGCGGCGATTTGCTCGACGGTCTCGACCGCAAAACCATAGCGCGCGCCGGCTTCGACGAGAAAGGCAGGCGTGCCTGAACGGCCCTTTCCGAAACGGAAATCGTAGCCGACGACGACGCCGCCCACGCCGAGCCGCCGAACCAGAATATCGCGGACGAATTCCTCGGGCGACAGCGCCGCGAGCGCCGCGTCGAACGTCAGCACGAGCATCCCGTCAATGCCGATCCGGGCCAAGGCCGCAGCCTTGGTCTCGCAGGGCGTCAGGCGGAAGATCGTATCGGGGCCGAAGAAGAAATCGCTCGGGTGCGGCTCGAAGGTCAGCACTGCGCAAGGCCGGCCGAGCTTAACCGCGACGGATTCGGCGCGTTTGAGAACCGCAACGTGGCCGCGGTGGACGCCGTCAAAATTGCCGATCGCCACCACGGCCCCTTCGAGCCCCGCCGGGGGAGATTGCGGATCGAGGGCAACAACGAAATCTTTTGCCGGCAGGAGTGCGCTCAAAACGGCCACTGAAGGACGGAGGAAATCGGGGCCAGAGAGCCGGAACGGGCGGGAACCAGCCGCGCCGGGCGGTTCGCGTCAAGCTGCCTCGGATGTTCGGGCGTGAACGATCCTCGCTCGTCGGCCGCCGATAAACGCAATGCCGCCATTTCTCCTGCTGACATTAACCGATTAGCAGGCGAGACTCCGTTTAATCGTCCCGACGGCATGACGCCGTTACGGTAGGTGTACCGGCGGCGTGATCCGGCACATTGGCTCACCTGCCCGTCGACCATGGTTGGAGACATAAATGATTGTCGATCCTTCTCTGCCAATTCTCGTCGTCGACGATTACCAGACGATGGTCCGCATTATCCGCAACCTCTTGAAGCAAATCGGTTTCGAGAACGTGGACGAAGCCGCGAACGGAGCCGAGGCTCTGGCTAAGATCGAGAAGCGGCACTACGGCCTCATCATTTCCGACTGGAACATGGAACCGATGACCGGCTTCCAACTCCTTCAGAAGGTGCGCGCATTCAAGGACCGGGCCGAGATTCCCTTCATCATGGTGACGGCCGAATCGAAGACCGACAATGTCGTCGCCGCCCGCAAGGCCGGCGTTAACCACTACATCGTGAAACCCTTCAACGCACTGACGCTGAAAGCAAAGATCGACTCGGTCTTTGCGCCCGTCGCCGCCTGATCTGATCACCAGACGAGTTCGGCGATCGCCGCCATCGGCGCCACCCCGGTGCCCTCGACGAATTGGCGAAGAGCCGCCGCGTCGAGATCGGCACTCTGGCGATGCAATTCCGCGCGATGGATTCCGCTGGTGACGAACAGCGTAGCGAGGCCCTGGTCTTGCGCACCCTTGATGTCGGTCTGCGCGGAGTCGCCAATGGCCAGGACGCGCGAGCGGTCGAGTTTGCCGCCGCGCAGTCTCAAAGCGAGAGCCAAAGCGCGTTCGTAGATGGGCGCATGAGGCTTGCCGGCCTGGGTCACCTTGCCGCCCATGTCAGCGTAGGTCTCGGCCAAGGCGCCGGCACAATAGACGAGCCTCTCGCCGACCTCGACGACGATGTCGGGATTGGCACAGATGAACTCCATGTCGCGGGTTCGCATGAGCCGAAGGCGCGCGTCGTAATCGGCCGGCGTCTCGTTCTCCGCATCGTTGAGCCCGATGCAGACGACATAGGCGGCTTCTTCGAGCCGGGTGGCGCGCAGCGGCTTGCCGGCCAAACGCTCGGCCTCAGCGAACAGGGACACGTCCTGCGCCGGCCCAATACGGGCGAGTGGCAGATCGCCGCGCTCGAGAATCAATGAAATTGTGACGTCGCCTGAGGTCACGATCCCGTCATAAGCGGCGTGCGGCACGCCGAGTCGGTCGAGAAAGGCAGTGACCCTGTGGCGCGGCCGCGGCGCGTTGGTGATCAGGATGACCGTGCCGCCTTTGTCGCGAAAGCGGCCGAGCGCGTCCGTGGCGCTGCGGTAACAGACGAGGCCATTATGGACTACGCCCCAGACGTCACAGAGGATCACGTCGTAATGCTCCGCCATTTCGCCGAGCCCGCGGACGAGCCTGGGCGGAGCGGGCATCAGCCTTGTATGTGGAGCGTTCATCTGGGCCCTCGGGTCGGATGGCGCGGCAATATGGTTGCAAGACTTTGTGGCAAATGACCTTATCCGGAAAACCGGCAACTTTTCTGGCGCGCTGCGGCGCAATTCGACGCAATGCGCAATTTAGCTTTGCCGGCCGTCCCGGCGCCAAACCGCGAATTCGCTCCGTCTTGGCAGATCGACGCCCAGGCGAATCGTGACTTGATCCCGATGCCTCTCTATTGCTCGAGCGCGCATTGGTCTAACAATGCGCGAGAGCTGATCGCGTTCGACGCAAAACGGATGCCGCTTTTCTCGACGCGCTGGGGCGTGATCCGTAGAGTTGGAACCGGTCTTGCAAACGATCATGCCAAAAGATCATGCGATGACAAAGGCGTGTAGAGCGGGTTCCGTTGCATGACCATGATCCCGCTAGAGGAAGGTTTAAGCGTGTCGGCGCGATCGGGTTCCGAGGAAAGTGGGGCCTTTGCGGTTCATCCCGCCCGCGCCAGGGTCCTGGCCGAGGTCCATGCGCGGCCTTTCATGCCGATCGAGCCGCCGCGGCGCCTCCTTCACTTCGGCTTCATGACCGATCATTGGGCGGCCGCGAAGGACCGGGCGGCCTTCGAAGCCTTCTGCCTCGCCCGCGCCTGCCCCGCGCCTTCCCCGGACGCCAAACACCATAGGGCCGAACTCTCGCCGGCCGTCCTGCGCTGGGAACACCATGGCGAATTCACCACCTATACCTGGGAGTTTCCGGGGGAGGATGGTGCGCCCTTCCGGCCAGGCCCGAATGAGCTTGCCCATCTCATGCGCCTGCTGCCGGCGCCAGGACCCATGCTGGTCGCCGTCGATCTGCACATTTTGCCCGAAAGGGCGGTTGCCGACGGCTTAGGGCATCTCTTTGGGCCGTCCCAGCTCGCCGCCTCCGAGGTGGAAGACGGAGCGGCGCGGATCGCCACCGATTTCCACCAGGATGCCTTCGGCTTCGTGCGCATTCTCGTGCTCGACCGCAAGCTTGCGCCGCCCCAGGCCGGCGCACTCGTCCAGCGCCTGCTCGAGATCGAGACCTATCGCACGCTCGCCCTGCTCGGCCTTCCCGAGGCGCAGGACTTGATCCCGTCGATCCGCCGGATCGAGACGGAACTGCCGCTGCTCATGAACCAGATGCGCGAAAGCCAAGGGTTCGATGCGAACAAACATCTGCTCGATCGCTTGACGGCGCTCAGCGCCGACCTCGAAGCCGGCGCGGCGCACGGCCTGTTTCGCTTCGGCGCGACGCGCGCCTATGACGAACTCGTCGGCGCACGCATCGAGAGCCTTGCCGAGCGCCCGTTCGGCGGCCTGCCGACGCTCGCCGCTTTCCTCTCGCGCCGACTAACGCCGGCGATCCATACCTGCGCCTCGACGCAGGCGCGGCAGGAGAATCTCTCGGGCAAGCTCTCGCGCGCCGCGCAGCTGCTGCGCACCCGCGTCGAGATCGAGCTCGAGAGCCAGAACAATGATGTCTTGCACAAGATGAACGACCGCGCGCGCATGCAGTTGCGCTTGCAGCAGATGGTCGAAGGCCTCTCGATCGCCGCGCTCACCTATTATATCAGCGCGATCTTCCACCTGATCTTCGAGGGCGTGCATACGCGGGTCGCGTGGCTCGATCCGACGGTCGCGACGGCGCTCGTCGTGCCCTTCGCCTTCCTCTTCGCCGCGCTCAGCTTGCGACGGATACGCAAGCATTTTGAGGAGAAGTGAGGACGGCTCGTCAGGACCAACGCCTGATCGTCAGGTGAGCACGCCGACCGATTTCAATCCTGAGACGATCTGGTCGGCCGACGCCGCGCCCTTGCGAAGAAAAACAGCGGGCTTGCCGAGCGGCGCCGGCATGGTGTTCCAGTCTCCGGTCTCTCCAGCTTGGACGCCAGTCCATAGATCGGTCCACACGCTGCCCACAGGGAAATAGACATCAACCGTGTCGGCGCCCTTGTCCAGAACTGGCGCGACCAGGAGGTCGGGACCGAGCAGGAATTGATAGCGCAGCGCGTGCGTGTTCGGATCGTCCGGATAGTGCAGGAAGAGATGCCTCACCACGGGATAGCCCCGTTCCGGCGCTTCGGCGACGAGGCCCTTGCGATAGGCCGCGAGCCCCTTGTAGACCTTCGCGAAGCGCGCGAGATGCGCCATGTTCGCCGGAGTTGTGTCGAACTGCGCCTCAATTGACGGATCGAGTCCTT
>Ga0116223_10001948_pt1 | contig 20159 bp, 17 predicted proteins | sample Sb_taG_3_FD_90092 | JGI IMG/M metagenome (GOLD analysis project Ga0116223, IMG submission 90092) | Peat soil microbial communities from Weissenstadt, Germany - Sb_50d_a_PC metaG | ecosystem: Environmental > Terrestrial > Soil > Wetlands > Peat | place: Germany: Weissenstadt | collected 2010-09-21 | reverse complement strand
CTTGGACAGGAGACGCTAGCTCAAAACGCGAGACCTCAACCTCAAAGCTCCAGTTTCGGCGTCGTAAATCCCCTGTTTGCAATACGGGTCGCTATTTTTGTCCGTGTTTAGGACAGCAGTGATGAAATCCAACAAATGCCGATTCCACCGCAGTTGATTGTCGCTGATCGACTAGCGCATGAAGGCCTGTGGGCAGAAGTGCTGAACCTTGGCTGCTACGATCTGCTGATGACGCCGTTTGAAGCAGCGGAAGTCCTTCGAGTAGTGCCCCTGGCGTGGGATTTCTGGAAACGCGAGTTGGGGCGGGCGGCCGCACGCCCGAAGCTGACGAAGTCGGCGGAGCCAAGGTGGCATTCTTCCAGGAACGCTCTGGCTGCCAACACCGATTAGCGGATGGAGCACATCAAGATGGTAACCCGAAGGAGCGCAGTCAGTGGAGGAGAGTCGTTCTTTAGTCCGAAAGGGAGTCGAATATTGGCCGACGAGTATGTCCGCTATCTCGACCAGCAAAACGTCCAGAATAGCTACGACCTGCTGACTGATCGGGAAGAGCAGCTTCTACTGATGCTGGTAGAGGGCCGATCCAGTAAGGATATTGCTACAGTTCTCAACCTTAGCCCTACCACCGTAGTGTGTCACCGACAGCACATCTTTCAGAAGCTCAATTTCCACAGCCTGGCGGATCTGACCGTATACTCGATCCGCAAGGGCGCATTCTCAGCAGATAGGGGGATGGTGGCACATGGCAGCTAATGGTTTCGGTTTGCCATCACGACGATCCGATCCGGCATCCGCCAACGCGGTCCGTCCGGTTTCACAAGTAGCACGACGCTTTCTTACCACTAGAACGGTTCTGGCTTTTGGATTTGGCGTGTTGTTGATTCTGCTTGTGCTCTCCGGCGTGAATGCTGTCGGGGTGCTCTCCAAGGTGCAATCCAGCGATGAGGTCACTCTGCGGGAATTCCTGAGCGGCGCGCGGCAGTTGGACGAAATTCGTACGGCCGTATATCTTTCCGGAACATACGTGCGGGACTACTTGTTGGAGCCCGACCTGGAGCGCGCCGAACAGAGCCGCCTGGCTCTGGCCGGCATGCGCTTCAAGATCGAAGCGATGCTATCCGATCCTCGTGCATTGCCTCGATTGCCGGATCAAAGGATGTATCAATCCCTCAAACAGGAACTCCGGGATTACTGGGAAGCTCTGGATCCGAGCCTGAGATGGACCGCCCCGCAACGGCGCCGTGAAGGCTACAGATTCCTGCGCGATGTCGTTCTTCCACGACGGTCCAGCACCTTGAACATTGCAGACACCATCGCGGCTGTAAATCAACAACAGCTCTTGGAGCAGGATCGTCGGCTGCTCGATATGTTCTCCAGCCTGCGTAACCGCTTGGTCGCAGCATTGGTTTTGATGTTCTTCTTTGGATTTGTGCTGGCGTGCGCCAGCACCGTTCATCTACTTCGACTGGAACGACAGACCCTGGCCCATCTCTCCGAAGTGACTCTGGCCCGTCAGGAGCTGAGGAGCCTGTCGGCCAAGCTGGTGAACACCCAGGAGAACGAACGTAAGAACATCTCGCGGGAATTGCACGATGCCGTCGGGCAATCCATGTCGGCCGTCCAGTTCGAGTTGCACGACCTCGCAGCGGCCTTGGCCCCTTATCCCGCCGCGTTGCGCACGCGGGTTGACCGAATCCGTGAATTGGTTGAGAGCAACATGGCGATGATACGGAATATGGCCCTGCTGCTGCGCCCTTCCATGCTCGATGACCTGGGCCTTTCGGCCGCGTTGCAATGGCAGGCGAACCAGGTTGCCAGGTCCACCGGGATGCATATCAGAGTTGAAGCCGATGGCCTGCCGTCGGAAATCCCGGACGAGCACAAGACGTGCATTTTTCGCCTCGTACAGGAGGCCCTCAACAACGTGTGCCGCCATTCTAACGCGGACGTTGTTTTGATCGGGCTGCGGGCCGATGATGTCAAGATCACCATGACTGTGCAGGACAATGGGCGGGGTTTCTCCCGCGCTGGGACGAAGGGGCTCGGCCTCATTGGAATGCAGGAACGAGTGGATGGCCTTGGCGGAACGCTGAGGATCCTTTCCGGGCCGGGCAAGGGTACGGCTGTGGAAGCGTCTTTGCCACTGCCGCAGTCCTTCGCCGCCGCGTCAAATGCCCCTGCCGAAATGGAACACAACGAGACTGAAATTCGCGCGACATCCTCGTGACAGTAGGAGTTGTAGCAGCCTGCCATGACAACATGCCCACTAAGCAGCAGGGACGACACGGTAGGGTAGCTGTGAGCGACCACCCGTCTTACCCTTCGGCGAGTTCGACTTGCACCTGAAACTGGCCAGAGTTATGTAAGTCCTTGCCCGCGAGGGCCGGAAGGGATGTCGGGGCGGAGCCCCCGCTCGACATCGCAAGGCTACTCCAATTGCCGAGCCACTTCCGCACGGGCCAGCCTCGCGCGCTGACCGCCCCAAGCTTCTACTGTGGGGAAAGGCGGACACTACTGCGATTACTGGGATAGGAATTCGCCGCGACTCGCAATACACTGGCCTTATTGATAGACCCCGTAGCGGTGCCGACCCCGGGTTTCCTTGACGCTCACCCAACCCGGTCACCGAGGGCGGCACCGCTCGCCAACTTTGACTGCACCCAAAGCATAAAGATCGCTTCGCCGATATCACTGTACCGGCGGCCGGCCAAACAGCCGCCCGGATCTTGTATAATGGTTGCTTATTGGCATGGCAAGAACCTGCAGGCAGAGTGATTTCGTTGCTGGCAGGCAGTTCGAGAAGCGCATGGCGGAAGTCTCAGGCGGCACGCCCGTTTCCGCCGAGTCGCGCCTTCAACCTGGCGCGGCGCCGCTGCGTTGAGAAGAAATGACGCCCTTTCGAACGGCATACAGAATCAAGTCGGCCAGGCTGTGCAGGTTCAGCTTCTGAAAGATGTGCTGGCGGTGGCAGATCACAGTCGTAGGGCTGAGGTTAAGAACGTTGGCGACATCTTTGTTGGATGCGCCTTCCGCCAGGAGTTGCAGGATCTCGCGCTCGCGAGTGGTGAGGAGATCGTAGGCGTCCTCCACCTCCTCCCGCTTCAAGTACCGGGTATAGTCGTCCGCGAGGATTCGACTCACTTTCGGACTAAAGAATGCCTTTCCTTGACTCACGGCGCGCACGGCGTCGACGACCTCGGATTCAGCCGAGCTTTTCAGCACATATCCCCGTGCGCCGGCCTTGAGCGCACTCAGCAGATAGCTCTCGTCCGAGTGGACGGTCAACATCACAATTTGCGTGTCGCGCAGCGCCTCCGAGATCTGCCGGCACGCCTCAATACCGTTCAGGTTCGTCATTCCGATATCAAGAATGACGATATGGGGGCGTTCCCGCTTGGCGGTTTCGGTGGCTTCCCTGCCGTCCGATGCCTCGGCGATCACTTCGAACCCGGGCTCGTGCTCCAGCAGCGTGCGTAAGCCCCTGCGTATGATGGCATGGTCGTCTGCGATCAGAATGCGGATTGGGCCCATGGTACAGCTCCCCATCATGGTAGACCATCCCACCCTGGCGGGTGAATACCACAGATAGGGTATTTTTGCCTCGAACCCGGTGGAGCGGCACGGGACTGGGGCGCCATAGATTTTCCTCCAAAACTCCTCCAAAGACGGTATGGGCGAGGACTGTTCATCCGGGTACGATGAGAAGCAAGCTGAAAACAGGCTGGTTGGACCTGTCCCATTCCCATATGCCGCCATCAAACGGTGATCTCTCACGCGGGGAACTCGAGAGGCTGAGACAGTTCGACACCTGCACGCTCTCCAACGCCATCGAGCGCTTGAACATTCGCCCGCGGAACGAAGGCTTTATCACTGGCGCGGTCACGTGCAGGTTTCCGCAACTGCCGCCCGTGATCGGATACGCCGTCACCGCCAGAATGCGGTCATCCGCGATGCCGGTCACGGGACGTTGCTATTACGAGCACCCGGACTGGTGGAGATATGTGGCCAGTCTTGCCGGCCCACGAATCGTGGTGATCCAGGACGCCGATCATTCACCCGGAGTTGGCGCGCTCTTCGGAGAGGCTTACGCGCGCATCTCACGCGCTTTGGGCTGCGTGGCATGCGTGACCAACGGCGCCGTGCGGGATGTGCCGGGCATCCAGGCGCTGGGGTACCAGTTGTTTGCCGGCAGTCTCTCGGTTTCCCACGCCTACGCGCACGTCGTGGAATTCGGCGAGCCCGTGGAAATTGGCGGCTTGCGGATCTCTTCCGGAGACCTTCTCCACGGCGATTTGCATGGAGTTCACATGATTCCGATCGGCGCAGCCCGCGCGCTGCCCGGCGCTGCCGACCAGGTTTTGCAAGGCGACCGGGAGGTAATCGAGTTGACCGAACGAAAAGACTTCTCCGTGGATATGCTGCCCGCTAACTGGAAGAACGAAATGGATGGATGCCTATGAAACCGAAGATGATCGCTTGCGACGAAGCGCCTCGCGCCCGGGTAAGTACCCCCTGGTTTGTCTTGCCCGTTGTCCTGACACTGCTGGTATCGCTGGGCGCGTGCTCGAGGTCCCAAGCCGTGGGCGCTAGTAGTGGCGACGGGCAGGAAGCGGTCACGACTGTGGGCGTCACACCAGTCACGCGGAAGCCGATGATGCGACAGCTCACCGTTTCCTCGGAGCTCGTGCCATACCAGGAAATCGATGTCTACGCGAAGGAGTCGGGCTATGTGAAGGACCTGCTGGTGGACTACGGCTCGCGCGTACAGAAGGGGCAGTTGATGGCCGTGCTCGAAATTCCGGAGCTGGAGATACAGTTGCGCCAGGACGCCGCGGCCATCGACAGCGCCTCCCAACGCGTGGTTCACGCGCAACACGAGCTGGATCGGCTGGAGGCGCAGCACCAACCCGTTCATGCGCAAGCCGAGCGCCTGAGCGGTGTGGCCAAGACGCGGCCAGGCCTCGTGGCGCAGCAGGAGATCGATGACGCCTTGGGCAAGGACTTGGCATTGGCGGCCCAGGTGGAGGCCGGAAAGTCGGCCTATCAAACGGCACAGAGCCAGTTGGATGAGGCCAAGGCGAAACTGGAACGCGACAAAGTTCTGTTCGACTACGCCAGAATCACGGCTCCATTCGCGGGCATAGTGACGCAACGGTTCGCCAACCAGGGAGCTTTGATGCAGGCCGGTACCAACTCCAGCACGCAAGCCATGCCCTTGGTTCGGCTCTCCCAGGACGACTTGTTCCGCCTCGTCATTCCCGTGCCGGAGTCCTATGTAAAGTACATTCGGGTCGGCGATCCCGTCCAGGTGCGCGTCTCCTCCTTGGACAAGGTGGTCCAGGGCAAAGTCGAGCGCTTCTCCGTGGACGTCAACGCCGATACCCGCACCATGCATACCGAAGTGGATGTGCCCAACCCGTCGCACGTCCTGATGCCGGGGCTCTACGCCGAGGCGACTTTGACACTGGAGCGGAAGGCCTCCGCCCTGGTCCTGCCGCTTCAGGCGGTGAACCAGGCAGGGGGTCAGGCGACGATCTTCCTGGTCGATGCCAACAACACGCTGCAAGAACGGAAGATTACGCTCGGTTTGCAGACCGCCGCCGACGCGGAGGTTCTGAGCGGCCTCAATGAGGGCGATCGTGTGGTAGTCAGCGACCGCAGCGGCCTGAAAGCCGGCTTGCAAGTGAAGCCGCAGGAGGTTGAAGTCCTCCAGTATCAGACCGGCAATTCACAGTAGGCGGCCGTCCGGGAAGGGTATCATGTCGCGATTCTCCATTCGAAATCCGCACTTCATCGTCGTGGTCTGCCTGGCCCTCATGGTGATCGGAGTCACCAGTATGGCTCGCATGCCGGTGGATCTGTTCCCGACCATCAACATACCGGAAGTCATCGTGGCGACATTCTATTCCGGCATGCCCCCGGAGGATATCGAAACCGATATCACCAATCCGCTGGAACGGTTTTTCACCCTTGCCTCCGGCATCGATCACATGGAATCGCGTTCGCTGCTTGGCGTGAGCATCATCAAAGTGTACTTTCAGCCGGGCACGGACGCGGACGCCGATGTCACCGAACTCTCGAATCTCGCCTTGGCCGACCTGAAGCGCCTGCCACCCGGTACTTTGCCGCCCGTGGTCTTGAAGTTCGATGCGTCCAGTCTTCCAGTATGTTTGGTGACATTGAAGGGCCAAGGGCTCTCCCAAACCCAGCTCCACGACATCGGACAGTTCAACATTCGCAACCAGATCGCTGTTGTAAAAGGAGCCGAGATCCCGCCTCCGTTCGGAGGGAAATACCGCCAGGCGATGGTTTACGTCGACCCTTACAAGCTGCTTTCGCGGCAACTGAGTCTCATGGACGTAGTCGACGCCTTGAACAACAGTAACCTGATCCTTCCGGCCGGCGACGTGAAAATGGGACCGTTCGACTATTACGTCTACTCCAACAGCCTGGTCAACAAGGTCGAGGAGCTGAACCAGGTTCCGATCAAGACCAAGAAACAGAGCTGGGTTTCGATCGGCGACATCGGCGAAGCCCGCGATGCCAACCAGATCCAGTACAACATCGTTCGCGTGGACGGCCAGCGCTCCGTTTACCTGCCCATTATGAAGCAGGGCGGCGACACGAATACGATCCAGGTGGTCAACGGCATCCGCGACATGCTTGGAAAGCTCTTCGACATTCCGAAGCAACTCGAACGCGCGGTCGTGTTCGATCAGTCTGTCTTCGTGAAGGAGGCCATATGGACGCTCCTGGAGGAAGGCCTGATCGGGTTGGTGCTCACCAGCTTGATGATCTTGATCTTCCTGGGAAGTCTGCGTGCCACGTCGGCCGTGTTTCTCTCCATCCCGCTTTCCGCGGTTGCCACGTTCGTCGTCCTCTACGGTATGGGGAGCACCATCAACACCATGATCCTGGGCGGACTGGCTCTGGCCTTTTCGCGTGTGATCGACAACTCGGTGATTGCTCTCGAGAACATCTACCGGCATCTGGAAATGGGGTCGTCGCCCGAGGTGGCCGCGGAACGCGGCGGCTCTGAAGTCAGTCTCGCCGTGCTCGCTGCCACACTCACCACGGTCGTGGTGTTCTTTCCGGTTACCTTTTTGTACGGGGTCAGCAAGTTTCTGTTTTCCGCGCTGGCTGTGGCCGTGGCCATTTCGCTGTTTGCGTCGTATTTTGTGGCGATGACGGTGATCCCCCTGTTCTGCGCCCGTTTTCTCAAAGGTGTCCACCAATCGCACGCTGAACAGCAGAGTGGCGGACCGAATAGCTGGTTCAACCGGCTGTTCACTTATCTGCTCGATTACTACGAGCGTTGGGTGCGGCGCGCTCTGCGGCGCCCGATTTTCACGATTGGCCTTCTGGCCGGAGTCTTCGCCGCCAGCATGGCGATTTATCCGCTGCTGGGCGTCGCCTTCTTTCCCCAAACAGACGCCGGCCAGTTCACGATCAACCTGAAGGTCCCGACCGGCACGCGCATTGAGGCCACCGACGACTATGTTGCCAAAGTCGAAGATCTGGTGCGCCAAGTCGTCGATAAAGCGGATTTCAAAATGATCGTGTCCAATATCGGAGTCGTGCCGGACTTTTCCGCGCTTTATACCGCCAATGCGGGACCCTATACGGCGACCATCCAGGTGGCATTGAACGATTCTCACCGGGTGAGCAGCTTCGAATACATGGACCGGCTGCGCCGCCGGATCTCGATGAAATACCCCGATCTCCGTACGTTCGTCTCCAGCGGATCCATGGTCGACGCGATCCTGAATATGGGGGCTCCCGCGCCCATCGACGTGCAGGTCAGCAGCCGGGATCTCGACACCACTTACAACGCCGCCGCGGGCCTCGCTACGCAGATCCGCAAACTACCGGGGATCGGCCAGGTCTACGTGCCGCAGGACATGAACTATCCCGCCATACGGCTCAAAGTGGATCGTATCCACGCGGCAGAACTCGGCCTGACCCAGAAGGAGATCGTGGATAACGTCATCACTGCTCTAAATTCGAATACCATGATCGCCCCTAACTACTGGGTCGATCATCAGACCGGAAACGACTATTTCTTGACCGTCCAGTACTACGAAAACGGCCACCCCGCCATTCACGACTTTGTCGATCTGACGCAAATCCCGCTGCGGCGCCGAGTGGACAACAGCCGCCCGGCAGCACCCGGTCGCGAGTTTCAGGCTCTCGAAGGCGCCCGGCCTGTCACGACTCTGGGAAACGTCGCCGGCGTGGAGTTCGTCCAATCGCCAACAGAGATCGATCATTACCAGATTCAGCGCGTCGCCGACGTATACGTCACTCCCTCGGGTGAGGATATGGGTAAGGTTTCCGGAGAGATCGGCAGCCTGTTGGCCGCACAGAAGCTGCCCGCCAACATCCGCATCAACCTGCGCGGCATGGTGCAGGCGATGCACGACTCCTTTAACAGCTTCGCGGTCGGCTTATCGCTGTCTGTAGTTCTCCTCTTCTTAATTCTGGTGGCGCAATTCCGGTCCTTCAAAGATCCCTTCCTCATCATGCTCGCCATCCCCATGGGATTCATTGGCGTGATGGTGGTATTGCCGCTCACGCACACTACTTTGAATGTCATGTCCTTGATGGGTATCCTCATGCTGGTCGGTATCGCGGCATCCAACAGCATTCTCATCGTCGAATTCGCGCATCGCCTGGAGGAACAGCATATGTCCGTGGAGGACGCCGTGATCACGTCCTGCCGCGTTCGGCTGCGGCCGATTTTGATGACTTCGCTCGCCACGATCATTGGGATGGTGCCGATGGCGTTGAAACTTGGCACCGGCAGTGAGCAGTATGCACCGCTCGCCCGGGCAATCATCGGCGGTCTGACTTCCTCGGTCCTGCTGACCGTATTCATTGTGCCGGCTGCCTATCTTCTCGTCTATCGCAGGAGTCCTGCCCTGGCGGAGTAATTCCCGATGCCGCGCTTCTCCATTCGCAATCCCTACTTCATCATCGTCGTGTGCCTGGCTCTCGCCGTAATTGGAATCAGCAGCTTTGTGCGCATGCCGGTGGATCTGTTCCCGGCCATCAACATGCCGGAAGTCATCGTGGCGACATTCTATTCCGGCATGCCCCCGGAGGATATCGAAACCGATATAACCAATCCGCTGGAACGGTTCTTCACGCTCGCTTCCGGGATCGACCATATGGAGTCGCGCTCCCTTCTGGGCGTCAGTATGATCAAAGTTTTCTTCCAGCCGGGAACCAGCGCCGATGCGGATGTGACGCAATTGTCCAACCTGGCGCTGGCCGATTTGAAGCGCTTGCCGCCGGGCACGCTCCCGCCCGTAGTGCTCAAGTTCGATGCTTCCAGTCTTCCCGTGTGCCTGGTTACGGTCAAAGGGGAAGGGCTCAACGAAACTCAACTTCACGACCTGGCCCAATTCCAGATCCGCAACCAGATCGCGGTGGTGAAAGGCGCCGAGATCCCCGGGGTATTTGGCGGCAAGTACCGGCAGGCGATGGTCTATGTCGATCCATACAAGCTGTCCTCGCGGCAGTTGAGCGTGATGGACGTCGTCGGCGCAGTCAATGACAGCAACCTGATTCTCCCCGCTGGGGACGTCAAAATCGGAACGAGCGACTACGACGTCTATTCCAACAGCCTGGTCAAAGACATTAAGGATCTGGACGACTTGCCCTTGAAGACCGTAGGCAACAAGTGGGTATCGGTTAAGGATGTCGGAGAGGCCAGGGACGCCAGTCAATTGCAGTACAACATCGTCCGCATCGATGGCCAGAAATCCGCCTACATCCCCATCATGAAACAGGGCGGAGACACGAACACGGTTCAAGTTGTCAACGATGTGAGCAACTTGACCAGTCATCTCTTCGATCTCCCCGCGCAGTTGAAGACCAGCATCGTATTCGACCAGTCTGTGTTCGTGCTGCAAGCGCTGAAGACCGTCCTCCATGAGGGCGTGATGGGATTGGTGCTCACCAGCCTGATGATCCTGATCTTCCTGGGAAGTATGCGAGCCACCTTCGCGGTGCTGTTGTCCATCCCGATTTCCGCGCTGGCCACTTTCGTGGTTCTTTACATGCTTGGCAGCACGGTAAATACCATGATTTTGGGCGGCCTGGCCCTGGCTTTCTCTCGTGTTATCGATAATTCCGTTATTTCATTGGAAAACATCTATCGCCACCTGGAACTGGGTGAGCCCCCGGCGATCGCCGCCGAGCACGGCGGAGCGGAAGTAAATCTCGCGGTTTTGGCGGCAACCCTGGTAGATGTGGTTGATTTCTTTCCGGTCACGCTCTTGGTCGGCGTGAGCAAGTTTCTGTTTTCATCGCTGGCTCTTGCGTTTTGCCTGTCGTTGCTGGCCTCCTTCGTGGTGGCCATGACGGTGATCCCGCTCTTCTGCTCCAAGTTCCTCAGGGGCGTCCATCATGAGCACGGCGCCGCGGGTGGGGAGCAGTCCGCGGGCGGCGGCTTCAACGCCTGGTTCAACCGGATGTTCAACAAAGTCCTGGATTTCTACGAGCGCTGGGTGCGGCGGGCATTAAGGCGTCCCGCACTGACGCTGGTCCTGCTGATGTGTATCTTCTTCGGGAGCCTGGCGATTTATCCGTTTCTGGGACGCGCGTTTTTCCCGCAAACCGACGCCGGACAATTCACGCTCAACATCAAAGTGCCCACGGGCAGCCGCATCGAAGTGACCGATCAGTACGTAGCCGGAATCGAGGACCTGATCCGGCAGGTGGTTCCTCCCTCGGACCTCAAGATGATCGTTTCGAACATCGGAGTAGTCAACGATTTTTCTTCGCTTTATACCACCAACGCCGGGCAGTACATGGCGACCATTCAGGCCGCCCTGAACGAGGGTCATACTATCGGCAGCCTGGTCTACATGGACCGTGTCAAGAACGAATTGACAGCCAAATTTCCGGATGTCCGCGCATTTTTCCAGAGCGGCTCGATGGTGGATGCGATTCTCAATTCGGGCATGCCGGCGCCGATTGACGTGCAAGTCAGCACTCGCGATCTGGCCACCACGTATAACGTGGCCCAAGATCTTGCCCGCCGCATCCGGCAACTCCCCGGAGTGGGCGAAATCTATATTCCCCAGGACATGAATTACCCGGCCATACGTCTGAATGTCGATCGGGTGCACGCGGGTGAGCTGGGGCTCTCGCAAAAGGACATCGTTGACAATGTCATCACCGCTTTGAACTCGAATACCATGATCGCCCCCAACTATTGGGTCGACTATCAGACCGGCAACGACTACTTTCTGACCGTCCAGTACGCCGAGCACGGACGGGCCGCCATCCACAACCTGGTCGATCTGAAGCAGATTCCGCTGCGAGCGCCAAATCTGAGCGAGCCCACTACTCTCGATTCCGTGGTGAAGCTGGAGAATCTCCAGTCCCCCACGGAAATCGATCACTACCAGATTCAGCGCGTAGTCGATATTTATGTCACGCCGGTGGGTGAGGATCTTGCCAGGCTGACCAGCGCCATCCAGGAGACCATCGACGGCGCGAAGCTGCCTTCGAATATCCGCGTGAACCTCCGCGGAATGGTGGACGGCATGAATAAATCTTTTACGAGCTTCGCACTCGGTTTCGGCATATCGTTCATCATTCTGTTTTTGATTCTGATCGCCCAGTTCCGTTCCTTCATCGATCCGTTTTTGATCATGCTGGCGATTCCCATGGGATTCGTGGGCGTGCTCATCATTTTGCCGCTGACGCACACAACGCTCAACGTAATGTCGCTGATGGGAGTGCTGATGTTGATCGGAATCGCCGATTCCAACAGCATTCTGATCGTGGACTTCGCGCACAAGCTGGAAGAGCAGGGTATGTCGGTTCTCGACGCCGTGGTTACTGCCTGCCGGGTGCGCCTGCGGCCGATTCTCATGACTTCACTGGCAACCATTATCGGGATGACCCCCATGGCTATGAAGCTGGGCGAAGGCGGCGAACAGTATACTCCCATGGCCCGCGCGATCATCGGAGGGTTGACTTCGTCCGTGCTTCTCACCGTGTTCATCGTGCCCGCCGCCTATTTACTGGTGTACGGCAGGAGGCGGCCAGCGACGATTCCGCAAGAATAACCATTTTAGGAGGGCTTTTATGCGACATTTCTCTGTCACACTCTTCCTCGCACTGGGTACCGCGGGCTGCGTTCTGGCGCAGCCTGGAGCGCCTGTAAAGCTGAATCTGCACGATGCCGAAGCGCTGGCATTGCAGAATCATCCACAGGTGCAGGCGGCACAACACGAAGTTTCCGCCATGAATCAACGAATAGGCGAAACCCGGGCGGCGTATTACCCCGCTTTGTCCGGGGATGTTACCGGCTCGCAGGCCAATCCAAGGGGGCGCATCGGAGCGGGTTTCCTCACGGACCCCAGCCTCTTCAACCGCATCGGCCAGGGCATCACGCTCAGCCAGTTGATCACGGATTCCGGACGCACGCCCAACTTGGTCGCCAGCTCGCGACTGCAGGCCGGCGCCGCCGAGCAGACCGCTCAAGCCACCAAGTACGACGTCCTGGTTCGGGTCAACCAGGCCTATTTCGGAACGTTGCGCGCGCAGGCGCTGGTGAAGGTGGCACAGCAGACTGTGGCGGCCCGGCAGTTGCTCGTGGATCAGGTGACCGCCCTTTTCAGCAACAAACTCCGCTCGGAACTGGACGTCAGCTTCGTAGATGTGAACCTGTCGCAGGCGAAGCTGCTGCTGCTCCAGGCGCAGGACCAGGTGCAGGGCGCATACGCCGAACTGACCCGCACACTCGGTTCCCAGCAGGCCGCTACCTATCAACTCGAAGACGAGCCCCTTCCGCCCAGCCCTCCGTCGAATCCGGAGGACCTGGTGGCGTTAGCACTCAGCAACCGGCCGGAGCTGGCGAGCCTGCAAATGAGCCGCGACGCCGCCTACCGGTTCGAGCGCGCCGAGAAGGATCTGTCCTATCCGACCGCCAGCCTGGTGGGCGTGGGAGGCTACATACCATACATCGCCCAGTTGTCGCTGCCGCGAGTGACTCCTCACGAATACGAAGGTGTCGCGGTGAATGTGGAGATCCCGATCTTGAATGGAGGACTGTTCAAGGCTCGGCGGCAAGAGGCGCACTACCGGGCGCTCGAAGCCGATCAGCGGCTGCGGGACCAGGTGGAGGCCGTAGCGCGCGACGTGCGCACGGCCTGGGCCAGCTCCACCGTAGCTTACCAGCGTCTCGACGTAACCGCCCAGTTGCTGCGCCAGGCCAACCTCGCGCAGCAACTGGCGCAGGGCCGCTACGACCTCGGCCTTTCCACCATTGTCGAGCTCACGCAGGCCCTGTTGAACGTGACCGCGGCGGCTATCGAAAACCTCAACGCGAAATACGACTATCAGAGCCAGTACGCCACCCTGCAGTACACCATCGGAGCGTTGCGCTAAACAGGCGCCGTATGGGCAAACGCGCGCCAGTCCTCTTCCATGAAGAACAAGCATTCCGGCAATGGCCTGCCATGCTGGTGTTGGCCATGCCGCCGGCCGGGCTGATCTTTATCGCGGTCCGGCAAATGGTCTGGCATCACCCTTTCGGAACTCCCCCAGTTTCCAACGGCGGCCTCCTCTTTTTAACCGTCCTGAGCCTGCTGGTGTATGTACGGCTCATCACGGTGCGCCTGGTTACCGACTTGCGGCCGGGGGAGATTGCCGTCGGGCTCCACGGCCTGTGGCGAAAACGAAGGATTCCCCTGGACCAGGTCCGCGCCGCGAGAGCGGTGGAGTATGACCCGATCCGCGATTTCGGCGGCTATGGAGTCCGCTCCGGCCGGCGGGGCCAGGCGTATATTGCCCGCGGAAATCGCGGCGTCGAGCTGGAATTGCGGGATGGCGGGAAGGTTCTGATCGGTTCGCAGGACCCGGCCCGGCTCGCCAAACAGATCGCGGCCTGCCGCCTCGGAGCGTCCTCATGAATGGCGCCGAATCGAAAGCAGGGCCGCTCGCGCGGCCGCGGGACGGCACAGCGAATGCTTCCCCGCGCACCACGAACACGCGGGCAATCTGGCATCTTGCGATCGGGATCGCCGGCCTCATCTACCTCGGCGTGGTATTGTTCGCGGACCTGTACAGCCCGGTGTTCGGAGTGGTCTTGATCGTCCTCGCGGGATACGAAGTACTCGGACCCCACTGCAGGAGGCGTTAGGCTGCGGCGCCGGCCGGCCGGCGCTCACAGGATGGTCAGACTACTTCTTGCACTTGGCGAGAGAGTGATCGTTCTCGGCGTAGCACTTGCCGGTATCGTTCAGGTTCTTTGCCATGGCCTCTTTTTGCGGTTCCATCTTGGAGTGGCAGACCGTGCAACTCTTGACACCCTCCTTCTTCATGTATTCGGGCTTGCCGAAGGATGCCGTTGTGCACAGCACAAAGCCAGCCAGCAATAACCCCGCCGGTAACGCCAATTTGATCACGCGCATTCTTTCTTTCTCTCCTTAACTCTCCAGGGAATAGCATCCCTGGGTCTGAATATACTGAAAATTATTATACCCCGGACGTGGCACTCCGATTTACAGGTTGGCGTTCGGCTCCAGGCTCCGCCACAGGTACCAGCTCGCCACCGTGCAATAGGGCCGCCAGCGCTCGGCCAGCACCTCCATCTCGGCCGGCTGGGGCAGTTCGGCCAGCCCGTATGCCTTGCGGATAGCGTTGCGGATCCCCAGGTCGCCGACCGGGAGCACGTCCGTCCGCCGCAATGCGAAGATCAGGAACATGTGGACCGTCCACACGCCGACACCTTTAACCTTGGTGAGGCGCTCGATTACCTCTCCGTCCGGCAGTTCCCGCAACTCCTCGAAATCCACGGCGCCGTCACGGGCGTGCCGCGCCAGGTCCCGGATGTAGGCCGTTTTCTGACTCGACAGCCCCAGCGCCCGCATCCTCGACGGCCGTAATTTCAGGATGCTCTCCGGCGTGACCTTTTCTCCGGCGGCCCCGGCGGCGGCCTTCGCCAGGCGTCCGAAAATGACGTTGGCGACCCGTCCGCTGAGTTGCTGGAAGACGATCGATTTCACCAGTGTTTCGAAACCCGGATCGCGAAATGCGATCTGATATTCGCCGACACGGTCGATAATCTCCGATAAAATGGGATCGGACTGCCTGAGGTGGTGAATGGCTTCTTTCATGTCGATCTTGAAACAATCGCCCGAGGGGATACGTCCCTATTGTACCGGGATGCGATTACTCCTTGTTTCCGCCCTCACGACCGCCCTGCTGGCGCAGGCGCCTAATCAGACCAAGCCGGAACAGGAACCGGCGCCGATCAAAGTGGATGTCGACGTGGTCAGTATTCTGGCCTCCGTACGGGACAAGCGCGGCGCCCTGGTCCCCAATCTGGAGAAGCAGGATTTCACCGTCCTGGAGGATGGTAAGCCTCAGGAAATCAAATACTTCACCAAGGAGACGGACCTCCCGCTGACAATCGGGCTGCTGGTGGATGTGAGCGGCAGCCAGCGCAACCTGATCGACATCGAGCATAACGCCGCCTCGCAGTTCTTCTCCCAGGTTTTGCGCAAAAAGGACGAGGCTTTCCTCATCCAATTCGGAGAAGAGGCCGAACTTTTGCAGGACTACACCAACTCCTCGAAACTGCTGAATAGCGCGCTGGGCCAGTTGCGGGTCAGCTCGGGAGTCGGGGGGCTCCATCCGGGGCCGGTGCCGACTGCGGGCCCTCCTCGCGGCACCGTGCTTTACGACGCCATTTACCTGGCCGCCAATGAAAAGCTGCGGACAGAGGTGGGGCGGAAGGTGATTGTCGTGATCACCGACGGCGTGGACCAGGGCAGCCGCCTGACCATCAACCAGGCGGTGGAAGCCGCGCAAAAGGCCGATGCCGTGATCTACAGCATCGACTACTCCGACCCGAGCGCATACGGCGGCTTCGGGCTGGTATTTGGCGGCGGAGGCGGAGAAGGCTACCTTCGCAAGATGTCCGACGAAACCGGCGGGCATGTCTACAAAGTGGACCGGAAGCATTCCCTGGACCAGATATTCGTAGAGCTGCAGGACGAGATGCGCAGCCAGTACGCCATCGGGTACACACCCGCCAACGATGCCAAGGACGGCTCCTACCGGAAGCTCGACATCAAGCTGGCGAACAAGGACTTCAAGGCCCAGGCGCGCAAGGGCTATTACGCGGTGAAGCCGGAAACCCGGTGAGGACCGGTGGCCCTTGGGCAGGCGACCGCTCCCTCAACGGTCGTGGCTCTGATGTACGGAGCCGCGACCGTGAACGCTCGCGGCTCGGTGGCAGGGGTGGAGTCTCGTAGGGCGCCATGGCGACGCCGCTGGTGGCGCCGGAGCCGGCCAGACCGACGACGTGCCCGGAGCCGATGTTGGAGGCGAAGATGGACGCGCCGATGATCCACCACCCCAGGTTGCGGGCCGGGGTGGCCGCCGGAACTCGGAAAAATCGGTGAGGCCAGAACGGGCAGATGTGGTCACTCTTTGGGGCGCCTCTGGCATCCCCGGCGCTGGCAGTGGCTCAGATCACTACGGCGAACTCTTACTCTTCGCTCTTCACTCATGGCCTAAAACATTTCTGCAAGGGTTCGTTTGAATAGTATAACGGATTTTGCGGTAGCGAACAAATAGCGAACACGCCAGGTTGAGCACCCGGCTCAATCGTAGGCACGATGCGGACCGTTTAGTTCCAAACGTACTGGAACCATCCAAACCGGCGACCATCGCGGCGGTCATTTTCGCGTCGAGGGTGTTGCGTGTCGTGCTACAATTCGGATCAAGAAAGAGGCTTCTAGATGTTGAAAGGAGTTTTCGAGGTTCCCAAGAGTTTTTGGATAGCTTTGCGGACTCGTGCCGGGCGCGCCGTGCTGTTTATTGCAGTCATAGCTGTGTCCGCGACAAACATCTTAGCAGATACCATAACAGCACAGACCTTCTTTTATTTGGACACTCCTATGGCGACAGAGCGAATAACAACGGGCAGCCCAGGAACTTCGACCAGCGACACTTTCAACAACGGTTTTGGTCAATACTCCGCGGCCGCTATGGGGGCACTAGTGACCGGAAGCGTATCGACGAATGCCAGCCTGAGCGACATACATCAGCCAGATGACCTCTATCTTAGCTCTTATCTTAATTCTAGTGTTGTGATGACCTATGACTTCACACTTACGGGCGTGCCACCGAGTGGCCGTCTGCTTCTTTGGGGTATGCCGAGAACTTCCACTACTAGTCTAGTACTCACTGGTTGTGGACCCTACTGCATTCCCACAAATAGTTTTGCCGAGACTTTTCTCCTTGGTACTCCGGATGAATTGATTTCCGAGAACTCTTACGCTGTAAACCATGGGACGGTCATGGATGGTACACCGATCGTCATGTCCATACCGTTTGTCGGCTCCGGAGTAGTCTTTGAATTCACGTTAGAGTCAATCGTTGGCTGCTATATGGGAATTCCGCCTCTTATAGCGTGTTCTGCATCATCAGGCGCTACGTTTGATATTCTTGGGGCCGAGGTCTTCGATAATGACGGAGCGTTGGTCCCAAACGCAAGTGTCGTTTCTGATTCTGGATTCGCACCTCCCGTAGCCGATTTCGGAATCCAGCCTGTGCCCGAGACCGCATCGATTATATCGCTCGCAACAGTTCTGATGATCGTCGCATTTGCCAAGCGTTGCGGGTTTGAGAGGATATGTGAAACTACGTCAACTAACGGAGCCAGTTGTAGTCTCCGCGACGAAGAAGCTTATCCTGGCGGGCCATCTCGCGAAGATTGCAGATCCCGGTGGTGACGGCAGTCGATTCCTACCGTTGTGGCTGTATGGAAACTGTCCCGGCTGGCAGCGCGGTTTCAGGCGGCAAACGAACGAAGAAAGCCGTCGCCGCCTCTACGAGACTCCACCCCTGCAACGGAGCCGCCGAGCGTGAGCGGGCGGTTGTCCGGTAGGTACCGATTCTCGCGGTCGAACACCTGAACGGACAAACGGCTCGGCTGCCCCCGGGGCGGATTTTCATGAACGGCGTACTACGGGAGGAATGATTTCGAGCGGAAAACGATTAATTCTGTACGCCCTTGCCCCCTACCCCCCACCCCCGCGCCCGGCGCCTCATGATAAATTAAGTGGCGCGAAGCCTATGCGAACTCTACTTGTAGCGTTTCTGCTGGCGGCCTGCCCAGCCTTCTCCGCCGACCAGGATTTTAACGGCCGGTGGGACATCACGACCACCTCGCCGCGTCCCCGAGCTTGGTGGCTCCAGTTGACCGGTGTCGGCACCGCGGCGCCCGCCGGCAAATTCGTGAGCGCCTACAACGGCGACATGAACAACGTCGACACCATCAGCGTGAAAGACGGCGAGCTGCTCTTTACCATAGTCTCCCCAGCCCGACCCGCGGGAGCCCGGTCCGAAGGCGCCCCCGCCAGAAAGTTCATCTATCGCGCGCTCCTGGTATCCGGCAAGCTGGAAGGCACGTTCGAAACCGAAGGCTCGAACACGCCACCGCTGAAATGGACCGGCGTTCGCGCTCCCCAGATTGCCGACCGCGACGACGGCACGTGGAAAGAAGGCGCCCCCATCGCGCTCTTCAACGGGAAAGACCTCTCCGGATGGAAGGGGCTGCAACCCGACGCCCAGATGAAATGGAGCGTCCAGGATGGCATTCTGAGGAACGCCCCGCCCACCACCGACATCGTCTCCGAACGGAAGTTCTGGAATTTCAAACTGCACGTGGATTTCCGGATTGTGGAGCATTCAAACAGCGGAATCGGACTGCGCGGCCGTTACGAGATCCAGATTCTCGAAGACTACGGAAAGCCGCCCAACGCGCATGGGGCCGGCGCTCTCTATGCCCGTTTCCCACCGGTGGTCAACGCCAGCAAACCGCCCGGCGAATGGCAGAGCTACGACATCCGGCTGGTGGGCAGGCAACTGACGGTGGTGCACAATGGGACGAAGGTTCTGGATAAGGTCGAGGTGGAAGGCCTCACCGCTATCGCCAACAATTCGGACGAGGCCGAGCCCGGCCCGTTCATCGTCCAAGGCGACCACAGTTATGTCGAGATCAAGAGTTTCGTGGTGACGCCCATGGTGCATTAGTTCAACGGGGCCGCAACAGCCGGTACTCGATCTTGCGCACCGCCCCCGTGGTGTTGTACGACGCAAATCCCAGCGGCGCGGACAGCTTGATCTCCCCGTAGCGAAGGCCGATCCGCCGTGCTCCAATGTTCACGTCGACGATCGGCCGGTCGTCGATCCACGCCTGGATCCGATCGTCGGTCACCTGGAGCCGCAGCGCATACCATCGGCCTTTCTCGAAGTCGAAATACGAGCGCGTCTCGTTGTCGGACGCGTCCCAGCCATCGATGCTCGACAGGCCCATGATGTCGCCGCCCCAACCGCCCGTGACCCAGGTGCAGAAGGAGTCCTCGACCGGAAACGTCAGGCTGGCGAAGAAGTCGCCGCCATCGAGCCGCGCGCCTTCGAAGCGGATCTCGTAGTTGGATCGGGGATAGGACCCGGACCACGTGATGCCGGTCATGGGCGCGCCGGGACCGAGGACGATCTGGCCCTTTTCGATGCGCACGGCGCCGTGGCCCGTGTACGGAGTTTCGCGCCAGCCCTGCAGCGACTTTCCGTCAAACAGCGATTGCCACTCGCCGATCTTCGCGGAGTCCTTGCGGGCGTCCTGAGCGGCCGCGGCCAGGCATGCCAAAACGGCCAGAAACAATCGCGGCCAGAGTATAAGCCCCCCAAAAACGAAATGGTTCCAAGTGACCTGAATCCCAGCCTAGCTCACCACCGGCATGCACGGTACTGAGCACTGCAAACAGGAGCGCCGAACGCTGTGCCTCTCAACTCCCCAGCATCCGCTTTTCGGCAGATACCGGATCGATGCTTCCTTGCGCGTCGCGGACTGTTCTCCCGCTCGGGACCGGATACTCGTGACGGCCTTTTACTCGCCCGCAACGGCTTCCGCTTTCGCGGACTCCATTCCGGGGTCAAAGCTCCCGACCTGCCACTTCGCTTCCCAGCCAGCCGGTTCGTCTGCCCGTTCGGCCTTTCCGCTCCACTACCGGATCCGGTTCGCCCCGGTTCCGGCCGCTTCGTTGCTTCAGGCCCGTTGCAATCTCACCGACTCGCTTGACGGACTGCGCCTCCAGCCTCCACTCCCCTTCGGGAGTTTT
>Ga0116223_10001945_pt1 | contig 20177 bp, 23 predicted proteins | sample Sb_taG_3_FD_90092 | JGI IMG/M metagenome (GOLD analysis project Ga0116223, IMG submission 90092) | Peat soil microbial communities from Weissenstadt, Germany - Sb_50d_a_PC metaG | ecosystem: Environmental > Terrestrial > Soil > Wetlands > Peat | place: Germany: Weissenstadt | collected 2010-09-21 | reverse complement strand
GTGTAAACCGCCTTTAGCTGCGGATCTTTCGGCATCGGCATCTTTCCATCCGCAACCGCCCGCAGCACCTGCTCCGGAGGAAAGTTCTCCACCATCTCCAAGGCCGTCATGCGCAACGTGCGATAGGGCGCAAGCCGCGCCTCGAGCGCCGAGTCGTCAATCTTCCCCGGCTCAAGCTGCTGCGCAATCCACTTGTCCACGCCCATGGCGAGCACCCGGTCCACATCTCCCGGCCGGGGCCCAAACGTCAGCCGGTTCAGCGCATGAATCGCCCGCTGGCGCTCGTCCATCCTCTGGATGACCGGAGCCGGTGGTAGCTTTTTGCTGTGTTTCCGGGCGAAGGCGGGCAGGGAAGTGGAGGGCAGCAAGAGCAGCAGCGCAAGGGCCGTGCCGATCAGCCTTGTCCGAGGCATTTCCACCTCCTGAGGCAAAGATATTCCAAACCGGTTAGGAGTAACTAACCCGCTGCGAAAAAAAAAGTTCTGAATCAGATTCGGCGGCAGGTGCGTGGTAGCTCCAGCTAGTCGCATCAGCCTTCGCGTCCACTCGTCAGGGGGGGACAGGTAATACACTGAAAACAAACTGGCGGAAGCGTGTGTGAGTCGAATCCGCGTGAGAACGTAGTTTCAACACCTTAGACCGCGGCAGATGGCGTCTTACGCGGCTAGTTCGGTGCAATTCCTTGCGAACGGCACGGAAACAGCACGGGGACGAACATGCGATTTTTCAGTTCGCGTAAACGCCTTCCATGAGAAAGGCCGGTCGGTGTCAAGAGCGATTTTCGTTCGGTCTTTACCTTGCCTGAGCGGGCCGCCTCTGCCGATAATCATTCCATCCGCACTCTTTGATGAGCGGGGCCACGTACCTCAGCGCAGTTCTCAGGCGCTCTTCTTTGAGGTAATGGCGGAGAAGGCAGACCAGCGCTGCTCGACGTTCTTGCTGCCGCAGTGCGGGCAGAGGACATCGCCTTCTTCGTAGTCGACCAGGGACAGAATCTTGTCGAAGAATTTCTTGCAGGCCTGGCAGAAGAATTCATACTGGGGCATAGACCACCTCCCGCGAAATAGTCTTTAGATGAATTTTAGACCTCAGATCGGACGCGTTCAACAATAGGGTCAGGACTCGGATTTTGTCGATGAACGCGAATCGGGAGGATGGTCGGAAAGTTCCAATAGAACGGAGATAACGTGGAGAATTTTCGCGCGAGGTTTAAGCTATCGTCATCGGGGGTGGCCTCGCTTAATGGGTCCCATCTACCCGGACGAAAATCTTAGAAATTTGAACGGGATAGCACTCAGGTCGATGTGACGCCCAACCGATGTCATCATGCATGTTCGGGTATAAAATATCAGCCGCTCGCAATAGGGAGGCTACTATGCTTTCTCCCCTTGTTAACCCCTGTAAGCCTTTCGCTTCGATTGCCCTCATTGCGGTCCTGACGTTGTTGTCGTCTGGCTGGACCTGTAGTGCGATGTTTGAGAGCTGTCAAGGTGTATCCCAAGCCCAAATCAACTCACTCTCACCGAGCAACATTCCAAGCGATGCGAATTCAGTTCCACTGATAGTGGAGGGAAGCGGTTTTACTCCCCAATCACAAATCATGTGGAACGGAAGCACATTGGAGACCACGTTTCTGGACTCACACCACCTTCAGACCACGGTTACTCAGGAGACCTTTGACGACTTCGGCGGCTCAGCGGGGAGCAGAGTGCAGATTTCGGTGAGCTCTAAGGGGTCGGGCTGTCCTATCAGCGGGAATTCCGCCACGCTGGACCTGTGTCATGCACTTTGCGGCTTTCATCGAGGCGGGAGAGTCGATGCAACTGCCCGCGAAATACTTTCGCAACAATACTATCAACACTTTTACTTTAATTGAGGTCATGCTTGAGCATGGCGTCAAGAAGCTTGTTTTTTCCTCCACTGCAGCACTGTATGGCAACCCGAAGCGAATACCTATTCAGGAAGTGGATCAACTGGAGCCAACCAACCCATACGGCGAGTCCAAATTGATGGTCGAACGCACCCTTGACTGGTTCTATCGTAAGGATGGGCTTTATTCTGCGAGCTTGCGCTATTTCAATGCTGCGGGGGCATCGGCAAATTCAGGAGAAGACCATAGACCCGAGTCGCATCTCATTCCTATCGTCCTTCAGGTGGCCCTTGGCCAGCGATCGATTGTTTCTATCTTCGGAAGTGACTACCCCACTCAGGATGGCACTTGCGTCCGTGACTATATCCACGTTGGCGACTTATCTAATGCTCACCTGCTTGCATTGGAGAAGCTGGGTGGGCCGACTAACTCAAGCCGTCTGGTCTACAATGTCGGCTTAGGACGAGGATTCAGCGTCCGCGAAGTAATTGACGCTGTTCGGCGCGTTACAGGTCACCCAATTCCTTGTGTCGAGAGTGCACGGCGCCCTGGCGATCCCGCAGTCCTTGTTGCCAGCCCTGCCAAGATCAAGCGGGAATTGGGTTGGATGCCAAAATACTCAGCGCTGGACACCATTATCGAGAGTGCATGGAAATGGCGACAACAGAATCCGCACGGCTATACAACTAACTCAGGGCTCGGCTAGCCCCATTCAACTAGCAATTTAATCTGTTCCCGGAGCGCCCGTACCTCCTTCCGTAGAACAGCAACGGAGTCTAACACGGTTGCCCGCTGATCCTCGTTTTCCAGCTTCGAAGCAACGTTCTCCAATCGCGCAGCCTGTCTCTCTAGTGTTATGAGATATGCTTCGAACATCCGGGCAAGCTGTGCCATAAAAGCAACCGGAACAATTATAATTGTGGCACACAGCGCTTGGGTACGAAAGATCTCACCCTTGAAGTCAACCCGCTGGTCCACTCGTGGCATTGAGTTGCAGCTTTAATCCTGGAAGGTGCTTATTCCTCAGTGATCACTTCAAAAGCGGCCAACGGTTATCACTTCAAAACCGGCCAACGGGATTGGCCGTCCGGGACTGAGAATGTTCTACCCTGCCGCCTCCTGTGGTGGCAAGTCGGTTTTGGTGCGCCAGCTCCGCGGGCCACACTTGAGCACGTGGCCGTGATGCAGTAAGCGGTCGAGCATGGCGCTCACGGCGGCTGCGTCTCCCAGCAGTTTGCCCCAGTCTTCCACGGGACGATTCGAGGTCAGCATGGTGCTGGCGCGCTCTTAGCGGCGCATGATGATCTCCAGCAGTTCTTCGGCGGCGGTGAGCGGCAGCTTGCGCATGCCCAGATCGTCGAGGATGAGCAGGGGCACGGTGACCAGGAACTCCATGTGTTCTTTGCGGGTGCCGTCGAGCGTGGCTTCGGCGAGATCATCGAGCAAGGCGTGGGTCTCGCGATAGAGCACGCGGTATCCCTGTTGGATGGCGGCTTGGCCGATGGCTTGCGCCAGGTGACTCTTGCCGGTGCCGGGTGGGCCGAGAAACAAGGCGTCTTCGTGGCGCGCGATGAAGGCGCCGGCGGCCAGATCGAAGACCAGGCTGCGATTCATCTTCTTGTTGAAAGCGAAGTCGAAGTTGTCGAGGGTCTTCTGCGCGTCGCGGAACTGGGCCTGCTTTTTCCGCCGCTCCAGCAGGCGCTCGCCACGCAGGGCGAGTTCGTCGGAGACCAGGCAGGAGAGCAGGTCGATGGGGGCGAGCGGTTCGGCTTGGGCCTGACGCAGACGGGTCTCCAGCACGGCGGCCATTCCGCCCAGGCGAAGTTGTTTGAGCGCACGATCGAGTTCGATCAGATTCATTCTTCTATCTCCTTGGTTCTGTAGTTGATGAAGTCGCGGTACTGCACCAGTTCGCGGATCAGGGGATCGACTTGCTGCAAACTGAGTGGGGCTTGCGGGCAGCGTTCCAGATAGCGGCGTACGAAGCGGTATTCCTGCACTCCCATATCCAGCGCGGCGGCGCAGGCTTCATCGACCGCTGCCGTGCCATACTTCTTGGCCAAAGAGAGAACGCCCAGGATGCGGCGCACACCGACCTCGCCTTGCTGGCGGTGAATGGCGTCGCAGAGCGCTCCGATGTGCGATCCGGCACGACCGGCGCGCCACAGCAGTTGCGAGGTGCGCAGCGGTGTTCGCTTAGGGTGGTCCTCTTCTTTAATGCGATACCAGCCTCGCTTCTGACGCACGTGTTCGCGCAGCAGTTGTCCGGTCTTGGGATCGAGCAGGCGGACATACAGCTCATCCCATTGCACGCGCAGCACGCGCCCGATCCAGCCCGGCGGTGCGCCGTAGTAAGCAGCTTCGACTTCGACGCAGCCGTCCAAATGCACGATGCGCTCGCCGTACTGGTAATAGCGAAACGGCTCCAGCGGGAGCGGCAACAATGTGGGCTTTTCTTCGGCAAACATGGCGGCCACTTGTCGCTTGGTGGTGCCGTGGATGCGCGTGTCGGCCCAGCGTTGTTCCCAGTGATCGAGGTAGGCTTGCGCTTCTTCCAGAGTCTCGAAGCGCAATCCCTTCAGCGGTGTTTTCTGCGCGTGACCGACGCCCGATTCAACTTTGCCTTTGCGGTCGGGATCTTGAATGCGGCACGGCATGGCCACTGCGCCGTAGTGCGCCAGCACATCGCGATAGAGAGGATTGAGAGCGGGATCGTAAATGTCGGGAACGAGTACACCCTCGCGTAGATTGTCGAGCACGACGACGCGGGTGGCGCCGCCCAGCCGGCGAAAGGCGCGTTCGTGCAACTCGGCCCAGATGCGCGAACTGGAGCGAAAGGTCAGCAGACGAATCGACTTGCGGCTGCAGCCCAGCGTCATCACGAACAGCCGGGTGCGCCGGTACTTGCGGCTCTCGGGATCGCGCACCATCGGTCCGGTGCCGTAATCGACTTGCGATTCCTGGCCAGCCGCGGTAACGATGACGACGCGGGCTTCGGGCGTTTGCGTTCCGCGCCGCTTGCGCACGAAGCGTTGCACGCTTTGATAGCTGCTGGCGAAGCCGTACTCGGAAACTAAGTCCTGCCAGATGGCCATGGCATTGCGTCCGCGGCTGATCCCCAAGTCGATGGCTTCCCGGTACGGCTCGCAGGCGCTGGGGCCGGGGACCACAGCAGAGTCGGTGATCACCTCGTTCTCGTTGGCCGGTTTTGAAGTTGTTTTTGATCTTCCCTTCGTAGAAAGGTTTTCGGGGTTGGGGTTGGGGTTGGGGTTGCAGGCATCGGGAATCACCGGAATGGCCGGTTTCGCCGCGCCAAAGTCGGTGATCACTTCGTTGGCCGGTTTTGGTTCGCACCGACCCCAACCACTGGGCAGACGCACTGCAATCCCGGCCGCTTTCAGATAAGCGCTGGCGGTTTCGCGACGGATCTTGGTCGCTTCCTGGATGCGCCGCAGCGACCAGCCCAGCCGTCCCAGAGCTAAAACCTGTTGTTTCTTCTCTTCGTTCAAGACATTGGCCATGCCCACGGAGCCTACAAGCCCCCGCGGGATTCAATGTCCCGGACGCTACTCTCGTTGGCCGGTTTTCAGGTGATAATCAGTGGCCGGTTTTGGGTGATCGCTGAGGCTTACCTTGCCGGAAGATTACGGATTCAATGCGTCGGATGGAAACTTTCCGGCATCGTAAGCCAAGGCAGCGCATTTCTGGGCAAATATCATATTGGCTACCGCTTCCTGGGTTCCGTTAACCCAAAGCTGCCTGAACAACTCGTCAGGCGTATTCACCACAAGAACATCGTCCTCAATCTCTTGACGACGGTTTTCCTTTTGTATTTCAATTGCTCTTCGTCGCTTACGACCGATCTCCTGAGGAGGCAGGTTTGTGAACGCAGCAAAGAACAACTGTGGTTTGCCTCCTCGGAGCAATTCACGGCAAAAAGCAACAGGGTAGATCCAGTCCAGGTCCGACCGTCTGAGCCCCACTTCTTCTTCCAACTCCCGGCAGATATCGACAGTGAAGAAATCGGAGAACGCACACGCCTTATCATTCCATGCTGTTTCACCTGATGCGGTGCAATGAAAACCACCCGGATAAACAGCTAAGCGCTTCGTGGCACCCAAGCTTTCGCTGTACCAAGTCGGTTTACTCCGCAGCGGCAGATACGGAAGGATTTCTCCGCTTTCATGTCTAGTAAAAACAATGACAGCTATGCCCACGGCATTCGACAGGCGACGATCGGTCCACGGCGGCAACCGTCGGCCATATTGCGATTGAAGAACCGCACGCAGAGAAACCGGGGAGCTTGCAAGTTTCAGTCCTGCTTGCCAATCCATCACATAATTTGACCTCAGGCCATCGCTGTATTTGCACCTTTGCAGTGTCAGAGCTTTCGTGAGTGGATTGTAGTCGGCAAGCCTAACTACCCGATCGTCCCTTACTAGCCTAGTCTGTCGCTTGAATTCGAGATACGCCTGGTTCTGACAATCTGACAACTCGGGAGGAGGTTCCTTGGCGAGAACGAAAGAATCCTTTAGTTTGGTGATAGAAAAGCTGTCTGCAAACTGTTCAACGTTTTCCCATTGTTGCTCTACGAATTCTTCCAGTAGTACGTATGGAAGAGATTCTTCAGCAAGATTTTCGTCCACATAGCAGCTCAGCAGATATTGTAAATCATAGTTTAGAAACTCACTGTTATGTTTTCCTGCGCGCAAATGTTCATAAATACGATCGACGATCTTGATGCCAGTTTCAGCGACCAGAGTCTCTATAAAGCCCACGTCGGTTCCTCACCTTCCATTCGCGCGATGCAAAATATTGCCACGGGGGAGCGCATGTGTCAGTGATTACAATCACAAACCGATGCCCACAAGTTGCGCCAGCGCCAACCAGTGCCGTGGATGCGGGCGGTAGCCTTGCCGGGTCTTGCCCGCGTACCAAAGCGAGACACCAATTCGAATCGCAGACTGTCGAAATGTTCGCGAGCAGCGGCTGGATTCAATTTCGGCCATGGAGCCGCTCGGCCCATTGGATCGCATCGCTCGATTGCGACGACGGCCGCGCGGATGTCCGGCGGCATCAGATCCGAGACGCCGAGCGTCGAAGCCGAAGATGCGATCCGCGAATTTCTCACGCCCGATGTTTCATCTCACAGGTGCAAGAAAAATAGGGTCAGAGCGAGGGGGGGTAGTATCCTTCGGGAAAAATTGTCGCCCCCCCGCAGGATTTGGACCTAGAGGCCGGGGCCCGCGCGCTAGCGGGTCGAGCTTGCGAGAGGGGCGCGTGCGGCGGCTGCGGGGAGCAGAGGGGAACGGAGGAATTTCGCTGGTTCACGTGTGCGGTGTGATTGTACTCACATACGGCTTAGAAGGTAGCGCAATACAATTCTACGAAGATTCCTAGGGAGGAATATTCATGCTTAGAAGAGCCTCGCTATATGTATGTGTAACTGTTTATGTAGGATTTCTCACGTCCTGCGCATCGTCGGCCCAATCAGTCGATCTCGCTAAAGACTACTATCAGCACGGCCTAAATGAAAAAGCTAAGGAGACTCTCATCGTGGTACTGCATGGCGCAAGCACCGCTCCTGCGAGCAAGGCAACCGCGCTTTATTTCCTTGGCCAAATTTCGTTTGATGAGGGGCGCATAAACGTAGCGCTTGCAGACTGGAAGTCCCTCGTGCACGAGTACCCACAGACCAGCGAGGCAAAGGAAATCAGCGGTCGTCTGAAGCAGTTAAATGAAATCGTCGGAAAATTCTCAGACGCCAATATTACATCGGCGGTGGCTAGGTCCTATCTTTCAAACGGTGATTTTTGGTCCAAGAGCGATCGAAAGTTCATGATCGATGCGTCTTGGCTTCCCCACGTTGAGATGGCGATTGACTGGTATGACAGGGTTATAAAGGAATTTCCCGGTTCCGATGCGGCCGAACTCGCGTATGAGCGAAAGCTGTTTGCCGTGATCGGCGGGAAGGAACTCGGCGAAGATAGCACTTACGGCTTACGGGCCAACTATAGCAAGTACATGCCGCAGTTGCTCGAAACCTTCTCAAACTTCGAGACTGCGTTTCCAAATAATTCCTCGCTCCAAGGGTTCCGCTATCAAGTCGCACAAGCATATTGGGGACATCGGGATTGGGCCAATACCAGGCTTTGGCTGCAAAAGGTGATTGAGAACAGCAACGGTCAAGCGACGTTCTACACGGAAACAGCCAAAGCTCGGTTGCAAAAAGTTGAATACTGAAATACCACTCCTCAATGCGCTGCACGACTGGCACGTTTGAGTCACGCGTGCGGGGGCTAGGCGAGCGGGGCAGCGGTGCGCGGGGACTGTCGCGTGCTAGCGCGAAAGGCCGCTAGGTTAGCCGAGTTAGGCGCGCGCGGGGCGTGGCGAACGAAGCTTCGTTGCAAGTGTCAAAACATACCCCGAGTTGAGCGATTCTGTTGTTGCCTGACGAATTGTCGTCGAAGTTGCCGAATGGTCGGCTCTCGTGGTGGAAAGCCTGAGTCGGATCACAGTCTGTCGCACCGTTTAGTCTTGAACGTACGACTGTCTGGAGGTTTGGTCTTCGGTTTGCTATGACGCAATCGAGGCGATCCGGCGGGATTGGGCCGCCATACAGAGGTCACATGCTGAATTTGGATCAAATACTAAGAGAACTTAGGGCCATCGAGGACTTCGACGCGCTATTGGCCACAAGCGAGCACTACCCGGAGGAAGCCATCGGGTTTGAGCTGCGCAAATTACGCAAGAGCGAATTGCTCGCGTTGGCTGAGTCGCTGGCATCGAAGAACTAGCAATCGCCATATCACAACTCATGCAGCACAATTATGGGACTAGCGTCTCAAATCACCTTGACAGTTTCTTTTTCGCGTCCCAACGAAACCGAAGGGCTTCCGACATGGCTGCTCGTGCGTCCTCGGAAATCCTTCCCTTCGGCCTCCGCTCGCCTCCGATAGGCTGTTTGTTTTGACGTGAAATCTGTCGCACTGCGTCGCAGAATGAACTTAGCTTTTCAAGTCGTATACCCTTCTTAAGCCATGAATGGTCAAGGGAAAGAACAACTGCGCAGCGATTTGCAATTGGCGGGAGCACATAGATAAAGTCAGGGGCGGTATTGTTTGCGTTCAAACACACTAGTAGTGCTATCAGCCGCTTTTCACTCCTGGCGCTTTGTAGTATCCAAGTTGAGCCTTTGTATTCTTTTGTCTGGCTACGACACGCTCGAACAGCTACTCTGGTACCGTCTTTTAGACGAAGACAGTTCCGGCGAATGGGGCCCCTCGTTTGAATTGAAACCTCGCCGGGGAACAACTCTACAAGGTTCTCCATCAACTTCCTGCGCACTTTGCGGATCTCGGCCCTGTGAACAACAGTGACTTTTAGCGGCGAGTCGTAGCCCGCAAGATCATAAGCACGCACAAGGGAACCAAAACGTCTTCTGTATCCTTCCTTAGACAATGTGTTTGGCGCACCGCGAAACAGGGTCATCGAAAGCTTACCTTTAGCCCTGAGTATCGACCTAAGTGCTTCCAATACTTGGTCATCAGATAAGTTAAAAGGCTTATTGCAGAGCACTTGCTGGGCTGCCTCAAAGGTCGCCGGATCAATAATTGCCTCGAATGCGTCCGGCACGACAATCCATTCCGTTTCTGCGTTAGTTTTTACCTGGGACCTCAGTCTGCTCTTCCTTCGGTTATAGACAGAGGTGCCTTTGTATTTCGGGTTGGTCAGAATCCCTCTGACACCCATACGCGTCCACTCTCGCCCATCAAGGAACGGAACTCTCAACCGGTTCAATTCGTCGGCAATGCTTTGCATATTTCGATTTTCCGAGATGAACATTCGATAGATTTCTCGAACCCAATGAATCTCATTTGTGGGTCCAGGAATCAGCTTGACTCGCTCGTTGGACAGGTTTTTCCGGTCCCCCGGTCCTAGTTCTCCCTTCTGAGTTTTGTTCGCTGAGATGAGCACTCTTCGGAAACCGTAGCCGGGGTGTCCGCCCGCCCTAAATCCGTCCCGAGCGACCCGACTCTCACCCGCAAAGACCTTTTCAGACAGTTCGCGACTGTACTCCGCCGCCATAACCCGTTTTAGTGCTTTAAGTATGACGTTCGGGAGATATCCATCATTGCGGAAATGCTCGGCGCAATAGTGAACTCGGACCCCAGCCGTTTTGCAAAGAAACTCATATGCAGCAGCCTCATCCGGGTCTTGAAATCTTCCCCAGCGGCTTACGTCATACACGAGGATGGTCCTGTACGGATATTTCCCCGCGAGGACATCCTGAAGCAGTTGAGAGAGACCTTTCCTGTGCTTTATTTCAAGGCCACTCTTGGCTTCATCGATATAGGTTTCACAGACAGTGAAGTTGTGCTCTTGAGCATAAGTCGCAATTCCAGCACTTTGAAAACTAAGGGAATACTCCTGACGCTCCGTAGAAACGCGGAGATATTGTGCTGCAAGTTTGTTTTCCATTCGGTTCCTCCGTCTCGTTCAAAGCCATTGCTCTAATTCGAGTCACTCCCTCAGCCAGAGACCCATACATCCTATCGACCGCTGCCAGTTTTTCTTTAGAGTGTGTCTGTGGAAAATCGGAAGACTCGTAGGAGACTGGCGGAGAAGCACTTTTTGTAGCCCGACGATGTGGCCAGGCTCACCTACTTGGACCATGCACCTGTACCAGAATCCGCCGATCAACTTCAGCACTCGTGATGACCTCCACACGAGCGCCTTCCCCTGACGGGACGGCAGTATTATTCCGCCAGCGCCTCCCAGTGCCGAGGATGCGAGCGGTAGCCCTTGCCGGATCCGGCCTGCATACCAACGCGAGACAAGAAATTCGTGATCGAATCGCAGATGTTGGAATTTCCGCGAGCGTGTCTGGATTTGTTGCGAGAACACTTCGCTCTCTGCATGGTGGTGAAATTGGCGATGGCAGCGGCGACCCACCTTTCGCCTCACGTCTGTAACGCTCTGTTAGGCGGGTGGATATCTGAATGGCAACGTGAGACGATGCACACAGGAATGCTTCGCCGGGTAGTGGGCTATAATTATGTGTTGCTGATTCTTTATTCTGGCATCGTCCCCCGTAAGAGGGAAAGTTGGCCTGACGAGAACATGGCTTTGATCTGGTTAACCGAATAGGCTGGCATTCCACCAGTGGCGGGGTGATACTCCTCTGGTTTCCAATGTTCGTCGTACAAATAGAAGTTGCCCTTGAACGGCTCTTTGTCACGTCCTCTCATTAGGGCCACGAGATAGCCTATTGAGTGCCGCGCCGTCGCCTGCCATGTTTCGCGCTCTTCGCAACTAGAGATTAGCTCCGTTGTGTCGTTCTTGATGCACCATTTTCCGCCGAAGGTATAGAGTTCTGGGAGTTCAGAGGCTTCGGCATCGACCAGTCCGTTACCCCAACCTGAATCTTGCCCTTCTGAGTTGAGCTTCGCGGCGATTTCGCCCGCCGTCAAGCATCTTTTAGCTTCGCTCAGTATTCGGAGGATTGCCTGTCCATGCGATTCGTCCAGCGATCTCATGCCCACAAGTTTCCCACAGATATGACCCTGGCGCTACCTCCTGGCAGCCGATGGCCGCAAGCGATGACAGAGGATCGGTCCTATGTTACTCTGGCCAGTTTTTAATGGACTCGCGAATGACTGCGATAGCGTTCTGCTACACGAAACCCGGCTTCGTGATCGCAGCGGATGGTCTCAGCCGAACGCTGGATTCTGCCACGGGCACATATCATCCGAACGGTGACAAGCACCAAAAGGTTTATCCGCTTCTAGGCTCTGGCAGGATTCTCGCCTACGCCATGATGGGTGAGGCCGTCGCCAGCGAGGACAATTCCTTCGACCTCAAAGCGGAGATCGAGCGGCAGCAAAAGAGGCTTGCGACCAAGCATTTTCCAAATCTCCGGGACTATCTAGGTGCCATCAGCATCAAGCTGAAAAAAACCTATGAGAAGGCAACCGAGACGTATCTCGATTACAGACCACAGCCGGATGCGCGGAATGAATACGACAGGCTGCTCGCCAGACTGATCGTGGTTGGGTACGTTGCGGCGAAGCCTTCATGCGTTCAGGCCGAATTGTTCTTCGAGGACAAAGGCAAAGTCGGGCTAAGGGTCACGGCCGAAGCACTCCATCCCGGCATCCCGGCGCTGGCTGCTCCGAGAGACATTCCGGGGATCATCGACCGCGATCCAAGGTTCTCGGAGTACAGGCTGCCACACGGCCCGGAGATGCCCATCGAACATGCCAGCGCAGTTATTAAGCGCAGGATCGAAGCCTGTGCCAGTCCCTTGGCGGCCAAAATAGAGCCTCTTTGCGCCGGGATCGGCGGCCATATCCACATCGCGGCGGTAACTCCTTCGGGCTTTAAATGGGTAGTCCCGCCCGAACCTCCTTTGTAACGGGTTCTCTCCGTGGGAATGGACCTGAGCCGTTAGCAGTTCGCTCATCTCCCACACATTGGTCTGCGATCCTGGTCTGCATCGCGGGAGTAACCCTCAAGGTCCGGTGAACGCGGCAGAAGTTGTACCATGCGAAGTACATAGCAGTGCACGAGCCCTTAGGTTAGTAGAAGCTTTAGCTAACAGGCTTTCGTCTCTTGCGCTGACGACAAGCGTCACTACAACTTATGGCATCGGCGCGCTTCCGCGCTCCTGCTCCAGTCTGAAAGTATCGTTTGCACCCCTCACAACGCTTAAGCTGGTAGACACCTGATGCGAATTGCGCGAATTGCAGCCACATGGCCCCGAGCAGGTTAGGAGGCATTATCGTTAGACTCTGACTTCCGTCTGCGTTCCATGCGAGGCGCGGAACACATGCGATCTTACGGTCTGAGTCATTTAGCTCGTCAGACAGGCGCTTATTGATTTCCCGCTGAAGTGCGTATCGGGCAGGCATTAACAGATCCCCCTCCCCAAAGGGGTGGGGTACTCCGGACTGCGTGAGAGATTCGGATGCACGATACCTGGGCGTCACAATTCGGTAATCGACCGCTCGGTCTTTCCAGGCAACGATTTGTTTAAGATCTGCCATTTTGTTGTTCGTAATTGAGTCCCAAATAGCAACGAGGGTTCGCATGTCTCCGATCTCCCGTTGCCACACCACTAACGCCGTGCCGCAAGCAGCATCCATTGACCAGTATGTGCCCTTCTCGTTTATGTAATCCTCTTCGGAGTACCTGTCAAAAAGGACACCATATCGATCCGCAAACTCGCGGATATCGTCTTTACCTCGCAATTCCGCAAACTCAAGGAACAAACCTGGAGTGTCGATCAAGGGCTGGTAGATTCGTGCCCCTTTTCCTGGGACATTCCGCTCATAAAGGTGTGGCTTTGAGCTAACACTCTGTTTCCATTCGTAACCAGCCGCGGCCACTCTCCAGCCAAACGCGGCCATCTGCACTTGTGCGGTCTTCATGGTCTTGCCTCCCGAAAGAGAAACAAAGGTTTTCTGTCACATATAAGTACATATAACCGTTACAGATAATAATATCACGGGTGAAGAGCAGTGCAAACAATTGCTCCAGACTTTATGTGCAGGCGCCGCACGATGCAGACACTAAAGGGAAATCAAAATGGTTTTGCAATTGCATTAGCACAAGGCGCCACGTCGCTAAGGGTCAGCTAGCAGGCCCTGAAAGACCTGAGCGCAGAAGTTTATGAAATGCGGTTCGCAAAGGAGCAGATATGAGCAAACCAAATATGAGGATATTGACGTTTTCAGAACTGCTAGCGACGGTATGGACGGGCGTGAATCTCGCAGAAGAATTTGGGGGTGGCACGCTAAAAATGGTCCACTTTCCCACCCACCTACGCGCGCCCCATTGTGAGGTGCTGCAGATTCTCACTCCGTCAACGGCGTCATCCATTCAAGCCGAGTTTAAAGGCAGGGCCGCTCCGGGATGGACACACACTCTGCGCCTCTTTGTGACGCCGGTTGGCTCGCTCACTATTCCATTACTTGAGGGAGCTGTTAAAGCCGCGCGTCCGTCTCAGGTTCTAATGGACCCCGATACGCTCGCTCCCGATTTGAGAGCCGACTGCGCGTCCAATTGCAAGCAAGCCGTGTGGATGGATGACAGCGCACCCCCGGCAGATTGGGCAGCGCAAATGTTTTCGGAATTGGAGGGCGTGTGACCTTCCTGGATATTGCACGTCCTCTTGCCGCGTTGGGATTCCGCGTCTTCCCTCTGGTCCCTAACGAAAAATTTCCGGTCAAGATGTCGTGGGGTGATTCCTTTGATGCAGCCACAACAGACATTGCCGCGCTTGAGCAGTGGGATAGGGAAGTCCCACGGGCTAACGTGGGCATCAGCCCGGATGAGAATTTCTGCTTTGTCGAAACGGACTCCGAAACAGAATTGAAGGAACGCGCGGCGGCGGCTGGCGTTCCATCTGAAGTCTGGGACACGGCGCGGGTGAGTAGCGGGCGGCCTGACCGGGCTTACTACATCTTCCGGCAGACCATGCGCACCCGCAAGGCCGGTAACCTGACGGCCACGCGGGAGGGTAAGGACAATCTCTTTGAGTTCAAGCAGCACCGCGTCTATGTCGTTGGCCCCGGCTCCATTCACCCGAAGACGGACAAGCCCTACGGAGTGGAGTGGCGGACCATTCCCGCCGTGCCGGACGTGCTGCTTAACTTTCTTTGCGAGGTGTACGGCGCACCCAAGGCCACAGACTCACACAAGATGGACGCGGAGACCACGCGGCAGACGGGTTTGTTGGATTCGTTCCTTGAGACCTACGAAGTGCCGACCACGGGCGATTGGTTCAACAAGGGGAAACAGTGGTATCGGCCGATCGCATGTCCGTGGGAATCGGAGCACGAAAACGCTAATCAGGGTACGTCAACGTGCATCGTCTACACCGAGGGCGGCGGTTATGGCTTTGATTGCAAGCACCGTTGCGCCTCCAAGAGCTGGAAAGAGTTTCGGGCGCAGGTAGAATCCCGCTTCCCCGAACGGCGATTCTCTTTCGTTGACGCTGGGGCCGCCGTGGTAATCGGGAAGACCATCCCGCTGCCGATTATCGCGCACGCTACTTTGGCCGAATCCTTTCTCCGGGACAATCACGATTTTGTGTGCGTCTACGACGTGGAGAAGCGGCCTATCGCGCAATGGGTGAAAACCCGGTGGGACATTTCCGGGGACGATACGCTGTTGTGGCGTGCTGTGTCGGACTATCTGAAGGGCCTTTTTGGCCAATATAAAGAACCTGAAAAGGGGCCGGACTCGCGCAAGCGATTCTATGACGCCAGTTTCATCACAGGCGTAGTGCGATGTGTGAAGCCATACTTGCCCCCTGTGAAAGCCGAGATGTTTGACCAAAACCCGCACATGCTCGGCTTGCCTGATTGCCGCGTCATTGACTTGCGGACCAGCGCGGTACGGGACATGCGCCGTGAAGACTACATTTCGCAGCGAATTGACGTGTCCCCGGACCCGAATTGTCCCACGTCCCGCTTTGACCGCTTCATCGCGGAGATTACTTGCGGTGATGGTGCGCTGGCTAACTATCTGCTCCGTCTGTGCGCGCTGTGTTTGACCGCCATTCCGTTTCAAGCATTGTTTTTTCTGTGGGGACGCGGGCGAAACGGCAAAGGCGTTCTCATACGGACGTTGACCGCGATCTTGGGCGAGGGAAAATTCGCGTGGCCGCTCCGTCCAAGCGAGATTACCGTGTCCAAATTCGGGGATGAGGCGATGAAACGAACATTCGCAAATCTGAAAAGCAAGCGGTTGGTCACGGTGACTGAGAGTGTGGCGGGCAATCTCAACACCTCTATGCTGAAACTGATGTCCGGTGGGGACGCGCTCAGCGGCGCTAGGATGAGGCAAGACCAACAAGTTTTCAAGCCCACGCACAAGGTCTTGTTGCCAACAAACGACAGACCACAGCTACCGGCTGACCCGGCATTCCGAGGCCGCGTCCACATGATTCCGTTTCTCGCTAATTTTACCGGACGTGAGGACCGGCAGTTAGATTACACCTTGCAACACGTGGAACTGCCCGGCATTCTGCACCGGCTTATCACGCTCTGCCCGGACGTGATTGAGAATGGTCTGCGACCGCCCGCAAGTGTGCTGGCTGAGACTGACCAATTGTTTACCGAGCTGGACGTTACTAAGCAATTCCGTGATGACTGCCTGGAGTCCGCGCCGGATGCCGAGACACAGGCGAGTGACATGGAGAAAGCGGTAGCGGAGTGGTTACGCGGACAGAACGCGGCGGGCCTCGTTATCTCGACATCGGGGCATGACAGCCAAGCGGAGACCATACTGCGGGAATTGAGGCATCAGCCGGACGTTAAGTACGTTCGAGTGCGAAGGGATGACGGGCAGAAAGACGGACTAGGTAAAGGCCGCGCGTGGGTTTACGTTGGCGTCAGGCTCAAAGCTGTCCAGCTGTCCACACTGTCCACCTCGTAACCTATCTATGAGCTACATGACGCTAACTACTACTACTTATATATGGGTGGGTGGATAGTACGAAAACCATGTGGACAGCGTGGACAAGTGGACAGCACGTGCTCGGCAGCGAAAGAAAAGGATGGGGGCGTTCGGAAATCTTGAGCAATGGCGCTAAATAGCCCTCCGCCGATCATAAATTTTGACGCACGATCAATTTTTCAAATCGAGTAAGATTTACGCGGTAGAAAGTACATGGACGCAGCTATCATTTACGGGCTAATTGACCCGAAAGACCACACGGTTAAGTATGTGGGTCAATGCCGAGATATGCACGTGCGCTATCAAGGGCACATGAACGCCGCCGCGTCCGGCGTTAAGCTGCCCGTCTACGGCTGGATACGCAACATCAAGCCGGGCCAACCCCAACTTGTCATCCTGGAGATTGTCCGGGCCAACAAGCAAGTGGAAGTCCGCCCCGGTCAGTATCGTGCGCTCGGCTCCATAGTCGAAGCTAAGTGGCTAAAGCGGTTTAGGCGCACCGCGCTTAACGTCACGCAACAGTGCGCGGCGGCAATGGATGATTTTGTCAACCCACCCGGTCTCAACCCCGAATATCTAACTGAGGAGTAAGCATGGCACGAATGAATAACCAAAAGATGACGCCGGGCGCACCCGAAAAGCCCGCCAACCTATCCACGCGGGTCGCCGGGCTCGGGCTTCGGGCTTTCCGTCGCAGAGCCGGAGGAAGACAAAGCGGAAACGTTGGAAGACACCCTCAACGGTTGACTCGCAGCAAACGCGTTGTGACGCAAGAAATTTATGAGCGCAAGAGCCGCTAATTCGCCATGGATGAACGCCCGTGAAGCCGCGCAATATCTCCGCGTGGCCCATCGCACTGTCCTGGAGTGGGCCAAGAGCGGCCGCATTCCCGCGCACAGGCTCAGCGGCTTGTCCCGCATCACATGGCGTTTCCTTGCCGCTGAGTTGGACGGTGCTATGATGGGCCCGCCATCTGCCGCAGAGAATGGAGAGTCATTCAATGCGACGGGAAAGTAAAAGCACTACCGGAAGTGTGGTCAAGGACAAACGTAGTCAACTCTGGCAGTTCTTTTGGTGGGCCGATGGCCGACGCCACAGCAAGACGCTAGGCCGTTTCCCAACCAAGACGGCGGCGTGGAACGCGGCGCAACAGTTCCGAGTCCAACCGCCTCAACCTCAACCCTCCAGCGCGCCCACCGTGGCCGTGCTGGTAGAGCAATACCGGGCAGAGAAGATGCCGACACGCTACAGCACTCGCCGTTCGTACAACGCGTGGCTGAGAAATCACGTCCTCCCGAAGTTCGGAGCGTGCGCAATCTCAGACGTGCAAGCGCGCCCGGTAGAACTGTGGCTCGAATCCCTCAGCCTCACGCCACGGAGCCGGGCAGCCGTTCGGGGCTTAGTTCGCATCCTGTGGGATTACGCGATGTGGCGCGGGGACGTGCCCACGCAGCGAAACCCGATGGAGTTGGTCACTGTCAAGGGCGCATCGAAGCGAACGAGCAAGCCCCGCAGTCTGACGGTAGAAGATTTCCAACGGTTCATCGTTCACCTAGACGAACCATTCCACACTATCGCGCTTGTGTGCGTGTGCTTCGGTTTGCGAATCAGCGAAGCCCTAGCCCTCAAGTGGGGTGATGTGGATTGGCTCAACGGAAAACTCAGCGTACAGCGCGGCATCGTTCGTCAACGCGTGGATGACGTGAAGACCGAAACATCCCACACGGCAATCACCGTCACCGAAACTATGCTCCAAGCACTCAAGCTGTGGAAGCAAACGACTCAGTTCTCAACGCAAGAGGATTGGATTTTCGCATCCCCAGCGCAGCTAGGCCGTCTGCCGTGGTCATCCGATAGCGTCAACGATGCGTACAAGAAAGCCGCGTCTACCGCTGGAGTCGCCCACGTCAGCACCCACAGCATGAGGCACACGTACCGCTCATGGCTTGACGCCGTGGGAACGCCGATCGCTGTACAGCAAAAACTGATGCGACACGCGGACATTCGCACCACGATGAACACTTATGGGGATGTGGTCACCGATGAAATGGCCGTAGCGTGTGGGAAAGTGGCACGTTTAGCCCTCAACGGCACGGAAACGGCACGGGACACTCGCTAAGTCCTTTGTTTTGGCGGAAGCGTGTGTGAGTCGAACACACCGGCGACATCGAAGATGCCGCCCGCCGGTTTTGAAGACCGGGACGATCACCGGACCGCATGCGCTTCCGTAGTTCGTGAAGATGTTCGTTTGCAACGTAACACGAACTACTTCGGCTGCGCCACCACTCGCAAATAGGGCTTCAGAGTCTTCCAGCCGGCTGGATATTTTTGCTTGGCCTGATCTTCTGAAACCGATGTGGGAATGATCACGTCCTGCCCAGGCTTCCAGTTCACCGGCGTGGCAACATTGTGCTTCGCGGAGAGTTGTATCGAATCCAGCGCGCGCAGCACCTCGTCGAAATTGCGTCCGCTGCTCATGGGGTAGATCAGCATCAGCTTGATCTTCTTGTCTGGACCAATCACGAACACCGTGCGCACGGTGGCATTGTCGGCCGCCGTCCGGCCATCGCTAGTGGTTCCAGCTTCGGCGGGCAGCATGTCATAAAGCTTCGCCACCTTGAGTTCCGGATCGCCGATCATCGGATAGGTCACTTTGTGCCCCTGCGTTTCTTCGATATCGGCGGCCCACTTGCCGTGACTGGTCACCGGATCCACGCTCAACCCGATAATTTTCGTGTTGCGCTTGGCAAACTCCGGTTCGAGACCCGCCATGTAGCCCAGTTCCGTCGTGCACACCGGAGTGAAATCCTTGGGATGTGAAAACAGGATGGCCCAACCGTTGCCGATCCATTCGTGAAAGTTGATCGTGCCTTGCGTGGTTTCCGCAGTAAAGTTGGGAGCTTCCGAATTGATGCGTAGAGACATGTTGGTTCCTCGCGTAGTTTTTGAGAAATTGAGAATGGCCGGCAGCGTTTGAGCCCCACTGACCTTAGTAGAGAGAGAATATCCAGTGACCCACCCGCCGGTCAACCGGGCTAGAACCGTTCAGGCAGGGACCACGGTATTGCATTGGCTGCGGTTATGCCTGGGCGCGCGAGCTCTTGGCCCGCGCGATTAAGGTTCGGTAATATCTCACACATGGCTACTTCGGCACGCAAGTTCTCCATGGTGCAGGTCGATGTGTTCACCGACCGCGCCCTCACCGGCAACTCTCTGGCGGTTTTTCTCGATGGACGCGGTCTTAGCACCGAGCAGATGCAGGCGCTCGCGCGCGAAATGAATCTTTCCGAGACTACTTTCATTCTCCCTGGGGATGCGGCTGCAGAAAAGACCCGCGGAGTCCGCGTGCGCATCTTCACCGTGCAGGAAGAACTGCCCTTCGCCGGGCATCCTACGCTCGGCACCGCTTTCGTTTTGCGGGGCAAGACGGGCGTAGCAGAAATCCCGCTCGATCTGAACGTCGGCACCGTCCCCGTGCGCTTCACCGGGGAACCACCGCAGCCCGCTTTCGGAGAGATGACGCAGATGAATCCCGAGTTCGGCGCAACCCACGACGTAAACGACGTCGCGCGCGTCACGGGCCTCAGCCCGGCCGACTTCGACGGCTCCGCGCCCATCCAAACCGTCTCCACCGGCGTGCCTTTCACCATCGCCGCGCTGCGTTCGCTGAAGACGCTGCAGAACCTCCGCCTCGATCTCGCCGCCGCCGCCGAATATCTCGCGGGCAGCGGTGGAAAATTCTTCTATTTTGTTTGCCGTGAAACCGTCGATCCCAAAGCCCGCCTCCACGCCCGCATGATTTTCTACAACGGAGAAGATCCGGCCACCGGATCTGCCGCCG
>Ga0116223_10001942_pt1 | contig 20184 bp, 16 predicted proteins | sample Sb_taG_3_FD_90092 | JGI IMG/M metagenome (GOLD analysis project Ga0116223, IMG submission 90092) | Peat soil microbial communities from Weissenstadt, Germany - Sb_50d_a_PC metaG | ecosystem: Environmental > Terrestrial > Soil > Wetlands > Peat | place: Germany: Weissenstadt | collected 2010-09-21 | reverse complement strand
TGCGTGTCGCCGGAACCCGCAAAGCAATCGCCAACCCATTGATCGACATTCCTAGAGGCTTGAGAAATTCCTCGTTCAGCACCTCGCCGGGATGTGCGGTCACCCGGTTAGGGGTCGCAATAGCTTTAGTGGTAGTCGACGATTTCGACATCGGTGGTCCCTTCTTTGGTCCAGGTAAAACTGACCAGATTCAACGTCAAACAACGACTGAACGGTCGATACGCCAGCGCGGCGCGGACGAAGATAATAACGTGGAAGTGCTTTCTCCACGCGCAACTGCAGCCAAGCACAGAACTCGCAAAGGCAGCGAGCCTGCTGCCGCAAAGCTCTCGAACGGGACGGCCGCGCCCGCCGCCCATCATCCTTGAGGCGTGTTGTCGGACCGTAATTTTTAGTTCGCTTACGCCTGCAGGTAATAGAAGCGCTCGGAGACAGCAGCACGATTGTTTCACCGCTCTGCACATTGCAGAGCTGGAATTCCTTGCGAAAGAGCACCGCAAGTTTGGCATGATTGATCGCTTCGGACATGGCGCACTACCCTTGCTGTCGGCGTTCGCGAGAAGCTTAGCAAGAACTTGCCTTAGACGACAGGGAGGGCGCCGGGTGGGTCTCGCGCGCTACGCTCGATAGGGCGCGTGGGCCTTCTTGGTAGCTTTACTTTTTTGCCGCCGCGCAGCCAGATACCGGATCCGCCGCCGTTCCGCGCAACCGGCAACGCTTGGGCCCGCAGCGATCTCCTAGCGCTGATCCGTCGGCGGCAAACTTATTGCGGATGAGACCGAGGAGTAGGGCAACCAAGAACGGCGCACGTAAAAGCTGGATCCGCATCGGCGATGCCGGCGATGGCCGCCATCGTCCCAGTGCGGACGCTGCAACACGAAGCTTATGCAGCAGTGCGCAATCCCCTATTCGGCCGCCGGCCAGTTCGGACGGTGGCAGAAGGGAAGTTGTCCGTCAGGCTAGCGGCCTATCCCAACCAGTGATGGCAGCGGTGGTGCCAGGCGGCCCGATGCAAGGCCCTTTCGGCTCCCGCCCAGGTGTGGAAGCGCTGGTGCCAGTGGTGGTGCCCCCGATGCCGTCGAAACCACAGATAGCCGCCGTCCTGCGGACCGGCCGCGGTGCCGGTCCAAACGCGGCAATAGCCGCTGTTAAACTTAACCACGGCGAAATCGGCGCTCGCCGGGCTCGACGCGCTGAAGCTCAGCGCCAAAAGGCCAATCGCAAAAGCAAATCGCTTCATTGTCACCTCCCTACTATAAACTACGTGGAATGCGATAATACGGCGCTGATTTTGAGGCAAGCCAATACCAGTTCGCGTGCGTGAGTTTGACGAACTTTTCGGGCCCAGCCCGATCGCCTGGCCGTAGTCTACGATGGCAGAAACGGGCGCGACGCGCTGGTTTGAGCGGCGCCGATTGGGCGGCGGCCGCAAAAATGCTGCGATGAACAGCCTGCAGAACGCCTTCGGGTCTTCGACAGCGAGTTGCATGAGACCACCAACCGGAAAGGGTTGTCCGGTCCAACCCACTGGCGACAGTGAGAAGCCGGGAATTGTTGGCCGTATTGGCCGGTGTGTGCCGGGTGCGATCATTCTTGCGCGCGCGGATATCCGACCGTCTGGGCAAAGGTAACGAACTGCCCTTCGCCGAGCTTCATCGTGTGACCAAGCTTGTCATAATCGACCGCCCCACGAAAGACGGTCGCCAGCCCTTCGGAGGCGCAGAATAAGTAGACGTTCTGTCCGATAAAGCCGGTATCGACCGACGCATAAAGGCGCCGCTCCTCGGCGGAAATGTCCTGCATGCGCTCGCCGTGAGCAACGTAGACAAGATTGAGGGGCGCCGTGCCGACATAGTCCTGGCGCCCGGTCGCTGTGCGGATGTCGTCGGGCAGATGCGGCAGCAGTGCGTGCTTCTTGGGCTCGTAGAGCCAAACCCCGTCTTCCATCGCCGCATAGACGTCGATCACCATGACATGGCGCCAATAGGGGGCGGTACGATCGCCGCTCGCCGGCCGATTGACGCCGAAGGCTGCCCATAACAGGTCGGACAGAACCTGATTTGGCAATGGTCGGGGCGAGTATTCGCGGATGGAACGACGCAGCCGAAGAGCCTGAATAAGAGGCTTTCCACCGTCGGCTCGCGGCGGCGGCAGGTCAATAGCAGCGGCGTTCTCGGCCGCAAGTCCGGGCGCAGCCACGAGGACGGCGCCAGAGAGCAATCCTGTGCTGGCTTCTCGTCGAGTGATCATGATGTTGGCTCCGCTGCAGTGATGCTGTCGAATTAATCAACGCGATAATTGCGCTCCTATCGCCTTTTGACATCTTGCTGGTCGCGTCCAGTGGCGGCGATTGGGACGAAAGTTGACCTAAGCGCACATGGTCGGATCGTCATTCTCCGGCTTCTTGACCCGCCACTTCTGAACAAAGAGGCTCCGGTCGAGAACGCGCTCAGGGCTTCTACGCTGGGCCTGTGAGTTCTTGGGGGAGGTGGAGCAGAACACGGAATGCGTGCGCCATCTTGATTTGGATCAATCCCGCGCATCTCGGCGCCGGGCAAGTTGCGCGCATGTCCCGCGCCGCTGATCGAACCTGGAGGGCTGCTGTGGCGGGTATCGTCGCCCTCATGAGCCTCTATTCATCGAACGCGGCGCCACAGCCCGTTCCGGCAACCGGCGCGTCACTTCTCACCGCTGAGCAGCTCGATCAGTTGGTCGTCGCGCCTTTCTGTCGGCCGCCATGGCGTGCGCCTCGTCGATGGTGAGGTTCGATACCTGATACCTACGGTTCTCGATATCGGCGACGAGCTTGCGCCCCCATTTTGTTGGCGGCGCGTTATATTGGCCGGATAGATATATGACGATCGGTGGGAAAAATGATCGACGGGCGGGAAATTCCCTGCTCCTCGTAAACAAATTCCCTGCTCAGTTTATGCAGGGAATTTCCCGGCAAGTGATTGACGCGGCTAACTTACCGGGCGTAGCAAGTCGAGGAGGAGGCCAAATTCAGGAGGATTCCCTGCTAAATTCCCTGCTAGCAGGGAATTGGTTTCGATGGGAAGTGAGCCAGTGTCGAGTTCATCGACGAGAACGGCGGCAGCCCGACGCCTACCGAATGCGATGATTCCGTGAACACGGAGAACGACATGCTTGAGGAGCAAAAGGCAGTTATCGTCGGGGGTACTTCGGGAATCGGTTTGGCTGCGGCGACGGAGTTATGTCGCGCCGGCGCGAAGGTCTGGGTGACCGGACGCACGCAGGATAAGGCCATGGCCGTTGCGGCCGCCATCGGCGATCGCGCCACCGGGGATGCCGCAGACGCGCGCGATGCCGTGAAGCTGCAAGCTTTTTTCGCGAAGGTCGGGGAATTCGATCACCTGATCGTCGCTCTCGGCGGCGGCAGCGCGATTGGCGCGTTCAAGGATCTCGATGAAGCAAAGATGCGAGCCGGCTTCGACAACAAGTTTTGGCCGTATCTCAACGCAATCCGCATTGGCGTAGGTTATATTCGTGGTCCCGGATCGATAACATTGATCACCGGCGCCGCTGGGCGGCGGGCCATCAAGGGCACCTCTGGACTCGCCGCGGTGAACGGAGCCCTGCAAGCGATCATCGGCCCGTTGGCACTGGAATTGGCGCCGATCCGCGTCAACGCGGTATCGCCCGGCTTGATTGCCACTCCCTATTGGGATCGTATGCCAGAGGATGCTCGGCGAGCGATGTACGAGCGTTCAGCCGCGAGCGTTCCGGTTGGTCGCGTTGGTGCACCGAACGATATCGGGCAAGCCGTCCTATTTCTTGTTAGTAATGGATTTACGAACGGCGCAATTCTTGACTGCGACGGCGGCGCCAGATTGGTTTAGGGCTGCCCGTGGCTGCGGGCAATAAGTATTTGAAAGCTGGAGCCATGAACATCATCCCGATCAAGAACCAGAATGGGCTTCGGCCGTGCGATCTCATTCCCTTCATCGGCAGCCGCAATCGTACATGAAGTTGCTGAATCGCCGGCATGTGCCTCTCCATACAAATCTCTGAGCGGTTTCTGCAGAACATTACCACGCCTCTTCGAGGCGCCGCCTAACCGGAGAAACCATGCGCCTCGCCGCGCTCGCCACCGGTGCCGGAGTGCCGATAGTAGATTTTGCCGGCCGCATCGCGGAAGTCCATACGCGCGCCGCTCTTCTTGCGCTCGCAGACGGGAAGTCGGTGATGCTGGTCGCCCCGGAGTTGGGCCGTTTCCCCCGCGCCATCACGTTCGATGCGCCGGAAGGACTCTCATTGCGGGCCCTCATTGCCCCCGGCGCTGCGGTGGCGGCGCGGGGCGCCGTGTTGCGGGTCGTCGGCGCCGTGTTCACGATCGATTTGCGCGCGGGTCTGCCCTGGCGCAGCAATCTCAAGGGGCTGCGGTTGGATCCCGGTCGCAACGCAGTAGTGCGGGCCTACTGCACGGCTCGCGCGGCTCTGGATGCCGATGGTCGCAGTGACAGATTGCGCCACACCGCGGGCGCGACGCTCGACAGCATGACTGAGGCGACGCGACGCCGTGATGTGACGGCCGCAGAGCCGGCAATATCGCGTCTCATCGGTCTCGGCGAGGGCAGGACGCCGGCGGGCGATGACTATCTCGTCGGCTATTTGGCGGCGCTATGGGCTTGCAGCGACGCAAGCAGGAGCTTCGCCGCCAAACTTGGTCCGCTGCTCGCGGCGCTGGCGGTGCAAACCGAGCCCTTGAGCCGCCTCTATTTGGAAGCGGCGGCCGCCGGTGAGGTGTCAGAGCGGATCGCGGCGGTCGCCGCCGGTATTATTGCGGGTATCGACGATGCCGCGATTGCGTGTGCCGTCGCTGCCGCGTTGGCGGTTGGGCATAGTTCCGGCGCCGCGGCCGTGCTTGGCCTGCTGCAAGGCTGCGCCGCCTGCGCGGAGTGCCGGCTCACGCCTGCACCGATGCGACCTTCACGCCCGCTTTGCCCGCCTGCTGCTCGCTCAGCGCGACACTGAGGCAGATCGCTGCGAGCAGTACGTAGCCGGGCGCCATCGTGGTGATGGCATCCCACCAAGCAGCGCCGTGGATGCGAAGAAGGAGAGGGCCGTCGCGCCAAGCGCGTAGACCGTCGCCTCCATGACTCCCGCTCAATAATGAATGCGGCGATGCGCCGAGCATGAGCCGGCCAGCACAGCGCCACTGACCAGGAGTGCATGCCTCGATACTCCGGCGTTGCGGTTGCTCGTGTTGCGCTCAGGCCGCGACGCGCTTTGCTTCTGCGAGTGTCGGCAGCAGGTCGGCGGAATTCCCGACCCAGCCAAAGATGCCGCCTTGTGCTTTGATCATTTCCAGTGCCACGCGCTGGAATTCAGGAAAATAGGAAGCGACGCAGTCGGCGAGCACTAGACAATCGTAGCCTCTGTCGTTGGCTTCACGGACCGTCGTGTTTACGCACACCTCGGTGGTGACACCGCAGACGATGAGCTGGCGGATGTCGCGGCTGTGCAGGATGGCGTCGAGAGCGGTGGCGTAAAACGCGCCCTTGCCGGGCTTGTCCACCACCGGTTCGCCCGCCGCTGGCCGGAGGTCGTCGATAATGTCGTGGCCGTATTCGCCTTGCACCAGGATGCGGCCCATCGGACCGGGATCGCCGATGCCGGTCGCGAGCCGCCCGCGCGCCTTCTTCGACGGCGGCAAGTCGGCGAGGTCGGGGCGATGTCCCTCGCGCGTGTGGATGATGAGAATGCCGGCCTTTCTTGCGGCATCGAGGACGCGTGCGGTCGGTGCCACCGCCTTGCGCAAGAGCGATACATCGTTACCGAGCGCCTCGCCAAATCCACCGGGATCGACGAAGTCGCGCTGCATGTCGACGATGACGAGGGCGACGTGCTCAGGCTGGAACACGAACTCGTAGGGTTCGGCTCGTACCGTCGGCATAGAGTTCCTCCTTGCTGCGCGGCACCATGCGGCGTGTTGCCTGGCGACGCAATGGCGCCCAGCACCGAGATTGCCAGGCCCGCCCCTTTCCGTTTTGCCGTTGGCTCGGTATGCAATTTAGTAATACAAAAGCGGATTCCAAAGCCAAGGCCAGAGAGCCGGCGGTCATTCGCGACATGCGAGGAAGGAGTATGAATGGCGCAGGTCGCCAAAGTGATCCGGAATTTCTATCGGGACTCTGTGGCGCTGATGCAGCTCTCCGCGCGCCTCTCCGAGCTGCCGGGAGTACGGCAGGCCTCCGCCGTGATGGCATCGGCGAACAACTTGGCCTTGCTGCGTGAGGCTGGCCTACTCGCGGGCGATGTCGCCGCCGGTCCGAATGACCTGCTGGTCGCGCTCGACGGTGAGGACGAAACGACGCTTGGTGCCGCGCTCGAACAGGCCGAGCGAGCGTTCGACAGTCAACCCGGTTCAAGTGCCGCCGCGGGGCCACGGCGAGAACCTCCGCGCAGTCTGGAGATGGGCCTGGAAAGCATGCCGGCAGCCAATCTCGCGCTGATCTCGACTCCCGGGGACTACGCCGCGGCCGAAGCCTTAAAGGCGCTGCACCTTGGGCTCAATGTGATGCTGTTCAGCGACAACGTGCCGATCGAGGATGAGGTCGCGCTCAAACGCTATGCCCTTGCGCACGAGCTGATGGTGATGGGACCGGACTGCGGCACTGCGATCGTTGGCGGAATTCCGCTCGGTTTTGCCAATGCGGTGCGCCGGGGATCGATCGGCCTGGTGGGCGCATCGGGTACCGGGTTGCAGCTTGTGACCTGTCTGATCGACCGTCTGGGCGGCGGCGTCAGCCAGGCGATCGGTACCGGTGGGCACGATCTTTCCCGTGACGTCGGCGGCATCACCATGCTGCAAGGGCTGGACGCTCTCGCCGACGATGACGCCACTAAGGTGATCGTATTGATCTCGAAGCCTCCGGCGCCCGAAATCGCCGCGCGCGTGCTCGCTCGGGCGCGCGAGGCCGGCAAGCCGGTGGTCGTGAACTTCCTCGGTGCAGATCCGGCGTCAATCGCCGCCTCTGGTCTCACGCCCGTCAAGACGCTGGAGGATGCGGCACTCGCCGCCGTGGCTCTGGCCACAGACCGCAAACCGGAGTCCCGCGCTTCGATCTCTGCGCCACTCGACCTGCCGCCGCTGGCCCCGGGGCAGCGCTACGTGCGCGGCCTCTACAGCGGCGGCACACTGTGCTTCGAGGCGGCGCTGCTGCTCGGCGAGGTCCTCCCGGACGTCTACTCCAACACGCCCGTTGGAGGGGCGCGAGCGCTGGAAAACGTTTGGCAGAGTCGCGCCCACACGCTGATTGATCTCGGCGACGACGTTTTTACGCGTGGCCGCCCGCACCCGATGATCGATCACCGGTTGCGCAACGAGCGCCTGGCCGTGGAGGCGCAGGATCCGCAAACCGCGGTGATTTTGCTCGACGTCGTGCTCGGTTACGGCGCCCACGCCGACCCGGCAAGCGTCATCGCACCGGTGATCGAGGCATCGATCGCCCAGGCCGCGGCGTCCGGGCGGCATCTTGCGGTGCTCGGCTTCGTGTGCGGCACCGCGACCGATCCGCAGAATCTGCAACGCCAGGAAGCGCGGTTGCGCGCGGCGGGGATGCGGCTCGCCGGCAGCAATGCCGAGGCAGCCCGGCTCGCGGCGCGCATCGTCGCTAGTGCGAAGGGAACCTGATCATGCGCCTTTTCGCGCAGGAGCTGCAGGTGCTCAACGTCGGCCTCGCTTCATTTGCCGACGAGATTGTGCAGGCCGGCGGCAAGGCGACGCACATCGAATGGGCTCCTCCCGCCGGTGGCGACCGCGCGGCCGGTTGGGCACTCGCGCGTCTTGTCAACGACGCGGAGGTCGAGGCGGCGAACCGCAAGGCGTTCGGCTCCTATCTTGCCGCTCAGCCGCAGCTCGCGGGCATCGGGCCGGCCCGTGACGTCATTCCGGGCATGAGCGAGCATCGTATTCTTCACGCCGGACCGCCGATCGAGTGGGAGCGCATGTGCGGCCCCATGCAAGGCGCTATCGTCGGTGCGCTCCTGTTTGAGGGCTGGGCCAAGGACCACGAGTCCGCCAAGCGCCTCGTGGAGCGCGGCGACGTTACTTTCGCGCCCTGCCACCATCATGGCGCGGTCGGCCCGATGGCCGGCATCATCAGCCCGTCGATGCCGGTGTGGATTGTCCGCGATGGCGCGACCGGCCATCGCACCTTCAGCAACCTGAATGAAGGGCTCGGCAAGGTGCTGCGCTTCGGCGCCAATAGTCCCGACGTCATCGATCGCTTGAGATGGATCGCAACCACGTTGTACCGCGTGCTTGACGCAGCCTTCGCGGAAGCCGGCGGCATCGAACTCAAACCGCTGATCGCGCAGGCGCTGAACATGGGCGACGAGGTCCATAACCGCAACGCCGCCGTGACCTCCTTGCTGCTGCGGTGGTTGGTCCCTGCGATGCTACGCTCGCGCGCAAGCAGAGACGACGTGACCTCCGCCGTTACCTTTATCGCGGGCAACGATCATTTCTTCCTCAACATTTCGATGGCCGCCTGCAAACTGATGCTGGATGCGGCGCGCGACATTCCCGCCAGCACTATGGTTACTGCGATGGCGCGCAACGGCGTTGCCTTCGGCATCCAAATGAGTGGCACCGGAGACCGTTGGTTCACCACGCCCGCTCCCGTGGTCGATGGCCTTTACTTCCCCGGATATTCGATGGCGGACGCCGCCCCCGATCTCGGCGACAGCGCTATCACCGAAACCGCCGGACTCGGCGGCTTCGCCATGGCGGCTGCTCCCGCGATCGTCAATTTCGTCGGCGGCACGCCAGAGGATGCGATCGCCAATACCGCCGCAATGGGCCACATCACGCTCGGCCGCAACGGCGCGTTCACGCTGCCCGCGATGAATTTTTCCGGCACGCCTGCTGGCATTGACGCGCGCAAGGTAGTCGATACCGGAATCCTGCCAGTCATCAACACCGGCATCGCCCATCGCGAGCCGGGCATAGGCCAAATCGGCGCCGGTATCACTCGCGCGCCGCTCGACTGTTTCGCGCAGGCCGTGACCGCGCTCGCTGCCGCGCTGCCGGACCAATAACCGCGAAGCTGGCATAGAGGGGGACAATGGCAGGAGAAAAGAAACTGGCGGTGGTTGCGGTCGGCGGCAACGCGCTGATCCGCGACCGGGAGCATGAGGGGATCCCTGACCAATATGAAGCGGCCGCTCTCACCGTGCAGGGCATCACCGACATGATCGAGGCCGGCTGGAACGTCATCGTCACCCACGGCAACGGCCCGCAGATGGGCTTCGTCCTGCGCCGTTCGGAACTCGCGATCCACGAGGTCGCGCCAGTGCCGATGGACTATGCTGGAGCCGACCTGCAAGGCGCACTCGGCTACATGTTTGTCCGTGCGTTCCGCAATGAGTTTCGCAAGCGTGGTATCGCGCGCGAGCCGGTTGCGGTCGTTACCGAAACACTGGTCGATTCCAACGATCCCGCCTTTCGCGATCCGACGAAGCCGATCGGCTCACAGATGGACGAGGCGACGGCCAAGAAGCTTGCCGCCGCGCATGGCTGGACGGTGAAGGAGGACGCCGGCCGCGGCTGGCGGCGCGTGGTACCGTCGCCCCGCCCGCGCAAAATCATCGACTACCAGGCGATCGCTTATTTGGCGCGCGCCGGCTTTGTAGTGATCGGCGGCGGTGGCGGCGGCATCCCCGTGGTGGAGCACGCGGACGGCACGCTTCGCGGGGTCGAGGCGGTAATCGACAAGGACCTTGCTTCCAGTCTGCTGGCGCGCTCGATCGGTGCCGACCTGTTCGTACTCGCAACCGGTGTCGAGCGCGTTGCCCTCGGCTTCAACACGCCGCGCCAACGTTGGCTCGACCGCATGACGCTTGCGGAAGCGCGGCGCTACGATGCCGCGGACGAGTTCGACAGGGGCAGCATGGGGCCGAAGATCAAAGCCCTGATCGAGTTCCTCGACGGCGGCGGTAGTCGCGGACTGATCACCGCTCCGTCCAGTCTTTGCCGTGCGCTTGCCGGCGAAACCGGCACCGTCGTTGTGCCCTGAAGAACAGATGGCGACGTGTCTCAGTGGCGGCTGAGGCTTTTCAGCGCCGGTAGACGTTTATCTCAATGTCGCCGTCATTGCCGGCGTCGCGCGGTGCTGCCCTAAATTGGACGGTCCGGGACCTTGCTGAAGCTGCCCGCCTTCATCGCAACACGATCACAAACATCGAAACGGGTAGATATGCGGGTGATGCGGCAACGCTCGCCGTAATCGAAACGGTACTAAAGCGAGCCGGCATCGAATTCATCGACGAGTACGGCGGCGGACCGGGTGTTCGGCTGCGCAAGCGGCAAAAAAAGTAAAGCCGCCAAGAAGGCTCACACGCCCTATCGAGCGTAGCTCGCGAGACCTACCGGCGCCCTCCCTGTCGTCTAAGGCAAGTTCTTGCTAAGCTTCGTCGCGAACGCCGACAGCAGGGGTAGTGTGCCATGTCCGAAGCGATCAATCATGCCAAATTGGCGATGCTCTTTCGCAAAGAATTCCAGCTCTGCAATGTGCAGCGCAGTGAAACAATCGTGCTCCTAAGCGATCTCGGGTCGCGGCGCGATTACGTGTCTGCCGCATTTGCGGCAGCCGAGGACCTTGGCGCCGACGCCTACGAAATGTGCGTCAATTCCATGCCGTCATGGGCCAAAGTCGGGGTGGAAACCGTCGGCCGCTGCAAGGGCACGCTCGATGCCATAAAGGCCGCCGACATGCTCATGTGCCTGCACATCCCGTTGTTCACCAAGTGGCTTAAGGAGGCCCGCGACGCCGGAACGCGGGCGCTGATGGTCATTGACGGCCCCGACGAGCTGGAAGAGCTGATGGCCCCTCCGGGCCTAAAGGAAGCGGTGACGCACGCCGGTGAGCGTCTCAAGCGAGCAAAAACGATGCGGATCACGCGCCCCGGGGGCACCGACCTCACCGTCAGGCTGGGCGATTATCCGACCATGATCCAGTACGGCTTCGCAGAAGCACCGGGTCGTTTCGATCATTGGGGCGCGGGCCATGTGCACACCTTCCCCAATGAAGGTTCTGCCAACGGCACGGTCGTGTTCGCCCCCGGCGACATTGTCGTACTTCCCTATTGCCGATACGTGCAGGATGAGGTGCGCCTCGACGTCCGCGACGGCTTCATCCGTAAAATCGAGGGCGGGCTCGACGCCAAGCTGATGAGCGACTGGCTGGAAGGCAACCGCGCCACGCCTGAAGACATGGACGGCCACGCCATCTCGCATCTCGGATGGGGATTGAATCCACAAGGACGCTGGGACGCGATTGCGCTAAACGGCTCGGATCCCAAACGCCACCATGCCGGCGCCCGCTGTTTTGCCGGCAATTTCCTCTTCTCTACCGGCCCAAACTCGCAAGGCGGCGGCAAACGCACAACCAAGGGCCACTATGACGTGCCGATGCGCGATTGCACGGTCACCCTCGACAACGACGTGATTATCGACCGTGGCCGTTTCGCCGACGAAAAAATGCGCGTCGCGCGCACTGCGCGCTAAAAATCCGGGGCGCTGCAGGCATGACCACTCCAGCCGCTGGCACGCGCGGCGTTTCGAAACGTTTCGGCGCGACGCGGGCGCTCGATCGTGTGGATTTCGACGTATTGCCCGGTGAACTGCACGCCCTTGTCGGCGAGAACGGAGCCGGCAAGTCGACGCTGGTACGGATCCTCTCCGGCGTGCATCGGCCTGACGCGGGCGAAGTCACCGTTGACGATGAGCTCCGCGCATTCGACGGCCCCCGCGATGCCATTGCCGCGGGCATCATCACAATTCCCCAGGAACTGCGGCTCGTTCCCGCCCTCTCGGTTGCCGAAAACCTTACCCTCGGCGACCCGCCGCTGCGGCGCACGCTTGGCGTTAAAGTGATCGATCACACCCGTATGCGGCAACAGGCGCGAGAGCAGCTTGCACAGCTCGAATTCGCACCCGATCCTGACACCCGCATCAGCCGCCTGAGTTTTGCCGAGCGCCAGCTTGTCGCCATCGCCAAGGCGCTGCGCCGGCGCTGTCGAGTCCTTATTCTCGACGAGCCGACGGCGGCGCTCGAGAGCCGCGAAATCGAGCGGCTGTTCGCCGTGCTGGCGCGCATGAAGAGCCAGGGCACTGCAATCATCTATGTTTCGCACCGGCTCGATGAGGTGGTTTCTTTTGCGGATCGCTGCACTGTGTTGCGGGACGGCCGCGTTGCGGCGGTGCGCCAGCGCGGCGCATTCAAAACCGCTGATCTTGTGGAAGCCATGACCGGCCGCAAGGTGGCTCAAATCGATGCCGAACCGTTGATACCTGGCGCGGTGGTGCTTGAAGACGTCACAGACCGGCCCGACGCCATCCGCTTGCATGCGAACGAAGTGATCGGCCTCGCCGGATTGCTTGGCAGCGGGGCCGGCAACGTGCTGCGCCGAATATTCGGCATCGGCGGCGAAAAGATTGAGACGCGCCGCAGTGGCGCAGTGTGCCGAATCACGAGTCCGGGCACCGCCGTCCGCCTCGGTATCGGCTTCGTGCCCGACGAGCGCCGGCTGGGTCTCGTGATGAATCTTTCGGTGCGCGATAACATTCTGCTTCCAAGTCTCGATCTTTTGACGCGCGGTGGCCATCTTGACAGAGCCAAAGGCGACCGGCTTGTCGGACAGTTGATGGAATTGCTTGATATCCGGCCACGCCAACCCTGGATGCGGACCGCGATGTTGTCGGGCGGCAATCAACAGAAGGTCATCATCGCGAAATGGCTCGCGCGCCAGGTCGGCGTGCTGTTGCTTGATGAGCCGACGCAGGGCATTGACGTTGCAGCCAAGGCGCAAATTCACGCCTTGATCCGCGATTTCGCCAAACGCGGCGGCGGTGTCCTCGTGCGCTCCAGCGATCTCGACGAACTTGCCCTTATCTGCGACGGCATCTTGGCGCTGCATCAGGGCCGCATCACCGACCGTCTGCAGCGCTCCGAAGGGTTCAGCGAAAAGCGACTCCATGCCGCGATCGGCGGGTGACCATGCCGCCGTCGCATCAACGCCTTAATCTCATCGGCCAAGCGCCGCTCATCACGCTGTTGGTGCTTTGTCTTGTCACCGCGCTTTTGACCAACCGTTTTCTCTCGCCGTTAAACCTCACAAATATTCTCGTGCAATCGTCAATCATGGCGGTCATCGCCATCGGCATGACTTTCGTGATTATCGGCGGCGGCTTCGATTTGTCAGTCGGCTCGACCGTCGCTTTTGCCGGCTGTATCGCGGCCATGACGATGGTGAAGTTTGGTTTGGCCGCGGGCGTCCTTGCCGGGATTGCCGCCGGCGTTGCAATTGGCGTCGTCAACGGCGTTATCATCGCCAAGCTCGGCGTAAACCCGTTCATCACCACGCTCGGGACCATGGTGCTGGTGCGGGGTCTCGTTTACCTGATTACCGGCGGCGCTCCCGCGGGCGATGATCGTTTACCGGCCGCATTCATCGCTTTTGGCTCGGCGCGCCTATTGGGCATCCACTATCTGGTATGGGTACCTGCTGTTCTGCTGGTCGCCTTATCATGGGTATTGCGGGCGACTCCGTACGGCAGGCGCGTTTACGCCACCGGAGGCAACCGCGAGGCAGCTTATCTTTCCGGTGTACCGATCGAGCGCATCATCGCCTCGACCTATGTCTGGTGCGGCGGGCTGGCCGGCTTGGCCGGGGTCATGCTGGCGGCCCGCTTGCAGTCCGGTCAACCGACGGCCGGCGAATTTTACGAGCTGACTGCGATTGCGGCCGTCATTCTCGGCGGCGCCAGCCTCCATGGCGGCGAAGGCACTCTCTATAAAAGCATTATTGGCGTCTTTATCATGGTCGTGCTCGGCAACAGCCTCAATCTTCTTAACGTCGATTCATATTGGCAGCGGGTGACAATCGGCGCCGTTATCATTGCCGCCGCGGCGACAGATCGGCTACGCTACCGGCAGTGAAGAGGGAGAACGCGTCATGTTGAACCTTCGTCCTGCTATTTTGGCTGCGGGCCTGCTGCTCGCCGCGTTTGGGCCCGGTGTCGCGCCCGGTCTGGCACAGGAAAAGATCACCATCGGAGTCTCGCTCGCGCAGGACGACAATCCGTTTTACATCGTCATGCTGAAGGGTATCCGCGCCCGCGCCGAGGAGCTCGGCTGGAACGTGGCAACAGTCTCGGCCAACGAGGACAAGGTCAAACAGATCAACGGCGTGCAGGACCTCGTCGCGCGCGGCGTCAAGGGCATCCTGATCTCACCGATTGATGCCGTCGGCGTCAATGCGGCCTATGACGCGGCCAAAGCCGCCAACATCCCGATCGTGTCGATCGCGCGCGGTTCGACGTCGCCCAACCAGACGCTGCATGTGGCAATGGATGAAAAGAAAATCGGCCGGGATATCGCCGAGTGGACGGCCAAGGCGATCGGCGGCGAAGGCAAGGTCGCCATGCTGCTCGGCCCGAGCGGGGCGCCGACGTTCCGCAATCTCGCCGACGGCTATACCGAAGTGATGGCCAAATATCCGAAAATCGAGATTGCTTTCCGCGCTGACGGCCCTCTAACGCGCGAGCGCGGCGTCAAGCAGGCCGAGGACGCATTGGTCGCCAATCCGGATCTCAAGGCGATCTATTGCGCCAATGACGACGTCGCGCTCGGTGCCTCGCAAGCGGTGATCGCGGCCGGCCGCGCCGACAAGACGATCGTCACCGGCATGAACGGCGTGCCGCCGGCGCTGCACGCAATCAAGGACGGCAAGCTTGCCATGACGGTTGAGCTCAATCCGTTTTTGTGGGGCCAACTCGGCGTCGACGTGCTCGCGTCCTACCTCAAGGGCGACAAAGTCGAGCCGCGCGTCTTCATCAAGCATGTCATCGTGGACAAGGCCAACATCGACCAGAAGCTGCCGAAAAGCTAAGGGTCGGACATGGCTGAGAGTGCGACAACCGTAAAGCGAAGCGATTTCGTCGCCCAATTGGAAGCCTCCAACCTGCACCCGCTGTGGGATCGCTTCCGCACGCTCACCCCGGTCAAACCCCAGGCCAAGGATCCGCCGCTGATCTGGCGCTGGCGGGATATCGAGCCGTTTGCCGAGCGAGCCGGGTCGGAAGTGCCGATCGACGACGTCGAACGCCGGGCGCTCATTTTGGTCAACCCGGCGTTCGACGGCGAGACGGTGACGACTTCCAACCTAATTGCCGCTTTCACCGTCCTCGATCCCGGAGATCGGGCGCGGCCGCACCGGCATACCTTCGCGGCGATCCGTTTTGCCACCCGCGCGGAGGGAGCGGCCACGATCGTCAACGATCGTCGCTGCGACATGCACGATGGCGACCTGATCCTGACGCCGCCGATGTGCTGGCACGGTCACATCAACGAGAGCGATCATCGCATTATCTGGTTCGATGCCGCCAATATTCCCCTGATCCGCACACTCGACGCGAATTTCTTCGAGCCTGGCGACCAGAAATCCAACCAATTCTGGCAGGCGGACGAAGGCGACGAGAAGCTATGGGCCGAATCCGGTATGATCGGCGCCGATCTACCCCACGCGACGGCACATTCGCCCAAATATCATTATTCGGGCGCCGCAACCCGTCGCCTGCTGGCGACTCTTCCCGCTGGTCCCGATGGCGCCCGAACCGTGCGTTACACGAATCCGGCCACCGGCGGGGCGGTGATGCCAGCGCTCGATTGCTATGCGGTGCGGCTTGCCAAGGACCGAGCAACCCGGCCGAAGCGCACGACCTGCAACAGTATTTGCCTAGTCGTTTCCGGAACCGGGCGCTCGACCGTCGGCGAGCACACGTTCCAATGGTCGCAACACGACGTGTTCTCGATCCCACATTGGAGCTGGGCCAGTCACGCCGCCACGGGCGGTGACGCCGATCTCTTCATCGTGTCCGATAGAGTGGCGTTCGAACGCCTCGAACTCCTCCGCGAGGAATACCAATAAATCCACGCCCGACATTGGCCCATGAAGGAATCGGCGCGCCGCTTCGCCGCGTCGAAGATCCGCAGCTGTTGCGTGGCCACGGTCGTTTCGTTGCCGACATCACCCTGCCCGGAGAGCTCCATTGCGTGCTGCTACGGTCGCCGCACGCGCATGCGCGAATTCTGCGGATCGATAGCGTGACGGCCGCGGGTCGGCCGGGCATCGCCGCCGTTTTCACCGGAGCCGACATGGCGGCCGACGACGTCGGCCCGATGGCGCCGTTTTGGGCGATCCAATCGGCCGACGGCACGCCGATGGCGGAACCGCCCCGCTTTGCACTGGCACGCGGAACGGTCCGTCATGTCGGCGAGGCGGTGGCTGCGCTCATCGCCGAGAGCGCCGACCAAGCACGCGATGCCGCGGAGCTGGTTCAAGTGGACTACGAGCCGCTACCGGCGATCGTCGATGCAAAAGCCGCGATGCGTAAAAAAGCGCCGCTCCTCCACGAGTCCGCTCCGAGCAATGTGTGCTTCCGCTTCGCACGCGGCGATGAGGCGGCCGTAGGCAAGGCCTTCGCCGGCGCCGCTCACATCGTGCGCCTCGATTTGATCAACAACCGCCTGATCGGTGCAGCGATCGAGCCGCGTGCGGTTATCGCCGACGGCAGCGCGGGTGGTAAGCTTACCCTCTATTGCGCCACTCAAGTGCCGCATCTCATTCGCCGCGCTGTCAGCGAGCAGCTAAAGCTGCCGCAGACGGCAATCCGGCTCGTGGCACCCGACGTCGGCGGCGGCTTCGGCTACAAGGGCAAGCACTATCCGGAGGAAACCCTCGTCGCCTGGGCGGCGCGGCGACTGCGGCGGCCGATAAAATGGATCGCCACGCGTAGCGAATCCTTTCTCTCCGACAACCAGGGCCGCGATCACCAGACTCACGCGGAACTTGCGCTCGATAGCGAGGGGCATTTTCTCGCCTTGCGCGTCGACACCATCGCTAACCTTGGCGCTTATGTCTCGACCTTCGGCGCGGCTATCCCGAGCGCGATCTACACGGCGCTGCTAGCTGGTGTTTACCGGACACCGGCCATCGCGATCCGGTCGACCGGCGTCTTCACCAACACTTCGCCGACGGACGCTTATCGCGGCGCTGGCCGTCCCGAAGCCTGTTACGTGCTGGAGCGGCTCGCCGACGAAGCCGCCGACATGCTCAAGCTTGACCGCGCGGAGATCCGCCGGCGCAATCTCATTCCCGCCGACGCGATGCCGTACAAGACGCCGATCGGTCCGGTTTATGACTGCGGCAATTTTCCCAAGGTTTTTGCGCGCCTTCTGGAAATCGCGGGATACGACGGATTCGCCCAACGGCGGCGGACGGCCGCGCGCACCGCACGGCTGCGCGGCTTCGGCATCGCCTGCTACGTGGAATCGTCGGGCGTAGCGCCCTCGCGGTTTGCAACGGCGCTCGGCGCCCGCATTGGCTTCTTTGAGGCGGCTACCATCCGCGTGCAGCCTGACGGCAGCGTGCAGGCGCTGGTCGGCACTCATAATCACGGTCAGGGCCATGCGACGACGTTTGCGCAAATCATTTCCTCACGCTTCGGAATTCCGTTGTCGAGCATTGAAATCATTGAGGGCGATACTGACCGAGTCCCGTTCGGGTCAGGCACCTTTGGCTCACGTTCGATTGCTGTCGGCGGATCCGCCATCGATAACGCGGCCGCCAAAATCATCGAAAAGGGCAAGCGGATCGCCGCCCATCTGCTCGAGGCTTCGGCAGCTGATATGACGTTCGGCAATGGCGTCTTTTCCATTGCCGGAACGGATCGCCGCGTGACGCTGCGCGAGGTCGCGCGGGTGGCTTACATCCCAAAGGCGTACCCGGCGGAGCTGGAACTCGGGCTAGCGGACACCGCAGTCTACGATCCCCCCGCCTTTGCTTGGAGCAATGGCGCGCACGCTTGCGAAGTGGAGATCGATCGGGACACCGGCGAAATCCGCGTCATCGGCTATTGGGGCGTAGATGACGTCGGCACCGTGATCAATCCAATGATCGTCGAAGGCCAGATTCAAGGCGGAGTCGCGCAGGGACTTGGCCAGGCGCTACGCGAACGTTGCGTTTACGATCTCGACACCGGCCAACTTCTCTCCGGTTCGCTCATGGACTACGCGCTGCCGCGCGCAAGTGACATGCCGGTCATTGTGTCGGAGCTCGATGAAAGTCAGCCCTGTACCCACAATCCGCTGGGCGCGAAAGGCTGCGGTGAGGCCGGTTCAATTGGCGCACCAGCGGCAATCGTCAACGCGGTGCTCGACGCACTGAGGCCGCTCGGCGTCACTGATGTCCAATTGCCGCTGACGTCCGAGAGTGTATGGCAAGCCATTCGTGCGTCGGACGGGCGGTGACGTAAAAGTCACGCGAGTAGCCGTGTCCCGTCCGACCTCAATGGCCCATTAGAAGTGGATGATGGCGTCCATAGCGAACAACACCGTGTAGTTCGCCGGACCCGCAGGCAGCCACGGGCCGTTAGGTCGCTAACACGTCTTATGGGTCATCCACCGACGGGAGCGCAGACGCTGATGCTCTGAATTTACTTCCGCCTTCGGGGCCTAGCCAACATGAATGGATTTGCTGTTGGCTTGACCCGGTCGCGAATGGCGCAAGCCGAACCCCGAGACGCCGAGGGTTATGCCAAACCTAGGCGTGACTTAATCTATTGCAGCCGTGGCTCAGCAGTCGCCGTGAGTTTCTTGGGGCTGGCAAGTCTCAACGCCAGCCGAGGCGAGGCGCGACATGTTTGAGAATCGCCTCGATGACGTGGGCGTTATAGTCGACACCAAGCTGATTAGGGACGGTCAAAAGCAGTGTGTCAGCCTCTGCGATGGCTTCGTCTTTCGCGAGTTGCTCGACGAGGATGTCCGGCTCGGCGGCGTAGCTGCGGCCAAAAATGGCTCGTGTGTTGTCGCCGAGGAAGCCGATAGTGTCCTCGTCCTCGTCCCCGCGTCCGAAATAGGTGCGGTCGCGGTCGTCCACGAGTGCAAAGATGCTGCGGCTGACCGATACCCGCGGCTCGCGCGCATGACCGGCCGCTTTCCACGCCTCACGGAATATCCGGATCTGTTCCGCCTGTTGGACGTGGAACGGACGTCCGCTCTCGTCAATCTTAAGTGTTGAACTCTGGAGATTCATCCCGAGCTTGGCCGCCCACTCTCCGGTGGCATTCGTGGCGGCGCCCCACCAGATCCGCTCACGCAGACCCTGCGAGTACGGCTCGACGCGCAGGAGGCCGGGAGGGTTTGGGAACATCGGTTGCGGGTTTGGCTGCGCAAAGCCCTCGCCCCGCAGCACCTCAAGCAATACTTCCGTGTGGCATCTGGCCATGTCGGCATCGGTCATCCCCTCGGGCGGAGCGTAACCGAAGTAGCGCCATCCATCGATCACCTGCTCGGGCGACCCGCGGCTGATGCCGAGTTGCAGGCGTCCGCCGGCGATAACGTCGGCCGCACCTGCGTCCTCTGCCATGTACAAAGGATTTTCGTACCGCATATCGATGACCGCTGTGCCAATCTCAATCCGCTTGGTCTTCGCGCCGACAGCCGCGAGCAGTGGGAACGGGGAGCCGAGCTGCCGGGCGAAGTGATGCACGCGGAAGTAAGCCCCGTCGGCGCCGAGTTCCTCAGCCGCGACTGCCAGGTCGATCGATTGCAAGAGCGCATCGGATGCCGATCGCGTCCGCGATTGGGGCGAAGCAGTCCAATGGCCAAATGACAGGAATCCGATCTTTTTCATTGATATGCGTCGTTGCGGGATGCGCTCAGTTCCCGCTCCTCTAACCTGAAGAATTTGATCTGGAGTAGGTGGTGTCGCGAGGTCCCAATACAACTGCGCCAAGGCGCTCGGTCTGATGATGCCGACCACGCTCCCGGCACGTTCCGACATGTAATGGAATAGCGCGATGAATGTCGCCTATCGGGGTAAAGCGGTAGTGGCGTTTATGGAGGGGGCGCGGCTTTGTTGGGGCTGTGACGATCCGAGGGCGCTCGCACTTAACAACGAGCGCGAGCGTGCAACCGTCTTAGCTTATCACCTTGCCGGCAACGTCCGCTTTATGACCATTTCGGACCTGGAGTGATACTGGCGATGAAGCGATTGACCCCTTGCGGACATCGCGCAAGGGATTTTCAGACCACGCTCGTTGCAACTTCACGTATTCTCAAGAGGCTTTTTGGGTTTCGTCCCAGGGCATTGGCC
>Ga0116223_10001930_pt1 | contig 20268 bp, 21 predicted proteins | sample Sb_taG_3_FD_90092 | JGI IMG/M metagenome (GOLD analysis project Ga0116223, IMG submission 90092) | Peat soil microbial communities from Weissenstadt, Germany - Sb_50d_a_PC metaG | ecosystem: Environmental > Terrestrial > Soil > Wetlands > Peat | place: Germany: Weissenstadt | collected 2010-09-21 | reverse complement strand
TAACACCTCTGCGTCAACACATGCCAGAATTCGCCGCCCTTACAGGCCTCGCAGGCCTCCCCGTGCGACACCAGGTTGTAGTTCGGGCACAGCAGTTTGAAGTCGTTCAGGTGATACACCACCGGAATGTTCTGGGCCTTGAGTTCCCATAGAATCGACGGCGACAAATGGTGATAGATACTCCGAAAATGCGCAACGTCCGGCCGGAACTCCTCGATCATCGCCCGGATTCGCCGCCGCGCGTCCGTTGAATAAATGGCATGCCCCACCCGCCCCGCCTTCTGCCACCACTCCCCTTCCGCCTTGAAGTCGAGGTGTGGGACGAAGTGCCGATCGTACGCAGTCGGCTCTCCGCGCGGATCGGCCATCGAAAACAGCGCCACTTCATGGCCCTGCACGCGCATCAGTTCCATCAATTCGAACAGGTAGACCTCGGTTCCGCTAAAGGGATAGTTATATTTGTTGCAGTACAAAATTCTCATGAGGAATGCTCTCTGTCTGCGGGGCGATCCGCCGAAGGAACAATTCGCCGAAGGATTCCAGGTTCCTGCTGCGGTTGAAATTTTGGCGAACCTGCACCCGGGCGGCATGCTGTACCCAGTGCAGTTGCCGGGCTGCCGAACGGATGCAGGGATCAAGCTCGCGGTGATCGGCCGCCAGCACCAGGGAACGAAGGAGGAGCAGGCGATCCACAAACTCGTCCTGAGATCCCGCTTCGTACAGAAACCCAGTCTTGCCCGCAATCACGAGTTCAGGAATCCCGGTGATCGCCGGCGCCAGCACGATCTTCCCTCGCGCCATGGCTTCCATCAGAACCAACGGAATCCCCTCGCTCCGGCTCGTCAGCACCACCACGTCGGCCCGGACATACAATGAATCCATCTGTTCGCGCGCCACGTGCCCCAGCAGGGTGACACGCGTTTCCAGACCATGCTGTCGAATCAGCGATTCCAGGTTGCGGCGCTCCGGTCCTTCTCCCGCGATCGCGCACTCGAAATTCAGTTCTCGGCCTTGAAGGTCCGCGCAAGCGCGAACCAGAAACGCATGATCCTTCACCGCATGCAGTCGCCCCACCGCCAGGAGCGTGAACGGACCGCTCCTCATTCTCGGCTTCGCGACAACCCGGGCCGTGGGCTCACCCACTTCCACTCCCAGCCGCGCCACTACCACTTTTTCTGCCTCCACCGTCGGATAACGCTCCAAAATGTAGTTCCGGTTGTACTCCGACACGGTCAGGCAGAATATGCAGTTCGCAAGCTTTGTATCGAGATATGTCGCATGCAGTAGCAGGTCCGACCCGTGCAACGTCATACTGAATTCCACGCTCAGCAGCCGTGCCGCTACCATGGCGATCCACGATCCCAAATACCCATGGTGAACGTGGATATGCTCGATCCCGCTTCCTTCCAACAGCACCGCGTAGCAACCCCCCAGCCAGGTGTGTGCCAATGCCTTCATCCGCTTGATCGGTCCCTCCCTGCCGTGGAACAGCACGCGGGAAATCAGCGGCCTGATAAGTTTCATGCGCCGGAGGCAGAGCCACATGGCGCGGAGCAGAATGGCTCCGTGCGGTGGCCGCAATACGATTTGCGGCTCACATTTGGACCTCGAGGCTTCATCCGGAGCACTCTTCCGCACGCTGCCCGCAATCACGCGCACCCCCAGCCTGCGCAACTCCTCGATCTCTTCGACCACATAAGGCTCGACGGCAGACGGAAACTCATTGGCGAGATAGGCGACGGTTAGCATGACGGGAATCCCTCCGCTCTGCGGCGCTGCGCCGCCAGCATGCCGGCCATCGTGAACAGCAAAGCGTTCACGAATTGGTAGCTCATCACGACGAGCGCAGCGTTCACCCAGTACACGGCCAGCAGAATCGGCCACAGACGGTGAAATTGCGCATCGAGGAACCCGCCTTTCTCCCCGGCCGGAATAGGGCCTCGGCCCAGTCGCCACATCTCCCACATCAGCCACAGATACAGCGCCAGCCCCGCCATCCCCTCCTCCACCAGCACTTCCAGGTACGTGTTGTGCGGATACAGAACCTTGTCTTTGTAGTCGCTGACAAATCGGGGCAACTCGGCCGGCATCTGGTGAAAGCCCCATCCCGTCAGCGGACGCTCCAGAAACATTTGCCAACTGCCCGTATAAACGGCGACGCGAAATTCCACAGGTCCGCGCTCTTCCAATCGATCACTCAATGCGCTGCCCAATTCGTGCGAGTTCAGAACCACCGCCAGCGCTACGCCCGCCATTAACGCCAGTCCCACACCCGCGCGCCGCAGCGTGCGATTCTTCGAAAGAAAGACCAGAGCCACCACAGACCCAGCAAACGACAACCAGACCGCTCGCGTCATGGTGGCCAGGATCGCGGCCGGCACGGAGGCCAACAAAACCGCGCTCTTTAGACCTCGCATCCTCCCGCGCTGGTAGGCATGCATAGCCAGCAACCCAAGCATGTTTAACGAGACGCCATTGGCCACCGCCTGCAGAAACGGTCCCCGCGCCCGGTCCGCATGAAACCCCAGGCTTTCATCCAGAATGAAACGGGGGAAAATCAGCGCGTGCGCGCCCGACAGGAAGGCGATGGCGGTGAAGCTCAGGTATGCCAGCACCAGCAGCGCAAACACCTCAAATTGCCGGAGTCTCCTTTCCTCCGTGAACACCAGCCCCGCCAAGTGAAAAAGCACGAACGGAACGATGAACTTCGATGCCAGCAGGCTCCAGGTCTCGTTGTCGAACGGCTGTCGAATCACCGTGGCCATTGCCAGCGCTGTCAGCCCAAGCATCGGCCAAAGGATTCGTTCCACCGCGAACAGCCGTTGCCGCATGACCATCGCCCGACCGATCACTCCCACGACGAGAAGCCCGAACGCCACGCGGTCGATCTCGTAGAACGGGACATTCTGGTACCGCAGCAACATGGCTGTCAGCGTTGCCAAGAAAAGCAGCGCTGGCGCGGCCATGAGCGCTTGCAGGGGACGCAGCGGAATCTCCAGTGCCCAAACCGAGAAATCGAAGCCTATTCCCCGCCATGCCGGTCTTGACGAAATCGACTCCATCATTCGCCGCTCCCCCCAGCAACAGCCAGAAAGGTGCGCAGCAGAATCCGCAGGTCCGACCTCAGACTCCACGTCCGGATGTACTCGCGATCCAGTTCCATGCCTCTCTGGAACGACGGATCGCGGCGTGCTGTTACCTGCCACAACCCGGTGATTCCCGGCGTGACGTCCAGACGTGCCAGATGGTCGATCTCGTAACCCGCAAACTCATCCAACGGGTGCGGTCGGGGCCCCACTAAACTCATATCCCCTTTCAAAACGTTCCAGAGCTGCGGCAGTTCATCCAGGCTGTAGCGCCGCAGAAGATGCCCCAGCCGCGTGATCCGTGGATCATCTGCGATCTTGAAAAATGGTCCCGACCTCTGGTTGCCCGCTCGCAGACGGTCTTTCAACGCATCGGCATCGCTCACCATGGTGCGGAGCTTGTGGCAGTGAAACAGCCTTCCCTTCCGTCCAGCCCGCTGCGCGCAATAAAGAACAGGCCCCCGCGAATCGAGCCTGATCAACACCGCAATCGCCGCTAACAAAGGCGATAGGACCGTCAATGCCAGGCACGCTCCCATCACGTCCACCACTCTTTTCAACACCAGCCCAGCCGCCGGCAATCGTTCCGCGTGCAGGCAAATCAGAGGCAGGTCTCCGACTCGCTCGACTTCCGTCCCCGCCGGCTTGCACCCGAATAACTCCGGAACGATTTCCACATCCAGCCGCAAACGCCGCGCCTCGTGCAGCACCTGCAGAGTCAGAGTCCGGTCGCGCGGCGCCGCCAGAACTACCTCGTCTACAAATCCCGTACGCGCCAGTCGGGCCAGGTCGCTGACCCGCCCGATCACGCCGTGGCCGAGCGGCCTCTCGTTGTCCAGGAACCCGAACACTCTGCGCCCTGTTTCGGGATGCCCCTCCATGTACGACGCCACGCGTCGTCCCACTCCTCCCGCTCCCACAATCAGCACGTTGCGCACATCCCGGCCCTGGGGCGCCTGACTGTCCTGCCTCGCGCTTTGCCATCGCCACATCCACAGGGCGCCAAAGTGCAGCAAGCCTGCGCCGCAGAACAAACCCGTCGTCGCCCACGGAGCCCCCTGCAAGCCATAGGAGAAGCACAGCACAGTCGTCGCCCATAGGACAGACTTGCCAAGAAGGCGCGCCTGCCTTCGCGGATCTTTGCCGACGGCCTGAAGCCCCTCGATGTGCCCCATCAACGTAATCAAAGTCGCGTGCAGCAACGCGATGCCCAACAGAGAGACGGGCGCCCCTGCCGCATACTCAAACAGTCGAACATGGGGAAACAGCGCTCGTAGCGGGACCATCAGCGCCCCGATCGACAGCCAATTCAGCGCCACCAACGCGAAGTCGGCCGCCATGGAGCGCGCCCATCTCCCGGCCATCCGACCCTGCAGAGGACCCGGCATGAGTAGCGTCAGTGCGTTCTCCGGAGCGCTCGCCGCTGCTTCAGTCGCGATCTCCGACACCTTTTCTGACGCGGCGTGTCTAACCGAACCCGCCGGCTTCTTCCCTCCGCCCCGAAACCCTGGAGTTTCTCCTGGAATCAACCGGGCCCAGTCGACCACCCGCGCTCTCTGTGGCTCTGGATTAAGAAGAGGTGAGGACACTTCAGATCATTTCCATTTCGTAGCCTTGAATCTCAATCGCCAGCGAGCGCTGGATGGATTCGACCGAGATCACCAACTTTTCTTGATCGCGCTGCGTCAGCAGGCCCTCGACTCCGCGAAGACATCCGCCGCGAATTCTCACGCGCTGTCCCACTTGCAAAAATGGATAAAGTGAGAAGGGGACATCTGCCGCCAGCAGCAACTGCAAGTCTTCAATCTGTTTCGGCGAGACCAGGGCCGCGGTGCCAGCGAAACTTACGAACCCCATCACTCCGCCAGTCTGCAGAATCAGCAGTCGCCGCAACCCAGACCGGTCGGACCGCACAAACGTATACCCTGGAAACAGCGGGACCGTGATAACTTTTTGGCGGTCGCTCCAGGCGCGATTCTCCTTGCGCAGCGGTAGAAAAACTCCGATCCCCTTCCCCGACAACTGCTCCGCGACCTTCTTCTCGAACCGGTATCGAGTCTGCAGCGCGCACCACACCTCTGCGTCGAACTCGGCCTGCATAGGCAGCACGGCCGCCCCGCTCACCGTTGCCCCCGGGTTCGACCATACATAGCTCTGCTCATTGAGTCCCATCTCCGTTCTCGCTAGCTCCTCCACAGACCCTCCAATCAGAACGCCATTCCGCATCCCGCTAAAGCCGCCGGTAAATCCCCTCCGGAATTGGAAAAATCCTGTCGCTCAATACGGCGCCGAGGATGCGCGCCTGCGCCGCTTCGAGCATTCCCTTGATCTTGCGTGCCATGATCCGCCGGGTGCGTTGGGCCGACAACACCAGGATGATTCCATCCGCGAACTGCGCCATAGCCGTTGCCAGGTTCGACTCTCCGGCAGGCGGCGCCTCCACAATCGAGTACGCAAACTGCATGCGCACATCACCCATATAGGAATGCAGCAAGGTGGTCGTAACCCGATCCTCATACCTCCCCACCGCCGGCGCCAGCCACAGATTGGCTCCCACTCGGGTCGCGGTCTGACGCAGCGGAGCGCTGGCATCCTGCGCGCGGCGCTCCCTCACCTTCCCCAGATATGTCTCCGTATCCAGCAACAGCTGCGGATACTCTCCCACGACGGCAATGCTCCCCTCGGTTTCCCGTGCCAATACCTCACCGACTTGTCTACAGATGGTCCGCACGTCCGTCTCCGGATCGAGCGCGCTGAATACGACCTGCCGCACCGGGCGCCCCATATTTAAAAGAAAGACCTGGCGCACCAGACCCCGGATCTGCTCAAGGGCAAAGTCTTCCGGATCCCATCCTCCCGCCTCCGCAATACTCCGCTTTTCCGAGCGCACATGCTCCCGCCCGGTCGTCTGTGCAAATAGCACCTCCGCGCTCATGGTCCCTTCTCTCATGCGGAAAGATTTCCTCGCGGCCTGCGCGGCAGCGATGCCAGAACCGGAGAATTCAAGTACGCCAGTACATCATCGGGAGTGCGGAATGCGGGGTCCACATAGTCCGACGCAAACGCCGCGCCCGTGCCCGCGACTCCGGCCGCGGCCAATCCAACCGCCAACACTGACCACGCGGACCACACCGGCAATGCCGGGGCGACCGGGTGCTCCGCGATGGCCACGTTCACGATGCCTCGCTCATCCAGCGCGTCGTCCATCCGCGCCTCTTCCTGCTTCTTCACATACAGAAGATAGTTCTCCTGGGCGGCTTTCTCTGTGCTGAGCAAATCATCCTGGGTGATCGCGTCCTCACCCAGTTGCCGCGCCACCGCCCGGTAGCCGGTTTCCTGTGCAACTGTCGCCGCTTCCCGCGCCTGCAACCCTCTCAGTTGCACCTGCATCCGCTGCAGTTCCGACTTTGCCCATTCGTAGTGCGCGTTCTTGTCGGTCGTTTCATCGCGCAGCGGCAACGAATTCTCCGCCGCGATCATCGCCTCGGCCTGCGCAATCTGCTGGTCGACTTCCTGCACCAGGCGGTGGCTGGGCTCGAACTTGGTCAGCAACTGGGTCCGCTTCAACTGCAGATCCAGCAGACTCGCTTTCAGCGACTTCAGCAGCTCTGGATTGTCTGCCATGCGAACCTGCGTGGTGGTTCGTTCCGGCAGCTTCGTTAACTGGTCCTCCAGTTCCCATACTCTCTGTTGGGTCTCGGCGAGGTCGATGCGCGTCTGGCGGTAGTTCGCGTCTACCTCGCTCAACTTCTGCAGCGCCAGATCGCGCTGCTGCGCCGCCTCCACAACTCCGCGCCCCGCTGTGAACGACAGCAATTGCCGCTGCGCCTCTTCCAGTTGCCGTCGCGATTCGCCCGTCTGCTGCCGGAAGAAGCCCAACTCGCCGCTGGGACGATGCACTTCCAAATGCTTCTCCAGGTACACCTTGGCCACCGACTGCAGCACTTTCGCCGCTACCCGCGGGTCGTCTGCCGCGTAACTGATGGCAATCAGGTTCGTCTTCTTTACCGGCTCCACTTGCAGCTTCGTGGCAAGTCGTCGCGCAGCCCGCTCCACCCGCTCTGCATTTCCTTCACCGAGCCGCAGAAAGTGAAACCAGTCGCGCCCGCTCACGCCGGTTTCCTCCACCACTCGCCGCAGGACCTCATCGTCCCGCAGCAATTCCACCTCGGAATTCAATTCCTCCTCCGTAATCGCCATGCGCGTCAGGTCGAGGGGAGCGTTTTCCGCCGCACTCACCGGAGCATCCGCCCGCCCCCGCCGCACCAGCACTTTCATGTTGGCCTGATACTTTGTTCCCACCACCGCATACAGGACCGCTGCCGCCAACACCAATCCCGAAACGCAGACGAAGACCCTGCGCTGGCGGAACAGCACCATGGCCAGTTCCAGCATGGTTGGCACCGGTGCCTGGTCTCGCCCTCGAATTGGGTCTTCGTCTGATGGCATGCGAGTGGGGAAATCGTTTTCTAAAATTGTGTAGGGCTGATATACGCGCTGAAAGAAGGTTTGGAGAGGAAGCGAGCGATTTTCGAAATCGAATTCTGCGGAACAAAGACGAAATCCCCCGCCCGAAGATGGGCGTCCTCTCTGAGGCTGCTGTGCTTCAGCATCTTTTTCAGATTGAGCAGCCGGGTTTCCACCAGATCGTCATTCACCCGGCGGAACAACACCACCTGGGAGTGCTTGGCCTGCTGGGTCAGCCCTCCCGCAATCTGTACTGCCTCGGCCACGGTCGTGTCCGAGCGCAATTCGTACTTGCCGGGCTTTCCTACCTCGCCGCCCACGATGAAGTAGGGCCGCTCGAATTCCTTCAGCGTCACCGCCGCCTGCGGATCGTGCAGATATCCCCGATACGCCTTCTGCACCGCCTCGCTGAACTGCTCCAGGTTGAGCCCCTCCACCTCGACTAGGCCGGCGTCTTTCAGCATGACGTAGCCGTCCGGCTGCACGGTCAGAGTCTGGTTGAACTCTGGCGCGACGGTGAAGCTGATGTCTACCACATCGCTGGGTCGTAGCCGGTAGAGCGGATGGCGCTCCCCTCCGAGTGTGGGGTTTCCCAGGCCATCCGTTCCTCCGGGTTTTGCGGCCGTGGTACGACTGCCTCCCGCTCCGGCCCCGGTAAAGCCGAATCGGGAAGTCTCTTTGCTTCCGCTCAGGTCTGTCTTCTCACCCTGCGCGAATGCGGCGGAACAACACTCCAGAACCAACAGAATGACTGCCATGAATCGGACGAATATGAAAAGGCGATTCATTTCTCCTTGCGCCGTACCTTTCGTTGTAAGCGCCACCCGCTGGCGTGACCCTCTACTGCGCAAGTTAAGCTCACAGTGGGATTCGAGCAAGACATGGAAAGTGTCGTCCACAAAAGTAGAACGATCTCCCTTTTCGGGAAACACTCCTGTCGCACGAGGAGTCGTATTAAATCAAGAGATTGCGGAGATTTGTCCGTGCCAACAGCGCGGAAAAGGTTTGGGAGTACGTCTCTACTAAGCGTACCCACAAAAGTAGACTTGCATGTTTGTCATGTCACACGAATCGAAGACTGCTCCTTCGTAGCCCGGCAGCTGCAATCCAGCGGCACGCTCATTTCGGTCGAAACCGCAGTGTCGGCGTTGACCGTTCGTTCTTCGTCTCATCCAGTGGTGCGCCGAATGTCCCTCTTTCCACAGCACAACCGGCCGTCCCCCAATTTCCCGCCACACCGAAATTTCAATTCCCGTTTTGAACGCGGCACTCAGATATTGTGACCAGTTTCCTTGTAGACCGAGCTTCCCCTCCCTACAATCGGCGCATCGTTTCTCTTTGATTTTTGGGAGACCTGCTTGACGAGTCTGCAGTCCGCCGCCGCTTCCAATTCTATGGGTGTCCTCATCGCGGACTCCAGTCGCATGCAAGCCCAGCTGCTGGCCAGCGCGCTGCGCCGGCGGCCGGAGTTCCACATCACCACCTGCCAGATGGACACCATCTCCATCCTCCAGGCGATCACCGCGAAACTTCCCCAAATCGCCGTGCTGTCGTTGAGCCAGCCCGCCAACGTCCTCGAAACCGAGAAGACCCTGCGCCGCTTTCACCTTTCGCACCCCCAGATCCCGAAGGTTCTGCTGGCCGACACCTGCGACCGCGAACTCGTAGTAAGCGCGTTCCGTTCCGGCGCCCGCGGAATTTTTTCCATCACCGGCGCCAACCTGCGCCTGCTCTGCAGGTGTCTGCTTCGCGTAGCCGCCGGACAAATCTGGGCCAACACCGAGCAACTCAACTACGTCATGGATCTGGTCTCCGAAGTGCCCTCACTGCGCGTGCTCAACTCCCGCGGTACTAGCCTCCTCACCCCGCGCGAGGAACAAGTGGTCGCTCTCGTCGCTGAAGGCCTGGCCAACCGCGGGATTGCCCGCGAGCTCAATCTCAGCGAGCACACCATCAAGAAATATCTGTTTCGAATCTTCGAAAAACTCGGCGTCTCGACCCGCGTCGAACTCGTCCTTTATGCCTTCAACAACGGAGATCCCCGCCAGGCCGAGTGGCTGGGGAGTGCCACCCGCATTCCGCCCAGTGCCTGAGCCCCGGCGGCAGCAGTGGCTCAATTTGAAGGCTTCACCACGTCTTTTCTTCTTCCACCGTCAAACTGCGCCGCTACCCCGGCGGCACATCACTTGACACCTCAGCTCGGACTTCGATATAACGGATTCCGACTTATGAACGGCGACTTAATGAACGACGACTGCTCCAGTTTCCTCCCTCTGTCTCCGGCGACGCTGCATATCCTGCTTTCTCTGGCCGCCGATGATCTTCATGGCTACGCCATCATGCAGGAGGTAGCCCGTCAGTCGGAGGGGAAATACAAACTGGGCCCCGGCACTCTCTACGACAATCTGCAAAAGATGATCCAGCGCAAGTTTGTGCAGGAACTTGGCCGCCGCCCAGGAGACGACGATCCTCGCCGCCGCTACTACCGCCTCACTTCGCTGGGACGCGGCGTGCTGACAGCAGAAACTGACCGCCTCAGCGAGGTAGTCCGCGAGGCACGCTTACGCTTGCAAGTCGCCAAGCCCCGGAGGGCCTAATGCTTCGGCCTTTCTACCGCTGCGTGTTATGCCTGCATCCACGCGCCTTCCGCCAGCGATTTGCCGACGAGATGCTCTCGATCTTCGACCACACCGCAGGAAAACCGGCCGCAATAAGACTGCTGGCGGACGGCCTGATCTCGCTGGCGAGGCAGTGGACATTGCGCCCGGAATTCTGGCACGAACACGAACTCTCCCCGTCGCAGCAGCCTGCACCCGATGGCATTCCTTCCTTCTATACTCTCGATCCCTTCCGCCCGCGTGCTGGAGCAGTGATCCATGGTCTGGTGCTGTCGACGCTCGTCTTCTGTCTAACCTGCTTCGCCATCCGGTACAGCTGGATCCACGTTCTCCATGTGCGCATTCCGGAAGTTCAGTTTGAGAGCCCACCATCGATCCCGGTGAATCCCAGCATCGTCGCGAGCGCGGGTCCGGAGAAGCCGACCGTCCCCGCACGCTCAGAAAACCAAGCGTCTGTCACTCCGTCAGCCGCTCCCCAATCGGCCGTCAAAGTGTCAGCGCAGGCTCCACCTGCACCGACCGCGACCCGGGACCACATCGCTCTGAAACCGGGCGTCCGCTCGTCAGCAGCGGGCCGTTCACAATCTCGGGTAAGCTCAGACGCCCAGCCTGCGGTTGGAGTCGCCGGACAGCCGACGGGCCAACTGGCCCAGGAGTCCGCCATGAGTAGCGATCTCCAGTCGAATTTGCTTCCCGTACCGGATCGCCTCAGACCCCAACCGCAGGCTCAGCAACCGAAAGCGCAGGATGCGACCAGGGAGATAGTTTCCGAGATAGTTCCCGAGATAGTTTCGACCGTGGTAGCTGACGTGAAGCTGGATGCAGCAGCGCGGCAACGAGTGATTCAAGGAGCGGCGGCGAATCTGACCAAGTACTACGTTGATCCGAACGCAGCTAAGAAGATGGCGGATGCTTTGCGAGCGCACGAAAAGAACGGCGATGACGACGCGACGACGGATGGCAAGGCCTTTGCCGATCTGCTGACCAGGCAGATGATGGATGTGAGCCATGACAAGTACGTGACCATGGTCTACAGCACAGTCACAACGCCGGAGAACCCGCCGGCGCCGACCGCGAAAGAGGTTGCGCTCTACCGCAAGGAAATGCTGGAGAGCAACTGCACATTCGAAAAGGTAAAGATTCTGCCGCACAATATCGCCTACGTGAAGTTCAATAAGTTTCCCGATGCCTCCATTTGCGGGACGACTGTGGCGTCTGCAATGGCATCATTGAACCACGCCGATGCGATCATTTTTGATTTGCGAGACAATCGTGGCGGTTATTCGAACATGGTCGCCCTGGTCGCGACGTACCTCTTCGACCGGCCTACGCACCTGAACGACTTCTACAACCGCGGTGAGAATTCTACCGAGCAGAGCTGGACGCTGCCGCCTGTTCCCGGAAACAGGCTGGCGGACAAACCTGCTTTTGTGCTGACCTCACCCACGACTTTCTCCGCTGCAGAGGGGTTCAGCTACGACTTGAAGATGTTGAAACGTGCCACACTGGTGGGCGAGACGACGTCTGGCCGCGGCCATATGGGGATGGGCCATCGCATTGATGATCACTTCACGATCCGTGTTCCTGGCATACGAGTCGTCAATCCCATCTCCAAGACCAACTGGGAAGGCACGGGAGTGGAGCCGGATGTGAAGGTAAAAGCCGCGGACGCGCTGGCAACCGCACAAAGACTGGCGGAAATGAAGCTGCGGCAGGAATAAGCAACCACTGGAAGGACGCAGCGCCCGCAGTATCACGAAGGACTTCTTTTCTGGTTTCCTTCGTGTGGGTTTCCTTCGTGTGACTTCGTGTCCTTCGTGGTAAAGATCCCCAAGCGGTCCCCAACCCCTCCTATTTGAAACCCCGCACTCCGCCCTGTATAACTTGGGACGGAACTCCTTGCCCGACGCCGCTTCCAACCCGGCCCCCGCGCCCCAACTCCAGCCCCCTCCAGAGCGGAAGTCCCGCCGCTGGACCATCGTTGCCGCCGGACTGCTTCTCCTCGCGCTCGCACTGGTGGTGATCTACACCAGCCGGGCCGCTTTTTCCAGCCCGCTCGCCTTGGTGGTGGTAGCGGCTATCGGACTCGCCGCCCTCCTCCTGCAACTTCGTCTTCGCCAGGACCTGAGCGCCCAAGTAAGGAACGACGTCCGCGCCCCGCTTTGGCTCAACGCTCTTGGACTCGTGTTCGCGGTCGCGGCGGTCTTCGCCGACGTCTTCCATCTCAGCGCCAACCTCATGCTCGTCGCCGCGCTGGGATCCGTTCTCTGCTTCGCCATCAGCGGCGCCACGGTGCTGCGGGCGCTACGGAAGAAAAGAAACTAGAAGAGGCTTCCGGCTCTCGGCTTCCGGGAAACACTTCCCCAAGACTCGCGGAAAATGGGCGCTTTCCGTAAAGTTGCAAATCCTTGTTGTTTGAGATTTCTCGGACAGGAAGATTTTCCGGAAGCCGAACGCCGAGAGCCGGAAGCCTATCTCTTAAACTCCACCGCCACGGTGGTCTGCACTACCGCTGGCTCCCCATTCACCCTGTAGGGCTCAAACTTCCACCAGCGCAACGCGTCCATCGCCGCCCGCGCCAGCACATCTGGACCATTCAGCGCGTGCATGCTCACCACCGACCCATCCCGCCCCACCACAATGTCCAGCGCGATCACGCCCTGCAGATTCGCCTTCCGCGCTTCCGCTGGATACGTGGGCTCCACTTTGTGGACCAGCAACTTTTCCATCACCTCCGCTGCAACCTGCGCCTGCGGCTTCTCGATGGCCGACACTACTTCCGGAGTCTTCAACCCCGACTCCAACTCCTCCCAGCCCTGATTCCAACGCCACCAGAACACTGCTGCCGCGATCGAAGCGAGGATGAGAATGCTCAGAAAGATGATCCATCCCATCCCACGCCGCTTCCCCTTCGGATTGCGCGGCCCTCCGCCGCCAGAGCTTTCCCCACTTGTTCCGCCGGAATCCGCTTCCGTTTTCGCCGTCACAGGAGTGGGACTCGCGCTGATCTCCGTCTCCACCTTCATAGCTTTTGTCCAATTTCGAATGGCCGCCTGCTGCTCGGCCGAAAGCCCCACAAACTCAAGCCCGCAGCGCAGTTGGTCTTGATAGCGCACCATCGCCCGCATCCGCAGGGCCCGCGCCGCCAGCGGCAGTTGCACTTCAATCCCCACCGCCTCGCCCGGAACCAGTTCTCCCGCCAGCATGGCCGCAATCCCGCGCTCGCACACGTTCACCGACCGCCCCGGCACCGTGTCCGGAATCCCTGACCGCAGCACCGTCACATCCACGGGCGCCTGCACCTGAAACCGCAGCACCCGCCTCCGCGACGGCCCACTCCACCCCCGAATTTGTGCCCCAGTTGCCATTTAATTTTTGTCGCCCTGTCATTCCGACCCTGAGCGAAGCGAAGGGGAGGACTCTGCTTCTGCTAGTGTGGGTCCGGGTCTCTGACCAGGACAGGCCGAGCAAAGCTCGGCTCGCTCTCCCTCGCAAATCCCCACTTCTCGCAAAGGACGCGAGAAATGGGGCACCCAGTTCCTCAACTCAGCTGTCTCCTCAACTCCACAATCTCGCTCCCTCGCGCAAACAACACCACACTAGCCATCCCGATAAACAATCCATGCTCCACTACGCCGGGCATGTCGCTCAACTGCCGCGCCAACCCATTCGCATCCGGAATCTGTCCAAACCGGCAGTCCAGAATGTGATTCCTCTCGTCCGTCACATAAGGTTTTCCATCGATGCCATTTCTGACCGACACCTGCGCCCCCAATGCCGCAATCCGCTTCGCCACCAGCGCCTGCGCAAACTGGATCACCTCCACCGGCAGCGGAAATTTCCCCAGCACTGGCACCTGCTTCGACGCATCCGCCACAATCACCAGCTGCTTGGTAGCCGACGCCACAATCTTCTCCCGCAGCATCGCCCCGCCACCACCTTTGATCAGCCGCAGTTGCGGATCCACCTCATCCGCTCCGTCTACGGTCACTGCAATCTCCTGGCATTCATCGAGCGTAGTCAGCGGAATCCCCAGACTCAGCGCCAGTTCCCGCGACCGATCCGAAGTTGGGATCCCGCGAATCCGCAGTCCATTCCTGACCTTCTCGCCCAGCAGCTTGATGAAGTAAGCCGCCGTCGATCCCGTCCCCAGCCCCACCACCTGCCCATCTTTCACGAACTGCAAACTAGCCCGCGCCGCCGCCTCTTTTTCCTGATCGTTCGCCATAGTCGTTAGGTGCCGTTACTCTCGATTCTTAAGTTGTCATTCCGACCGCTGAGCGAAGCGAAGGGGGAGGAACCTGCTGTTTCTCGCCAAAAGTAACGACACTCCTACCCCAAAACCTTCTCCGTATAAATCAAGTACCCCGCCAGCACCAGCCCAAACAACACCGTCAACACCGTGATCAAATCCAGCACAAATCCCGCGGGCTTAAACGTCCCCGCATCCAACTGCCGCCGCGTCTTGCGATACCGCGCCAGCCCCGCCACCACCAGTCCCACCCCCGCGACAATCGCGCCCGACCCCATCCACACCGACATCCCCGCGGTCCGCACCGGATGCCCCTCGAGCGCCGTCAGTTGCCGCATGGCAATCGCGAACCGCCCAATCGCGAATCCAAACACCACGATCGCCGCCCCGGTCCGCACCCAGGCGAGAAACGTCCGCTCATTCGCCAGATGGTCGCGCGCCCGATTGGGATTGATCTCGGTCACACCCTCTCCCATACCGCCTGCATTATTCCACAGCTTTCCCGATCACAACCCCCGCCCCCGCAAGATTCTTGATCAACTCCTCCGGCACCCCATGCCGCACTTTCAAATACTGTGGATCGTTATACGTGACCGAGACCTTGCCGGCGGCGTCCTCGGCGACCAGTGCCTTCAGTGGCAGATCAATCGCCAGACTCGGAGCCGCCACCATCAGCGGCGTTCCACCCTTCGGACTCCCAAAGATCACGACTTTCGTGGGCCTCATCTTCAACCCAACCTTCTCCGCCTCGCCGCTATGATCGATCACCCCGAAAACCTGCATCCCCTTCTCCGCAAAAACCGCCTTGAGCCGGTTCACCGTGTCCTCGACCGAATGATGGCTGACCACTCGAATCAACCCTTCCTCTTGCGTCATATCATTCCCCTCCGCCGACCGCTCGATTGTATGGAAAATCTCGCAGCGCTCCAAGGACACGACAACCATCCATGGCTACAATATGGTTCGCAGGAATAATATGGTTCACAGGAATATGCTTCACAGGAATATGGTTCGCGGGAAAATCGTTCGCAGGAAAATCCGGGCGCTCCTGTTGCTGGCTTTCATCGTTCTCCCCGCCACCGTCGGAGCCGTCGCCCAATCCCAGCCGGAAGAAGTTGTCTTTCCGAGCGGCGGACGGCAATTGCACGGGTTTCTTTGGAAGCCCGAGGGCAATGGCCCTTTTCCGGAGATTGTGTGGAATCACGGCAGCGAGAAGTTGCCCGGCTCCCAACCGGCGTTGGCCAATTTCTACACTGCGCATTCCTACGTGTTTTTTGTTCCGCATCGCCGAGGACAAGGCCGCTCCTCGGGGGACTACATCCAGGATCAAATTGCCTACGCGCCTCCCGGCGAGCGTGCCCTCCGCATGGTCGAACTGCAGGAGGCCGAGGTGGACGACGTAGTTGCCGGCCTGAACTACCTGAAGTCTCAGCCCTTCGTTGACCCTGCCCGGATCGCCATTTCAGGATGCTCCTATGGTGGCATCCAAACCCTGCTCGCTGGCGAGCGCGACCTGGGCGTAAAGGCGCTGGTGCCGTTCGCTCCCGGTGCGATGTCGTGGGATAGAAACCCGTTGCTGCCAGACCGCCTGATTCGCGCGGTCGATCATGCTCGCGCGCCCGTGTTTCTGATTCAGGCAGAGAACGATTACAGTCTTGATCCCAGCCATGTCCTGAGCAAGGAAGCCAATAAGAAGCACAAAGACTTTCAGTCAGAGATCTACCCGGCCTTCGGCAAAAGCCATCAGGACGGGCATTGGGGATTCTGTTCCACGGCGACGGACGTGTGGGGCGCCGATGTGCTGGCCTTTCTCGAAGCACAGATGAAGGCCCCATAAGCACGTAGGGGCGGACGCATTCGTCCGCCCCCGGAGCGAAGCTCCGGGTGCAAGCCAGGTTCCCGAGTGCCCGGAGCCCCGTTCAACTCGTCCTCGGTTAGACTATGCGCGGAGAAAACGAACCATGCCAAACGCCCGGCAGTCCACCCTCGGAAAACTCGCCCTAATAATCGCCCTCGCAGCTTCCACCATTTTCGCGGCGCACCGAGCCGCCGCCCAAGCCGACTACCAGCCCACCCCCGAGAACCTGCAAGCCCGCCGCGAATTTCAGGACATGAAGTTCGGCATGTTCATTCACTGGGGCGTCTACAGTGTTCTCGGCGACGGCGAATGGGTCTTCCACGAGCGCCATCTCAAGCTCGACGAATACAATCGCCTGCCTTCCTTCTTCGATCCCGAAAAATTCGATGCTCAGGCCTGGGTCGCCCTGGCCAAGGCCGCCGGCATGAAGTACATCACAATCACGTCGCGCCATCACGACGGCTTCGCCATGTTCGACTCCAAAATTTCCGACTGGAACATCGTGCAGCGGACGCCTTACAAGAAGGACCCGCTGAAAATGCTGGCCGACGAATGCCACCGCCAGGGCATCAAGCTCTTCTTCTATTATTCGCAACTCGACTGGCACAATCCCGACTACTTCCCGCGCGGCGCAACGAATTGGCCGAACGGCCGCCCCGACCATGGCGACTGGAACGCCTACCTCGACACTTACATGGACGGCCAACTGCGCGAGTTGCTCACCAACTACGGCCCCATCGCCGGCATCTGGTTCGATGGCATGTGGGACAAGCCCGACGCCGACTGGCATCTCCCCAAAATCTACGCGCTAATTCATCAACTTCAGCCCGCAGCTCTTATCATCCCCAACCATCATCAGACCCCGCGCCCCGGCGAAGACGTGCAAACCTTCGAGCGCGATCTCCCGGGCCAGAACACCGCCGGCTTCAACACCAGGTATGTGAGCACCAACATCCCGCTGGAAAGCTCCGACACGCTCAACGGCGCCTGGGGATTCAACATCGGCGACAGCAACTATAAAAGTCCCGCAGATCTGGAACGAAAGTTGGTGCGCGCCGCCGGCAACAATTCCAACTTGCTGCTGAACATTGGCCCTTACCCCAACGGTGAAATCGACCCGCAGTTTGTCACCCGCCTGCACGCCGTCGGCGAGTGGCTCTCAAAATACGGGGATTCGATCTACGGCACTCGCGGAGGCCCCGTCCCGCCCGGCGACTGGGGAGTCACCACGCAGAAAGAAAATAAGATCTATGTCCACGTGCTGAACTGGGGGTCACCGCTGCTCGCCTTGCCGCCCATCGCAGGAAAAGTGGCGGCCGCGCAATCTCTGATCGACGGCGCCAAAGCAGACTTCACACAGAACACAGACGGCGTGATCCTGAAACTGCCTGCCCCAAAATCAGACGAGGTAGACCGCGTGATCGTTCTGACGTTGGCCAAATGAAATTGAACCAGACAACCCGTAAACCACGAAGGGCACGAAGTATCACAAGGGATTCGTTGTGAGGCGTTTCCTTCGTGATCCTTCGTGTCCTTCGTGGTTATTGCTCTTTTAGCCCTTCGCCGCCCACAGCCCCCCATGCTGGTAAGCCAGGTTGCCGATCTGCCCCGCCCGCGCCGCCGCGACCCCGGTTTCTACCGGCGCATTCGGCTCTTTGCGCGTCTTCACGCAGTCGAAGAAATTCTCCATGTGTGAAATGGTGCCGTCGAGCACGCTGCGTGCAGTGAGCGCGGGATTCTGTTCCTCTTCGACGTGCTCGCGATGAACCGTGAAGCCGCTGCGATTGATCTTCAACGTCGCGTTCGTCCCGCGGAATTCCAGCCCACCATCGTCAATCGACGAGTTCATCATCCCCTCATACACCACATCAAACCCGGGATAGCGAAACGCCGCCTGGATCGTATCCGGACAATCCCACTGCTCGAAAATATATTTGTCCGCGAGCATCTGCGCCTGGCGCGGCTGGTCGGATTTCATGGCCCAGTGCACCACATCGATCCAGTGCGTAAATAAGTCGGTCATCGCGCCGCCGCCAAAATTCCAGAACCAACGCCAGTGGCTGAACTTCTCGTCGCTGAACGGCTGGTCGGGAGCGGATCCGAGCCAAAGCTTCCAATCGAGCGCCTGCTGGTCGATCGGCTTCGCCGCCCAGTTCCGGTGATAGTTCTGCCACCAATACGTTCGCACCTGCACCACCCGGCCAAGACCGCCTCCCTGAATGATGTCGACCGCATCACGAAAATGGCTCCAACTGCGCTGCTGCATGCCGCACTGCAAAATCTGCTTGCTGGACCGAACCGCGCGGGTGAGCGTGGCGCCTTCCTCCACAGTGTGAGTGACAGGTTTTTCCAGATAAACGTCCTTGCCCGCTTTCAGAGCATCGACCGCCATGGGCACATGCCAGTGGTCCGGAGACGCAATAATCACCGCATCAATATCCTTCGCCAGCACTTCCCGATAATCCAGGTGAGCCGTTGCGAGGCCGTTGGACCGCTGCACGACTGCGTCGCGGTGAGGTCCATACACGTCGCTCACCGCAACAATCTGGTAAGGCCCAACCTTGTCCGCGGCATCGAGAAGCCCGCGCATCCTCTGCCCCGCTCCAATGACTCCAATACGAAGTGTGTCGTTCGCGCCAAACACCCGAGTTGAAGCCAGCGCAGTAAGTCCACTTGCAATGATGAAACTGCGGCGAGTAATCATGGATAGGTCCTCCCGTCCTTTTTGTGCGGAATGATCCTATCAAGTTTCCGTCCGCTGGCAAGCGCTCAATGACCAGCGGTCAAAACGTCAAATAGCCTGCTAACGACACTCGACTTTCATGCAGCATAATGGGCCTATGGCAAAGAGGCTTACGACTTTTCTTCTATCGCTTGTTGTTGGTTTATCGGCCTGCAATCGCGGGCAACCTTCTGTTGAGTCGAGACGTGAGATGGGTGCTGGTGGACCTGAAATACGGCCTGTTCCCTGTGGAAAGGTATTGAGACTGGATGAGGCGGCCATCAAGAGACTTGATCTATATGCGCGATTGTCTCAACTGGTGACCGATAGCGGATTCACTGATGAAGAACTCAAGGAAATGAAGTCTTCTAACGCTTTGTTGAGGGAAGAGGTTCTTGATACCTATCGGTCTGCATATTCGACATGGTACAAACCGACAGACGACTACCAAGCACAGCTAGACTATGCTGTGACGAACACCATTCATTCAAAGGATTACAGGAAACTCGCCCCCAAGAGTCGAGCATTAAGCGATTCATATTTGGCGAAATTCGAGAAGATGATGGTAAAAGCTCACAGCCTCGGGAAAGATGATGCCCAAAAAGCGCCGTGCCCTTTCTGAGGTGGCTCTTTGCAATATGAAGCAGGTGTTTATCGCCATAGTCAACTGGTGAAATATCGCGACCACACTCACTGACCTCAATCGAATCCACAGCGAATTCATCGCCCCCAACATCTGCTAGAATCCCTGCCGTGAAAAGACGAACCTTGCTCCAGGCGATTCCTGCCGCGGCATTCCTTCCCGCATCCCTCTGGGCCGCTTCTGAGCAGGGCAATACCAATCCTACTCAAGCCGCGAACGGCGTCTACGAACTCCGCGTCTATCACGCCGCCCCGGGGAAATTGGCCGATCTGCTAACACGCTTCCGCGAACATACCGTAAAGATCTTCGACCGGCATGGCATGAAAAGCGTCGCTTACTGGACGCCCGTCGATGAGCCCGACAAGAGCAACATTCTCATCTATATCCTCTATCATCCCAGCCGCGAAGCCGCAGCCGCCAACTGGAAATCGTTTCAGGACGACCCGGAGTGGAAGAGTGTCAAAGACAAATCCGAGGCAAACGGCAAACTGGTGGACAAAGTCGACTCCACTTATCTCGCGCTAACGGACTTTTCCCCTCTGTTGCCCTAGGGACACGAGACAAACCGGCGGCCAGCCGAGCTTTTGACATTGCATGACGCCACCAACACACGGGGTGCCCC
>Ga0116223_10001924_pt1 | contig 20324 bp, 17 predicted proteins | sample Sb_taG_3_FD_90092 | JGI IMG/M metagenome (GOLD analysis project Ga0116223, IMG submission 90092) | Peat soil microbial communities from Weissenstadt, Germany - Sb_50d_a_PC metaG | ecosystem: Environmental > Terrestrial > Soil > Wetlands > Peat | place: Germany: Weissenstadt | collected 2010-09-21 | reverse complement strand
GAGGCACCCGATCCGGTGTTTTGGGTTCCGAGCGGATATGCCGTCATTGTTATTGATATCCGGGGCACTTGGTATTCCGAGGGCGTCGCGCATTATTTGGCTCCGGAAGAGGCGCAGGATTTCTATGACGCCATTGAATGGGCGGGTACGCAGCCCTGGAGCAACGGAAAAGTCGGGTTATCGGGGGTCTCATACCTCGCACAAATGCAATGGCGGGTCGCCGAACTCAATCCGCCGCATCTTGCCGCCATCAACCCCTGGGAGGGCTGGACCGATACCTATCGCGAGACGGCGACACATGGCGGCATTCCAGATACGCATTTTTGGCCGACTCTGTGGAATCGATGGGGTGCCGCCAGGGGCCAGATCGAAGATCTTGAGGCGGAGACGAAGGAACACCCGCTCTACGACGACTTCTGGCGCTCGAAGGCCGCGGATTTCTCAAAAATCACGACACCCGCTTTTGTGGTGGCGAGTTGGACCGACCAGGGCCTGCACACGCGCGGCACCTTCGAGGGCTTTAAGCATATGGCCTCGAAACAGAAATACCTGCTTGCGCACGGTCAGAAGAAATGGGCGCACTATTACGTGGCGGAAAACATGCGGCGCCTGCGCGATTTCTTCGATCACGTGCTCAAAGGCGTCGACAATGACGTAAAGAACTGGCCAAAGGTGCAGATTGAGGTGCGTGAAAGGAACGGCGTTGCAAGTGTGCGCGCTGAAAACGAATGGCCGATCGCGCGCACGCAATATACCAAGCTGTATTTGGACGCGGCCAATTGCCTGCTCCAACCAACGCCAGTCGCGCAAACAACCTCAGTCTCTTACGGCGCTGCGGTTCCCGAATTGGCTGAGGCTGAACACGCGACATTTGCGATAACCTTCGATCGCAACACCGAACTGACCGGCTATATGAAGCTACGGGTTTTCATGTCGTGCACCGAAGGAGACGACATGGACGTCTTCGTTGGCCTGCACAAGCTCGACGCCGCCGGTGCAGTTGTTCCTTTTGCCTATTACGCGCAGTTCGACGATGGACCTGTAGCGCTTGGGTGGCTGCGCGCCTCGCACCGCGAGCTTGACCTGAAAAAATCGACAGATTGGCAGCCGATCCACACCCACACGCGCATCCAGAAAATCGTGCCCGGCGAAATTGTTCAGCTCGACATCGAAATCTGGCCGTCTGCAACGAATTTCAGATCAGGCGAAACGCTGCGCTTGACTGTTCAAGGTACCGATATAAACCGCTATCCGAAAGACAAAGTGCCGGTCTATTTCCGCCACGAATCCAGCGCCAATCGGGGGCGGCACATTATACATTGCGGCGGCGAGCATGAATCCTACCTGTTGGTGCCGGTGATCTGAACGAAGGGCTATCGGCCTTGGCTGCCAACCTGTCGGTATGAGCCATGCGGATGCGGCGTCACCTGTTTCCGGGTTGGCCCTAAGCGGACATTGTGATGTCGGCTCCTGGCCCATAGCGTCGTTGCGCTGCCGCGCAACAATTCGGTCGCTATTGGAGCGAAGCGGACATGAGCCGGTAGGCAAAATCAACTGCATCGGTCGCGAATGAGCCAAAGCGAACATCGGTCGTGTTCGATGGCCCCAGATAGGGCGTACACGACACTGATCACAAAGGCTGCCGGGGGCCCTGATTGCAGCCGACCGCCACAGTAAGCCAATCGCGGCGGCGAAAAGGACACCGGCTCCAAATTCATGGTGCAGCTTCAAGAACGCGGTCACAAATCCAACGACCAGGAGCAACGAAGTGGGCATCCCGCTAACAAGCGCCAAATGTGGTTGCGCTGTTCAAAAGTTTGGCGCGCTGCCGCAGCTGCGGAATATGAGCGTTGACCGGAACAAAGTTCATGCAAGCCGCTTCCTTGGGAAGTGGAGAATGCTCGCTCTGGGATGGCAATTATCGCGGCGATCGTCGCCAGCAAGCCTAGGCGCAAGGTAGAGTGCCCAGCGACCTTCTTATGCGACCATCGCTTGCGGGCGGCGCAGATTCCGAAGAACATCAGCCGCGACGGCGTGACCTTTCGCAGTCAGGTAAATCTGTTGTCTGTTCGCCCACTTCGGGTCTTGCTCAAATCTGATCAGACCAAGCCCTGGGCCGCCGTCTCGGGCGCGGTCGCCAATGCTGTGGATGTAGCGAGACATGACGGAGCGTTTGGCTCCGGCATCCCTCGCATAGGCGCAAACGCCTTTGCCTTCATCCAGCGCGATAGCAAGAAAGGCCGTTACCATCGGAAGCGGCATAGGACGACCTAAATTCAACAGCGGCTTGAGCGCCCATAGCAGGGTTTGAACGACCCTCTTGTCACCCGGCACTATGGACAGGTCATTGCCCATCGACAGAATTCTTGGCTGTCTTATCGCTGTCCCAACTCCGACACCGCGCTTGTTACCAACCGCCGAACTTGTAGTTGAGCCCCAAGTTCACCATTTGGAAACTGCGGTTGTTGCCGGCGAATGAATCGCCGGGGAGAATGGGTGAGGTAGCCGGTATCCCGAAGGTTTGGCTGGTCAGGCCGATATAATCGTACTCGAGTCTCACCGACAAATTGTTCCAAATAGCGTATTCGACGCCCGCGCCCGCCGTCCAGCCATAATTGCTGTTGTTTACGGTTGCGCTAAACGAGCCAGCCGGGGTGGCAACACTAGCATTGCCCGCCCCGACCCAGGCGCCGCCGGCTTTGCCATAAACCAGCAAGCGGTCCCATGCGTAACCGAGACGGCCTGTAAAAGTAATGAACCATCTGTCGCTGGCAGTGAGTATGACACCACCCGCGGTTGGGTTACTCGAGTTGTTGGAATTGACAAGCCAGTCGAAGTCAGATTCGACACCGATTAGAAAGCCATTGCTGAACTCGTAGTTGCCGCCGACCTGGGCACCGCCGAGAAAGGCGGACCTATTTGTCGTGCTGATGGTGTTTCCAAATGCGTCGGAGAAGCTGCCTTGGCTCCAGCCCCATCCAAGGTTGCCGCCGATATAGATGCCGGTCCAATTGTAGTAGGGAACCGGGACGGGAGCGTAGACGGCTGGAGCCCGTGGGGGCGGCGCCATCGGAGGAGGAAGATCTGCAGCGAGTGCAGCGGACCCGATCAGAGAACTTAACGCAACTACCAATGCAACCCGATTCATATGTCGCTCCCGTCCGGGCATCGTTGCCCGTGCCAACCAATATACCGGAGCGAGCAGTGAAATGGTGTGTCCGGAAGGCAACAGGCACGACAAACCCTTTGGCGAAAACAAGGCAATCCGTGTCGGTCAGAGTTACTATCTATCGCGATTCCATGGTTTATAGGCGCTACTAGCCAACACAAACCTTGCCGACAAAAGACCATTTAAGGTTAACCGGGGGTAGGCCATTCTCGGGCTAGCGTTGCTTGCGCCAGGCGGCACCACCGGTATCAGCACCGCAGCGGTATAGCCGACCACGTCGGCGAACACACTGGAGGTCGGGCTTGGCCTCGTGTTCACGGGCTAGCGGCGTGCCGAGCGTCAAAATTCCAAATTGAGTCGCGCCACCGTCTTGAACTCATAGTACCGGGTATTGGCTGACGATTGGAACACTGACTTCCAGCGATAAGACGACGTCCTTGGTTACGTTGCGCCCCACCGACAGGTAGCGCAATCGAATGTCGCCTTCGAATGGGCGTACACGATTGCAATCGATCCGACCACCGGCAGTCCGCCGAGGCCTTTTTTGCCGCGCGCCGGCGAAGATAGGGCCTAGGACGACGCGTTCCCAATGCGCTGAATCAGTTCAGTACTGGTAGCAGTGGCCGTATGGCCCCATGTGGAAGCCGAACGGGCACGTATACGGCACACCCACCACCCGCGGCGGCGGCGCCGGATACACGTACCCATAGGGCGTGCCGTTGCGAACACAGTAGCCGTAGGGGCCGCGGTGAAAGCCCAAACCGCAAAAGTCGCGCACCGGCGTGACGAGAGGCGTTACTGCGTGCGCCGGGGCAGGTGACACCGGCATCGCTTGGACTTCGAACGAAAATATCGATCCGAGCACACCGCAAACCAGGATTGAAGCTATATTCTTCGACATCAAGTCTAATCCCTGTCTTCGTTGTTGATACGCACGGTGCAAGCCTTACCTTGTAAGGCATGCTGCGTCACGTCCTAATTTGTAATTTAATGGAATCAATGGAATCAAAGACTTCGTGCACTAAGCAAATTCGGCAGATATGCATGAGTGTGCTGTTGGCCCAAAGCTGACCAGCGATGGCGCGGGCACATTCCGAAATCTCTCATTAGGCGCGCGCTTGATCACGCGAACAGTAGATTATCTGCAGTTGTGTGCGCATGGAAATGTCCGCATTTGGGGTAAAAGCGGGCATCACGAGGCGAAGGCCGTCACGTCCGCCTTTGACCCGAGACGGACAATCCGCCTCATAAGCCCGCGATCGGATTTTGCTTGCTAAGGCAGCTCGGAAAGTCCGAAATCCACCAACTTAATAACTTTGCACAGCTGTAGCGAAACCAATAGAGTTACGTTTTCGGTCGAGGACCGAATTAGCCGGTCCGCCTAAAAATCGGACGCCTACTGGGGGGCGAACATGCATCTTACAATCCGAAAATTCGTCTGGATTCTGGCCTTGCTTGGCACCGTGATGCCAACGACGGGCCGTGCACAGGTTGCAATCAACATGTCGCGTGTAACCTGTGCTGACTATCTCGCCATGACGCCGGAACAATCCAACGTCTTCGGAGCATGGGTCGGCGGATACTTCAATCAAAAGACCGGCTACACGTGGATCGACCTCGACGCCCAGCGCCGTAACGTGGCGAGCCTCAAAGCGTGGTGCGCCACAAATCCCGCGGAATTCGTGATGACCGGTCTGGCGCGCGCCGCTGGAACCGCTGCCTTCCAAGGCGATCCGGCCAAAGCTGTGGTGAAGGTCGAGATGACTGAGATCACGTGCCAGCAGTTCATCAACTACTCGTTCGACAAATCAGAAGCGATCGGCGCCTGGATGAGCGGCTACTGGAACGCCGCAAGGAACATAGAAACGCTCGACATCACCCGCTACAGGTCCAACAGCAAGCGCGTCAGCGACTATTGCAAGAGACACAAAAAAGAGGCGCTGATGGCCACCATCCGGAAAGTAGCGCGATAAGCTATCTGCGTATGCGCAAATCGGTGGCCGAGCGTCATCACGCCGTCGCTTCAGCCCTGGCGCCGTTCGCGCGGCAGAACATTGAGCACGCCCAGAGCGCTCGCTGTGCCACCCCGCTGCTCCGCGAAGTGGCGCAGCCCCGTTTCCTTTCATTTTCACGAGGAGGTGTCCCTACCAGAAACCTCAACCGGCTAGTCAGAAAGTGACGATCTCGTCGACACCACGATGCTGCTCGCACGGAAGCTGGCCCACGGTCCGCGCGTCGCGCTGGCCCCGGGTGAAACAAAATTTCAACGCCGCCGAAAGCGGGACTTTCGCCGAACCGTTTGACCTCGAAGCCCGGTATCAAATCGAAACCGGCCGCACCGATGATCATAAGGAGGCCGCGCGAGCGTTCGTGGAAAAACGTACCCCGGTATTTACCGGCCGATGATCGGAGGAGACGACGCCGATCGGAAGACAGAACCTACACGCGATTCGCCGCTCGGCTCCACGCTCGCGGGCGCGCAGGCTCAGCGCCAGGCGTTGACCGAGACGGTCTTGGTCAAGCGGCCGCCAAAAATCTTCCACGCGCCTTGCGTCTCGCCGCCAGCGACTACGATGTTGATGTCCGACGGCTCGAAAATGCGGATCAGTTCGTCGGGCTTGGCCTTGAGGCGCGAGGCAAACGGCTCGACGCCGGCGACGCCCAGCGGTCGATACAGCGTCTGGATCCACTGCTCGTCCCAATAATCGCGCGCGCTGAGGCGCGCATTCTCTGCGCACCATTCGATGAGCTTTTCCTTGCTGTCGAAGCCCAGGGCCGCAAATCCGCGCGCCGTAATCGGGTCGAGCACGATGAGCGGCGGGGTGTAATTGAAAGTGGCGAGGATGCGCCGCCACTGCTCAGACCAGGTTTTGCGCGGACCGAAACCGGAATTGGTGTGCCAGCCGCCGAAGAAGATCGTCACCGCGCTATCGTCGGGCTTCATACCCTTCTGGACATGGAGCGGCTGCCACGGGCTGCGCTCCTCCGCCTCGGCGAAGCAGGCAGTGTAGCCGTACCAATTACCCATCGAGCCCATATAGGATTCACCGGGCACCGATCCGCCTTGCAGGTTCTGCGACAGCAGCGCATAGGCGCGGCCGATAGTCGCGTTGGCGTGGCTATAGGGGCCGAGCGCGCCGATGCCGGTGTTCATGCCGATCTCGTTACGGATCGGGCCGTTGACCACGGAGAGATTCGCCATCGAGGTAGTACTGCTGGAGCGCGCGGTGACGCCGCTCGCCGCAAGCGCCAAGATCACGGGGAAATAGTCCGGCTGCGCGCCGGCCATCACCGCGTTTACCGCGACCTTTTCGACGGTGTATTCCCAGAACTCGCGGAAATTCGCGGGCCTCATGCGTCCCACGACTTCGTCCGGCTTATGACTCGTGCCCGCGAGCATTGCCGCGACGCGCTCGTCGGTCGGAAGTATGATCGGCAGCTGATCGGTCCAGAAATTATGGCGGAACAGGATCTGCAGATTTTCTTCGGTATCGGGGTCGATTAGCCGCGGCGTCGAGCGCTCGTAGGGCAGGTCCTTAAGATCCTCGTCGTCGAGCGGCCGCGATAGACCCTCGATCAGCTCGCGCATGAACGGACGTTTGGAAACCGGATCAGTGCCCTCGATATAGCGCCGTAACTCGGCGGGCGTCTTGTCGACGACCGGCTGCGGCACGAAGGCTTGGCGAGTTCGCGGTATCCCGTTTGCCTGCGCCGTAGCCTTGGCGAGGCGCGCGAACACATGCGTGTGGACTGCGACGCTTGGTACGCCAGCCTCTTCCAGCGCCATTGTCAACCCGACGACCGTCGGGCTACAGGTGCTTCAAAGACCGACGCCGAGAATCGCGGCGTCGCCCTCCTTCTCGATAACCGCGCGCATGTCGGGATCATCGACCCAGCTTTCGCGCGGCCTGATGATCCTCGTTTCGACGGCGGGCAGGTGAGTGCCGAACCAGTCTTGCAACTGATCCATGAAGGCCGCGGAGTTGTCGAACAGACAATCGACTAGATAGACCAATTTGCCGTCGAGCGTATCAAGCCGCGACGCCAGGCGCTTGCTCGTGATCTTGGGCGGATAACCGCGCGGATCGTGAACCGTCAAAAGCTTGGCCATGAATCACTCCCGATTAGTCCAATGATTCTGGCGCAGATAGCGGTCAATCGCAATGGCCGCCGCAGCGCCTTCACCCGCTGAAGCCGCGGCGCGACCCGGCCAGCCGGAACGCACTGCACCTGCGGCGCAAATTCCCGCCAGACCGGTGCGCGTCATGGTATCAGTGGGAATTCGCCCGGTGTCGTCCAACGCAAACAGGCCGCCGAGGAACGCCGTGTTGGGGTTTAGGCCTACGTAAATAAAAACGCCCGCGACATTGAGTTCTGTCGTCGCTCCGGCTGCTTGGTCACGAACGCGCAGCCCTGTCACGCCGCTCTCGCCCACAATTTCTTCGACAATTTGATGGAAGCGGAGATCGATTTTCGGCTGCTGCATCACCTTTTCGCGATACGCGGCCTGCGCGGACAATATCCCACCACGGTGCAGTAGGAAGACTTTGGCGGCGGCCTCGGCCAAGGTCAGCGCTTCCTGCGTCGCCGAATCGCCGCCGCCGATGACGGCTACATTCTTGCCGCGCAACAGCGGGGCGTCGCAACTAGCGCAATGGCTTACCCCTTTGCCGCGAAGCCGTTCCTCGCCCGGCACGCCCAGCTCCTTGAGCGACGTGCCAGTCGCAAGAATAACACCCCGTGCCAGATGTTCTCGGCCGATGCTGGTGGCAAGTCGCCACTGTCCCGATCGCGATTCAATCCGGTCGAGCGTCTCTGCGGTGAATTTGGCGCCCGCCGCCGCCGCCCGTTCTTGAGTGATCGGGCAGAGATCATAGCCGGCAACGCCGTCCGCGAACCCCGGAAAGCCGTCGATTTGATTGATGCTCACCAACTGGCCGCCAAGGACATCGCCGGTCAATACCAACGTTTTCAGTCCAAGCCGCGCGCCGGTCAACGCTGCTGTAAGACCCGTAATGCCGCTGCCCGCCACCACTAAATCGAAATCGTCGCTCATTTCCTTCACACGTTCCCGCCGATCAGTGTAAATCGTCACGTCCGGAAGTTCCACTGTCGACTGTCGACCCTTAGCGGACATGCTGCGAGTACGGCCTAGAGTCCGGCACGAATTGCGCGGCCAGAGTTTTAGCGGCCGCGTGCTGGTGTTCCCTGGCGCCAAAGGATCATCGGGTTGGTCCGACTATTTCCACAATGGCGCGGCTTAACCGCGTCGCACCGGCCGCGATGATCTTCACCCGCATGACCACCAAAGTGCCGCTGAGCGCCGTCGTCACGAGGGCGCCGGCGATCACGGAATTGGATCAGGATCCGTTCTCGTTGATCGCGACCGGCGATTGGGTCAGGGTAGATGCTGATCGCGGCGTCGTCGAAGTGTCCAAACGCTTGACCGATTAAACCGAAGGGCGGGCAATGTCGGAGCTGCGTGCGATCGACGTTTCCGAGATCATCGAGCGGCAGAAGCCCGGGCGTTTCCTCATCGGGCTTGCGGTGATCTCGTGGATCATCACGTTCTTCGACGGTTTCGACTCGCAGGCGATTGCGTTTGCCGCTCCCTACCTGTCCGCGCAATACCATCTCGACCGGATCATGATCGGCAATATCTTCAGCATGGGGCTGGTCGGAACGTTGATTGGCGGCTTCGCCTTCGGCTATCTCGGCGACCGAATTGGCCGCCGCCCGGCGATTATACTGGCGACCGCCGCGTTTGGGTTCCTGACACTCGTCTTCGTCTTTGCCGACGGTTACGCGTCACTGTTGGCGTTGCGTCTCATCGACGGAATAGCGTTGGGCGGGTTGCTGCCGCTCAGCTGGGCGTTGAATATCGAGTACGCACCAAAACGCTATCGTGCGACCGTGGTCACAGTCATCATGGTCGGCTATTCCGTTGGCATTGCAATCGGCGGGCGGGCCGCAAACCTGCTGATCCCGCGATACGGCTGGCAGTCGCTGTTCGCCGTCGGCGGAGCGCTATCGCTGGCCGTCGCGCTGGCGCTCGTGTTCGTGCTTCCGGAATCGGCGCGTTTTCTCGCCAGCAAGAACCTGCAGCCGCAGCGGATCGCTCAGCTGCTCCGTCGCCTCACCGAGGTAGAGATACCGGCGGACGCGCAATTCAGCGTCGCCGATGAGGCCAGACAGGCAAGCGACTTTAATCCCGCCCTGCTGTTCCGCGCGCAGCTTCGCTTTATCACCCCGCTCCTTTGGCTCGCTTATATCTCAAGCTCCATGGCCGTGTTCTTCCTGGCCACCTGGACCCCGCTCGTTTTCGAGGCGCTGACCTTCACGCGCTCGGAAGCGGCACTAGCTGGCTCGGTGAACGCCGCAGCCGGGGCGGTTGGCGGGCTTATGCTGATGCGCTTTACCGACAACCTGGGAGCGATCGCGATCACAGCGATGCCGCTCATTGCTATTCCCCTGTTGCTGACGGCAGCCTTTGCCGATCTCGGCAACGGCAGCTTCTTTGCGTTGTTTGCGCTCATCGCACTGTTTTTGATCGGCGGGCATTTCGGCCTGCACAGCATTGCCGGCATCTTCTATCCGAGCGCCTATCGCCAATGGCGCGGGCTGGGCGATCTCGGTCGCCAAGATAGGATCGATTGCCGGACCGTTCGCTGCCGGTTTAATCCTCTCGACGAGCCTGCCGGTCCGTTACATTTTCGCGGTTCTCGCGATCTGTCCAGCCATTTTCGCCGTTAGCGTCTTTATTATCGGCCGGATTCATTCGGCTATGTTGCAGAATGAGTCTCAGGCGCAAGGCCATCAGGAATTTTAGATCGTACCTGCCAACGGCGCGCCGGGAAAGATCCGCTGCGGCGCTCGATGGATCTGTTCTGTTGCTTTATCTTCGATCAGGTTGAGATTGTGCGCGCAACAGAGCGCAGCCGCCGGTTGTTTCGTTGCTCCCGCTCCGGCGGGCGCGCGGCTTCGAACACGGCGTCGTAGACGTCTTTGCCATAGCTGGTTTGCAACGGCTCATCTTCGATCACCCGGAAAGTGCGCGTACCGTCGGTGCGGCGCTCGGCCCGCAGAAAAATTGCATTGGTCATGTTGCTCGCGTACATGCTGCGCGCGAATTCGTATAAGTGCGTAACGAAAACGACTTTGATACCCTTCTCGATCAACGCAGCCGTGATCTGCCGGGCAATCTCCGAGCCTTCCCGCTCGTTCGTCGCGGCAAAGGACTCGTTGAACAAAAGCATGGACCCGGGCGTAATTCGGCTGGCTCCTAACGGCCGTAACAGGGTTCATGATTGGATTATCGAGCCAGCGGACCCAATCGGCTGATTATTTTCCATTCTCAGAAGTCGACAACCGGCGTCTCCTGCATGTAGGTTTCGAACAGTTTCCAGAACGGATTTGGGTGAGTCTCGCAGTACCAGCGCTCAAAATCGGCGAGCGCCTCGATGACATCAGGTTCAGGCGCGTCCTCGTCCTCGAATGGTGCGAGACTTACAAACATCGCCTGAGCGACCGGGACAAAACGCGACAACACGGTGTCACGCGCTTCACTATCACTTGACCAGCCCAATTTGGTTCGTAACACCGCGGTCGCGCTTGCCACCGCGATCTCCTCGCTTTCCGCGCCGGCGACCACATCGGCAATTGCACGCATCAGATTGAGCTTGCGAAAGGCGAAGGCACGTTCATTTTCAAGCGCCTTAGTCCGCTCTGCGATTTCGGTGCGAAACTTATTTTCCGCCGCCGAGGCGCGGTCGGCTGCGAGTTTTAGCGCATCGAGGAATGATGGCGCCGGCGTCATGTGCGCTCTCTCCGTCTTCAGCGTGGCGGAAGAGAGAGGGAGTCGAACCCACCAAGGACCGGCTCGCGGCCCCTCCCGGATTTGAAGTCCGGACGCCCCACCGGGGACGATTCTCTTCCTGAATTTGAATCATCGGAGCTCGCGGCTTCCGCCGGACGGCGGAACAGGTCGAGCCGGTGCCGGTTGACGCGGCGCAGATCGCCGCGCCGCAAAGTGACGCCATGACGATCGAGGAATTCAAGAACCTGAATTGCGACCTTACGGCCGTTGTGCAACCGGTCACGGAACTGCGCGGCGGTGAATTGCCCGTTTTCTGTCTCGGTACCGATATCAACGACGACTTCAACCATCTGCATCATGGTCGCGCGCAGGAAGAAATGGTCGTGAGCAACCTCATCGACCTTGCCCATGCGGCCCAGCAGTTTGAGCAGGCGCCTCACGTCGACCTCACGCAGGGCCAGCATCCCGGCAAGGTCGCGTACCCGCGGCGGCCGGAACCGCTCAGCGCCGCCAAGCAGTGGCGCGATTCTGCCCCAAGTCTTTTCATCCTCCGGCGTGAGACGCACTTCGTGCCCGGCCAAGCGCACCCATGCGCCGTCAAGGGCAACGTCTTTTGCCCGGACAAGTCTTTGAAGCATCGACAAAAACATTGGCGCCGGCATGCGTGGTGCAAGCTGCAGCCGAAGTCGTTCGAGGCCAACGCCGGGCAGATCGGGATTCTCGGTATGAAAGGCTTGCAGCGTCGCCAGCAGACTGCGCTTAAAGTTCTCCCAGACCGGCGCCGACAGCGCCAATACACGCGTGGGTTCGACAACCGTTATCACGCCCAACCGCTCGGCAATCGACGCAACTTGTTGTTCCATCAATGCTCGATCGCGAGCGAATGCCGACAGATCGACGAAATGCGGAGGTATATCGAGCAACGCCGCGATGGCTTGTTCCGGATTGCCGATACTGCGCGCGCGCAACTGCGCCAAACGCTCCGGCGTACGCCGCTTGCGGGCGGGCGCGCGCAAATCGAGAAACTTGCCACCGCCGATGGTGCGTTGCCCGGTGGTGTCCCGCAAGACAAAGCGATCAGTTACCGCTGCGGCTATCGGACTTTCGAGGACAAGCTGCACCGGCGCTTCGCCGCCGGGCGGGATCAGCGCGTCACCGAGAAGCACGATGCGGGCGCCGACGTCCGTCGCTGCGTGATGTAAGCGCGCCGGCATCCACTGAGTAACCGGCTTTTGCTCGGTCGCCAGCAGCCGCAATGTCGCATCGATGCGATCAGTCGGCGCGTGCAACGCGGGATCGATCACCACCTGGCCGCGCTCGATGGCGTCCTTGCTGACTCCGTCGCCGGCAAGATTAAGCGCGCAGCGTTGGCCGGCCACGCCGCGCTCCGTGAGCCGGTTCTGAGCGTGAATCGAGCGCACGCGCGCTACGAGCCCCGACGGACTCAGCATCACCCGATCGCCGGTTAAGATCGCTCCTGACAGCACGGTGCCAGTCACCACCGTCCCGGCTCCGGTAAGCGTGAATGAGCGATCGACCGCAAGCCGGAAACGCTCCGATGTCGCCCGCGCCCGGATCGTGTGGGCGGCGTCGAACAGGCGTCCGCGCAATCCTTCGATTCCTTCGCCGCTGACGGTCGAAACCGGGACGATTTCGGCGTCCGCCAGCCCCGTGCCCGCCAGCAACCGCGTAATGTCGTCACGAACCTGCTCGCGTTGCCGCGGCGCCGCCAGATCGGATTTGGTCAGCGCGACAATACCGCGATCGATGCCGAGCAAATCCACGATGGCGAGGTGCTCGCGCGTCTGCGGCATCACACCGTCGTCGGCCGCGATCACCAACAGCACGAAATCGATGCCGGTCGCTCCGGCCAGCATGTTGTGTACGAATTTCTCATGACCGGGCACGTCGACGAAACCGAGCACCGAGCCGTCGGGCGCCGGCAGATATGCAAAGCCGAGATCGATCGAAATGCCGCGCGCCTTTTCTTCCTTTAAGCGGTCGGTGTCGACGCCGGTGAGCGCGCGCACCAGAGAGGTTTTGCCATGATCGATATGACCCGCGGTCCCAACGATCATGGCGCCGGATCCGGTAATGGCACGGCGGCGCGACGTTCGGCTTCGGCAATCTGCCCGGGCGCGAGCGCCGCCTCGACCACTTGCAGATACCGCTCCGCCAGTGCGCTGCGGCCGGTGCGCGCGCGCATGAGCCAGACATAAGCCTCGACCGGATCGCGCGGCGCGCCGGCGCCGAGGTGATACGCAGCCCCCAACATCGCCTGGCCGTCGGCGTCGCCGCGTTCGGCCCCTCGCCGCCACCACAACACCGCTTGCGCCGGATCGCGCGCAACGCCGAGCGCGTTGTGGAAAATCATGCCGAGCCGCGTCATCGACGGGGCGATGCCCTTTGCGGCGGCGGCTTCGGCCCAACGCCTCGCCGCGACATAATCCGGCTCGGCGACCTCACCTTCCAACAGCATCCAGCTCAACATGTCTTGCGCCGCGCCATCGCCCTGCTGCGCAGCAGCGCGATAGAACTCCAAGGCGCGCGTATAATCCTGGTCGACACCCTCCCCCCTGAAACAGAGCGCGGCGTAGTTGCGCTGGCCGGCCGAATCCCCACCTTCAGCCGCAAGCGACAACCATCGTGCGGCGAGCTTGGGATCGCGCTCGACGCCGAGACCCTCCGAAAAGCACGCACCAACATTATTTTGCGCGCGAGCCACGCCGGCATGGGCCAACGGGCCCCAGAGTTCCAGCGCCCGTGCGTAATCGCCCCGCCGTGACGCTTCATAAGCCTCGGCCATCTGTTCGGCGACCGTTCCTTCGTCGCGCGGCCGCGCCGTGTTCGCCAGAGCCTCAAACCAGCGCATCGGGCATCTCCGCGAGTTTGAGGGCGGCGAGATTGGTAAGAAATTCCTTTTCGTCGTCCAGGCAGCGCAAGTCGAGAATGAGCGCGTTATCTTCAATGCGCCCAATCACCGGCACGGGTAGTTGGCGCAGTGCCGTGGAAAGGGCAGCCAACGCCCGCCCGCCCGCGCGCTTGGCACGTGGCCGGATCGCAAGGCCCGCACTCGGTAATGTCTCCAGCGGGAGGGCCCCCGAGCCGATTTGACTGAAACAATCGATGACCGCGGTCGTGAATGCGGTGGCGGTCTTTTCCGCAACGATCGGCAGCAAGCGAGCAGCGATCGCCACAATCTCCTTCTTCGGCCGGGCCAGCAGGCGCACCGTCGGGAGGCGCTCAGCGAGCCGGTCGGGATCGCGGTACAGCCGCAGCGTCGCCTCAAGGGCGGCAAGCCGGATCTTGTCGATACGCAGCGCCCGCCTCATCGGATTGCTCTTGATACGCGCGATCAATTCGCTGCTGCCGACGATGAAGCCTGCCTGCGGTCCTCCGAGCAGCTTGTCGCCGGAAAAGGTGACCAGATCAGCACCGTCAGAAACCGCCTCTTTGACCGTCGGCTCATGCGCAAGCCCGAAGCGCGCTAGATCCACGAGCGTGCCGGAGCCCAGATCCTGCACCAGTGGCACTTTGCGCTCCCGCGCCAGCCGAGCGAGCTCGCGCGCATTGACCTCTTTGGTGAACCCCTCAATGCGGTAATTCGAAGTATGTACCTTCAGAATGAGTCCAGTCTTCGGGCCCAGCGCCCCGAGATAATCCTTCTCGTGCGTACGATTGGTGGTGCCGACCTCAACCAGTTTGGCGCCGGCGCGATTCATGATCTCGGGCATCCGGAACGCACCGCCGATCTCAATCAATTCGCCGCGCGAGACGACGGCCTCGCGCCCCTTGGCCAGCGTATTGAGCACCAGCAGGACTGCAGCAGCGTTATTGTTGACGACCGTTGCATCCTCGGCGCCGGTCAACTGACACAGCAGATCGCGCACAACATCATCGCGGTCACCGCGCCGGCCGCCGCCAAGATCGAATTCCAGCGCGACGGCGTTACGCATCGCTATATGCGCAGCTTCTATCGCGGCCTCTGCCAGCAGCGCGCGCCCAAGATTGGTGTGCAGCACGGTTCCGGAAAGGTTGAAGACCGGCCGCAGGTTGGGCCGCTCTTGTGCTTCGAGCTGCGTGAGCGCGGCGGCGACCACATGGTCGGCACCGCCAGGCACTATTCCGTCGGCGCGCGCGGCCGCGAGCGTACCGCGCACCGCGACGACGACTGCGGGACGACCAAATCTCTTCACTGCATCCGTCGCGGCCGCAGTACGCAACACCTCGTCGACCGAAGGCAATTTGCGGAGTGCGAGGGACGCGGATTTTGCCATGCATCCCCTCAATAGCCGAGCACGAACGGATTAAATGAGCCACGCCGGTATCCGGCCTCGCGCATCAGCAAATCCAACCCGAGCGTGCTGACATCGTCGGCCACCGGATCAAGCGTCGGGTCCTTGTGTTGATGCAGAATTTTTAGATAGCCGTGGCAGTTTTCGCAGGTTTCCGCTTTGACGTTGGCTTGGCCGCCTTCGATTTCCTGATAGGTGATGCCCTTGGTGGAGCCGCACAGCATGCATTTGATGCGCACTGTGTGCCACAGGGTCGCGCACAGCGCGCAAGTACAAAAGCGCACGCCGTGGGCGCCGCCCCAGCCGACGATGGCGGACGAAACCGGGGCGCCGCCGCAAGTCGGACAGGCGCGCTCGCCGACCGGGACAAGTGACGCCGGATCGAGCCGCGACGCCAGGCGGGCAAAATGCACCTGCAGCGCCGCCGCCACATAAACATGGTCGGCCAAAGCGTCGACCGGGATGGAAGCGGCCAGTACCGAACGCACCATTTCGTCACGCACCGCAGAAGCGGTGCCGCCGACACGGCCAAGCGCTGCGCGAGCGCTCTCCGGCATTTCGATCTCGGCGGCCAGCGAAAGTAACCGCTCGAGAGTGGCGTCGAGCGCGGCATCGGCGGTGAAACGGCCGCGATCAAGCGGCGGCATGGCGTGTTCACGCGCTCGCGCGCGCGCATCTTCGGCCGGCATGTCCGGCTCAGGCAAGCCGTCTTGCACCCGGTCTTGGCAATCGCTCAGCGTGGCAAGGAACGACAGATAGGGCCCGAGTTGATGGCCGTCGGCCAGCGACCTAAAACGGGCGGCTCGTGTGGAGAAAAGGATGGAAGGATCAGGCAGCCGCACAAAGGGCGGCACGGCAATTTCGCCGATAGCGATGGGTTCATGCCGGGGTGTGCCGGTTTTACTCATGACAAAACCTCACGAACCGCACGGGCCACGTGACACGCCGCAGACTTGCACCCGAACATATCCCGGCGTAGCGGTTTTAACTATTACGGCTTACCAGTTCTTTTAGCCATTTCCTATGATGCCGCCAGGCCCACCCCCCCGTGACCTGACCCCGCGTCATTGCGCCGATTGTCCCCCGCACCCAGATCGCGGCGTACACGTGAACAATCCAGACACAGATTATCACGACCGCGGCCGCGGCGTGCACTAGCACGGCGATGCGCTTCTGCTCGATCACCGTGTAGGCAGCGAAATATTGATCCCACATCACCAAGCCGCTGCAGATCAGCACGATAATCAAGGTCGACATCAGCCAGAACACCGCCTTTTGTCCGGCATTGTATTTGCCGACCTCGGGCAGCCTCTCCTCATGCCCGGCTATCACGTCCTGAAGTCGCGCTAGCCAGGTGCCGTCTTCGCGTTTCCAAAGATTGGCCCGCCAGAAGCGGATAAATAGGCCCAAGAAACTAAAGAAAAGCACCACACCGATCCACGGATGGATCATCCCCGTGATCTGCCCGCCGCCGAACAGGTCCGTCAGGAAGAACAGCCACGGATGGAACAACGCCAACCCGGAAAGCGCGAGCAGGATCAGGCAGGCTGCCGTGATCCAATGGTTGATGCGCGCGACGCCGGTGTAGCGGTCGACTTTAACCGGATCGCCTGGATGCACCTGATCGCCGGACTCGACATCATAGGCCGTCATGACCGGCCCCCTCCCGCCAATCGCTTGGCGTTCTCTTCGTCCTCGGGCGAAACCTTGTTGGGACCCTCGACAATATGATGGACAAAGCCGATCGCGGCAAAAATGCCGATCGCAGCCAACCCAAAATATTTCGCCGCCCCCTTCCAAATCTCCACGAGCGGACTGATGCGCGGGTTTTTGGCTAGGCCGGCGTAGATTTCCGGCTTATCGGCGTGATGCAGCACATACATCACGTGGGTGCCGCCAACGCCCGGAGGATCGTACAGGCCGGCATTCTGGTAGCCGCGGGATTTCAGATCTTTGATCCGATCCGCGGCATGCTGCTTCATCTCTTCCTTAGTGCCGAACGTGATCGCGTGCGTCGGGCAGGCCTTGGCGCAAGCTGGACCCTGGCCCACCGCAACCCGGTCGGAACACAGCGTGCACTTGTAGGCCCTGTGGTCGACCTGGGAAATGCGCGGGATGTTGAACGGACATCCCTTCACGCAATAGCCGCAGCCGATACAGTTCTCGTGCACGAAGTCGACGATGCCGTTGGAATACTGCACGATCGCGCCGGGCGCCGGGCAAGCCTTGAGGCAGCCCGGGTCCTCGCAATGCATGCAGCCGTCCTTGCGGATCAGCCATTCGAGATTTTGCGTCTCCGGATTGACCCATTCGGTGAAGCGCATGAGCGTGAACATTTCCGGCGTAAGGTCGGGCGGGTTTTCGTAGACCCCCACATTCGTGCCGATCTCCGCCCGCTTGTCGTTCCACTCGAGGCAGGCTGACTGGCAGGCCTTGCAGCCGATGCATTTCGATACGTCGATAAGCTTAGCCACCGGCGTGAGTTGCCGTGCCGGCGCTGGTACTGACGAGGCGGACCGGCGAACCAAGTCGGCCTCGCCGAAGTTTGGCGTCGGGTTCTTCGTATTCGGGTTGGGAAGCTCGTATTCGAATGCCATCGCGCGCTCCCCTACGCCACCGGCCCGGCTATGGGCTCGATGTTGACCAAGAACGCCTTGTATTCAGGCGTCTCGATGTTGGCGTCGCCGACATAGGGCGTCAGCGAGTTCGGGCCGAAGCCCTTCTTCGCCCGCCCCATAAAACCCCAATGTAGAGGTATGCCGACGACGTGCACCGTCTTGCCGTCGCAGATAAGCGGAGCAATCCGCTTAGTCACGACGGCTTTCGCCTTCACCGATCCGCGCTTGGACCATACCCGGACCCACCCGCCGGGCTTGATATTCTTCTCCTGGGCGAGCTGCTCCGAAATCTCGACGAAAAACTCCGGCTGCAGCGAGGCATTGATTTGGACGTGCTTGGTCCAGAAATGGAAATGTTCGGTAAGCCGATAGGATGTGCCCGCATAGGGGAACTCCTTGGCGTCGCCGAACTGCTCCATGTCGTCCTTGAAAACGCGGGCAACCGGATTGCCGCGAATCTTCGGCGCAATCACATTAACGACCGGAGACTCGAACGGCTCGTAATGCGCCGGGAACGGCCCGTCGCGCATCATGCCGCGCGTGAACAGGCGTGCGGTGCCCTCCGGGTTCATGATGAAAGGCCCGACCACGTCCGGCTTGGCGTTCGGCGCGATGTCCGGCACGTCGTACCCGGTCCATTTCGCACCATCCCACCACAATAGCTTGCGGCTCGGATCCCACGGCTGGCCGTTGATGTCCGCCGACGCGCGATTGTAGATGATGCGGCGGTTGACCGGCCACGACCATGCCCATTTCGGGAACGCGCCGGTGTCGTCAGGGTCGGTGTTGTCGCGGCGGGCCATGTTGTTGCCCGCCTCGTTGTAACAGCCGGAATAGATCCAGCAGCCGCAGGCCGTCTTGCCGTCGTCGCGCAGCGCGGCGAAGCTGACGACTTGTTTGCCCTTGGCAAGAACGACCTTGGTCGGATCGTTCGGATCCGTGATGTCTTCGAGCGCCGACCCATTCATCTCTTTTGCGAGTTCGTCGGGCGTGGGCTCGCCCGGGTCTTTGTAGCGCCAATCCAGATTGAGGATCGGCTCGGGAAACGCGCCGCCCTCTTTTTGATACAGCGCCTTCAGCCGCTGAAAGATCTGCGCGATGATCCAGGCGTCGCCTTTCGCCTCGCCGGGCGGCGTGCCGCCGGCCCAGTGCCAATGCAACTGGCGGCCTGAGTTGGTGAGCGAACCGGTATCTTCCGCAAAACAAGTCGAGGGCAGCTGGATCACTTCGGTCTGGATTTTGGCGGTTTCGACATCGTTGAACTCGCCGTGATTCTCCCAGAATCGTCCCGTCTCCGTATCCAGCGGGTCGATAATCACGAGGAACTTGAGCTTGGAGAGCGCCGCGGTGAGTTTTGTGCGGTTCGGGAACGACAGCAGCGGATTGAACCCCTGGCAGAAGTACCCGTTCATCTTGCCTTCGTGCATCAACTCGAACGCACGCAGGACGTCGTAACTCGCTACGTCGAGCTTGGGCAGATAGTCGTACGCGAAGTTGTTCTCCGGCGTCGCTGCGTCGCCCCACATCGATTTGAGGAAACTGACGAAGAACTTTTTGTAGTTCTGCCAGTAGCTCATCTGGTTGGGCCGCAACGGCTTAAAACCGCGCGTCGACATATAGACGTCGAAGGTCGTTTCCTTGTCCGTCGGCATCGTCAGATAACCGGGGATCAGGTTCGACATTAGGCCAAGGTCGGTCAGTCCCTGGATGTTGGAGTGACCGCGAAGCGCGTTCATGCCGCCGCCGCGCACGCCGATGTTGCCGAGGATCAACTGCAACATCGCCATGGCGCGGATGTTCTGGGAGCCCTTGGAGTGCTGGGTCCAGCCGAGCGCGTACATGGAGGTCATCGTCTTGGTCTTGGACGAGCACTCTCCGATCATCTGCGCCACCTTCAGGAACTTCTCCTTCGGCGTGCCGCAGATGCGCTCGACCATTTCGGGCGTATAGATCGAGACGTGCTTCTTCAAGAGGTTCCATACGCTGCGTGGGTTGTCGATGTCGGACACCACGTAGCCGTCGTCGCCGAGCTGATAATCCCAGGTCGACTTGTTGTAGTCGCGCTTGGCTTCGTCGTAGCCACTGAAAAGACCGTCCTGATAATCAAAGCCGTCCTTGACTACGTACGGCGCGTTGGTGAACGCGTTGACGTAATCCCACTGCACTTTGTTGTTGTCGATGCAGTACTTGATCACACCCAGCAGGAACGCGATGTCGGTGCCTTGGCGGATCGGGGCGTAATAGTCGGCAACCGACGCCGAACGCGTGAAGCGCGGATCGACGACGATCAGCTTGGCGCCGCGGTTAGCCTTCGCTTCCGTGACCCATTTGAATCCGCACGGGTGCGCTTCGGCAGCATTGCCGCCCATGATAACGACGAGATCCGTGTTCTTTATATCCGTCCACGAATTCGTCATCGCGCCGCG
>Ga0116223_10001922_pt1 | contig 20331 bp, 13 predicted proteins | sample Sb_taG_3_FD_90092 | JGI IMG/M metagenome (GOLD analysis project Ga0116223, IMG submission 90092) | Peat soil microbial communities from Weissenstadt, Germany - Sb_50d_a_PC metaG | ecosystem: Environmental > Terrestrial > Soil > Wetlands > Peat | place: Germany: Weissenstadt | collected 2010-09-21 | reverse complement strand
GTTATTGAGAATGTCCGATTGACCGTTTACCGAGAGCGAAGAGGTCTGACGCCGGTCGTCTGGACGAGTGCCACTGGACAGGCCGTTCGGCGGCCCCTCATTGGCGCCCGCCGTAACCTGAGCCAAGTTGACGAAGTTGTAGCGTACTTCAGAACTGCGTATTGCCCGTTTTCGGCGTTTCGTGAGGTCGTTATTTTCAATAACTTGTTTAGAATCACAGTGCAACTAGAATACGACACCAGATTCTCACCACCGGAAACAGATCTGTATTGAAGTAGCAGAGAGGTGTGCCATGTGGATTTTTACCATTTACGGTTTCTACTCGATTGCCTGTGCCGACAAGCCGGGCACGAAAAAAATTGATCCCGACACGGTGATGGCGCGGGCGCGATGCAAAGATCATCTCCAAAACCTGCAAAAGCGATGCCCGGAGCTGGCCAGCTCAGAGATCCTTTCCCCGCCGAATCGCGATTATGGTTACCGGCTGATCGTGCCGAAATCCGTTTGGGTTGCAGCTCTTCAGGAAATGGCCGAAGAGCAGGAATGGAGCAACTTCAAGAGTGAAGTTGCTCAGCGCATGGGACGGGACGGGGCCGAGTACACCGAGGCGCTCCATGACGTGTGGCGGATCATGTATCGCTTGCAGGAACCCGAGACATAACGAAGTCGGTTCAGGAACACACCACCCCGGCCATTCATGATGCCTTGATTCAAACTTAGCCGGCTCTCCATGTCAGTGAGCCCGCCGCGCCGCTCTACGAGTTCGATCACCTTGTCCGCGGATTTGAACTGCAGCTTCCTCGGCAAAGGAGTCTTCAGATCCGCCTCCATGAATTGGCAGTGCCAGCCGTAGCGGCACTGGAAAGACATGTATACCGTCTCCCCAACAGTCGTCCACTCAGAATAAGTGTTAGCGTAAAAGAGGTCATTTTGGTGGCTTTTGGGGCTCTGTTCCTGATGGTGCTTGTATGTCGACCCTGAACGAGGTTCTCGATCAGCGCGTTGGCGAAGCGGCACACGGATTATACGAAAAGCTGGACCGCAACCGGGTTCGCTGCTATGCCTGCGGGCATCGCTGTCCCATCGCCGACGGGCAAGCAGGCGTCTGCAAAGTTCGCTTCAACCGCCGCGGAACGCTGTATGCCCCTTGGGGTTATGTAGGCGGAGTACAGTGTGACCCGATTGAGAAGAAGCCGTTCTTCCACGCGCACTGTGGTGCTCTCGCGTACAGCTTCGGAATGCTGGGCTGCGATCTTCATTGTTCCTACTGCCGGAACTGGCTGACCTCGCAGGCACTGCGCGACCCATATGCCGTCGTTCCACCCGTGGCCGTAACTCAGGAACTGCTGGTGCGGGAGGCGCTTAAGCAAGGCGCCCGCATCATGGTGAGCACATACAACGAGCCGCTGATTACCTCAGAATGGGCGGTGGCGATCTTCAAGGAAGCGAAGGCGGCCGGTCTGGCAACGGCCTTCGTGTCGAATGGCAACGCCACCCCCCAAGTACTCGATTACCTGCGTCCCTGGGTGGATCTGTACAAGGTCGACCTGAAGAGTTTCGACGAGCAACATTATCACCAGCTCGGCGGCCGCCTGCAGCCGATTCTCGAGACCATTCGTCGCCTCTATGCGATGGACTTCTGGCTGGAAGTTGTGACGTTGGTGATCCCGGGATTCAACGACTCCGATCAAGAACTGACCCGCCTGGCGGAGTTTCTGGTCGGCGTCTCGCCGAATATTCCGTGGCACGTCACTGCCTTTCACAGAGACTACAAGATGACGGACCCGGATGACACCGGCCCGGAGACGCTTGCGCGTGCGGTACAGATTGGCAGGAAGGCCGGGCTGCGTTACATCTATGCCGGCAATCTCCCCGGCGAAGTAGGCGACCTCGAGAACACCCGTTGTCCCAATTGCCAGGAGCTCCTTGTGGAACGCCTTGGGTATCTCATCACCGACTACCGTTTGACGCCGGACGGCCGCTGCCCAACGTGCAGCACATCGATTCCAGGGCGCTGGGACCCAGCTTTCCTCGACCAGATCACCACCCATCCCTATGTCCCCCGCTGATGCCACAGGTTCGGGGAGTCCTGAATCGCAAGGTGCAGGATGGACAGCCGCGGATTTGCGGGCGCAGCCGCCAAGGGAAACAATGCCCGGCGCAACGACCAGGCGACTGAAGGAGTCAGACGGGCTGCGCCGATTCCGCCTCCCTGCAAGCTGCTTGCACTGACAAGCCCAAGGTCAAGCTCGCAAGTCGGTGCGATTCGGTGACCCTTCGCAACTACCAGCGCTCCATGCGGAGCATAAAATCATCAAGAAATACATCGATAATTGGGATCTTGAGGTCATGACATGATGGAGGAACTCAAGGAACTGCTGAAGTGCCCGCTCGATTGGAGTGGATTTCCTGTGCAGAACTGGGATGAAAGCATCCTTAAGGCTGACTGGCATTTTGCAATGGGGAGTCGCGGCTTTGAAATGACGGACCTTCCTGACGATGAGCTGGACTTAAAGATGCTGGAAGGGGACGATCACGAAATTCAGCAACTGATTTCCAACTTGAAAATGCGGCGTGAAGAGACTCTGGAGTTCTACATGACCCACTGCGCGGGCAAGCTCCACGGCCTTACTTTCTTGACTCCGGCGGAACACGGCAAGCACTACATTCCATCGATTGGCACGCAGGAAATCGTCTCGAAGACGAAATATGGTGACTCGTTGTTCTTTGAAAACCTGCAGAGCGATGAATTGAAACTCGAGTTCTGGAACTGGGTAGATACGTTCTTCCACGGAATATGGGGCCTGGCCTCTTACGAAATGATGATGGACCCAGAAGATGAAGTCTATAACGAACCGGAATCCAAGCTCTGGCGCAGGCTCGTAAGCGAACCGCATGTGCGCATCTGCATGGAGATGCGCAGGACCATTGGAGCTTCGCGTGGCGCGCCGACCAAGTACATCTGCTACGACATCCTCACCGATACACGTGTCGCCCACTGCTACCCGGTGACAGAAAAGGAATCAACAGCCATTATGGGCGATGCGCAAGTCATCAACTGCGATGAACTAAACCGGACGGACTGATGCCTGGCACGGTCATGTGGGAGGGCCAAGGTGAATGTGCACGTCACAATCGGCCATCACCTTGTGGGGCTCTGGAACGGGCTCAGGGAGATGTGTGACGAGTGCCCTTCCGCCGTTGTCATGCATCCCGCCCGTTGTCATGCAAAAAACGTCCCAAGGGCCGAATTGGATGGAAAATGCGGACAACGCGGACGAAACGGAAATCACATAATGCGCCTATTTTCTACGATTTGCGAATGGAATGAATGGGATGCGAGAACGTCTGGCGGAGAGAGTGGGATTCGAACCCACGTTAGAGTTTCCCCTAAACACGCTTTCCAAGCGTGCGCCTTCAACCACTCGGCCATCTCTCCGAATTGCAAGTTGACGGTTTGAGTTTACCATCCTCGCGGTTTCCCTCCCTGTGAGCGTAATCGTCTCCGTGGTTGCTCATCGACTTCCGTGGAAGCGTATACAGCCCGGCGCCGCCTCATTTATAGTGCCGTGTTGCCTGCCGCTCGCGGAATTCCTCCGCTGCAGTGAACCTTTATTCGAAAGAGGCATCCTATGTCAGGTATCTCCCGCCGCAATCTGCTTGGTTCAGGACTCGCGTTCTCCACGTCGTCTCTCGTTGCCCGGTCGGCCTGGGCGCGCGCCGCTGCTGCGTTCGCCGATGCACCTCAGGCCGGTGCTGCCGGAGCCTCGTCAGCCATCACGCCGCGCGAGAAATTGCTCTTCGACTTTGGCTGGAAGTTCCAGTTCGGCAACGCAGATGACCCCGCACGCGACCTCGGCTTCGGAAAGAATCAGGAGGGCTTTGCCAAGACCGGCAGCTTCGACTTCGCCAAGGTCGGCTTCGACGACTCAAAATGGCGCTCGCTCAACCTGCCCCACGACTGGGCGGTCGAATTGCCATTCGTCTGGGACGAATCGCTTGCCTCGCACGGATTCAAGCCTCTCGGCCGCAAGTATCCCGAGACCAGCATCGGATGGTATCGGCGCGAGTTCGACATTCCGTCGAGCGATGCCGGCCGCCGCGTCGCCGTCGAGTTCGACGGCGCTTTCCGCGACGCGATGGTCTTCGTTAACGGCTGTTATCTCGGCCGCAACGACAGCGGCTACGCGCCTTTCCACTACGACGTCACCGACTTTCTCGCCGTCGGCGCCAGGAACTGCATCGTCGTCCGCGTCGATGCCAGCTATGGCTCCGGCTGGTTCTACGAGGGCGCGGGAATCTATCGCCACGTCTGGCTCACCAAGACCGATTCGTTGCATATCGGCTGGTGGGAAAGCTACGTTCGCTCGTCACTCAAAGGCGACTCCGCCGATCTGGAGTTGGCAACGATGGTCGAGAACGAAGGCCGCCAGACGGAGAGCGCATCGGTCAGTTGGGAGATCCTTGATTCCGCAGGCAAAACAGTCGCCACTGCTGAAGCGCCGACGCAGCCCTTCGGTCCCGGCACTCGCGCAAGCTCTATCGCAACCGCTCAGCTTTCGCAAGCCACACTCTGGTCGCCCGACACGCCGACCCTTTACACGGCCATCGTCACCGTGAAAACCAATGGCCAGCCGCGCGACGCCGAGCGCATCACCTTCGGCATTCGTACCGCGCACTTCGACGCCAATCGCGGCTTCTCGCTTAACCGCCAGCCGATGAAGATCCAGGGCACCTGCAACCATCAGGATCACGCCGGCGTGGGCGCTGCCTTACCCGACCGGCTGCAGTATTTCCGTATTGGCGTGCTCCAGGAGATGGGCTGCAACGCCGTGCGCACCTCGCACAACATGCCCACTCCGGAGTTCGTCGAAGCCTGCGACCGTATGGGTATGATGATGATGTGCGAAACGCGCCAGATGAGTTCCAGCCCCGAAGACATGGCGCAGCTTGAAACGATGATCAAGCGCTATCGCAACTCGCCCTCCATCATCATTTGGTCCATCGGCAACGAGGAGTTCCTGCTCCAATACGCGATGGCCGAAGAAGGCGCCAAGATCGCGGCTACCATGGTCGAGCGCTGCCACGAGCTGGATCCGACCCGCGTCGTTTCAGCTGCCGTCAACGGTAACAACGAAAAAGGCGACTCGCTCGCCCTCGATATCATCGGCTTCAATTACATGCTCAAGTTTCCCGACGGCTACCACAAAGAGCATCCCGACAAGGCGATCTACGGATCAGAGACCGCAAGCACCATCTGCACGCGCGGCGTCTATCAAACCGATCCCTTGCGCAATACGCTCAGCGCCTACGATGTGAATCACACCAGTTGGAGTGAGCTTGCCGAAGACTGGTGGCCCTTCTACGCCACGCGCGAGTGGGAAGCAGGCGGGTTCGCGTGGACCGGCTTCGATTATCGCGGCGAGCCCACGCCTTATGGCTGGCCCTCCATCAATTCGAACTTCGGCATCGTCGATACCTGTGGTTTTCCCAAGGACAATTATTTCTACTACCGCGCGTGGTGGCGCAAGCAGCCGCTGCTGCATCTGTTTCCGCACTGGAATTGGGGGGGCAGGGAAGGCGGCGAGATTCCCGTCTGGGTTTTCTCGAACCTCGATGAAGTCGAACTCTTCCTCAACGGCAAAAGCCTCGGCCGCCAGAAGGTTCCCCAATACCAGCATGTCGAGTGGAAGGTGCGCTACGAGCCAGGCTCCATCGAGGCACAGGGTTGGAAAGATGGCAAGCTCGTGCTGACCGAAAAGCGCGAAACCACAGGCCCCGTTGCATCGCTGCGCCTCATCGCCGATCGCGCCGAAATCAGCGCCGACGGCGAAGATGCAGCCGTCCTGACCGTTGACGCGCTCGACAGCGCCGGCCGCGCAGTGCCCACGGCATCCGATCTCATCCACTTCAAGGTCACGGGCGAGGGCGTTCTCATCGGCGTCGGCAACGGCGACCCCAATTGCCACGAAGGCGACAAGGAGCCACGCCGCTCGCTCTTCAACGGCCTCGCCCAGGTCATCCTGCAATCCACGAAAACTGCTGGCACCATTACCATTGAAGCTACAGGCGGCAGTGGCGTCACTGCGGCCAATCTCACAATCACCGCTCGCCAGGTCCAGCTCCGGCCGCAGATCTGAGGGGCGCCATGCACAATGGATTCGCGTCGGCCGCGATCAATGCTTCCCTGAGTACTCGACAAAGTAATCAGGGAACTCCTTCTTGAGCGCCTCAATCTTTGGCCGGTCGCACACCAGGATGTATGGATTCCCGGGATTATGTAGTGCGTAATCCTGGTGGTAATCCTCGGCGCGATAGAAGCCCTTCAGCGGCGATACCTCGGTCACGATCGGACGCCCGAACGCATGGACGGCATCCAGTTGCGCGATGTACGCCTGCGCAATTCGCTTCTGGTCGTCGTTCTCATAAAAAATCGCCGAGCGGTACGACGGACCTTCGTCCGGTCCCTGCCGATTCAGTTGTGTGGGATCGTGCCCCACCGAAAAGAAGATGCGCAGCAGCTGTCCGTACGTGATCTTCGAAGGATCGTAAACGACCTCCACTGACTCGGCATGTCCCGTCGTCTCCGTCGTCACCTGGTCGTACGTCGCCGTTGCCGCCGAGCCGCCGCTGTATCCAACCGTCGTATCCACCACGCCCTTCACGCGCTCAAATACCGCCTGCGTTCCCCAGAAGCATCCTCCGGCAAACACTGCCTTCACCTTGCCGGGCGTCGCGGCCAGGGCATCGTCCGTTGTGGCAGCGGGAATCGGCCCGCTCCCCGAAGCGTCTGCTTTCCTGATCGATTTCCCGATGAAAAATCCCATCACTACCACCCCCAGCAGGACAGACGCAACCCGACCCGACATTCCCAACCTCCATCCCTGTTCTTTAGAGCATATTCTGTCGGGATGGTTACAAAGAATCGAGCGATGAGCATCGACATCAAGACGCTGCATAGAACTGGTCCGGACACATCGCGGGAAGGGCGTATAAGAGGATTGTGGAAGCAAAGGAGAGATCATGATCGAGCTGCTGGCCGTGCCGATGGAAATCCCGGCTGAAGCCAATATCATCATTGGCCAGTCCCACTTCATCAAGACCGTCGAGGACATTTACGAGGCCGTGGTGTCGACGGCGCCACAGGCGAAATTTGGGCTGGCATTCAATGAGAGTTCCGGCGCGTGCCTGACTCGCTCGGAAGGGAACGATCCGGCTCTTCGCGAGGTTGCAATCCGTAACGCCACGGCTCTGGCTGCCGGGCACGTCTTCGTATTGATGATCCAGAATGCCTACCCTATCAACCTTCTCAACACCATCCAGAATGTTCCGGAGGTCTGCTCCATTTTCTGCGCAACGGCCAATCCCGTAGAAGTGGTATTGGCAAAGAGCGCGCAGGGACGAGGTGTGCTTGGCGTGATCGATGGAAGCTCGCCCAAGGGGGTGGAAGGCGAGGCGGACGTAGCGTGGAGGCACGACCTGCTGCGCAAAATCGGCTACAAGCGATAGCCGGCGAGCGCCAGATTCAACCAGAACAAGACAGCGGCTGCTGCGATCGGCGCAGTTGAAGACGTACTGAGGCTGTTACCCTGAAAGCATGAAATTCGGAGTGGTGGTCTTTCCCGGTTCGAACTGCGATTACGATACCTACAACGTGATTGCCGAAGTGGCGCACCAGCCTGTCGAATTCCTGTGGCATGACAACGAAGATCTGCGCGGTGTGGATGCGGTGCTGATTCCCGGAGGATTTGCCTACGGCGACTACCTGCGTACGGGAGCCATTGCGCGCTTTTCCCCGGTGATGCAGGCGGTGAAGCTCTTCGCAGCGAGCGGTGGCTTGGTCCTGGGCATCTGCAACGGGTTCCAGATCCTGACTGAAGCCGGATTGCTGCCCGGTGCGCTGATGCGCAACGCGGGACTGAAGTACATCTGCAAGCAGGTGCACTTGCGCGTGGAGACTGCGGACAGTCCATTTACGAATCAATTGAAAGAAGGCCAGGTCCTCGAGATTCCGATCGGGCATATGGAAGGGAACTACTTCTGCGAGCCGGATGAGCTGAAGCGCTTGCAGAGCGAAGACCGGATCGCGTTCCGGTACGCGACGCCGAAGGGCGAGCTCACGCCGGATGCGAACCCGAACGGTTCACTCGGCAATATCGCAGGCATTTTGAATGAGGGACGGAATGTGCTGGGAATGATGCCGCATCCCGACCGGTCAAGCGAATGGTTGCTCGGATCGGCCGATGGCTGGGGAGTTTTCGCCTCGATGGTTCAGGCGCTCGGGGTAGCAACCATGGGCTAGCGAATCGCGTCCCTTCAGATAAGACTGCGATCGACCTTCGATCCGTTCGACCGGTAGATGAATCGCCAGCAGCACTACGACTCACGCGAGGGCAAGCCCACCGTCGATGGCGAGGATTTGCCCTGTGATGAAGTGTGGACCGGTCGCAAAGAAGACTACCGCTTGAGCGACATCGGCTGCGCTGCCATTGCGACCCATGGGAGTCTTGGCGGCGAAACGCGCGGCCTGGGTGCGATCGGCGCCACCAGACGAATCGTCCAGATCGATCCAGCCAGGCGCTACGCAATTGACGCTGACCTCGGGCGCGAAGGCCTTGGCCATGGCTTGCGTCAACATATGCAGTGCAGCCTTTGACGCGCAGTAGTGGGCGTGGCCGGCCCAGGCGCGGATCCCACCGAGGGAACCCATATTAATGATGCGGCCCCGCGCGGCGCGAAGATGCGGAAGAGCTTCGCGAGCCACAAGAAACGGACCGCGGGCATTCGTCTCGAAGGCCGCATCCCATTGGTCGAGGGTTAGGCTCTCCACGGCCGCAGAGCCGAAAATCGCAGCATTGTTTACGAGCACGTCGAGGCGGCCGAAGCTACCAGCGACTTCGCCTACCGCGGCGCGGACCGAGGACTCCGACCGGACATCGCACTCGATGGCCAGGGAGCGGCGCCCGAGGGATGCAATGTCGGCTGCGGTTTGAGCCGCCTCGGACTGCGAAGCATGATACGAAATGGCGACATCGGCGCCCGCTCGGGCAAGGGCCAGCGCGATGGCGCGGCCGATACGGCGCGCGCCACCAGTCACGAATGCGGACTTGCCGGCAAGACCAACTGCGGAAGTCACAAAGTCAGTGTAGTAGGTCGGCGGAGGCGGCGTAGTTAGCGGGGCTGGCGGAGTGAATGCATCGGCAGGGCAGCAGCCCGCTTAAGCCACCAAGCCAAGGGCAGCGCGCTCGGAAATCGTGGCCGCGCGGATCAATTCGATTGGGGCTGAGGCGGAGTTGCGCTCGGCGGAGGATCGGGTTGGCGGCCGGAGGTTGAGGGCTTGTCGGTGGCGGGGGCCGGAGCGGCATTTTCCTGCGCGCTGGAATTACCGCTGGCCGCGGCACCGTCGGAGCCGGAACCCATCTTGGAGATGTTATCGGGACAGGCGGAGTCGCCGATCGTCGTGGGGTGGTGCGTGTAAATGGAGTATTGCGCGCCGGGGCGCCTCAGGCAGACTTCCCACGAGAGTTTGGACCTGTCGACCTGGTAGTCCTGGCCGTAAGTCTGGTAACCGTTGGCGATGATCTGGAGACGCACCGTGTCGCCGATCGGAATGACGTCGATGCTGATCTTGCCGTCCTCATTCGTCTTCAGTTCCAACGCTCCCTTGTCCTTGTCGCCCTCAATCGGATGGAAGATCACGTGGGCGTCCTGAATCGGCTTGCCGTTGTCCGCTTTTAAAACCGTGACGTTGATGCGCGCTGAGAGCGGCGGAGCCTTGTATTTGCGCCCACGGTGATCTTGATCCTGGGCGTGAAAAGCCGTGGAGCCGGCGAGAAATGCGAGCGACGCCAGAATGACGCAAAATCGTGAAAGAGAGCGGCCAAACATGTATTCCATTTTAAATGCTAAGACGCATTGAGCGGACCTTGGTTAGTGGGTCTGCTTGCATCTATTTCGAACGGGCAAAACTTCACTCGTGCCTTGTCGAGCACAAAACGAAAGTGGTTTGATCCACGAAGCGCGATTTCGCGGCGACCAAACTTGCCGTCAAAATTGAAAGCGATCGGATACTGACGGCCAATTCGGTGAACGCTGGGTTCTGGCAAACAGAGTGAAGGACGCGGAGGCCTTTAGAGGAGGCACCCCGTGCAGTCACGTGGAATCCGGACGCTCGAATCCCCGGATCAAATCCCCTTCGGCACCCCGGTGCGCGGAGCTGGAAGAAGGCTCAAAACCAACGAGAGGCTCCGGATTGTCATACAATATGAGTGAAATACACTCAAGATTTCAACCAATGCCCCCTTGACAAACCAAATCTCGTTGCTTATCTTTAGCAATTGGAAGGCGAGAGTGCTAGATCGTGCTGGCTGAGGCTTCAGCCAGGAGCGCCGGCACCGACGGCGGCATGCACTCCGCAACCTCCCGAATCTATTGTCTTTACCAATCACTAACACCCGCGTGCCGGGGTTAGCTTCGGCGCGTGTGATAAGGAGAAGCGAAGCAATGGCAGCAACGGCAACATCTGTGGCGACTAAATTTACTCCGCTGCATGACCGCATCCTGGTGCGGCGGATCGAAGAGACCGAGACCATTCGCGGGGGAATCATCATCCCCGACAGCGCGAAAGAGAAACCCCAGGAGGGAGAAGTCATCTCTGTGGGCAAGGGCAAGTCGAACGATGAAGGAAAAGTGTTCCCTCTGGACGTGAAAGCGGGGGACCGTGTGCTCTTCGGCAAGTATTCCGGAACCGAGATCAAGATTGACGGCGAAGAGTATTTGATCATGCGCGAGGAAGAAGTTCTTGGCATTGTGAAGAAGTAGCTTCGCAGGGGTCAGTGAACAGCAAGATCACGAAGCGGCACTGAATCCCGGTCGGCTGCGACAGCGAAGGCACGACATACACCAGGTTTGTTCACTACGACTGATCACTGTTCACAGAACACTGATCACTGTTTTCAGGAGAGGATATGGCAAAGCAAATTCTGCACGGTGAGGAATCCCGGCAGGCGATTCTGCGCGGCGTGAACACGCTGGCAGACGCCGTGAAGGCAACGCTGGGCCCCAAGGGGCGCAACGTTGTGATTGAGAAAAAGTTCGGCTCGCCCACCATCACCAAAGACGGCGTGACGGTGGCCAAAGAGATTGACCTGAAAGATCCGCTGGAGAACGTCGGCGCACAGCTGGTGCGCGAAGTTGCTTCAAAGACCAGCGACGTGGCCGGCGACGGCACGACAACGGCGACTGTGCTCGCGCAGTCGATCTTCCGCGAAGGCGTGAAGACGGTCGCGGCCGGAGCGAATCCGACGGCGCTGAAGCGCGGCATTGAGAAGGCCGTGACGGCCGTTATCGGCACGCGTGACAAGGACGGCAAGTGGAACCAGGACGGCGCACTGGGCAAGCTTTCGAAGCCGGTGAACGAGGGATCGGTGGCCCAGGTGGGCGCCATCTCGGCCAACGGTGACCAGGAGATCGGCGACATTATCGCGCATGCAGTGAAGGTAGTGGGCAAAGATGGCGTGATCACCATCGAAGAGTCGAAGACGATGCATACCGGCCTGGAAACCGTGGACGGAATGCAGTTCGACCGCGGCTACCTGAGCCCATACTTTGTGACCGATGCGGAGCGGCTTGAAGCGATTCTCGAAGATCCATACATCCTGATCTACGAGAAGAAGATCAGCGCCATGAAGGATCTGCTGCCGCTGCTTGAACAAATTGCCCGCGGCGGCAAGCCGCTGCTGATTATTGCGGAGGACGTGGAAGGCGAGGCGCTGGCCACCCTGGTGGTGAACAAGCTGCGCGGAACCCTGAACGTCTGCGCGGTTAAGGCACCTGGGTTCGGCGACCGGCGCAAGGCCATGCTGGGAGATATCGCAGTGCTGACCGGCGGCAAGGCCATCACCGAAGACCTCGGCATCAAGCTGGAAAACATCAAGCTCGAAGACCTGGGCAAGGCGAAGCGCATAACCATCGACAAGGACAACACCACGATCGTCGACGGGGCCGGCAAGGCCAGCGACATCGAGGGCCGCGTGAAAGAAATCCGTTCGCAGATCGAGAAAACAACCTCGGACTATGACCGGGAGAAGCTCCAGGAGCGGCTGGCCAAGTTGGTGGGCGGCGTAGCCATTATCAAGGTGGGTGCGGCGACCGAGACCGAGTTGAAAGAGAAGAAGGCTCGCGTGGAGGACGCCCTGCACGCGACGCGCGCGGCCGTGGAAGAGGGAATCGTGCCCGGCGGCGGCGTGGCGCTGGTGCGGTGCATGGCGGCGGTCAGCAAGCTGATCGAGACCCTCCAAGGCGATGAGAGGACCGGCGCGCAGATCGTTTTGCGGGCCCTAGAAGAGCCGCTTCGCCAAATCGTGGTCAACGCTGGCGAAGAGGGCGCAGTGGTAGTGGCTAAGGTGCTTGATTCCAAGGAGCCTCACTACGGCTACAACGCGCTGACCGGGAAGTTCGAGGACCTGGTAAAGGCGGGCGTGATCGATCCCACCAAGGTCACGCGCACGGCGCTCCAAAATGCGGCCTCGATTGCGGCACTGTTGCTGACGACGGAAGCTCTTGTGGTTGAGCTTCCCGAGCCCAAGGCCGCAGCTCCGGCCGGCGGTCACGGCGGCATGGAAGGAATGTACTAAGGAATGTCGTCAGTGATCAACGGTCAGAGATCAGAAAAAGGCACGACAAGCGAACGATTCTGATTTCCGGCCGCGAGATCGAAGCAAATGAAAAAGCCTCCAGCAAACGCTGGGGGCTTTTTTGTCATCGTTATATTTAGAGCGATCTGGAAGCGTTAGCGAGAGCGCAAGCCAATCAGAAAACGTAGGTGGATCTTGAAATCCAATCATCCGTTGAGGAGACTGGAGCGAGATGGCCGCGCGATCGGATCATACGGCTTTGCCCGGCGGCGCATGTGCTCGATCATCCGCACTCTCTGGAGCGGCAGGTTCGAAACGATTGGTTCAGAGAACATTCCCCCCAGCGGTTCCGCAATCCTCGCAATTAACCAAACGACTCATCTCGATCCTCTTTTTCTCGCACTTGCCGTTTGCCGCCCCATCCATTTTATGATGCGATCAAGTTCGGGGAGTTGATTGGCATCTTTCCCGAGGGAAGGTTGGAACTAAAGCCCAATCGGAGAGAAATTGCCCCATTCCATCATGGGGCGGCGATTGCCAGTCGCGACCACATTCCTGTTGTCCCCATCCTCATGAATGGTATGGAAGCTGTAATGCCGCACTCTACGGCGCATCTGCGCGAGAGAATCCATATCGCGCCCATCGCGATCGTGATTGATGAATCGATCGTTCCCACTGAGCTTCGTCGGAAGGATTGCATACGGCAAGCCATTCTCGACCTGAGAAATGATTTCCCGGGCATCGCCTCCCAAATGCGAAGTCCGCAAAAAGACTGCACAATTGCGGATGTGCGCCCACGAAACGCTTAATGTTCATTCCCATCCTGAGAATTGTGGTTGGCACAAAGATGACAAAGGCCTCCAGGTGCAACTGGAGGCCTCACGAGCATAAGCGAAATTCAACCGAAACGCTGAAGGGGAGCGCGGTGTTGCGCCAGCCAGGATCAGGTTTCGCAAACAAATACTGCGCTACATGATGACGACAGGCGCAGGAGTGGGTGGCGCGACTCGAGTCTCGCGCGTCTCAGTGGCGACGGGTTCCGGACGCAGCGATCGCAACCATCCCGCGGAAAGCCATGCCCGCGGGATTAAGAACTCAGACCAGCCGCAGTCAAGACAAACGCGGATGTCAGGAGAAGGCGTCATCGGTGGATGACTCAACGTGCGCGGACTGTTGCGAAACAACCGAACCTCTGCAGGAACAAGAGAGACCGCGGCAGATTGGCACTTTGGGCAGATCATGCAAACACCTCAGGAGACTCAAACGAGCTGGAGCCCCCAAAAAGGAAATTGAGGGAGGAATTCAATGTAGCGGAATTTCAACAATGTTTTCAACAGTAACTCTACTTTTGAGGCACTAAAGTAATATTCGCTTTCATATTAGCGAATGTTTATTTTATGATGTGACACATCCGTTATCAGACTTAAACTGAAGAAAAATAAGGACAATAGACGGCTGTTTAGTACGGACGCGACCTTGCCAATGAAAAACGCGGCGGCCAACGGCCGCCGCGTTTGTTTGAATCAATCTTACCCAAGTCAGAAATTGAACCGGGCGGTGATTTCAACCTGCCGTGGGGTGTAGAGGAACCCGCTATTGTTGGAGTTCGTTGGATAATCGTACGTGTTGACAGACGAGTTCGGTGTACCACCCTGTGCGAGATAGGTGAAAGTACCACCCGAATAGGTGTATTTCGTCGTTCCTACTGTGGTGACGTTCTGGTGGTTGGCCACATTGAAGACGTTGCAAATGAGCTGCAGATTGTAGCCGCGCTCGAAGCTGATCTGCTTCTGCACGCGGATGTCGTCGACCAGAGTTCGAGGATAGCGGGCGGAGTTGTTCGCGATGTAGCCGGGAATGATCCCCAGGCCGCCGGCACCGTTCCAGTAATTGCCGAGCGCGCCGCTGAGCTTGGAACTGCTCATGCCCGGTGTAAAGGTCAAGCCATTCTGCATCGAGAAGCTATCGTCAAGGTTCCAGTCGTTGACGACCCATTTGAGCAGGTTACTCTGATTGAGGTTCGGGAAATTATACGTCGCATAGGCAACGAACCGGTTCGGAATATTCCAGGACGAGTTTCCGTAGTTGAGCCGGTAGTTGCCGTAAGGGTCGTACCAGGATTCAGTTCCTGGCGCTGTGCTGGCGTTCTGTGCGAAATCGAGTGAATGCGCCCAGGTATAGTTGGCGTCAAACTGAATGCTCTTGAGAGAACGATTCTGGATTTCGGCGACCATGGCGTTGTAGCTCGAGTTGACGTTGCTGACCATCTCGGTGATTGAAGCAAAATTTGTGGCCGCCGAACCGAACAGGCCTGTGTTGCCGTAGGCGGTGTAGATATTGTTGATTGTGAGGGAGCCGGCCGGAATCGGGCCCTTACCGGATGCGTCAGACACCGTGACCGTGTCGGAGATGCAAGCGGTCGGTGCTTGCGAGCAGGGCTCGATGTTGTTGTTGAGGAAGTTGGGCAGGCGGCGCCCCATGGAGCCGAGGTAGCTGATCGCGAAGAAAGTTCCTTTGCCCACAGCCTGCTGGAGCAGAAGATCGTACTCCTGCACCTCTGGCAGCTTGAGGTTCGACGAGAAATAATCAGAAACCGGCTTGGCGCTGCTGCTGCCGCCGCCGACGATGTTGGGGTAGTTTGGCCCCTGAGAAATGCCCGTGGTGAGCGGGTTGTTGTTGAAGGTGAGGCTGAGCTGCCCGTTGGGGCTGCCGGTGCTGTAGAGAACCGTCATCAGGTTGCCGTTGGTGATGCGGCCGAAGTACATGCCCCAGCCGCCGCGGAGGACGGTATCCCCCTTCCCGAACAGGTCATAGGAGAAGCCGACGCGCGGGCCGAAGTCCATGTTGTCGCTCGGGTGATTGGTGAGACCAGGGTACGGAGTGAAAGATCCCGTGGCCGTCACAAGATTGGAAAACGAAGCCGGCAAGCCCTCGTGATCCCAGCGCAAACCAAGTTCCAGAGTCAGGCGCGGCGAGTACTTCCAATTGTCCTGCGCGAAGAACCCCGTATCCATGGTGTTGATTGCGAAGACGGGCGGACCGAATCCCTGGTAGAAGTTGGAATAGCACGGATAGCCGGCGACCGCAACGCCGGTCGCGCTCGAAGTGTACTCGCTGTATCCCTTGTCGCAGCCGTAATTGGTGGCCGTGGTGCTGGCGGTCGGCGCCTTGCCATTCTTGAAGTTGAGCAGATCGTTAAAGTAGTCGCCAATGTAGAGGTAGCTGTAGTAGCCGTTAATCTCGTACAGATAGTTCTGGTAATCGTAGTTGTGGACCATGTCCACGCCGAATTTGAGGCTGTGATTGCCCTTGCTCCAGTAAAGGATGTCGCCGACCTGCCACTTCAACTCATATGGATTGGCGGGACGATACGAGTAATAGGGCGAGCCCGCGGTAAATCCATAGCCCGTGGAAGAAGAGCTGCCGATAACAACCTCGGGAATGTTGCCGCTCTTGTTGTTCATATCGGCCAGGGTGTACTGGGTGAATGGCTGCTGGGTTTCATCTTCCAGTTCACGGCCGTACTGGTATAGCAATTCGTTGCTGATGGTGGGCGTGATCAGACTCGTGAGCTTGGCAAGACCGTAGTCTAGCTTCACAAAGTCGTTGCCGGCGGTATCGCGCGCATAGCTGACCGGATTGCCGGTCTGCACGTCGCCGGGCGCATCCCAGCGTAGGCGGTGGAACAAAACGCTCAAGTGCTGCTTCTGGTTGATTTGCCAGTCGAGTTTGGGAGTGTTGATTTCCTGGTAGCCGTAGCGCGGCGCCTGACCAATATCAGAGTTGAGGCCAAGATCGGAGATCGATGCCGCGCCTGAGTAATTGGAAGTCGTGACGCCCCCGCTGCCCAGGAGCAACGCAGCCCAGTCATAGGCAGCCTGCGGATAGCTGATACCCTGGCGCGCAGCCAAAGTACAGGCTTCCCGGTCCTGAACGACCGTATCGCCGCTCAGGTAGCCGTTACCCGCTGCTTCGGGAGTTGCCGGAGTGAGTGTGCAGTTGGCGCCGGTGGGCAACGTGGCGGCAGGAAGAATGTAGAACTGCTGCGGATTGCTTGGAATACCAACGAGAGGGAACACGTGCGTGTGCTGGTCGTAGGTGTAGATCCAGAAGAGCTTGTCCTTGATGATCGGCCCGCCGGCGGTGAAGCCGTAAATCTTGCGAAGATCCTCGGGCTTGAGGGGTAGCGAAGTATTGACGCCGTTCACCAGCTTCGTGACTTTGCTGTAGTCGTTGTAGGCTGCCCAGTTGCTTTCCTTATCCCAGAAATACGCCTGCCCGTGGATCTGGTTGGTGCCGCTCTTGGTGACGGAATTGATGACGCCGCCGGCGGCGCGGCCGTACTCGGCGGAATAGACGCCGGTATTCACGGCGAACTCGCGGGTGGCGCTCGACGATGTGGAATATGCCTCGCGGGTGCGCCCGCGCTCTTCAGAATAAAAGGCATTGTTGTCATCAGCGCCGTCGATTTCAATGTTATTGAGAATTGGGCTGATGCCGCGAACGCTGACGAGCCCGAAGCCGTTGGAATCGGACACGACACCGGGCGTCGAGAGAGCAAGCGCCGACCATCGGCGATTATTGATGGGAATGTTCTGCATCGCCGCCTGGTTTAATGTGTCGGTGAAGTCGGGCGATTCAAGGTTCATCACCGGCGCCTGTTCGGTGACAACCACCTCTGTTGAAGAGGAAGCAATCGCCAGGCGCGGCTCGAGGCTGGTCACCTGGCCGACGAGCACGATTACATGCTCAGCGCGATATCTCGCAAAGTTGGTCGCCGAGATGCTGACGGTGTAATCGCCTGGTTCAAGAAGCGGCGCCTTGAAGTAGCCGCTGCTGTCAGAAACAAGGGTGACCGTGAAGCCTGTGGCCGTTCTTAAAATGCTCACGTTAGCGCCGGGGATTACTGCCCCGGAAGCATCCAGGACGGAGCCGGCGATGGCACCCTGCGTGGTGGACTGTGCGCCAAGGACCATGGATCCAAGGCACGCAGCGAGAATGAAGAGCGCCATGCTGCGGACGGCAACGCGGACTCGATGGAATGTCATAACTGTCCTCCAAAGTGGTCTTTTTCGTTCGTGCTAACAGTGCGTGAATATGACGAAGCGGCGGTGATTCGACCCGCATAGCAGAATCCTCCTGGCCGGAAAAACGGCTTGGGGGCCCTGCATTCTGCGAATCTCCCAAAACGCAAGCTTACAAATTCTCGATGAAGATTCGATAAATCTAGCGGTGAGGTCGAGCGAACAAGCGACGACGAGAGCGGACCGGAATTCGTCCGTTTCAACAGCGGGCCAATGGACGGGGAGAATCGATAGCCTCGTGACTGGTTCTGATGCTCTGCTGTCATACCCTCACGAAAACTCGTTCAATTGCAGCAACAAAATTCCTGCGGAATGCGAACAGATTAAGCCGCTTTCAGCGAAGGAGGTTTTCGTCGACTAGGGCGGAAAACATTCGTCGCCGGCGTCTGTTGACATCCGGTCTATTTTTCAGGCGCTCAGCACGCACTGAAGCCCCTCAATGCATTCATCTCGGGGTTACTGCGATCTCTAGGGAAAGGTCATTGTAGGCCAGCCGAACATGAATGTCCAAGGGAGAAAAGGCGGAAAAGGAGGACAGGAATTGCGGTCAATCGAGATCGGTCGGCAAATTGTGGAAAACAAGGCAAATACGCTCCGATCGCAGGAGTCCCTCGTTGGGAAGGAGCGCCTCGAAGGGCCCAATTGACGCCGGAATATGCCCAAGAGGAGCCCCGAGGACGAATGACGCGGTTCGATCGTGAATCAGTGACCGCTGCCCGGGCCCCAGCGAAGGCGCAGTCCGACGCGGAGGTTGAACGGCAGGCTTTGATAGCCAACGGGCGCAATGTGTTCGTTGTTGAGCAGGTTTTCTGCCTGCGCATAGACGTCGACCCAGCTGCGCAGTTGGAAGCTGCCGCCGAGACCGAGGTCAGCATAACCGAAATCGAGATTGCGGTTCGGCAGCAGCAGGCTATTTCCTCCGTTGATGTCATCGTACGCAAGAAAGTCGGAGTCATCTGACCGGCTTGCGAAGGCGGAAGTGAACATGCCCGTGAAAAGCTTGTCGGAATAAGTGGCCGTGAAATAGCCAGTATGTGGCGCGCGGCGAAATGGGCGAGCGCCCTGCAGCGGCGAGTCCGCGCCAATTGGAATGCCGTTGGGGACGTTGTTGTACGTCGGGATGGGACCGAGCAGCGCGACATCGTTATTGGTGAATGAGCGCTGCACCGCGGCATCGAGATAGGTGTAGCCCCCGCGCAGAAAGAGATTGCGGCCAATGCCGCTTTCAACGCTGGTTTCAATACCGAGCGCGCGATATGCCTCGCTGTTGATGCTCAGCTCATAAGCGCCGGCCGTTTGTAAAATTGTCTCCAGTTGCTTTTGCTGCGCAGCGGCGAGATTGGGGAGGAGTTGCGGAACAAGATTGAGGCCAACGTACTCGATCTGCCGTCCGAATTCGTTGTGAAAGAAGCTTGCGCGAAAGATGAGGTGCTGGCTGAAGAAATACTGCTCCCCGCCACCCTCATAGGTGCGGACGCTAGGCGCAGCAAGAGGCATCATGTTGAGCTGCTGAATCGTGGATTGGCCGCCATTGCTCGCAAGAAAGTTGTAGAGCGAGTAGAACTGGTCAGTGAGCGAAGGCTCGCGCACCGCATCGCCATAGTTGAACAGGACACGCGTGCCGCTGAAGACTCCGCTGCGTGGCCGAAAAAGGTAATACGAGACTCCGGCTCGTGGTGTGGTCTGTGTCCCGAACAGTGAGTAGTGCTCGAGGCTGCCCCCGAGCGAATAAAAGAACCGGGTCTTGAAATCACCATGCACCGCGGCGATATAGTCGTAGTTGGTGCGCTCGACTGAGGGATAAGAACCCTGAGGATCGGCCCCGCGCTCGTCTTCAAATTGAAATCCGATCAGGCCGCCAAGGTGCGGCGTGATGGTGACGTCCCCGTGGTAGATCAGGGCGTCGCGGTTGGAGACGATCTGGTTGCTGTGCGGATACTTTTCGCCGTTGATCCAGCTGTAGTCGAGGAGCGCCGGGCCGGCCACGGTGTAGCCATTTGCCCCATGAATCGTAAAAGGTAGACCGAAGTAGTTTCCACCCGCGTAGGTAGGCGTGACACCGGGACTACCGCATGACCCGGCCGGAAAGCAGATGCCTTCAGGAGCCCACTGTGTGTACTGTTCGCGTTTCCGGGTCAGGCCGTAGCGCGCACTCTGGTAAATACCCGGTGTGGTCTGGTTGTCGATGGAGCCGCTGGCGAAGAGATCCTGGTCCTTTTGCGTGGCGTTGTCGGCAACATAATAGAAGTTCCACGCGTTGGGATCACCTGTCGATGCCACGCCGTAATGGACCGTCCCGCGAAGCTGCGTTGAGGCGTTGAGCGATATGCCGACATTTGCAGCCCCAGTGCCAAGATGCGACTTGTCCATCGGCAGATAATTGGCGGTCTGCAACCAACTGATGGCGCCGAGGTAGTCAAGCTTGCTGTGCGCTCCAGCGAGCGCGAATTGCTCGTGCGATGTGTTGAAGCTCCCGGCATCGCCTTGGAAGAGCAGGGAAGGGAAGCTGGTCGTGCCGTGCGGGGTGGTGAGGCTGACGACACTGGAGTCAGCGCCGGCGCCGTAAAGGTTGGAATCCGGTCCGCGATAGACTTCTGCACTTTCAACGCCCG